>OCVV012838987.1_pt1 | contig 55842 bp, 66 predicted proteins | sample 1539721 | NCBI WGS metagenome assembly OCVV01 (sample SAMN02144230, study PRJEB22623) | gut metagenome | biome: sheep rumen | host: Ovis aries | place: New Zealand
GCCGCGGGAGGGTGTGAATCCGAGGGCTCTCAGTCAGATCATAGAGTACGGCGTCGGTGAGATGGTCTACATTTCCTGCAAGGCATCGAGTTTTAAGAAGGACATGGCTATGCTCAGGGAGCATGGATGGAGAGTGAAGAGGTGGTGTTTGGTGGATATGTTTCCTCAGACTATGCATGTGGAGACCGTAGTTCTTCTGTCACGTGAAAGCAAATAAGGAGGCTGAAAAAGCCTGAAATAAAGGGATTCTGAGGATTTCACCCACATGAAGGGATTTCCCGGAATCCCTTTTTTATTGCTCTGACAATAGTTCTGACCACTGGAAACTACGAGGGCGAGGCTGAACAGCTACTTTTTGGAGGGTGGGAGACTATGGAACTATTGTAATCAGAACACATATCAGTTCTTTACTTTACATTTGCTTGACGAGCATCATTGGAATACTTAAAATTGAAATCACCTGTCCAGGTTTCGTATCCTGAAATCTGATTCTTATGTCGCTGCATTGAGAAAACGAATCTATGCATCAGGTGCCGGTCGGCACATAGTTTCATTTTGTTAGCAACAAAAATATAAACAAGGAGTATGTGTTTATGGAGAAAAGAAGATCTTTTAAGAGTGATCGAACAATAAAAGTTTATGAATCAAGTGGGTCTGCAAACAATAAGACCCCACAGATTAGATTGCAAGGTGAGTGGCTTAGAGATCTTGGATTTGAAATCGGTGATACATTAAATGTTCACTGCGAAGGCGGGCGCATTATTATTACGCTTGCGAATGAAATAATTATGTAAAAAATGATTTGGGTATATAAGGAAATGACAGAAGTCTATGTGCTAATGACAGATCTCATGCCCAGCTCAGTATATCTTTAATTATTGCAATTAAAATATTATTTCGCAAGGTCTTGCGAAAAACGCTTACAAATGATATAATTTGCTTTGCGCAAGGAGGTGGAGGAGATGGCTGTTTCTTATAATAAGCTTTGGAAGCTATTGATTGATAAAAAAATGAGCAAGGTAGAATTAAGAAAAGCTACCGGCATCTCGCCAAATACAATGACAAAACTAAATCGAGATGAAGAAGTGACGCTCACGGTACTTTGTAAGATTTGCAGTGCCCTTAGCGTCGACATCGGCGATATCATTGAATATATCCCCACCAAAGACGAGGAGGATCTTAATGAAGAAAAAAACTGAAATAACGGAGCCGGTAATGATTCCCTATGATTACATTTCTAATTCAGATAGTATAGATGGGATGAAAGCACTCCCTGATAATTGTGTTGATTTAATAATTGCAGACCCGCCCTATAATCTTTCTAAAAGCGGAGACTGGAAGTGGGATAATAGCGTTTCACTTGCTGGGATGGGAGGTAATTGGAACATAACAAATGAAAACTGGGACAACATGTCACTCGAAGATTACTTTAACTTCTCTATCGCATGGCTTTCACAAGCGAAGAGAATCCTGAAGCCTACAGGCTCAATGTGGATTTTTGGGACATATCATAACATCGGCATTATCAACATTGTTTGTCAGATGCTTGGTATTGAGATAATCAATGAAGTGATCTGGTATAAAAAGAATGCATTTCCAAACTTATCAGGGCGTAGGCTTACAGCAAGTCATGAGACGATTCTGTGGGCTCATTCGGGAGGAAAGAAGAGAAACTACTATTTTGATTATGAATATTCCAAAAATGGAGAGTTTCCAGGCGATGAACTTAAAGCGCCTGGCAAGCAGATGAGAACGGTATGGGACCTCTCTAATAACAAAAAACGTGAAGAATTAAAATATGGTAAGCATCCTACACAAAAACCAATTAAGGTACTTACAAGGATGATAAAGTTATCTTCAAAGCCAGGAGATATAATGTTAACTCCGTTTTCTGGTGCGGGCAGTGAATGTGTTGCAGCGAAGTTAACCGGACGCCATTATATTGGCTTTGAAATAGAAAAGGAATATTGTGATATCTCTGAAGAACGGCTATCGCATACAGATAAAGAAGGTGAGCAAATGAATATTTTTCAGATGACGAAGGAGGGAAAAAACAGTGATAAAACCGGTGATTAAATGGAGCGGAAGTAAACGATCACAATCGGATAAGATCAAGTCTTTTTTTCCGGAGTCATTCGGCACATATTATGAACCTTTTATTGGTGGCGGCTCGATCTTATATGCATTAACCCCAGAAAAAAGTATCTGCGGAGATATATGTAAACCGCTGATAGACCTATGGGTTGAGATAAGAGACAATCCGGTGGCACTTGCTGAGGGGTACCGGGCGCGATGGACAAGACTTCAGGAAGAAGGATACACGGCATATTATGCAATTCGAGATGACTTTAATCGTGATAAATCCCCTTATGATTTGATGTTTCTCTCTCGAACATGTGTTAATGGACTTATTCGATTTAACGATAAAGGAGAGTTTAATAACTCGTTACATTACTCTCGAAAAGGAATAAATCCAGACACCTTGGAAAGAATAATACTTGATTGGTCCCAGCACATTCAAAACACTGTATTTATGGCAGAAGATTACACTGTGACTACATCGACAGCAAAGGCAGGAGACATCGTTTATTTAGATCCTCCATATTTTCATACTAAAGGAAGATATTTTGGAACAATTGACTTTGACAAGTTTCTTGAATATCTCGAAGACTTGAATAGCCGTGGAATAAAATACCTGCTTTCATTTGATGGAAAAAGAGGGGAAGAGGATTACACTGTAGCTTTGCCGAAAGACCTATACAAGAGGCATGAGTTTTTACCTTCTGGCAATTCAACCTTTAAAAAGGTAATAGATAAAGAGACCGAGAAGGTTCTCGAATCTCTTTATCTAAATTTCTGATTTGATTTACCTGATTACAAACTGGTTATCTCCAGAAGCTTTGTACTTATCTATAATAAAGCTCTTTACAACAGAACCACGTTTGGTGGATGGGATGATTTCAATCTCCCATCCAATTCTATTTTTACTCATTATGGGGTCCATAACAAAGAGAATTTCACAGTTCTTTTTAAAGACTGTGCTGGCCGGCTCAGCGTAATCCCTTAAATATGCAGCCGCAGAAATTGTCTCAAAATCATTGAAACGAATTTTGTGGTCTCCCCAGCACCATTCACCGGCGGAAGGACTGATCTGCCGCTGGGCGCTTGGAACATACTCCATTAGCTTCCGGATATAGGTAACCAGTTTTGTCCCTACATCAGGTTCGAGATCGACAGAACGTTCTTTTGACTCAATCGACAGAAGCAGCGGACGGTCAAAAACCCCGAATAATTCAAGAATATGATCTGGTCTTTTCCCATTAACAACATCGCTAACTCGTGGCAGTGAAAGCCAACGGTTTTCACAATCACCATCAATGACAGAAAAACCGCTCCAATCTCCTCCGGGAGGATTGCACATGCCTTCAAAACAATAACGTCCAAGAATGTGAGTAAATAGATAATGTATACCAGTATCCACATCGTCCTCACCAAAATTCACAGGGACGCTTGAGAAAGCAGGTTTGTCGGATAAGCTTTCATCTATTCCTATGCTGGTAAAGTACTCTTTTATTCTTGTTGTATCGTAGATTCTTTCTGCATCATATTTCTTTCTTGCGAGCACTGGAACGTCAAGAACAACATAATTGCTCAAGGCAAGAATTGATCGCCAAAGACCGTTCCTCTCAGCGAGTTTTATAGGGTCCTTGTCCAAGAGATTGAGATTGTTCTCGATCATCGGTCCGTAAATATAAGTCAATATCTCTACATCTGTTGAAGAGAGCATCGCTGCAAGCGGTAACAATCCTCGGTCAGGTCGGTTGTCATCTCCTCTTGGTTTAAAACCTTTAAAGATGGCTATAATTAAGTGCTTGTCACTTTGAGCGATATTATTAATTGTTGCTGGATCAGCATTTGGATACAGCTTGTTTAAGCGCTCTGCGAAGGTCTTTCTATCGCCAGCGGGAATGATGCCAAAAGGCAGATCCCTTGAAGCAAGTCCAACAGCAAGCCGATCAACCAGCTTAATAACTTCTGGAGAAGCACCATGATGGCTCTTGGCGGCAATTGTTTTATGAAAACCGAAGCGGTCTTTATCAACGGCATAGTCAACAATGTCTTCATTTTTTAATGAATATACCTCTTGCCACTCGTCCGGAGTAAAATTAGTCCCGCTGTCAAAATGATTGGCCAGAAACTGTACTACATTCATGTTTTTCTCAAGGATGATTTCTTCTTCATGAGAAGTATTCATACCGAGCATAAGCTTTACAATATAAAGACCAAGAACATCGCTTCCGAAATCTGACTCATCAAAATCTGCTATGTCAGCGTCCCTTGCTTTGTCAAATTCTTCTGATTTTGTATACAACTGAGCTACAAAATTTCCTGTCGTTTTAGAATAATTTACATAGCTATAAGGGACTGCAGCATTAGGAAAACGTAAGTTTTTTCTTTTGCGAGTAGCATTGTCTAATTCATATTTAACAAAATCTACGATGTAAAGATATGGGCAACCAGTACGGCCTGTTGAAAAAGCACGTGCGCTCCTTTGCCACGCTTGGTTTCCTGCCTGAAGCGCTGAGCAGAATTCAATACCAAGCAGAATCTGCTCTTTACCTGTATCGTCAGTCTCTGAGATTATTGCATCAGGCGTTTCATCAAAGAAGCTACCGGCCTCTTTAAGAGCATCAAAAATGTTTTCCTCCCAACGGCGCTTTGTGTTCTTGTTAAAACCTGGGAGTAGTTCAAGTTTCCAGTGCACAAGTGTATTTGCAAATGTGGTTTTCAATTCAATCGTGACAGTAGAAGGGGAGATCAGGTACGATCCGGCTTCTTCTGGGTGAAGCGTATTAATAATAATATTAGCTATTCGCTCACATTCGACAATGTTGTCGCCATGAATTCTAAAAGTGTTCATCAAAGCATCTCCTTTGTCTATTTATTTAAATAGGTGAAACTCTTCTTTGGTTAACCCGGTGTCTAAAGCGCGATATAGGAACCTGGCAGCATATGAAGAATAGGGTTTCCATTTTTGACATTTCTTTTTTACCGCTTCAGGAGATCGGTCGTCTGTCTTATATAGCCATTGATATGATTGCAAAAATGCAACATCTTCAAAGGGCAGTACATCTTTCCTGTTGAGTAAAAAAAGTAGGTACATCTTGGCGGTCCATGGTCCGATGCCGTGGAAAGATATTAGTTTCTTGGTTACTTCTTCATCGCTCATATTTTCCAGTTGTTTAAAATCTAATTCGCCGGAAATGCAAGCATCAGTTATACTTCGTATAAAAGCAACTTTTGAATTGGCAGTTCCTATGCTGCGAATCTGCGAGTCTGACAATGAAGAGATGGTTTCCGGTCGAATACAGCCGTTACAAAGTATTTCGAGACGGTTAAAAATTGCATTGCCTGCTTTGACAGAAAGCATTTGTTCAATGATTTCATGAATAAGGAACTTATATGCATCATCGGGGCCTCTAACGACGTATGTAATTGGTCCAACCATGCGGATTAGTTTACCAAGCCTCTTATCTCGATCGCTTAAGTACCGTATTTCTGGTTTAGTTAAATCGAGGGTAGTTATCTTATCCATTAGTTAGATCCTTTTTATCTCTTCACATCAAATTTTGCTGGTTTGCTTGATACCTGTATAAATCGGGCAGCATCGCCATGCTTAATGTCTTTATGCAGGAGTGAATTAATTGTATTCTGCGGTGTTTTTCCAATCTTGGGTATCTGCGCGAGAGAACCATCTTTTTCTGCAAGATCCAGTGCTTCACGAATTGTAAGAGCTCTACCAGCTGCTTTGATTTCTTTTTCCATCATCTCTAAAAATGTCATTGTGTGATCCCTCCTTATTCGTCGATTGTTTCAAGAATATCTTCTATATGAACTTCGAGAGTCTCACAGATCTTCAGGAGAACATCTGTGGTGATGTTACCGCCTTTCCCAAGTTTGGCTATTGACGCAGCACTAATACCCGCTGCGTCTTTTAGCTGCATCTTGGTCATGTTTTTATCGATAAGCAGTTTCCATAACTTGTTATAACTGATACGCATAATTCCTCCTTCATGTGCGCTTTACTGAACATCATATAAGAAGCCATATCTGCCTTTTGATAGGCCCTTCGTGAATGTGATGACATTAGCACCGGCTTTCTCATAATCGAGTTTAGGAATATGTCTTATGTTTTCTAAGATTATGATCTGCCCATCGTGCTGGTGGTTAATAAAGAAATTGAATAGGGCGGTTCTCATGCTTTCCGGCGCAGCATCAGACACACCTTGGTCAAGGCCAAGCAGTGGTGTATCAATTACGACAAATCCGGGATTATAGGTGGCGTATTTTTCCATATAACTTCTGAAAACAAGCGCCACAATACTGTTCAGGTATGAGCAATATCCTTGTCCGTTAACGTCGGATTTTTTATGACCGTTGACTTCGATATCAAAATCTTTCATATTGAATCTGGCAGTGGTCAAGTTCTCGTAAGCACATTCTTTTAATGCTGCTTTAAGCATGGTGTCCATGCGCTCCTGGAAAACATCGTCGAAATATTCTTTTGGGTGATATTCCACATGTGATTCATCTTCGCTTGGCAACTCGCGCAGATCCGTTTCCCAACTTGTAGCAAAATCATCTATGACTTGAAGCTCTTGTTTGATTTGAATATATGCACGATAACCATTAAGGGATTGCCTTAATTCATCGGCTTTGGGCTGGAGCTCTTTTTCGATCATTTCTTCAATCTTGTCTTTCTTAGATTGTAGATCTTTAAGGCTGCTGGCAATTTCAGCCTTTTCTTTCTCGAGATCCTGCTCCGTTTCAGCAAGGCCATTCATTTGAAGAGTAATACGGTTTAGTTCTGCCTGAGCGGAATCAACATAAGATTTTTTATTCCTTATAGGTATTCTCCCATCGCAGAATGGGCATACCTGATTTTTGGGAACTCTTCCCATCTCGGCTTCTCCATTAACGATGAAAGATAGCCGTTTGATGTCAGATACATATTGTGTTTTAAGTGAGGCATAGCGTGATTGAAGCAGATCACATTCAGCGGCTCGACTTTGAAGCTGCAAGATTTGACCTAATAGATCACGGCTCTGATTAACAGCTTCGGAAATCTGTGCTTCTGTGTTCTGTAGACTGTCTATAATGTCTTGCATTGCCTTCTCAACGTCTATACCTTTGAATGCTTCCAGGTTTTCGTTTAACCCTTTCTTTTTATCAGCAGCTGCTTGGATTTTTCTATTCACATACTCTTCAACAGCACGTTTTCTGGCAACACGGATTTCCTTCTTTGTCTGGGCGTCCGCCTCTGCAAAGTCTTTACCAGACAATAGAAATAGAAGAGCTGATAAGAGAGGGGTCTTCTCCGTGCCTTGATCTGGTTCAATGATAGAAGTCTCTTTTGCTATGTCGTTAACATGAAAGAGTAATATGTGCAAAAAAGTCCGCCAGGTCAAACGCTTCTTCTCGAAGTTCTTGTTTTTGACAATTTGATGCTCGTCATCGATTCCTATTGAGCTCAATAGTAGATCACTGAGAATGGGTAAAGGCTTTTTCTTCTTTATTGGAACAAGATCGTAAGTGCCATTTTCATATCCAGGAACGTTTGTAATGACTTCTACCTGATTCTTTCCGAGAAGACGGGTTATTGTTATATCACCTTTTCCTGTGTGAATGGACATTTCGATTGTGTTGTAACCCAAGCTTTCATCAAATGGCTTAACTTTGCTACCAAAGCAGAAGTCAATACATTTTATGATGCAGGTTTTACCGGTGTTTGACCGGCCCTGAATAATATTTAATCCAGGACGGAGGTCAACAGAGGAGTCTTTTTTACCACTGCCTCGTGCAGTGACTTTTGTAATATAAAAATCACCCATGGTTACCTCCTTAATGCCTTAACTGCAGCGTCATTAATTGTTCTAATTAAATCTGCATCGGGAATCTGCGCATATTTTTTGTGAACTGCTGTTACGATTTCCAAATACTGAGTCCTGTAGTCAGAATCAAGCGATTGAATATATTTTTTCCCTGCTGAAGTAAGTGCATACAGGAAGCCATCGCTGTTACGAATAACGGATATTAATCCATCAAGAACAAATGATTTTACACCTTCAGAACAAATTGCTCTTTTGGAGGTCAGCTCACTAAAACTAAAGTGATTAATCCCATGTAGGTTCTTTTCTGACACATCAAAGTCACTTCCATAAATGGTCATAAAATCATAAGCAGTAATCCGATCGATCGTCATGCCCTGTGAATGTGTTGCATATAGAATTAGCATGGCACGTAAACCTGTTTCAAAGGGAGTATTGAATAGTTCATTCATCAATATTCACCCACGATTTAATAACTTCGTCGTTTACCAGTATGTGGCAGACGCCTCTCTTTTCAAGATTTCCAATGAGCCCAATAATGTTTATCAGCGCCGATTTTGTGAGTGTTGTGTTTGTAATCTTTTCCAGAACAGCCTGTAAGCGATCATATCCAGTGGCATAGCGATCATCGTAATATGTCATCGAGATTCCATCAAAAGCATCGTTCTTAAGAGCTTTGAATTGTTTCTCGCCATCTGCAAATACTTCTCGCACGGACCTCTGGACGCTTTCGGCGCTGTAATATGCTTTACGCTGTTCAGAATAATTCCTTCTTAAACCAGCTGGAAGCTTGTCGATTGTTTCTGGGGTTACGGCCTGACTGATTTTTTCTGCATATACTTCACAAAGAGCATTTATGTAAGGCAGCTCATGATCAGCAATATTGCTCTGTGGAGTTAACTGAACGGGAAGTTTAACTGTTTCATTTCCAAGATATATAATCCTGGATTCGCTATCATATCGTGTTGGTGTTAGTGGAACAAACGGTACACCGTTCTCATCAGTAGGCGACGAACCCTGATTACCGTAAACGTTCACTTCAACACTCAGATTTTCAATATGATCAGCATGGATGGCTTTATCCCCATACTGATTCACTTCTGTTGTTGGAGTTACAGGCATCGGTTTATTTTGGATTTCATCTGCCATTCTTATCCCTCCGTCATAGTTTTAAATTTTCTACATGATCTATGTGCACCGGATGATCGCCGTATTGATTGACCACGGTTTGATGAACAACAGCAGGTTTCGCTGAAGATTCCGCTCTATTTTCCTCCGATGCTTCCCCAGCGGCTTTTTCTTCTATTACTTCTGGTTCCGGTTCCGGTGTTTCTTTTTTTCGATTATTATTTCGAATCTGTTCAGCTAATTGATGTTCAACAGCACCAAATACATCGGCAATTACCTGAGCGCTTTTTAAGAGAGAGTTATTAATGACTTCTCGGTCTGATAATGCATCCAGACAATCTGTTTCTGACGCAGTATTAGTGTTAGCAGCAGATATAGGCGCTTCGGGCATTTCTAAACATACATTCATAGGAGAAAGCTTGTTGCCAACATTCCCGTGGTACTTCCATTCAGCTCGTGGACCTGATTGTGAGTACCAGGATTCAAAGGTGTCTCTTCCGGATTCGCAATCCGGACAAGTCACAACAACATAGTTCAATATACTAAGTAAGAAGGGCTGTATGACCACAAGGTCAGCAGTATGAAGAGCACTGACGGGAAGCGCGGAATTATAACTTACAGCAATTAATAGATCGGATGAGACTTCGGGATCATCTTGCATCGTTTCGATGAGTGCTCTTACCAGCCATTCAAGTTTAGTTTCATTTAAATACGTATCTATGAACCCTGACATTCTTTCGAGAAGGTCAGGGTCTTTTCTTTTGCATAACGAGTCAAAAGCCGATTGAGTTGCAGGTTCCGTAAACGGAACATAAATACCCTTACTGGAAGAACAGTTCTTGTAGTTAGTTGCACTTTTTCTAAGTGCCGATCCAGCGCACTGCATTTCTTCTCCAGTTACGACCTTAATAAGCCCGGTGTATACATCAACAACCGAAAGGCCATCTGAACCTCCGGAATATTTATCTCTTGCCTTACGACGAGTTCTTCTTGCTTCTAATAGCAGGTCAAAGAGTATACCGCCGCAAAGGTGAGGAATCTTGGTTGGGGTCATCTCTATAACCTCCTTCAAAATAAGTAACCTTATGCCACCTTAGTAACCTTTAAACGCCTATATCACCTGTTGACGAGAACCTTATCTACCATAGGGTGGAAATTGAAGATGAGGGTATAGACGAGAAGTTACATCGGAAATACACACTTTCTTAAGTCTATCACAAATCTGTGAAAATTTCTACCCGTTCTGTGAATGGTAGAAATGCGGAAATGAAAATATTTCTGCGATAACAGAATTACCCTCCATCTGACAAATAAATCTCAATTGTCCGAGATGGCCATTAGGACGATGGGACGCATAGAGAACTTAGATTGCTGCGATAAAGGCAGTAATTGAAGTGAAGATGCACCCACCGTTTATTTCCTGTACCCATTTTCGGATTTCAGGGCCTGTGGTCATCTTCATTACAGGCTCATCTTGTGTCCCACCGTTCCTGGTCCCGGACGGAAAGGACACAAGATGAAACTTAAAATTCGCTACGAAAACGAGATGCAGACCATCGAACTTGACTCTGCAGCAACAGACCAGCTCTGGGTCAGCCTGTCCCTCGAAGGTGAAGGGCTTTCCCAGGAGGAGCGCGAAAAGCGCATCCAGGAAGAATGGGACAAGCAGTACAACCGGCCGGAATACAATGTCTGGCACCGCGAGACCCGTCATATTGATCCGACGCCTAAGCGTAAGCGCATGGACGGCCGGCGCGGGTACATCCAGGGAGATCCGGACGATGCCGCATTCGATATCATGGACTATCTTCTGACCACCAACGACATCGAGATGCACGATCACAATTTCGAGTATCAGGATGTTTGTGCCTGGGTCAGAAAGGTCCTGGCAAAGAAGCCGGAGTGGGCCGATGCCTTCATCGCCATTCGTCTGGACGGTGAATCGGTGCGGGAGTATGCGGCCAGGATCGGCGCTGACGAGAACAACATCTCTCAGAAGCTGAAGCGGGCCGAAAAGAAACTCAGAGAAAATTACAAGGACCGTCAGATTTAACCGCCTGCCGAGGCTACCCCATAGAGGGTGACCTCGGCAATTTTTTATAAGGAGGCAGTTTGATATGACGAATGATATCAAAAACCAAGACCGGAAATACCGTCCGCTTGTATATGTCTGCAGCGCGTATTCCGGTGACGTAACCGCAAACGTAAAAAAGGCCAGGCAGTACTGCCGGTTTGCGCTGGAGCAGGGACAGATCCCGCTGGCGCCGCATCTTCTGTTTCCGCAGTTTGTGAATGAAGATGATCCGGCCGAGAGGGAGCTCGCCATCTTCATGGATGTGATCCTGCTTGGTAAGTGCCAGGAGCTCTGGGTCTTTGGGGACAGAATTTCCGAAGGCATGAACACAGAGATCGAAGTGGCCAAGAAGCGCAGACAGACGATCCGGTATTTTAACAGTGCATGCGAGGAGGTGGAGTGCATATGAGGGAGCTGAAGGCAATTCAGACAGAGTATAAAGGATACCTTTTCCGCTCCAGGTTGGAAGCGAGATGGGCCGTGTTCTTTGATGCCTGCGGTGTCGATTGGGAGTATGAGCCTGAAGGATATGACCTGGGCGGCGGCCTTTACTACTTGCCAGATTTTCTACTTCACGGTGTCGTCGGCAGGGATGCCGGAGATTTGTTCGTTGAGGTGAAAGGTCAGATGACAGAAATGGATGCACTGAAGATCAATCGCTTTGTGGCGCTCGGGATGCCCGATGATGGAACCATCGGCAAATCCCGAACGGCAACTCTTATCGTTGGAAACATCCCGCGTGGTGAGACGATGCGAGAGATCGAGGAGTTTGTCGAGGACGAGGCATATGGAGTCACCGGACACAACTGGCCTTCAAAGTTTAACTTTGAAACGATCGACGGTGATTACTTTGCAGCGCATCCTGGGATTAACCGCCAGGGAAAGTTTGAGCTCTTCGGTGATGATTCTTCCTACCTATGTGAAATGAATAAGCGTGCAACAGAGAGAGCATACCGAATTGCGCGGCAGGCGAGATTTGAACATGGAGAGACGCCAAGGATAGGGAGGTTCAGATAATGCGAGATTTAGCGATCGCCTACGGAAATAACCGGCAGGCAAAGACATGGGTAAACAAGACGATCAAATATGCGGATCTGAAAGAGAGACTCAAAGTCACGATCCGCACGACGGAGTCAGCTGAGGAATATGCCCGTATGTCCAAAGCCCAGAGGGATGCGGCAAAAGACCACGGCGGTTTTGTCGGTGGCACCCTGGCCGGCGGCCGCAGAAAGGTTGACACGGTCGAGTCCAGATCCATGATCGCCCTGGACGGAGACAGGATCGATGCGGCCTTTCTGGAGAACTATGAAACCAATGCGCCGTATACATCTTTCCTTTATACGACGCACAGCCATACACCGGAGAACCCGAGGGTTAGACTGATCTTTCCGCTCACAAGGGACATCACGGCAGAAGAGTTTGTCGCGGTGTCCCGGTACCTGGCACAGATGCTTGGTATCGATTATTTCGATGAATGCTCATACCAGCCTAACCAGCTGATGTACTGGCCGTCCTCTCCGCAGAACGGTGTATTTGTGTTTAAGGAAGTCGAAAAGAACTGGCTTGATCCGGATGAGATCTTGTCGGCACATCCGGAATGGACTGATCCGACGAGGCTCCCGACATCTTCCCGCGAGAGCAAGGCAAACCAGATCACGCAGCAGAAGGTCCAGGACCCGCTCACGAAAGAGGGCACGGTCGGTCTGTTCAATAGGGTCTTCTTCCCTGTTACGCGGGCTCTCGATATGTTCCTTTCCGATGTATATGAGCCGACGGACAAGGAGAACCGCTATCACCTGATCGCTGCCAGCAGCATGGCCGGTGTCGAGATCAAGGATGACAAGTTCGTGTACAGCCACCATGCGAAAGACCCGGCTTACCTCAAGCTCTGCAACGCATTTGATATTGTCCGGATTCACAAGTTTGGCGACCTGGACGAGAAGGCGTCCTTTAAGGCAATGTGTGAGTTTGCCATGCAGCAGGACGATGTGAAGCTGCAGGCTGCCAATGAGCGCCTGGCCGAGGCGGAAGCGGACTTTGCTGCCGGCGACGATGACTGGAAAAAGAGACTCAAATATCAGCCCAGGACCAGCCTTTTGGAGAACAGCGTTTATAACCTGAATCTGATCCTGGCCAATGATCCGGATTTCGCGGGTTTTGCCTTCAACGAGATGGCGGGTCGCATCCAGGTGACAGGGCACCTTCCCTGGGATCGGCCAGAGGGAAATATGTTCTGGCGCGATGCGGATACCGCACAGCTTAAGTCCATCATCGATATCCGGTACCTGCCGTTTTCCAGCAGGAACCATGATGTTGCCTTTACCAAGACCGCGGACGACCGGCATTTCCATCCGGTGCGTGATTACTTAAATAGCCTGCCGGCCTGGGACGGAGTAAAGCGCGTGGAGGATCTCTTCATCAAATATCTGAAAGCGGATGATACGGAGTATGTCCGCACGGTTACCAGAAAGACCTTTGCAGCCGCGGTCGCCAGGATCTATGTCCCCGGCATTAAGTTTGACTGTGTTCCGGTCCTGGACGGTGATCAGGGCATCGGTAAGAGCACGATCGTGAAAGACCTTGTCACTTCAGATTATTACTCGGAAACGCTGTCTCTCACTGACATGGACGACAAGTCCGGCGCAGAAAAGCTGCAGGGCTTTTGGATCGTGGAGATCGGCGAGCTGGCCGGAATGAAGAAGGCTGACATCGAAAAGGTGAAGGCGTTCCTTTCAACCTCCGATGACAAGTACCGTCCGTCTTATGGAAAGGTCGTAGAAAGCCATCCTCGTCAGTGCATCATCATCGCTACGGTCAACGGCGAGAGAGGGTATCTGCGCGATATAACCGGTAACCGTCGTTTCTGGATCATCAAGGTCCATCAGAAAAAGCAGAAGAAAAGCTGGAACTTTGATGAGCATTTCCGGCAGCAGTTCTGGGCTGAGGCCAAGGAGATCTGGAAGGCCGGCGAGAAGCTATACCTGGAAGGTGATGTGCTCGAAGAGGCGGAAAAGGCGCAGCGCGGTGCGATGGAAGCAGATGAGCGTGTCGGCATGATTGAAGAGTACCTGAATCGTGAACTGCCCGATGACTGGGACAGCATGGACCTCTTTGCCAGAAGAAACTTCCTGACCGGCACGGAGTTCGGCACGCCTGAGCATGCCGGTAGCCATGTCCGCACTGAGGTAAGTAATGCGGAGATCTGGTGCGAGTGCTTTGGAAAGAGCCTGCAGGAGCTCAAGCCTTCCGATAGCTATGGCATTGCAGCAATGATGGCGCAGGTCCCCGGTTGGGAACGTACCACATCCATCAGGCGGCAGCCGATCTATGGCAGGCAGCGACTTTACCAGAGAACTAAATAAGGGCGACACACACAACACAACTATTTCCCTTATATTTGAAACGCTTTTTATAAGGGTCAGTAATGAAAACCTGTGAGCGCACGCGCGTAAAGAAATATAAGGGAGTAGTTGTGATTTTGTGTTCTTGTGTCAGATTGGAGCAATTCATGAATGAGAAGTTTATCGAACAGAAATTAGTAGAAGCGGTGAAAAAGGCCGGTGGTCTTGCACCAAAGTTTGTGAGTCCTGGGCTTAATGGTGTGCCCGATCGTATCGTCCTCCTCCCTGCTGGACATATCGGATTTGTCGAACTTAAAAGTCCTGGGAAACGCATGCGGCCTCTTCAATTGAGAAGGAAAAAGCAACTGGAGCGCCTCGGCTTTCACGTTTACTGCATTGACGAGGTCAGCCAGATTGGAGGTGTTATTGATGAGATACGAAGCTCATGATTATCAAAAGTATGCGACGGACTTTATCCTGACGCATCCGATCGCAGCCGTTTTCTTAGAGATGGGTCTCGGGAAAAGCGTGATCACCCTGACTGCGCTATTCGACCTGATCCTCGATCAGTTCCTTATAAGGAAAGTGCTGGTAATCGCACCGCTGCGAGTGGCGAGGGATACATGGCCTTCAGAAATAAAGAAATGGGATCATCTGGCCGGCCTTACGTATTCGGTTGTAGTCGGGAGTGAAGCTGAGCGCCGGGCAGCCCTGGCAAGGACGGCTGATGTTTACATCATCAACAGGGAAAATGTCGACTGGCTGATCACGAAGAGCAAGATCCCATTTGACTTCGACATGATCGTCATTGACGAGTTATCCAGCTTCAAGTCCTATCAGGCAAAACGGTTTAAGAGCCTTTTGAAGGCAAGACCGGTTGTAAAAAGGATTGTCGGCCTTACCGGAACACCGAGTAGCAACGGCCTCATGGATTTGTGGGCGGAGTTTCGGGTCCTGGATCTGGGACAGCGACTCGGGAGATACATCACGCATTATCGTAATGCTTTCTTTAGGCCAGATAAGAGAAACGGCGAAGTGATTTATTCCTACAAACCGCTTCCTGGTGCTGAGGATGAGATCTATAAGCGGATCAGCGATATCACGATCTCGATGAAGTCCTGCGATTATTTGACGCTGCCAGAATGCGTGATCAATGAAGTGCCGGTCCTTATGGATGAAAAGGAAATGGCGGTCTATGACGGCTTCCGGGAAGATATGGTCGCTAAGATCAAAGACCAGGAGATTGATGCGTCCAATGCTGCGGTCCTGTCCGGCAAGCTCCTGCAGATGGCCAATGGCGCGGTCTATGACGAAGAGAAAAACAGTCTTCCCATCCATAACAAAAAGCTGGACGCCCTGGAGGATCTTCTGGAAGGTGCGAACGGAAAACCCGTGCTGATTGCTTACTGGTACCAACACGATGCGGATCGGATCAAGGCAAGGTTCGACGTCCGGGAGATCAAGACAAGTAAAGATATTGAAGATTGGAATGCGGGAAAGATTCCTGCGGCAATCATCCATCCGGCATCTGCCGGTCACGGCCTCAACCTGCAGACCGGCGGGTCCACACTGATCTGGTTTGGCCTTACCTGGAGCCTTGAGCTTTATCAGCAGACAAACGCAAGACTTCATCGCCAGGGTCAGAAGGATACGGTTGTGATCCATCACATTATTGCGAAGGGCACGATTGACGAGGATGTTATGAAGGCTCTGCGCAGAAAAGAAAAAACGCAGGATGCTTTGATCAATGCGGTGAAAGCAAACCTGAAGAAAAAGCACTGATGGACCCATATGAGAATCTTGCCAATGCGATCATCCTGCAGGCCGTGAAGGATTACCGCCTGGCGAGAAAGAAACGGAAATACCATCCAAAGAACAAAGAAGCGAAGCTCATGGTAGAGGATTGTGAGAGGTTCTTTCGTTCCGATTGGTTTACAGCGCTGACCACGGTTGACGGCGCAGCGCTTCTTAAAAAACTTGAGGAGGAAGAAATCTCATGACAGCAAAAGAGTATTTACGCCAGGCATACCGTCTGGACCAGAAGATCAATAGTGACCTGGAGGAAGTGGCAGCGCTCAGAGAGATGGCAAGCTCCGTCTCCTCCCCGCAGCTTAGCGAACGGGTACAGACGTCCAGGAAAGGAGATGCACCGTTTGTCAGGTGCCTGGAGAAGATCATCGAACTGGAAGACAAGATTAACAAGGAGATCGATCTACTTGTAGAACTGAAGAAGGAAATCCGGATGGTGATCACAACGGTTGAGGATACGGATGAGCGCATGGTCTTAAAGTACCGCTACGTCCACAACTATACCTGGGAGCAGATTGGTAACGAGCTGCATGCTGACGCCAGGACCGTTCGTCGCTGGCACGGGAAGGCACTGCTGCACGTGGTGCTGCCGGAAAACCCCATCACTGTGTAAAAGCGCCTGAAATGTCCAGGTTTGTCCTAAGATGCCCAGGTGCCCATTATGATATAGTAAAATCAGCAAAATGTAATTGAAACACCAGCCTCGTGGGGATTCCCTGCGGGGCTTTTGTTATGCAGCGAAACGGAGGTGAGCTGATGCCCAGGATGCCAAGACGTGGGTGCGCTTACGGTACGTGCAGCCGGCTGGCCGTGGAGGGAAGCCAGTACTGCGAAGAGCATAAGAAACTGATGGACAAACGATACAACGATTACGAACGCAGTCCTGACACCAATAAAAAGTACGGCAGAGCATGGAAGCGAATCCGTGACCGGTACGTTCGTGAGCACCCGCTCTGTGAGAGGTGCCTTGCGGAAGGGAGACTGACACCGGTCGAGGAAGTGCACCATATCCTACCGATCTCTCAAGGCGGGACGCACAATCCCGAAAATCTGATGAGTTTATGTCAGTCATGTCATACGAAGATCCACATGGAGATGGGGGATCGCCAGATCCGGAGGTGACCGGAGGGGCGGGTCAAATCTCTACAGCTGGGGCCTCCGGGCAACGGCGCGGGGTCTTCTGTGCGAATTTTTGTATTCAAACGGGGTATTAACCCCAGCCATGTAGAAAGGAGGCGCGGGCATGGCGAAAGATGGTACCAACAGGGGCGGGCCCAGACCGGGAACCGGGCCGAAACGAAAACCCCTGGCTGACAAAATTACAGACGGCACTGCCAAGGGAACCCTGGTCATGCCGGATGACTTCCCGGAGCCAACAGATATCGAAGGCGAGGACATTCCTCCGGTCAGAGATTATCTGAAGGCAAAGCAAAAGAACGGCAGTGAGCTGTGTGCCGAGGAAATATTCAGGGAAACCTATCTGTGGCTCAGAAAGAGAGGCTGTGAATCGTTAGTAAACAACCAGCTGATCGAGCAGTATGCAATGAGCGTGGCCAGATGGATTCAATGCGAGGAGGCAATCTCTGAGTTTGGATACCTGGCTAAGCATCCGACGACGGGAAACGCTATTGCATCTCCTTATGTTTCCATGAGCCGGGACTACAAAAAGCAGGTCAATGCGGATTGGTTTCAGATTTATCAGATCGTTCGCGAGAACTGCGCAGTGGAATTTGATGGCGCTTCTCCCCAGGATGATGTGATGGAGCGGCTTCTTAGGGCACGTAGCAGAAAGTGAGGAGTTTATGTTTGAAAAAGTGAATCCGGCCCATCCGGATAAGGTGGCCGATCGAATTGCCGGTGCCCTGGTTGACCTGGCATATGAAAAAGAAACTGATCCGAAGATCGCGGTCGAGGTCCTGATCGGACATGGAATCTGCCATATCATTGCAGAGACGTCGGTCCATATATCCCGCGAGGAGGCAGAGAACATTGTGACCAGGATCGCAGGAAACCTGATCACGGACTACCGTGAGGTAGCGCAAGATGTACATCTTAGTAAGAACCAGGAAGGAAAGATCCGCTGTGGCGACAACGGGATCTTCAAAGGTGTACCGGTCACACCAGAGCAGAAAGCGCTGACGCAGATCGCGACATTTATGTATAACACATATCCATATGACGGGAAGTACATCCTGGATCAGGCGAGGCTGATCATCTGCCAGAGCAACGCGGATAGTACACACATTAAGGAAGTGTATCCGGGAGCCCAGGTGAATCCGCTCGGAGATTGGAGCGGTGGCGCAGATGTCGATGCCGGCGCCACCAACCGCAAGCTCGGGTCTGATATGGCAGATTCTGTAACCGGCGGTGGCCTGCATGGAAAGGACCTTTCCAAAGCAGATGTATCTGTGAATATCTACGCTTGGCTGCAGGCCCAGGAGACGGGCATCCCTGTTGAGGTATGTTGCGCAATCGGCGATGAAGAGATCGATGGTGTTCCGTACAGGGACATCGTGGAGACAGCAAGAGAGTACATTAAGTCCATCGGAGGCTTTGAGAAATTTGCGGAATGGGGGTTGGTGAGATGATAACGACAAAAGAGATGCAGCTGGTTCCGATTGAAAAGCTGGTCCCTTATGTGAATAACGCCAGGACCCATTCACCGGAACAGATCAACAAGCTCAGGTCCTCCCTGCGCGAGTTTGGTTTTATCAATCCTGTCATCATCGACCGTGACTATGGTGTGATCGCCGGCCACGGTCGTATTCTTGCGGCAAAGGAAGAGGGCATCAAAGAGATCCCTTGCGTGTTTGCGGATCATCTGACCGAAGCGCAGAAGAAAGCCTACATCATTGCGGATAACCGCATGGCGATGGATGCCGGCTGGGACGAGGAGCTGCTGCGCGTTGAGATTGAAGCGCTGCAGGCAGAGGCTTTTGATCTGTCCCTGACTGGCTTCGATGAAAAGGAGCTGGCAGATCTCTTCCAGGAAGATTCCGAAGTGGAAGATGATGACTTTGATGTGGATGGTGAGCTGAAAGAGCCAGCCGTAACGCAGATGGGTGACGTTTGGACCCTGGGCAGGCACCGCCTGGTCTGTGGGGATTCCACCAAAGAGGAAACCTATGAAGTGCTGATGCAGGGACAGAAAGCAAACCTGGTCCTGACTGATCCGCCGTACAACGTCAATTATGAAGGCGCTGCGGGTAAGATCAAAAACGACAATATGGCTGGCGATAAGTTCTACCAGTTCCTGCTTGACGCTTTTACCAACATGGAAAAGGTCATGGCAAACGATGCCTCGATCTATGTGTTCCATGCAGATACGGAAGGACTCAATTTCCGTAAGGCTTTTGCAGATGCAGGTTTTTATCTTTCAGGCTGCTGCATTTGGATGAAACCGAGCCTGGTGCTGGGAAGATCTCCATATCAGTGGCAGCATGAGCCTTGTCTGTACGGGTGGAAAAAGAAGGGCAAGCACCAATGGTATGCGGATCGGAAGCAGACCACGATCTGGTCCTTCGAAAAGACAAAGAAAAATACGGATCATCCGACGATGAAGCCGATACCTCTTCTTGCCTATCCGATTAAGAACTCAACCATGAGCAACACGCTGGTCCTTGATCCTTTCGGCGGCAGTGGCAGTACCTTGATCGCCTGCGAACAGACGGATCGAAGCTGCTTTACCATCGAGCTGGATGAGAAGTTCTGCGATGTGATCGTTAAGCGCTATATCGAGCAGGTTGGATCAGCTGACGAGGTGAGTGTTCTCCGTGATGGAAAGACCTATTCTTATGCGGAGCTTTGCGGAACCTCTGAAGAATAAGGCTTGTGTATAATGCACAGTTTCCGGGAGGAGTTTCTGGTGAGATTTCTTCTCGGAAATGTCGCTTATTTGCTTGCTATATCAGGGCTTCAGAGTGATATATGTACATACCAAAAAAGGAGGTATGCGCTATGAACGCAAAGTACAACGTAACAGGAAAGGATCGCAAGGCCCTGGTGGAGGCGATCGAAAACATCACCGGCGAGAAGGCAGTTTACAAGAAGGCACCGACCTTCGAGTATGTGGTAGGAGCATACACGATCGATAAGAACGGCACGGTCTTCTGCGAAGATGCGGATGCCCTGGATCAGATCATCCGAAGCCTCATTAAAAGCGGGTTCACACCGGAAAGCTACGAGATGCTGCCGACAGAGATTGCCGAAGAGGAGCCTGCAGGACTTACGATCGAGATTCCTTTTGACAAGGTGAACGTCGGAAACCTGACCAAGCTCCTGGATGCCAAAGGAAAGCTCATCAAGAAGGCCCTGGGGACAGACGACATTAGGATCGAGATGAAAGAAGACCGGGTCGCATTCCCTTGGTTTTCCGAGGTCGATCCGGACAGCGCAAAAGCCTACATGAATTTCATTGCAGCCCTTTGCCGGATGAGCAAGGAGGCAAAGCGCGTGACGGCAACCGAAAAGGAAGTCGAAAACGAGAAGTACGCTTTCCGGTGTTTCCTTCTCCGCCTGGGCTTCATTGGAGCCGAGTACAAGATGGACCGCAAGATCCTTTTAAAGAACCTGACCGGATCTTCCGCTTTCAGAAACGGAGGTGCAAGCCATGAGATTTCCGAGTAAAGAGCTGGTGCAGCACATCAAAGACGCCTACCCTGCAGGGACCCGCGTGGAACTTCTGCAGATGGATGATCCCCAGGCACCGCCGATCGGCACAAGAGGCACTGTGATCGGTGTGGATGACATCGGCAGCATCATGGTTGACTGGGATAACGGCAGCGGCTTGTCGGTGGCCTACGGAGAAGACCGGTGTAAGGTGGTGGCAAGCGATGACTGAGAAAGTAAAAGAGCAGATCCTGGCCATCCGGGACACCGGCCTTACCAACATGTTTGATATTCCGATGGTCCAGCGCCTGGCCTTTGAACGGGACTATTACGACCTGGTGATTTACCTGGAAGAAAACCGCAAGGAGTACGTGCATTTCATTCTGACCGGAGAAGCATAAAGTACACAATTTCCTCCCTGGAGATTTGTGCAGAATACTTCCCGGATAACCACATTAATAGCTTGCTATATATGGGCTTCAGAGTGATATATGTACATACCAAAAGAAACGGAGGTAAAACACCATGACGATTAACGAAGCAATGAGAACCTACAGACTCCCGAACCCGACCACACCGGAAGACCTCGAATGCCGCTGGAGCAAGGTCCTGACCTTTGGCGATAAGATCCTGGTCGCCGGCCACTATTACAACGGGATGGGAAAGCCCAGCTACTACGGCGCAACATACGAGTTCCTTACCGACGACACTTCCTGCGAAGGAGCGATCGGGCTTAGGGCAGCAAGCGAAGTCGAGTTTGAAGACGACGGACACGCGATCGCCTGGGCCATGCAGCAGTAAGGAGGCAGCGGATGAACTACGCAGATAAGATGGAGCAGGAAGCAAGGCTGATGAGCCGCCTTGCAGACTGGATGGAGAAACACGGCGAGGTCCTTTCCGACAGGCAGCGCAGCAACGCCTACACTGGAGTGAGAATCCGGGAGGTGATCTGGCGCGGGAGCCGGTACGAGATCATTGATGTCGACGGAATGACCTGCCGGATCGAGCGGAAGTAAAGCCGCCAACCACGGAGCCTGCGGGCTCTGTTGGTCGTAGTAAAATACACAGTTTCACGGCCATTTATTTGTGTAGATTATTCCCGAGATTAACTTGCTATTATCCCCGTTTAGAGTGATTAATACACTACCAAAAGAAAACACACCAAACGGAGGTAAAGACCATGACGAACGCATACGAACTGAGAAACCACTTTTTCCTGGAAGACTACAACACCGCGATCATCCGCGAGGATTTCGAGAACTTTTTCAAGAAGACCAAAGAAAAAGTAACCTTCACCTTTGGCGGCTGGGACGGCAAGAGCTACGACGGCGAAAGCCGCACGGCTACGGTTTACCGCACAACCATTGAAGGCTTCGAGGATGTGAGATTCATCAAGGTTGGCAAGGGCCTGCACTACATCGAAGAGGACACGGAGGTTTTAGAGAAGGCCACCGGAGAATACCACAAGAGAGCCAGCTGGCTGGTGGATGTAAAAAGAGCATAAGCTACAAACCAAATTGAAGATTTGGAGAGCATAGCCCATCCGGGCTTTCTCTCGTATACGGAGACTTGCTGGCGGCAGGTCATTTTTTATGTCTGGAGGTTTTATGAAGTTTTTGATAGACAGGAATGAACTGCCATATGACGCGATGGTGCCGGACGCGTCCTGGCTGATTCCGATAGAAGATGATGAGGAAGAAGGTGACGGCACAGATGATGAGAAAACTGACGAACTATAAGCCGACCAGGTTTATGGCAAAGACGTCTCACTATGACGAATATGCTGCAGATTATGCTGTGGCCTTTATCGAGCAGCTCTGTCATACAAAGGGGACCTGGGCCGGAAAGAAGTTCGAGCTGATTGACTGGCAGGAGCGGATCATACGAGATCTGTTTGGGGTTCTTAAAGAGAATGGATACCGCCAGTTCAATACAGCCTATATTGAGATCCCGAAGAAACAAGGCAAGTCGGAACTTGCAGCTGCGGTAGCGCTTCTTCTCCTCTGCGGAGACGGTGAGGAGCGTGCTGAGGTGTACGGCTGCGCTGCAGACCGAAACCAGGCCAAGATCGTATTTGATGTTGCTGTTGACATGGTGCGCTTTAGTCCGGCGCTCTCAAAGAGAGTCAAGATCCTGGAATCACAAAAGAAGCTGGTCTTCAAACCGACGAACAGCTCTTACCAGGTTTTATCGGCGGATGTGGCGAACAAGCACGGCTTCAATACCCACGGGGTGATCTTCGATGAGCTGCATACGCAGCCTAACAGAAAGTTATTCGACGTGATGCTGCAGGGATCGGGCGACGCCCGCATGCAGCCGCTTTACTTTTTGATCACTACAGCAGGAAATGATACGAACTCCATTTGCTATGAAGTACATCAGAAAGCGATCGATATTGCAGAAGGCCGGAAAGTTGATCCGACCTTTTATTCTGTGATCTACGGCGCAGATGAGAGCGAAGATTGGACAGATCCGGCGGTATGGAAGAAAGCCAATCCCTCCCTGGGGATTACGGTTGGCATCGATAAGGTTAAAGCGGCCTGCGAATCGGCCCAGCAGAATCCTGGCGAAGAGAATGCTTTCCGGCAGCTGCGTCTTAACCAGTGGGTAAAACAGTCGATCCGCTGGATGCCGATGGACAAGTGGGATGCCTGTGCGTTTCCGGTTTCAGAGGAGGATCTGGAAGGCCGTGTTTGTTATGGCGGCCTGGACCTTTCTTCGACAACAGATATCACAGCCTTTGTGCTCGTGTTTCCGCCGGAAGATGAGGAGGATAAATACAGCATCCTCCCGTATTTCTGGATACCGGAAGACACGATGGATCTTCGCGTAAAGCGGGATCATGTTCCATATGACGTTTGGGAGCGACAGGGCTACCTCATGACGACCGAAGGTAACGTCGTCCATTACGGATACATTGAGAAGTTCATCGAAAGCCTCGGTGAGCGTTTCAATATCCGCGAGATTGCCTTTGACCGCTGGGGTGCTGTCCAGATGGTCCAGAATCTTGAAGGCATGGGCTTTACCGTGGTTCCGTTTGGCCAGGGCTTCAAAGATATGAGCCCGCCTACCAAGGAGCTGATGAAGCTTACACTGGAAAAGAAGATCGCCCATGGCGGGCATCCGGTCCTTCGATGGATGATGGATAACATTTTTATCCGCCAGGACCCGGCCGGAAACATCAAGGCCGATAAAGAAAAAAGTACAGAGAAGATCGATGGTGCAATAGCTACCATCATGGGATTAGACAGAGCGATCCGTTGTGGGCTGGATACAGGCGAGAGCGTGTACGACACAAGAGGGTTGCTTATTTTTTAAGGAAGGATGGTGAGGATTATGGGTATCTTAAGCGGTTTATTCAAGTCGCGGGACAAGCCCACCAATAGAACGGCCGGCAGCGCATACAGCTTTTTCATGGGCGGATCATCTGCCGGGAAGAGGGTAAATGAGAGATCGGCCATGCAGATGACAGCGGTGTATTCCTGTGTGCGTATCCTCTCAGAAGCGATCGCCTCCCTCCCGCTGCACGTCTATGAATATACGGAAACGGGAACTGCCAAAGCAACGGAACACCCGCTGTATTCGATTCTGCATGATGAGCCGAATCCGGAAATGACATCGTTTGTGTTCCGGGAGACGCTTATGGGGCACCTACTCATTTGGGGAAACGCATATGCGCAGGTGATTCGAAACGGCAAGGGTGAGGTGATTGGTCTATATCCGCTGATGCCGGACCGTATGACGGTGGACCGAGATGAAAAGGGCCATCTTTACTACGAGTACATGGTCAGTAATGATGATGCGCCGATTAACAAAAAGTCGACGGTGAAACTGGCACCATCCGATGTGCTGCATATTCCAGGGCTGGGTTTTGATGGCCTGGTTGGATACAGCCCGATTGCGATGGCCAAGAATGCGATCGGCCTTGCGATAGCAACGGAAGAATATGGCTCTAAGTTCTTTGCAAACGGTGCTGCGCCATCTGGCGTTCTGGAGCATCCGGGAACAATCAAAGATCCAAGCCGCGTTAGAGAAAGCTGGCAGCAGACCTTTGGCGGATCATCGAACTCGAATAAGATCGCGGTCCTGGAAGAGGGCATGAAGTATACGCCGATTTCGATTTCGCCGGAGCAGGCACAGTTCCTCGAGACCAGGAAGTTCCAAATCAATGAGATTGCACGTATCTTTCGCGTGCCGCCGCACATGATCGGAGACCTGGAAAAAAGCAGCTTCAACAACATCGAGCAGCAGAGCCTTGAGTTTGTGAAATACACCTTGGACCCGTGGGTATCCCGCTGGGAACAGAGCATCGTAAGGACTCTGCTTACACCCGATGAAAAGAAGAAATACTACGTCAAGTTCAACCTGGATGGCCTTCTTCGCGGCGATTATCAAAGCCGCATGAACGGGTATGCCATCGGCCGTCAGAACGGCTGGATGAGTGCCAATGACATCCGTGAGCTTGAGAACCTTGACCGTATTCCTGCAGAGGAAGGCGGCGATTTGTACCTTATCAATGGCAACATGCTCCCGCTCAAAGACGCGGGTGCTTTTGCAACCACATCAAACGGAAAGGAGGATTCCGATGAAGAAGTTCTGGAAGTGGAAGAACAAGGCGGTAACGAATCAGGACAACCAGGAGACGGTGACGGAGAGAACTCTGTTTCTGAACGGCACAATCGCCGAGGAAAGCTGGTTTGATGATGATGTTACCCCGCAGCTCTTCAAAGACGAACTGAATGCCGGAAGCGGAGACATTACTGTCTGGATCAATTCTCCTGGCGGTGACTGCGTAGCAGCGGCCCAGATCTACAACATGCTGATGGATTACAAAGGAAACGTCACAGTGAAGATCGATGGGATCGCAGCATCTGCAGCCAGTGTCATTGCTATGGCAGGAACAAAGGTCTGTGTATCACCGGTATCCATGATGATGATACATAACCCTGCAACCATCGCATTTGGGGATTCGGCCGAGATGCAGAAAGCCATCGATATGCTTGCCTCAGTGAAGGACAGCATCATCAATGCTTACGAAATCAAGACCGGTTTATCCCGCACAAGGCTCTCGCACCTTATGGATGCAGAGACCTGGATGGATGCGAATAAGGCGGTAGAACTGGGATTTGCCGATGAAGTCATGAAGCGTGGCGAGGCAGATGCCGAGGATCATGATCCGCCGGAAGTATCCATGATGTATTCGGAAGCAAAGGTGGTCAATTCCCTGATGGATAAAATCGCCGAGCGCTGCCGCATCGAGCACAAACCAACTGAAGACAGTAACAAAGTGAAAGCCGACTCCCTGATGGATCGGCTTAATTTATTGAAAAATTGGAGGTAAATACCATGAGTAAGATTCTTGAAATGATCGAAAAGAGAAACCAGGCGTGGAACGCAGCTAAGGCATTCGTGGAGAGCCGCCAGGATAAGGACGGCCTGCTTTCCGAAGCAGATGCTAAGACCTATGCCGAGATGGAGCAGAAGGTCAGAAACTATGGAACGGAGATCGAGAGACTCCAGCAGATGGAGGCAATTGACGCGGAGCTTTCTCGTCCCGTCAATACTCCGATCATCGCAAAGCCGATGTCCGGTGGCCTGAATGATAAGCCGGAGAAGAGAGGCCGTGCATCTGATGAGTATAAGAACGCCATGCTGACTGCACTTCGCACCAACTTCAAGCAGGTGAGCAACGTCCTGCAGGAAGGTGTCGATGCAGACGGTGGCTACCTTGTACCCGAGGAGTATGACAAGAGGCTCATCGATGTTCTTGAGGAAGAGAATATCATGAGAAGGCTGGCGACTCGCATCACTACTTCCGGTGAGCACAAGATCAACATCGCAGCCACCAAGCCTGCTGCTGCCTGGATCGAAGAGGGCGGTGCGCTCACTTTCGGTGATGCGACCTTTGATCAGATCCTGATGGATGCCCACAAGCTCCATGTGGCGATCAAGGTTACGGAAGAGCTTCTTTACGACAATGCCTTCCATCTGGAAAGCTACATCCTCACTCAGTTCGGTAAGGCCCTGGCCAATGCCGAGGAAGATTCCTTCCTCAATGGCGATGGTAATGGAAAGCCGCTGGGACTTTTCGCTGCGACCGGTGGCGGCCATGTGGCTAATACGGTAACAGCGATCAAGGCAGACGACATGATCGATCTGGTTTATTCCCTGAAGCGTCCTTACCGTAAGAAGGCCGGCTTTATCATCAACGATAAGAACCTGGCTGTGATCCGTAAGCTCAAGGATGGTAACCAGGCATACATCTGGCAGCCTTCTTACCAGGCGGGTGAGCCGGATCGTATTCTTGGCTATCCGGTTTACACTTCTGCATTTGCACCGGAAGATGCGATTTCCTTCGGCGATTACAGCTACTACAACATTGGCGATCGTGGCAACCGCTCCTTCGCTGAGCTCCGTGAGCTTTTCGCTGGCAACGGCATGATCGGCTATGTTGCCAAGGAGCGTGTTGACGGCAAGCTGATCCTTCCGGAAGCCGTGCAGATCCTGAAGATCGGAAAGGCATCTGGTAACTAAGTGAAACGGGAGGCGGGGCCAAGTGCTCCGCCTTTAACGACTGTGAGGTGAGGACATGATCATAACGCTGGATGAAATGAAAACTTATCTGAGGGTGGACTACTCCGAAGATGATGCGCTCATTGAAAGCATGATCTCCTCTGCTCAGCAGCTGTGCATGGATGTCGCAAGGATCGACGATGCTGAGAAATTTGAAGGGTTATCCGGAGCGAAGATCGCGGTGATGTATGCGGTGGCTTATTTGTATGAGCACCGGGAAGAAGCAGATCACCACGAGCTGACTCTAACGCTTAGGTCCCTCCTTTTTGGCATCCGGGAAGGAGAGTATTTCTGATGGATATAGCAGCGATGAATGTCCGAGTGATGATCCAGAAAAATGCGGTCATCACTGACAAGTACGGGAATCATAAAAATGCCTGGGCGGACTACTTTTCCTGCTATGCAACCATCAGTGGAGAGACCGGCCAGGAACAGGCCATCGTCGGTGAGACGGTCGAAAACACGGATATGAATGTGACAGTCCGCTTCTGCATAGAGACAGCGGCAGTAACTTCAACCGGGTATCGCATCGTGTTTGCGGACGAGACCTATGACATCCTGGCCGTAGATCACCTGAACTTTAAGAAGCGCGGGATCAAATTTCGCTGCCGGAAAGTGAGGCGATGACATGGCCGGAAAGAAAGTGTCTGTCGATCAGCTTGCGGATGCTGTGGCTGAGATGCTGGATGAGTATGCCGAGACGACTGAGCAGAATATGAAGAAAGCTGTGAAAGATGCCGGCAATACAGTAAAGAAGGCAATCGGAGCAGGGGCGCCTGTGAAGAGTGGAAAGTATGCCAAGAGCTGGTCCGTCAAGAATACAAAAGAAACCTCGCACGCACTGGAGGTTACGGTGTATTCGAGAAACCGGTATCAGCTTGCGCATCTTCTTGAGCATGGGCATGCGAAGAGAAACGGTGGCAGGACGCGTGCCATCCCTCACATCGCACCAGCTGAGCAGCAGGGCATCGAGCAGCTTGAGCGGGATATCGAAAGGAGCCTACGAAGTGGATAAGTTACTGGAACTGATCGCGGAGATAGGGATTCCTTCTGCTTACGATCACTTTGCGGAAGGGGAATCACCTGATCCGCCTTTTATCACATACCTTCTCCCAGGGAGCGATAACTTCCCTGCAGATGGAAAAGTCTACTTCCGGATTACGGAAGTGCATATCGAACTGTACACCGACGAAAAGAACCCGGAGGTGGAACGGCAGGTCGAGGCTGTGCTGGATAGGCACGGCATTTTTTATGACAAAACAGAGGTCTGGATCGAGACCGAGAAACTGTATGAGGTTCTTTATTCATTTGAAATGGAGGATTAAGACATGGGTAATAAGGTCAAATACAATTTGAAAAATGTTCATGCCGCCAAGCTCACGGAGACCGTGACAAACGGTGTGACTTCGTTTTCCTACGGCACTCCGAAAGCCATCCCGGGTGCAGTCAGCATTTCCCTGGATGCCGAAGGTGAATCCAGCCCGTTCTATGCAGACGGTATCGTTTACTTCCGTTCTGTGACGAACAACGGGTATTCGGGTGATCTTGAAATGGCGCTGGTACCGGAGTGGTTCCGCACCGAGATCCTGCAGGAGCAGCTGGATGGTAAGGGTGTTCTCATTGAGAAGAGCGACAATCGCGAGAGCGTGAAGTTTGCGCTGCTCTTTGAGTTTGATGGAGACATCAACTGCATCCGTCACGTGCTTTATAACTGCACCTCCTCCCGTCCGTCTATCGAGTCGGAAACAAAAGAGGATACCATCGAGCCGGGTACTGAGAAGCTGTCCATTACAGCTGATCCGAGAGCCGATGGTCTGGTCAAAGCTCGCACCGGCGACACGACAGATGCTGCCACTTATGACGGCTGGTATTCTGCGGTCTATCTACCTACAGAGGCAGCGACGCCTAAATCCAGCACCAGCACGAAATAAGGAGGCCGACCATGATTGAACGCACAATTGAGATTTCTGGCAAGCAGGTACCGTTTCGCTCTTCGGCGACGGTGCCTCGCCTTTACCGGGCAAAGTTTAAGAGAGATATCTTCAAAGATCTGACCAAGCTCGAAAAGTCCTATACCAAGAGGACCGAAGACGGTGATGAGCTGCAGATCGAGGACCTGGAGATTTTTGAGAACGTCGCCTACATCATGGCGTACCACGCTGATCCGTCTATTCCGAAGACCATTGACGAGTGGCTGGATCAGTTCGACATGTTTTCGATTTACCAGGTGCTGCCGCAGATTCTTGAGCTGTGGGGCGACAACCTGATGACAGATGTTCAGGCAAAAAAAGGACTGGCAGAAGTGAGCGGGAAATGACCACGCCATTGTTCCTTCTGCGCTGCACGGAGGTCGGGATTTCCATTGGGGATCTCGACCTTCTTACGATTGGACTGGTCCTGGATATGTGGACCGAGAAGTCCAATGATGGCGTGAAGTATCGGCGCCTTGCCGATCAAAGTGATTTTGACAAGTTTTAAGCTGCGAGGGAGGTGAGGATAATGGCAGGCAGCAGAATCAAAGGCATCACTGTTGAGATTGGTGGTGATACTACCGGTCTTGATAAAGCCCTAAAGGGTGTCAATGCAACGATAAGGAGCACCCAGACTCAGCTGAAAGACGTAAACAAGCTGCTGAAACTTGATCCCACCAACACAAACCTGGTTACACAGAAACAGAAGCTGTTAAAAGAAGCGATATCCGAGACAAAGACCAAACTGGATGCTTTGAAAGAAGCCCAGGTGCAGGTAAAGCAGCAGCTCGAAAACGGCGAACTTGGCCAGGATAAATACGATGCCCTGCAGCGCGAGATTGTTGAAACAGAAGAAGAATTAAAAAGGCTGCAGCAGGAGGCGGCAAATACATCGACGGCTCTATCAAAGATCGATGAAGCTGGAAAGAAATTCGAGCAGGTTGGCGACACCATCACCGGTGCCGGTAAGAAGATCATGCCGGCCTCTCTTGCTGTGGCAGGGCTTGGTACGGCAGCCGTAAAGACCTCTGCAGATTTCGATTCCGCGATGAGCCAGGTTGCTGCCGTATCGGGCGCGACGGGAAAAGACTTTGATGCATTAAGAGCCAAAGCCCGTGAGATGGGTGCAAAGACCAAGTTCTCTGCATCGGAAGCAGCAGAGGCCATGAACTACATGGCGATGGCCGGCTGGAAAACAGAAGACATGCTGGATGGTGTCGAAGGCATCATGAATCTGGCAGCGGCTTCTGGTGAGGATCTTGCGACCACATCCGATATCGTAACGGATGCGTTGACAGCATTCGGTCTGTCGGCAAAAGACTCTGGCCATTTCGCAGACATCCTTGCTGCAGCATCTTCCAATGCAAATACCAACGTGTCCATGATGGGTGAGACTTTTAAGTACTGTGCACCGATCGCGGGCGCGATGGGATACTCGGCTGAGGACACGGCCCAGGCCATCGGCCTTATGGCAAACAGCGGTATTAAAGGCTCTCAGGCCGGTACCGCACTTCGTACCATCATGACAAAGCTCCAGGGTGACCTGAAGCTGTCCGGTGCTGCCTTCGGAGATATGACCATCAAGACGGCCAATGCCGATGGCTCCATGAGAGACTTAAATGATATCCTGGCGGACTGCCGTGTGGCGTTTGGCCAGATGACCGAGTCTGAGAAAGCAGCCGCTGCTGAGACACTGGTCGGAAAGAATGCCATGTCCGGGTTCCTGGCCCTTATGAATGCGGCGCCAGCGGACATCGAAAAGCTGGAAGGGGCGATTGGCTCCTGCTCTGATGAGATCGACGGCTATAACGGTACCGCGGAAAAGATGGCAGCCGTCATGCAGGATAACTTAAACGGCCAGTTGACAATTTTAAAGTCTCAGCTTGAGGAGCTCGCCATTTCCTTTGGTGATATGCTCATGCCGACCATCCGAAAAGTGGTATCTGCGGTACAGGGTTTCGTAGACAAGCTGAACAACATGAGCGAAGGGCAGCGGAATGCGATCCTGAAGATCGGTTTGTTTGTTGCAGCCCTGGGTCCGTTTCTTGTGATCCTGGGTACGTGCATATCGAAGATCGGTATTGCCATGCAGGGCTTTGTTAAGCTCGCCGGGGCCGTTGGAAAGATGAAAACGGCGATGAGTGCCGGGACCGGCATCATGGGAAAGCTCGGTGCGGCCCTTGGCGGAATCTCAGCGCCGGTCCTTATAGTTGTTGGTGTAATCGCAGTCCTTGTGGCTGCGTTTATTCATCTTTGGAAGACGAATGAAGGCTTCCGGGAAGCGATCATTGGGACCTGGGAGCGGATCAAGACGGCGGTCAGCGGCTTTGTGGAAGGAATCAAGGAGCGCCTCGGTGCCCTTGGGATCAGCTTTTCGGATATTGCAGAAACGATCAAGAAGATCTGGAATGGCCTCTGCAGTGTGCTGGCTCCGGTGTTTGAAGGCGCCTTTAACGTGATCGCCTCTGTGCTGGAAACGGTGCTCGGTGTGATTACCGGAATACTGGATGTCTTTATTGGCATATTCACCGGAAACTGGGATCAGGCATGGACGGGAGTGAAGGAAATCTTCTCGTCTATCTGGAACGGGATCAAAGGTATTTTCACAGCGGTCATCGGCACGATTAGGGGTATCGCAGATGCGATCCTTTCCTGGTTTGGCACCAGCTGGAATGAAGTGTGGACGGGCATTAAAACCTTCTTTGAAGGAGTCTGGAATGGCATCGCCACTTTCTTTTCAAATATTGTCAATGGTATCAAGACGACGGCTACGACAGTGTTTACCGGGATCAAGAACTTCTTTGTCGGCATTTGGGAAGGCATCAAGGGTGTGGTTACCGGCGCCATGACTGCCATTCAGACGACCATGAGCACGATCTGGAACGCGATCTCCGGAGTAGTCACGACTGTATGGGAAACCATCAAGAGCGTGATCCAGGTCGGCATCCTGTTTATAAAAGAGCTCCTTACGGCAGCCTTCAATATCCTGACACTTCCCTGGAGATTTATCTGGGAGAATTTTGGTGGCGTCATCACGGCTGCGTGGGAAACAATCAAAGGGGTCGTCTCGACGGCGATTGATGCGATCAAGACTGTGATTGAAACGGTATGGAATGCCATCGTCGCTTTCCTGACACCGATCCTTGAGGCGTTAAAGACTGCTTTTAATACAGCCTGGACTGCAATCAAGACAGTCGTCACAACTGTGGTGAACACGATCAAGGGTGTGATCGAAACAGTCTGGAATGCTATTAAGACCTTCATCACAACAGTCCTAAATGGTATCAAGCAGGTGTTTACGACAGTCTGGAACGCCATTAAGCAGACGGTGACCACGGTCGTAAATGCGATCAAGCAGACGGTGACCACGGTTTGGAATGCGATTAAGACAACCGTATCCTCCGTGATGAACAGCATCAAAACCACGGTGAGCAACATCTGGAACGGCATTAAGTCGACGATCTCTTCTGTGGTTAATGGAATAAAGAGTGCGGTATCGAGCGCGTTCAATTCTGTAAAGAGCACGGTGACCAGTATCTTTAATGGGATTAAGAGCACCGCGACCTCTGTATGGAATAGCATTAAAACGGCGATCACGACACCGATTACGAAGGCTAAGGATACGGTAAAGAGCATGATCGATAGGATCAAGTCGTTCTTTAACTTTTCCTGGAGCCTGCCGCATTTGAAACTTCCGCATGTGCATATCAGCGGCCACTTTTCATTGACGCCTCCCTCCGTACCGCATTTCTCGATTGATTGGTACAAAGAGGGCGGTATCATGACCAAGCCTACGATGTTTGGCATGAATGGTTCCAGTCTTATGGCCGGCGGTGAAGCCGGGGCGGAAGCGATCCTGCCGCTTAAGGGATTTTATGATCAGCTTTCCAGTATGCTGGATGAAAGACTCAATATGGCTGGCATGGAGAGGTATCTTTCCATTATTGCGGACAACAGCAGCAAGGGAATTTACCTGGAGGACGGCACGCTTGTAGGGCACCTCCTCCCTGCTATTGATTCCGGACTTGCGAAATATTCTATGAGAGGAGGGCGTGGAAATCGATGAACAGCATTTTTACCGGTGCGATGATTGGCGATGAGCACACCCTCCGGGACTGGGGTAGTGCGATCACAAATAGCGATGTCATATCGATGCCGGAAGCAAAGACGGTGCTTTTGGAAGTCCCAGGCAGAAGCGGAAGGCTTGATCTATCGGAAGTTCTGACAGGAGATGTTGCTTACGGCAACCGGGAGATCAAGTTAAAACTTGCTGCAAAGACAAACCGTGAGAAGTGGGTGGAAACCTGCTATCACATTTTCAATAAATATCACGGCCGGGTGGTTCAAATCACATTTGATGAGGACCCCGGCCATTACTATGTAGGGCGGGCCACGATCTCAGATCCTCAGCGGGTGGCGAGCGCAGGCCAGCTCACGATCAACATTGATGCAGAGCCGTTTCGGTATGAACAGGACCTGTACGAAGAGACCTTTACAGGGTCCACGACAGCAGTCTCCGGAACAGTTAGGAACCTGCGCATGCCTGTATGCCCGACAGTTACGGTACCTGGCGCCTGTCAGCTTTTCCATGACGATAAGGTGTATGAACTGAAGGCCGGCACCCAGGAAGTACCAGGGCTTGTTCTTCATTCTTTTGATAACGAGATCTCCGTGACTGGCGTAAAGAGCATCACATTTCAGTTTCGGAGGGGGTGTTTGTAATGTACAGAATCTTTCTGGATGACGATCTATTTTATGATCCGCGCATCCCGGACCTTTCTCTTACAAACCTGACCTGCGAGCTCGAAGTAAATAAGACGGGAACCCTGAAGTTCACGATCCCGGCAACACATCCGAAGAAGGATGCTCTGAAGAAGATGTATTCAGAACTGTCCCTTTACCAGGATGAGGACTGGCTATACTCCGGCAGGGTGTTATCCGATGAGGTCGATTTTTACGGCAACAGGACCGTAGAGTGTGAAGGTGAACTGTCCTACCTCCTTGATAGCATCCAGCGGTATCACGAATACCATGACATCAGCGTGAAGGATTACTTTACGGGTCTCATTGCAAAGCATAACGCGGATGTGGATGAGAGGAAACGGTTCACCGTAGGTCAGGTGACGGTCGTTGATAACAATGACAGCCTTTACCGGTATTCCACCTATGAAAACACCTGGAAAACCATCGAGGATAGATTGATCTCCAGGCTGGGCGGCTATGTGCGTATCCGGCATGAAGGCGGCATGCGCCTGATCGACTATATTGAAGACTATGGGCACACGAATGATCAGGTGATCCGGTTTGGAGAGAACATCTTAGATCTCACCCAGGAAGTGGACTGCGACAGTCTGGCAACAGTGATCGTTCCACTTGGGAAACGTGATGAAGAAACGGACGAGCGTCTGACGATCAAGAGTGTCAATGGTGGTAAAGATTATATCGAAGATCCGGATGCCATTGCTAAGTACGGCAGGATCGTAAAGACCGTCGAATATGATGATGTGACGCTCCCGGAGAATCTGCTGCGGAAAGGAAAAGATGTACTAAACCGTCAGAAGCTCCTGATTGCCAGTATCACAATCACGGCGATTGACCTGCATCTAATTGATGTGGACATTGAACGCTGCAAGGTCGGTGATAACATCCGAGTGGTTTCTGAGCCGCATGGCCTGGATGACTATATGGTGGTACAGAAAATCTACCTGGATCTTTTGAATCCGCAGAACTCAAAGCTCACACTCGGGGCGACGCTTCTTACGCTGGCATCGTCTATGAGCAGGGGCACTGCTGCAGTACTGACTTCTCTTTCCGAGAATTTCACAGCCTTTAAGCATGTGGTGACAGATAAGCTGCAAGCGACAAATGCGGAGATTGGTGCGATCCATGCAGAGATGGGCGAGTTTGATAACCTGCTGGCACAGAAGGCAAACGTGACAGATCTCAATGCGACAAATGCCAACGTACAAAAGCTCCAGGTAGCAGAAGAAAATGTCGAGAAACTGGTCGCAGAAAAGGCAGGCATCGAAGATCTGAAAGCGACAAATGCCGATGTCAAAAACCTGCAGGCGGCAACCGGTAACATCGAGAGCCTTCTCGCGGGTAATGCTGGTGTGGGAGAGCTGCAGGCGATCCACCTTACCGGCGACAACATCGTCATTGAGGATGCCACCATCGCGCAGGCGGTGATGGACGATCTCATGGCAGGCCGTGTGAGCGCAGCAACCATTTATACCGATTACATCAAGATCGGCTCGAAAGACGGTGCGCTTTCAATCGATGGCGCGACCATGCAGATCAAAGACAAAAACGGTACCGTCCGCGTGCAAATCGGTAAGGATGCGCAGGGCGGTTTTTCATATTACCTGTGGGATGCTGCGGGAAAGCTTATCTGGTCTCCGGAAGGAATCACTGCTGATGGTGTGCCGGATGGACTGATCGTCGATAGCATGGTTGCAAATGACGCAGCGATCGATGGCAGCAAGCTGAACATCAAGTCCGTCGCCAAGGAGCTGACCGATGATGGAACCCTTTCTGTGGATGCCTCACATGTGGTCATGGATGATACGACGCTCGAAGCGAACTATAAAACCATGACCAAACAGATCGGTGACAACGCCGAGGCGACACAGACTTTGCAGACAGAGTTTAAGGAAGTCCAAGGCAAGATCGAGTCAAAGGTCTGGCAGTCCGATATTACTGAGGCCATCACACCGCTGGGCAGCTCCATCACGGAGCTTTCGGATAAATACACCTCCCAGCAGCAGACGATTGATGGGATTCAGACGGAAATCGGAGATGTCCAGACTTCTCTTGAAAGCAAAGCAGACGGATCAACGGTGCAGGCGCTTACCGGCAGGGTGAACAAAGTCGAGGAGACTGCCAGCGGATTCTCCCGGACCATTTCTGAAATCAAAACCGAAGTGCAAGGCACGGTAACAGATGTGGCCGTTTATTATGCGCTGAACAATTCGGAAACGGTCCCTCCTGCTGACGACGATCCAGGATGGAGCATGGAGGCGCCAGAATGGACCGAGGGCATGTTCATGTGGCAAAAGACCGTCACAACCTATGCCAGCGGGAACAGCAAGACCTCCTCTCCGACGTGCCTTTCCGGTGCGGTGGGTGCAGACGGTGAAGATGCGGTTCTTCTTAGGATTGATTCCAGTCATGGGACGGTCTTTAAAAACTCAGGCGTATCCACGGTGCTGTCGGTGATTATCTATCGCGGCAGTCAGAGAGTTACGACCGAAGAGCAGATGAAGGCGATCTTTGGAACAAAGGCCAGGCTCGAATGGGAGTGGCAGCGGATTGATGAGGACCGCTATGGTGTGATCTCTGCAGATGACTCCCGGCTGTCTGATGGCGGATTTAAATTTACACTTTCTGCGGAAGATGTTGATGTGAAGGTTACCTTCCGCTGCAACCTGATTATTGATTAAAGGAGCGATACAAATATGGCAATTAAAAGTTCAGACCAGATCAGTATTGTCGACTTGACCGATGGCTTTTCGGTCATCCTGACAAACGATTCTTTTACTTTTCCGGGCAGTACTTCTGCAGCCAAGGCAGGCAGTACAACCACAACGGTTGTGGCTATGTGCGGAGCGAACCAGATCCCGGCAGCAGTAGATAACAGCAAAATCATCGCACCGAGCGGTGTCACGACTTCTGTGGACACAGATGCAACGCAGCCGACGATCACAATCTCTGTGACAACAGCGGTTAAGACGGGCGGCACGGTGGACATTCCGGTATCCCTTGATAATGGTAACATCATCATCCATAAATACTTTACATTCCAGATCGCCTTCACTGGTGCCTCCGGAAGCAGCTCGCAGTGGTATTCCGGTAATAAGATCACCGGTACATCGACCACAGCGACAATCTTCTCTGGGTCCGGGATCACTTCGGCCAAGGTCGGTGATATGTATCTGAACACAGATACCATGAACACTTATCGATGTACAGTCGCCGGTGCAGCTTCTGCAGCCAAGTGGGTGTATGTCGGAAACATTAAAGGCGCGACCGGTGATGTGGGACCAGGCGCTGTCTGGTACACCGGCACAAAGATCACAGGTACTTCGACGACAGCAACCATCTTTTCAGGTTCCGGGATTACCGATGCGAAAGTCGGAGATATGTACCTGAACACCAGCACCTATAACACATACCGCTGTACGGTAGGAGGAGCGGCTGCTGCGGCCAAGTGGGTGTACGTCAACAATATCAAAGGTGCAAAGGGTGACCAGGGGGCGGCCGGAGCAGATGCGATTACCATGACAATCACAAGCTCCAACGGGACGATCTTTAAGAATACTTCGATCACAACCACGCTGACGGCTCATGTCTATAAGGCAGGTGCTGAGCTGGATGCTACTGCGATTGCAGCGCTCGGCACGATCAAATGGTATAAGGATGGGTCAACCACAGCTCTTTCCACTACTGGACAGACACTGAATATCGGCGCAGGAGATGTTGAGAACAAGGCAACATATATCGCACAACTGGAGGGATAAGCATGGCAGTAAAAGCAAAAGCAGAGATAACCATCGCATCTGTCCGGGATGTAAAAAGCGTGACGAGATATTATCTGCTGCAAAGCTCCACTGCCTCTAAGCCTTCTAAGCCGACAAAGAATCCGCCGGGCGGTTCCTGGGTCAAAACGGAACCCACTTATACCGCAGGGAGTACGAACAGCCTGTATTTCACAGATCTTACCGTGTTTTCAGATGACACTTTTGCTTATAGCGATGTATCACTTTCCAGCTCCTATGAGGCTGCAAAGGTCGCTTATAACAAGGCCGTTGCAGCCCAGGCGAGTGTTGATGGGATCGAACTTGGTGGAAAGAACCTGCTCCTTAACAGCAGCTTCACAAATGACTATGATAAGTGGTCCAATAGCGGCCATGAGATCGTAACGGAAGATGGGATTGTATGCGGGCATATCGCAGGAGTTCTAAAAACGACAAAGAACATCTCGCAGAGCATCTTTGACAAGATCAAGGATGATAACCTCACCCAGCTTTATACGATCAGTGCGGATATTAAGCTCGTCAATTATGTGGCAGGGACGACAAATCCGTATGTAGCACTCTATGTGAGCGGGCAGTATGACAATAACGGAACGCCTGCTTTCCTGGGAGCAACTTATGTCGGCGGCACGATCAAAGGAGCGAACAGCAACCTTCCTCCCTTCAATAATCAGGGCTGGGTCCGCGTGACTTATATTTTCCGATTTGCCCATAAGCCGCTTAATATGAACTTCTATATCTATTCCCGTGACTGGGAAGGAGATTTGTACTATCGGAACGTCAAACTGGAGCGCGGAAATAAGGCATCGGATTGGACACCGGCACCGGAAGATACGACGCAGGAGATCACGGATTCTGCTGAGCTTATCAGGACATATGCAGAAAGCCTTGTGGAGCAGAAGGCGGATGAGATCCAGATTTCTATCAGTACGGTCACGGGGACGCTGACGACAGATATACAGGATACAAAAGATGCCCTGGAAGAGACCCATGAGTCGCTTTCCGGATCTGTGGATTCTCTTTCTCAAAGGGTAGCGGATCAGGAAGATGCACTGCTTGATTATAAGCATGAGACCAGCACCTATTTCCGTTTCAATGCAAACGGGCTCAACATCGGCAAACAGGAAGACGGCGACGAATCTCCGTATTCCATCAACATCGACAACGAGAAGATGGCCTTTTCGCAGAATGGTTTGGAGATTGCTTATGTCCAGTACAACAAGATGCATATCAATGCGATCGAGGCGATGGATCGTATGTCGGTCGGTGCAGCTGCGGATGGCGGCTATTTTGACTTCATCTCCACCATCTATGGCATGGGTGTGAAGTGGAGAGCGGTAGCGCAGTCCCAGACCACAGCAAAGTCGGCAGCAAGGCTAATGCCCAAACGGGCAGCAGATATTACACCGGTACAGGATGATGAGGGTATCTTCTCGGTGGATTTTGGAGGCGATGACAAATGAGTTTAACAAAAAGAACGTGGACGACTCCCATCGTAAAATCGCACACGCTTACCTTTACGGGATCTGTCAGCGGTGCAACCACAAAGCTGTCGATTGTCTTTCAGGCGGCCGGTGCGATCTATGGGATGAAAAGCTCCATCAACGTCTATGTGAACGGGACTAAGCAGTCCTGCACCTGGACGACAAATAAAACAGAAAAACTTGTAGATACTACTTACAAGACAAAGATGACCAGCTCCCAGATGACGATTAGCAAGCCGTTTTTTACTTTGAAGCTTACCGATTCATCGGACGGGGAGGCATTTTATGAGGAAACATTTTCCTTCTATGAGATTGAAAAGACACCGACTGCAGCGACATGCTCCGGTGGCGTCATGGATGGGAGCACAAAGTCAAAGGTAACCTTCACGACATCCGGTACGGATGCGACATACAAGGCGACCTTTACGCTGGGCACCTATTCCGGATCAGCGACATCAACGACGAAAGAACTGCAGTATGCGATTCCGATTGCATGGTGTAATGCGGTCCCGAATGCGACGACCGGCAAAGCAAATGTTGTCTGCCAGGTGCTTTATGGCGGCCAGGTTTATTCCTCGATCTCTACAACGATCACGGTATCCGTGCCGGCCAGCGTAAAGCCTACACTCACAGCAATCACTCTTGCAGATAAGACAAACACACCTGTGCCGTCTGCATGGAACATGTTTGTGCAGCACCAGAGTGGCGTCAGGGTGTCAGCGATCACGACAGCAGGAGCCTACAGCTCTACTATCAAGACTATCAAGCTGCAGGTTGGTACGCAGTCTACTTCAAAGGATTACTCTGCCTCGGCTCTGCCGCAGATCGACACAATCACCCAGAGCGGATCACTGACCTGTACGGTTACTGTGACAGATAGCCGCGGTCGTACTGCCAGCAAAACGGCAACTGTGACATTCATGGCCTATGCTGCTCCGAAGTTCACTAAGTGCGTCAGTGAGAGAGCAACCGCAGCCGGCGAGCTGGATAATGATGGTACCTACTTTAAGAGTACGACCAGCATTACTTATTCAGCTTGTAATAGCAAGAACGCTATTACACTGACGGTGAAGTATAAGAAGACAGATGCCGTACTATATGGGACAGCGGAAACGATCACTCCTGGAGTCAACACCTGCGGTGGTGATCTGAATACAGAGTTTTCTTATGATGTGCTCTATACCGTAAAAGACCAATTTACGACGGTCACCTATATCGACTACGTATCCACCGCGATCTATCTGATGCACTTTTTGCATGGGGGTCGCGGTGTTGCATTTGGCCAGAAGGCCACTATGGAGGGTTACCTCGACTGCGCCTTCAAAGCGTTGTTCCGCGATCAGGTCTTTTTCATGACCGGGAACGGTGTACAGGTGGATGTCCGAGATATCATCACCCTGGGCACACAGACCCTGACCTCTTTTGGAAACGGTCTCTACCTGTGCGCCAAGGACGGAAAGCTCATTGCCAACGTGCCGACCATCGGTACCGGGACACCGACTTCACTCACGAACGGTCAATTCCTGTATGCAAATAATGGCAAGATCGGCAGCCGGACCATTCCGCTCTCGGCAACAACCGATGGTGTGATTAAAGCTGGTGATTCTGTCACCACAGCAAATTTGGTGATGAACGGGTATATTACTTCATCTTCGACAGAGCTGTTCTTCGAGGCACCGCTCGGGAAGCTCATCACGGCTGCGTCTGCAACGGTTACAGCAGGGACCTTTACAGCACGAACGATTAATGGCTATGCCTATAACAAGGCGTCTGGATCAGGCGGGAAGTACAGTGGCCTGACAGCTACTGATTTCACACCGGTTGTGGCGCTTAATAAGCCGAGCGGTACAGTTCGTATTCGCTTGCTGAATTCGACAAAGTGGACGCAGTCCAGCGGAACCGCGATTACAAACAACACACCGATCTCTGTTGTCGGCACGCTGACACTTAAGTTCGCATAAATCAAAATCGTATCTGATTGACAAGGGCATCCGATAACGGGTGCCTTTTTCAATACACATTTTTAAAGGAGGAGTTTTCATTATGAAAGAGTTCTGGAACCTGATTCAATTTATTTTCACTGCCATCGGCGGATGGCTCGGGTATTTTTTAGGCGGATGTGACGGCCTGCTGTTTGCGCTGGTGGTATTCGCGGTCGCTGATTACATCACGGGCGTCATGTGTGCGATCTCGGATAAGAAGCTGTCCAGTCATGTCGGTTTTAAGGGGATCTGCCGTAAGGTCATTATATTCATGCTTGTGGGCATTGCGCATATGATCGACGTCAATGTGATCGCGACCGGCAGCATCCTTCGTACTGCGGTCATTTTCTTCTACCTGTCCAATGAGGGTGTCAGCCTTTTAGAAAATGCCGGCCACCTGGGGCTTCCGATTCCCGAGAAGCTCAAAGTGGTGCTTGAGCAGCTTCATGACAGAGCGGAAAAGGACAGTGAGTAATTATGGGATACACGAATAGCCCGCTTGTGGCATACACCAAACTCAGTCCGAATCATTCTGGCCAGAGGACCCATAGCATTGACCGTATCACGCCTCACTGCGTAGTGGGGCAGTGCACGGCGGAGGGCCTGGGAGATTGGTTTGCCAGGTCCAGCACGCAGGCATCCAGTAATTACGGGATTGACCGTGACGGGCGTGTCGGCCTCTATGTTGAGGAGAAGAACAGATCCTGGTGTTCTTCGTCGAATGCCAACGATCAAAGGGCAATCACCATCGAGTGTGCGTCGGACACATCGGAGCCGTATGCTTTCCGCGATGTAGTCTACAAAAAGCTGATCACGCTTTGTGTCGATATTTGTAAGCGTAACGGAAAGAATAAACTGATCTGGTTTGGTGATAAGGACAGGACGTTAAATTACAGTCCGAAGTCCGGCGAGATGATCCTGACGGTCCATCGCTGGTTTGCCAACAAGTCGTGTCCGGGAAACTGGATGTACGCAAGGATGGGAGACCTGGCTGCAAAAGTCACTGCACAGCTTGGAGGATCTTCTGATACACCTTCCAAAGTGAAGGGCACACAGGCTGCCGCACTTGCAGGAGTGTCGGAGGGTGATGCGATCAAGAAGGTAGGGCCGCTTTGCACTTCTGATATGAGAAAGACTGGCATCCTGGCGTCGGTTTCCCTGGCGCAGTTTATTCTGGAGTCCGGATACGGAAAGAGCGAGCTTGCGCAGAATGCCAATAATGTGTTTGGTATGAAAAAGTCTCTGTCCGGGAACAGCTGGAGCGGTTCTTCCTGGGACGGGGAAAGCATTTATACGAAAAAGACCAAAGAGCAGAATCCGGATGGCAGCTATGTCACAATCACAGCAGACTTCCGCAAGTATCCGTGCATCGAGGATTCGATTGCTGATCATTCTGCGTATCTTCTCGGCGCGAAAAGCGGCAGCGGCCTTCGCTATGCTGGGCTTAAGGGCTGCAAGGATTATAAGAAGGCGGTCCAGATCATCAAAGATGGCGGATACGCGACCAGCCATACTTATGTAGAAAAGCTCTGCTCGATCATAGAGAGATGGAACCTGACGCAGTACGATACGGCTGGATCGGCAGATGCGGATAACGTCGTATGGTATCGTGTTCGGAAGTCCTGGAAGGATGCTGCATCCCAGAAGGGAGCTTTTAAGATCCTCTCCAATGCAAAGAAATGTGCGGATGAGAATCCGGGATATAGTGTCTTTGATGATAATGGTAAGGTGGTCTATGGCGCGAAGGGCACTACCTCCTCCCTGCCGTATCTGGTCAAAGTGTCAATTCCGGATCTGAATATCCGTAGGGGCCCTGGAACCGACCATGCCAGGACCGGGAGCTATACCGGTGTCGGAATCTTTACGATCGTGGATGAAAGGGCTGGCCAGGGATCAGCTTCAGGATGGGGACGTCTTAAGTCTGGCGCCGGTTGGATCTCGCTCGACTATACATCAAAAGTTTAATAAGGGTCTTCTTGTTTGCCTGTGGGTGTCTTCGGATGCCTGCAGGCTTTTTTTATTTTCTTTTTTCAAAAACCGTCAGACAGTGCCGTCTCCCAAGGCTACCTGATAGAGAGCAAGAGATAAGTGCTCTCGGAAAGGGGTGAAAAGCCATGAAGCACAAATTAAAAATCAGTGTTTCAAAAGAGCCACAGACCGGCGGCATTGTCACCTGCAGGAATGTCACCATCCGAGAAAGGCTGCTCCGGATTCTTTTCGGAGACAAGCGCAGGGTTACGGTCCTGATCCCGGGAGATTCCGTTGGTGAGATCGCCATCTGTGAGACTGAGAAAGGAGGAGACGCAAATGGACAAGGCGAAGTTACTGCTTGAGCTTGCACAAAAGCTCCTGAAGGTAGCCGAGGACATTCGCTCTCTGGCAGACAGCGTCCAGGCGGTATGCACCGTCGTGACTGACAGCCTGTCGGGGGAAGCGAAAGAGGTCCCGAAGCTCCCGGAAAAAGAACAGCCGGCCATCTCGCTTGAGAAGGTCAGAGGCGTTCTGGCAGACAAGAGCCGCAGCGGACATACCGCAGAGGTCAGGGCCATCATCAAGAAGTATGGCGCAGATCGTCTGAGCGAACTTGATCCGAAAGATTATGCGGCGGTCCTGAAAGAAGCGGAGGTGCTGTGATGGGAAAACATTCTATCCTGTCTCCCTCGGGATCGCACCGGTGGCTGAACTGCACTCCGTCAGCCAGGCTGGAGCTCGAATTTGCTGATTCCGAGTCAGAGGCAGCCAGAGAAGGAACAGCCGCACATGCTCTTTGCGAGCACAAGCTGAAGAAAGCCCTTCATATGAGGAGCAGGCGTCCGGTATCGGACTACGACTCCGATGAAATGGAAGAGTGTTCTGATGCCTATGTGGATTTCGTGATGGAGCAGTATGAAGCGGCAAAGCAGGTCTGCAAGGACCCGATCGTTCTGATCGAACAGCATCTTGACTTCTCCTGTTATGTGCCGGATGGCTTCGGTACCGGGGACTGCATCATCATCTCGGACGACAAGCTCCACATCGTGGACTTTAAGTACGGGCTGGGAGTCCTGGTAGAAGCGGAAAACAATCCGCAGATGAAGCTCTATGCGCTGGGTGCTCTCGAACTCTACGATGCCCTGTATGACATCAAAGAGGTATCGATGACCATCTTCCAGCCTCGCCGGGAGAACGTAAGTACCTGGACGATCCCGGTAGAGGAGCTGAAAGCCTGGGCAGAGAATGAGCTGAAACCGAAGGCGCTGATGGCCTATAACGGCGAAGGCGAGTACCTCCCTGGTGAGTGGTGCACCTTCTGCCGGGCAGCAGTAAGGTGCAGAGCCAGGGCCGAAGAAAAGCTGAAGCTCGCGCAGATGGAGTTCAAGATGCCGCCTCTTCTGACAGACGCAGAGATCGAAGAGATTCTGCTGGTCTTGCCTGACCTCACGAAGTGGGCAAACGAGATCACTGCCTATGCGACCGATGCTGCCGTGAACCATGGCAAGGAGTGGAGCGGGTTCAAAGTTGTTGAAGGAAGATCTGTCCGTAAGTACCGGGACGAAGGGAAAGTCGCAGAAGCGGCAATAGAAGCCGGTTACAAGGACATCTACAAGAGGAGCCTGATCACGCTCACCGAGATGCAGAAGCTCATGGGCAAGCAGAAATTTGAGGAGATACTCGGCAGCCTCATCTACAAACCGCCGGGTAAGCCGACACTGGTTCCGAAGTCGGATAAGCGGCCGGCAATGAATGTAGCCAATGCAACAAACGAATTTAACGAAATCAAGGAGGATATGTAAAATGGCTAACAACAATTCTAAGACTAAGGTTATCACTGGTATTAACACGAGACTCTCTTACTTCCACGGCTGGGAGCCCGTATCCATCAACGGCGGAGCTGAGAAGTATTCCGTTTCCGTCCTGATCCCGAAGAGCGATACCGCAACGGTCAATGCGGTTAACGCGGCGATCGACGCAGCCATTGAGGAAGGCATCGCCAAGTTCGGCGGTAAGAAGCCCAACAAGGCTGCCATCAAGCTCCCGCTCCGTGACGGCGATGTGGAGCGTGACGATGAAGCCTATAAGGGGCACTGGTTCATCAACGCGAACTCCAATACCGCACCGCAGATCGTTGACAGGGCTGTGAATCCGATCCTGGATAAGTCCGAGGTGTACAGCGGCTGCTATGCCCGCGTCTCCCTGAACTTCTATGCTTTCAATAGCAACGGCAACAAGGGTATCGCTTGCGGCCTGGGTAACATCCAGAAGGTGCGTGACGGTGAGCCTCTTGGCGGCAGAACGAACGCTGCTGATGACTTCGCTACCCTGGACGATGAAGATTTCCTGGCGTAAGGAGGTGCGACGATGGAAGCGAATACAATAAGTGCAGTCACTGAACTGCTGGTGAACATCCTGCTTGGGTCTTTCTCTCTGTTGGTGCTGTCTTGGATTCTCGTGGGGGTTCAGGAGTTCATCAACAACCGCAAGCGCGAAAAGCGTGAGGAAGAGAGCGCAAAGCGTGACGCTGAGTACCATGAGCAGCGCATGAAGGAATACCTGAAATAATGACACCGAGGCGGCATGGATCTTTTCCCTCTGCCGCCTCATTTTTTCATTGGAGGAGCTTATGAAGAATTTAGAAATTGATATCGAGACATATTCCTCCGTCAGTCTGCAGAAGTGTGGTGTGTACAAATATGCGGAAAGCCCTGACTTTGAGATCCTGCTCTTTGGGTACAGCGTGGACGGCGGCGAGGTGACAACGGTGGATCTCGCCTGTGGTGAGAAGCTACCTGCGGAGATCCTTAATGCGCTGACAGACGATCAGGTAACGAAGTGGGCCTTCAACGCACAGTTTGAACGTGTTTGCCTGTCACGTTACCTGTCTGACCAGGGTATGAGTCTGGACCCGTTTCATGACCAACACCCGCTTTCGACAGCATGCGCAAGGTATCTGAATCCGGAAGCCTGGAAGTGTTCGATGGTGTGGTCTGCATACATGGGGCTGCCGCTTTCGCTGGAAGGCGTCGGTGCCGTTCTGGGGCTTGAGAAGCAGAAGCTGACCGAAGGCAAAGACCTGATCCGATACTTTTCGGTTCCCTGTAATCCGACAAAATCAAACGGCGGTAGGACACGGAACCTCCCGCAGCATGATCCGGAAAAATGGGCCAGATACAAAACCTACAACATCCGCGATGTGGAAACGGAGATGCAGATTCAACAGCGTCTTGTAAAGTTCCCAGTCCCCGATGCGGTCTGGGATGAATACCATCTCGATCAAGAGATCAATGATCGCGGCATCCGTGTGGACATGCCGTTTGTGAAGCAGGCTTTATCAATTGATGAGATTTCGAGAGACCGGTTGACGGAAGCCATGAAGAGACTCACAGACCTGGAAAACCCGAACAGCGTGGTGCAGATGAAATCCTGGCTGTCGGATAACGGTCTCGAGACGGAGACCCTGGGTAAGAAAGTGGTTGCAGCCCTGATCGACGAGACCGAAGGTGATGTATCGGAAGCTTTGTCGCTTCGGCAGCAGCTTGCGAAGTCATCGGTGAAGAAGTATCAGGCGATGGAAAACGCAGCCTGCTCGGATGATAGGTGCCGGGGGATGTTCCAGTTTTACGGCGCCAACCGGACCGGTCGATTTGCCGGCAGGCTCGTGCAGTTACAAAACTTGCCGCAAAATCACATGAGTGACCTTGCCCAGGCGCGGGCCCTGGTTAAGGCCGGCAACATTGAAGCACTGGACCTTTTGTATGATGACATTCCGGATACCTTATCGCAGCTGATCCGGACTGCGTTTATCCCGGCAGAGGGGATGAAATTCTATGTCGCTGACTTCTCTGCAATCGAGGCCAGAGTCATCGCCTGGTTTGCCGGAGAAGAATGGCGCACAAAGGTCTTTGTCGACGGCGGTGATATCTATTGTGCCTCAGCCAGCCAGATGTTTAAGGTGCCGGTTGTAAAGCATGGCATCAATGGTCATTTAAGACAGAAGGGCAAAATTGCGGAATTGGCGCTCGGCTACGGCGGCTCCGTCGGTGCTCTGAAAGCGATGGGTGCCCTTGAGATGGGACTGGCCGAAGAAGAACTGCAGCCGCTGGTAAATGCCTGGAGACAATCAAATCCGAACATCGTCCGCTTTTGGTGGGATGTCGATACCGCTGTGAAGAAGGTGATCCGGGAAAAGAAGCCGCAGGTAGTAAAGGGCGTTCAGTTCTTTTATCAGAGCGGTATGCTCTTTATCTGCCTCCCTTCTGGCCGGACACTTTCCTATGTGAAGCCGCGCATGGGCGAGAACCGCTTCGGTGGTGAGTCTGTGACCTATGAAGGCGTCGGCAGCACAAAGAAATGGGAACGGATCGAAAGCTACGGTCCGAAGTTTGTCGAGAACATTGTGCAGGCGACGTCCAGGGATATTTTGATGTACGCCATGAAAACACTCCGGTGCTGCAGCATTGTGGCCCACGTGCATGACGAGCTGATTATCGAGGCGGACCCGAAGATGAGCCTTAAAGTCCTGTGTGAACAGATGGGTAGGGTTCCGCCCTGGGCCAACGGACTGATCCTGCGTGCAGATGGATATGTTTGCGATTTCTATATGAAGGATTGATCTTTTCCCTAAAACCGTCAGATTACACCTCCCGCCAAGGCTACCTGGTAGGAGGTGTTTTCTATGCAGGTAACAAAGATTGCTGGCGGCGAGATTTCTTATAACGACATTCCGAGGCCGACCAATGAAGAAATGCAGAACGAATACAACTATATCCTGGCCGAACAGATGACGAGAAAGCTCCTGGATCGGGGCCTGATATCTGTGGATGAATTCGACAAAATCATGGCCAAAAACCGCAGATCTTTCTCGCCATTTATATCGAAGATACTGCGATAAATAGCTTGCATTCTGGGCCGGGTGGAGTGATGAATACACTACCCCTAATCTGAAAGGCGGTGAGACGATGAAACGAATAACAAAGATTGAGGCAGCCGGAGCTAAGGCTAAAAAGAAGCTCCGCGTCGCGGCATATGCAAGGGTATCGACGGATACTGATAAGCAGCTGGTCAGCCTGGAAACACAGAAGAATCACTACGAGAAGTACATCAAGGCAAGGCCAGATTGGGAATATGCCGGCCTCTATTATGACGAAGGGGTGACCGGCACAAAGCTGGCAAAGCGTGATGGACTTCTGCGGCTCCTCGATGATTGCGACAAGGGCCTTATTGATTACATCATTGTGAAGTCCATCAGCCGCTTCTCCAGGAACACGGTCGATAGCATTGAGATTGTTCGAAAGCTCTGCCAGGACGGTATCTACATCTACTTTGAAAAAGAGAACATCGATACCGGAAAGATGGAGGGCGAGCTGTTGCTCTCCATTCTTTCAAGTCTGGCGGAGAGCGAATCAAGATCCATATCTGAAAATGAAACCTGGGGCATACAGAAACGCTTCATGAATGGGACTTTCAAGATCGGGTATCCTCCCTACGGCTACAAGAACGTGAACGGAGAGATGATCGTTGTAGCGGAGCAAGCCGAAATTGTCCGCTGGATCTTTTCTGAGATCCTTACCGGAAAGTCGTCAGGAACCATTGCGAAGGAGCTAAATCAAAGAGGTGTTCCTTCAAAGCGTGGCGGCCGGTGGGAAGGACCAGTCATAACCGGCATGATCCGTAATGAGAAGTATACCGGAGACGTGATCTTCCAGAAGACTTTTACGGATGATCGGTTTAACCGGCATGTTAATCACGGAGAGAAAAACCAGTATTACATGCAGGATCATCACGAGGCCATTGTGAGCCGGGAAATCTTCGAAGCCGCAAACGCCATCATTGATGCGAATGGTCTGGAAAAGGGAATCCAGAAAGAGTCTGAAAAGTACAAGAACCGCTATGCCATGTCCGGAAAGATTATCTGCGGAGAGTGCGGCGGGACCTGGAAGCGCGTAAAGCTCGGGAGTCGGTTTGGGTTTGCCTGCAACATGCATGTGAAAGATAAGGACGCTTGCAGTATGAAGTCCATTAAGGAGGAGCCGGTAAAGGTCGCATTCATTAACCTGATGAATAAGCTGACCTTCGCACGCGGTAAAGTCCTGGTTCCATATTTGGAGATGCTAAAAGGCAGCAACGATGCAGCCACCTTAGAACGGCTGGATGAGATCGAGACATTGCTCGAAAAGAACATGGAGCGCCGGCAGCAGATCATGCAGTTTTTTACCAAGGGCCTCCTGGACCCAGCGGTCTATGCGGAAGAAAGCGATGCCCTGGGAGATGAGGAGCGGCGGCTTTCTGCTGAAAAGGATCTGCTTTCCGGTCAGATGAGCGGTAGCTACGATCAACAGGAAGCACTGACAAAGCTCCTCAAGTATACGGCCAAAGGGAAAAAGCTGCGGGCTTTTGATGATGATCTCTTTACGGAGCACGTAGACCACATCGTGGTTTTTGACAGAACGGAGATTGGCTTTGCTATGAAATGCGGGCCAACCTTCCGGGAAAGGATATGACATGAGGCACACACCATACGGATATAAGATTATCGACGGCAAGGCCGTGGTGGATGAAGAGAAGGCTGCGCAGGTCAGAAAAATCTGTGAGAACTACCTCGGCGGTATGTCCTTTATCAATGCAGCTGCGGATGTTGGACTTACCATGACACACTGCGAAGTCAAGCACATGATTCAAAACAGCAGATACCTCGGTGACAGTTTCTATCCGGCGATCATTACGGAAGAGACAGCCCGACGTATTGAAGCGGAGCGGGTCCGAAGAGCGAAAGCCCTGGGCAGGGATAACAGAGGCAGAAAAAAACAGCCTAAGCCGACGATTTATAAGAACTTTTCTATCCCCAGGGTGCCGGAAAAATACCAGGACCCAATCAAGCAGGCCGAGTATGCATATAGCCTGATTCAAAGCGAGGTGAGCGGATAATGGCATTAGCACAAAACATCACAGTGATTCCGGCCAGACGTACCATCGGAACACAGAAGCCGGCAGCTAAGATCCAGAAGACAAGAGTAGCTGCATACTGCCGTGTTTCGACAGAGTATGAAGAGCAGGAGTCCAGCTACGAGGTGCAGGTCGAGCATTACACCAACTACATCAAAAGTAATCCCGAATGGGAGATGGTTGAGGTCTATGCCGACGACGGTATTTCCGGCACCAACACAGCCAAGCGAGAAGGCTTCAACCGGATGATCGAGGACTGCAAAGCCGGAAAGATCGATATGATCCTTACCAAATCGATCAGCCGCTTCTCCCGAAACACTGTCGATTGCCTGAAATACACGCGAGAGCTTAAGGACATGAACATCGCAGTGTTCTTTGAGAAGGAAAACATCAATACACTCGATGCCAAGGGAGAAGTGCTGATGACGATCATGGCGGCTTTGGCGCAGCAGGAATCCGAATCGTTGTCGGCGAACGTGCGCCTGGGCATCCAGTTTCGTAATCAGCAAGGCAAGGTCCAGATCAATCACAACTGGTTCCTGGGGTACACAAAAGATGAGGATGGAAAGCTCGTCATTGTTCCGGAAGAAGCGGCCGTTGTGCAGCGCATCTATGCTGAGTACATGGAAGGACGGAGCTTTCTGCAGATCAAGCGGGGCCTTGAGGCAGACGGGGTATTAAACGGAGCCGGCCATAAGAAGTGGCATGAGAGCAACATCAAACAGATCCTTACCAATGAGAAGTACATCGGTGATGCGCTCCTGCAAAAGACGTATACGGTGAATACCCTGGAGAAGAAACGGGTGGCAAACAACGGCATCGCTCCCAAGTACTATGTGGAGGGCAGTCATGAAGCGATCATTGACAAAGATGTCTTCCTGCGGGTGCAGGCGGAGATTGCCAGACGAGCCAACATCCTGACCGATGGAAAGAAAAGGATTTACAGCTCCCGGTATGCTTTATCCAGCATCGTGTTCTGCGGACACTGCGGCGATATCTTCCGAAGGATAAAGTGGAATAACCGAGGATGTAAGTCGACGGTCTGGCGCTGCGTAAGCCGGGTCCTAAAGAAAAGCAGCGGCATTGACTGCCCGGCCAGAACGATCAAAGAGGAAGTCCTGCAGGCAGCGGTAGTTACCGCAGTAAACGATGCCTGGTCCAGGAAGGAATCGATTCTTCCCGAATTGCGGGAAAATATCCGATCGGTCCTGGAAGAAGACACAGATCAGAAGATCGCCGAGGTCGATGCTGCCGTAAAGCAGAAGCAGGCAGAGCTCCTTGATGCCGGCAGAGACCAGAAGAAGATCGATGAGATTGGCGATGCGATCATGCAGTTGCGGGAAGAACGACAACAGATCCTGACGCAGGCAGCGATGCGAAAGGATGTGAAGGATCGCATCGAGGATCTTGCCTCCTTCCTGGATGAGCAGACACAGGCAGTCACGGAATATTCAGATGTCCTGGTCAGAAGACTCATTGAGAGAATCACGGTCTATGATGAGATGCTGGTGGTCGAGTTCAAATCCGGTCTGGAGATCGAGGTTGACGCATAAGAAATTACCATTTACGGCAGTCGGACAAGATCCGGCTGTCTTTTTTTGCATTAGGGGATGAAATTCGGACCGTTTTCTGATACAATAAATTGAACAGATAGTGAAACTGCATTGAACAGTTTGTAAGGCGGTAAGGTATGCTTAAGAATAACATTGAAATAGATGTCAAAGTAAAATGCGTGGAAGAGCAGATCACGCAGGCGGAACTGGCTGAGAAGACCGGAACCTCTCCGTCCTATGTGAACCGGCTGATTAAGAAGCCGGAAAAGATTGTGAACAATACATTTATAAAGATGATGGAACAGCTCGGATATGACGTCCAGCTTACCTATGTTAAACGGTCATAGGTCGCAAAAATTACACATTCCATTATAGAAATATCATGAAAGGATTATTTGATATGGAAGAAGAAACAATCGTCATACCACCGGAAGACGTGGAGATAATAGATGAATCCGAGTATAAAGCGGAGCTTGCTGAACATTTCGATCATGTTCCGGAAGTAGCAAAACCTCTTTTGAAGGAAGCCAAGACTGCCTTTTCAAAGATCGAGAAGGCTTTATATACTGCGCCTGCGTTTATTAACGCAGTCAAAGCTGCTATTCCCGATGTAACTCTGCAGGCCGTATTAACCGATGATCAGAAGCAGCAGATTGCCAAGGGTGCCTTAAAGCTGATGACGAAGAAAGATGGATCGCTTATGGCCAACCTGATCAATCCGGAAACAAAGAAGATCGTCGCAACAATTCCGTTAAAGTCTGTACAGATGGCACCTCAGATGACACAAGCAATGACGAGCTTTTCTGCACAGATGCAAATGGCCCAGATTGCGGAGCAGATTCAGGTGGTTCAGCTTGCTGTGGAAGAAGTGAGAATGGGACAGGAGTACGACCGTCTGGCAACGGCATATAGCTGTCAGCAAAAACTGCTGCAGGCAATGGAGATTAAGGACCCGCAGCTTAAGGCGATGGCGCTCATGCAGCTCGTCTCGGATGCCGAAGATAGCCGAAATCTACTGATGCTGAGCCAGAGAAGCAACGTTGAGTTTATTATGGATCAGCCAGAGGGTTTTCTTCAGAAAATGTTGTCAGGCTCTTCTCCAGAGAAGATCAATGGAAGAATGAGCGAAATCAGACAAAGCCTCTGTGCTGTTAACATGGTATCCTTTGCCGAGGCGATGGCTTATCAAGAGCTTGGCGAACATGAAGCAGCCAGGAAGAGTCTGACGTATTATGCGGGCTTTATAGATGATACATATGTGTCTGTTCCAGGACTGGTAGAGAGGTTGGATCTGATTGATCCGTCACCGGAAAATTACTGGTCAAAGACACTTCCTGATATAAGCAAGAAAATACAGGCGCTACCCAGCGCGCCAGATCCAAAACTGTTAGAGACAAAGAGAGGCCGGAGGAAGAAAAAATGAGTGATGAAGTAAGAGTTTGCAAAAACAAGAAATGCCAGAAAGTACTGCCGGCTGGTTATAAGCATAGATATTGCGAGGCTTGCAGAAACCAGCATGCTCAGACAGCGAAAAACGTACTGAAAGGCATCGGTGCAGGAGCAGCTACGGTAGCAAGTGTCGCAGTGGTTGTTATTACTGGTGGAAAGATAAATCCGAAGAACTGAGGTGCAGGACTATGGTAAACGAAGAAAAGAAAATCTGGGGAATCCATACTCAGGACGATAACCTGTTCCTCAAAGGTAATGTAATTGCGATCGGATGGCATGAAATGGGTGATCTCAGTCTGATCGATGCAAACCGGGATGCCTTTAAGGACAAGTACGTTCAGGCTTATCCAGACGCCAAGAAAGGCAGCATTGCTACGGCGGCAGGTATGCTTTATCGCTTTTGTTATGAGGTCCAGATCGGCGACTACGTAGTCTTTCCTTCCAAGAGTAATCGTGAGGTTAATATTGGCACGGTGGAAGGTGATTATGTGTATGATCCGTCCCAGATGGAGTATGTTCAGACCAGGAAGGTGAAATGGCTGAAACACCTGCCGCGTATGTCCTTCTCGCAAGGAGCTCTGTATGAAATCGGATCAGCGATGTCATTTTTCATGGTAAAGAACTATGCCGATGAATTTATGGCAGCGCTGGACAAGGGATTCAAAAAATCATCGGCAGCCGCTGATGAGGACGAGACCGTAGGCGCAACGGCCGACGATATTATTGAGAGTACAAAAGACTTTATCCTGAAGGAACTGAGTCGTCAGTTAAAGGGCTATGACCTGGAGCAGTTTGTTGCGGATCTTCTTCGCGCGATGGGATACCGGACCACGGTGTCTCCCCAGGGAGGCGATAGTGGCATTGACATCACAGCATACAAGGATGAGCTTCCTCCTCGTATCCTGGTCCAGGTGAAGAGCCAGGACAGCGACATCAAGGAGACGACGATCCAGTCATTGAAAGGTGCGATGCGTGAAGGCGACTACGGACTGTTTGTTACGCTGTCCAATTATACGAAGAACGCGCAGAAGTATCTTGATAGCACTCCGATCATTCGAGGTATCAACGGTACAGAGCTGGTTGATCTGATTTTGAAATATTATGAGGATCTGAGCGAGAAGTATCGTAAGATGATCCCGCTCAAGATGGTTTACATCCCGGTACCGAAAGAGGAGTGATGCCGTATGATGATCAGCCCAGATGGGTATATAGAAGGCTATAAAAATAAACCATATAAAGAGTTACTAACAGTACGGGATAAGCTGCTTGAGGAAATCCGAGCTTTTGAGGACCATACATATAATCCGGAGCTTGAGATGATTCATCCTTCTCCAGAAGTTGTTTATCAGTGTAATCTTGAATATTTGGGGAAGCTTTGTGAACTGATCGCGGAGAAGTATAACCAGGAATATGTCTGGGGAGAGACAACTGATGAATCCTACCTTGAAGTGATACGAGATTATCTCAAATCTAAGGGCCTTGGCTATAACACTTCGTTGACCCAGGAAATTGAAAAGCGTAAGGCAGGAAAGCAATATACCATCAGGGATCACATCCGCGGTCTGATATATTCACTCCTTACGAATCAGACAAAGTGGTATCGTGTTGAACCACATCTGCCGGAAATTGACGAGCTCTTTTATGATTACGATCCAGAAAAGATCCTGACGAATGATCCCGAGCATTTCTGGCAGGGACTTTTTGACATGAAATGTGGAAACATGAACACAAAGGCCCAGATGGAATCACTCTCGGATAATATTCATATGTTCTATCGAATTGAAGATGAGTTTGGTAGCATAGATTCGTTTATTACATCAGAGCCTGCGGATGTGGTTGTTCAGAAGCTCTCAAAAGCAACGTCTCCATATAAAATGAAAATGCTCGGCGAGGCTTTGGCATGGGAGTATCTTCGTAACGTTGGCATTGACGGCGCAAAACCAGATACTCATCTACGAAGGTTCCTGGGCGCGGATCGAATGGGTACTGGGAGCAATTCACCTGCAACAATCAGTGAAGTGAATGATCAAGTGGCAAGGTTATCAGAGCAGACAGGAATGTCAAAAGTTGAGATCGACAATCTGATATGGAGTTTCTGTGCAGACGGATTCGGAGAGGTTTGTACGGCGACACCGCATTGTAAAAGCTGCCCGATTGCTGATTATTGCCACGGATGCTAAATCGGGATTTGAGGAAAAAGTGAAAAATGAATGAAAGAATCGTAGATAACGAAGTGAAGCTCATTCCGTACTACAGAAACGACGAGGCATCGTTCCCATGGTATCAGGATTTGGACGTTTGCAGGCAGGTCGATAACAGAGATAAGCCTTATGATTTAGCGCTTCTGCATGGAATGTATGATTATCTTTGCGCTCACGGAGAGTGCTACTATATTGAGTATAATGGAATATTGGTGGGGGATATTTCACTTAGGGATAATGCTGAAATTGCCATTGTCGTTTGCAAGGAGTACCAGAATAAGCATATTGGTCGCAGATGCGTGTTGAATATGCTTGCACGCGCCAAAGA
>OCVV010963584.1_pt1 | contig 55801 bp, 56 predicted proteins | sample 1539721 | NCBI WGS metagenome assembly OCVV01 (sample SAMN02144230, study PRJEB22623) | gut metagenome | biome: sheep rumen | host: Ovis aries | place: New Zealand
CTTTTGAAGCATTTTCTACATACACTGCAAATGCTTTAAAAGATGATGTTGACTTTGCTGATGTTGATGCTGCTTTTGGTGCTGCAAATGATACTGCTGCTCCTCCTACCATGAAAACGGTTGCTACTAACAAGCTCATTACCTTTCTCATTTTCCTTCTCCTTTTTTTAGATTTGTAGAATCTGAGCTCTACATTTTTTTACGGCTGCTACAAACTTTAGACTTACCTCCTTTTTAAAAAGTTTCATCCATTTTTTAATTTACAGCAACGCGTAATATTTAGCATAGCCCATACTTTTACGAATTTCAATACATTTTAATCTTTTTCACAAATTTTTCACATATACAAAGATCTATGGTACTACTTAATAACATCTGCATTTATTATGTTTTTTTGCAAAGTATTTATTGTGATTTTTTTTGGCAAAATGTTTTTTGTGATGTCCGTTTTTCTTTGCAAACTTAAAATTTTTATGATGGCCTCTTTTTGCAAAATGTTTTCCTTTTTGTCCTTTTTTTGCAAACTTTACTTTTTTATTGTTCTTTTTGGCAAAATTCTTTTTATCTCCTTTTTTCTTTTGATCTTTTTTTGCAACATTTGTTTCTTTCTTTGTATCTTTTTTTACATCTTTTTTATCGTACTTTTGTTCAATTTTTGCTTTACCGTTATCTTTAGGTGCTTTTTTTGCATCACCGGGTCCCATTGCAAAACTTGCAGTTGTAAGTCCGAACATCAACATCAAACTTAACATCATTTTTGCGATTTTTAAATTTCTCATTTTGCCCCCCTTTACTGTTTTTTTCAAATACACAATTAAGACAAAACGAAAAATAAAAAAGTTACACCTTCCACTATAATTGTATTTAGCGAAACGGATTTATCTTTTAAATTCTAACTTCGTATTTGCCTCAATCGAGTACCAACCGCTTTCGCTTTCTTTTACGCACACTTCATTCGTCAAATACTTCGTTACAATTTAAAATCTTGAAATCCTTTGAGAGCAAGAAACGACAAAGTAAAAACTTAAAAACTCTTTGACTGCAAACAACGGCAACGACATTTCGCCAAATACTTCATTATAATTGAAAATCTTGAAATCCTTTGAGAGTAAAAAATGACAAAAGAGGAAAATATACTTATTATAGATCCCGGATCAAGTCCGGGATGACAAAAAGCAATGGATTGCCACGGGATTTCATCCCTCGCAATGACACCGCTTAGTCGTTCAAGACCTTAAGATTTTGTGTTAGAGTCATAATCAATTAGTAATTATTAATTAAAACAAAAAACGGGAAGAAAAAAATTTCTTCCCATTTTTTACATTATTGCCAAATATAAAGAAAAGTGCTATTTTTGTTTCTTCAGTACATCTCCAATAATACTTTCAATATTATTAACCACACCAATCTTCTCGTTAATCTGTTTCAACACGGCATCTTTCTGTCCCTGCAAGTTCTTTTCGATTTCTTTGGCTTTTTCTTGTGCAAGTTCGTTAACTTTTTGTTTTATCTTGTCTTTTGCCTCGTTAACTTTTGCAGAGAAAAGTTTTGAGATAGCATCATAAAGTTTTTTGTCTATATCGGAATTAATTTTTATATTAAGGTTTTCACTGTCTTGAGTTTGAGCTGTAAGATTAACATCAAAAGATTTTATTGAGTTTGTAATTTGTGCCAAATACTTTAAGTTACCTTCAACTGAATTTAATGCTTTTTCTTTTATATCTCTAAAAGCAATATCGGCACTGCACAAAAATCCGGAATTGTTCAAATCAAAAGATCCTGCAACATTAACTTTAGATGTATCTATAAGAGGTAAATAATCGTTCGGTTCTATATTCAATATCGTTCCCGAAAGGCCTTCCATTTCAACTTTTATATTATCTTTAGAATCTTTTGTTCTGTGATCAAAAAGTCCGTTAACCGCAAGTTTTTGCGTTGCATTATTTCCTGCAAGTTCCAATATTACAGGAGCACCTACCAACTTCGGTGAAGAAGAAATGTTTTTTATCAGACCTGAAAAATCTATACCTGTTTCTTCTTTGGTTTTTGCGGTTGTTCCCGTTACTTTCATTAATGAAATAAGTAGTGAAGGATACAATTTTTCCCTAAACAAAATATCTCTGCCTAAAGCTCTTTGTTTAACTTCTTTTACTTCTTCTTCGTCCGAGCCTTCCGGAATATATTGCTTAATTATTGAAATATAATAAAGCACTTTTTCCACCCTGTTAACCCACTTTGTTCCGAACAACATTTGAGATATATTTTTAGTATTAAGTGTAGGTATGGATATTTTTTCACAAATCATATTAACATCGTTTGTTATGGTATTTTTAATTTGTTTTGTAACATCTATCGTTGCACTTACATCTTTTTTGGCATTATTAAGTTCAACCAAAATATCGTCAAACTCTTTTTTCAGAGTTTTAAGTTCGTTAACTTTTTTAGCGGTATTTGCAATATCCGCCAATGAACCGAACTTACTTTTCGAAAGGTCTTCCGCCAATGCTTTTGCTCTGTTTATTTTTTCTTCATAATTAAAATTATTTATTTTATCCTGATAAGATTTATATTTATTCTGTAAATCCGCAGAAACTTTTTCTACTTCTTTTATTGAAGAAAGTCCGCTGTCTTCTATAAGTTTGTTTACATCAAAATTCTTTATTTGATCTTGAATTTTGTTAAACATTTCCACTGACGGCAAATTGTTAAATTCTGTTACCGTTTTATCTTTTGCTGTTTTAAACATTTTTGCAAACTTACTTTCTTTGTTTGATTTTTTCTTTTTCGGTAACTCGCCGGAAGTTTTTCTGTCTGTTTGCCATCTCAAACCGTCCAAACTCATTTCATCTATAACAACTTTTTTTCTTAACAACGGTGCAAACCTGACATCAAATCTTACTTTTTCTATATCAACCAAATTTTTGAAATAATTATTTTTATCCGCAGCTCTGAATCCGTTTATTGTAACGGAACAATTTTTGAAACTTGTTTTTAAATAATCTATTTCCACTTTGGCACCAACAATTGTTTGTCCCGTAGATATTATTACTTTTTTCAAAATTTTATCGAAAAATAAAATATTTAATATTGCTATAAGAGCAATAATAATTATTGTTGTTAACAAGAAACTCCATCTTATAATTTTCATATTATTACTCTCCCTATTTAACTATTTTAATTACATTTGTAGTAAGTATTGTTGCTGTTAACCATCTTACTATTTTCCATTTGGAAACTTTTTCTCTTAAATGCGTTCTGTAATAAACCAACAATTTTTTAGCTATTATCATATTCGGTATTATTAAAATTATACCGACAACCAAACTGCCCATAACTACGGTATTATTAAACTTTGTAAAAGGAACTACAGGTAAATTATAAAGGTATGTATAGAAACCGTTTAAAGAGTTTATATTTAAAATATAATAACCCAAACTGTCAAATAACGGATCTAAAGCAAAACTTAATATTTCGTATACTGCCCAAGCTAAAAATGCAGCGGAAATATTAACTCTAAACATCATTATTACAATAAACAGCACAAGCTTCATAAACATGTTGGGAACCAGTCCCAATATTGCACCGAGTGCAAATCCCCATGCCACTTGATTTGGTGAAATGTCTGTTTGAAAAATTACGATTATTTGTTTTAACAGTTTTAAGAAAAACATTTTGAACTCCTTAAAAATCGCTTTGCGATTTTTAGTCTATAATTTAAAATTTACAGTTTCTTAATTACTCAATTTTTCAACTATGTCGGTTATTTCTTTAGGGTTTTTTGCCTGATAATCCGGTGCCAAATTATTCAACTGTTGTTGTGAAGAGTATCCGTACAAAACACCTATTGTTGTTATACCGGCATTTTTGCCAACCATTATATCGTTTGCGCCGTCACCTATCATAACAACATCTTCTTTATTTAAAGAAAACTTTTTTAAAATTTCATATATCGGCAACGGGCTCGGTTTTTTCTCTTTAAAAGAATCCCCGCCATAGATATTTGTAAAATATTTTGAAAGTCCAAGTGTTTCTAAAATTTGTTTTGAAAATCTTTCATCTTTATTGGATAGTAATACTTTTTTTTGAGGAATTGTTGAAAGCATATCCGAAACATTTTTGTACGGTAAAGTTTTGTCCGTTAAATGTTTAGAATAGTTATCTTTAAACATTTTAACGGCCGTATCAAATTCCTCATCTTTAATGTCCGTTAAAACTGCTTTTACGAGTGCGGTTATTCCGCTACCCAGATAAGAAGCAACCTTATCTACGGATAGCGGACCAAAACCATATTCATGCCTTACAAAATTTACGGCATCCGTTAAATCGTATTTGGAATCTATTAATGTTCCGTCTAAATCGAATATAACAAGTTTTATTTTACTGTTTAAAACCATTTAATTATGCCGGGAATATATTCAACTTTATCCATATATTGCGGAACTATTCTTACGGTGTAACCGCAATGTCCTACCATTCTTGTAGGAGCTTCGATTTCATATATATATGTTCCGTCTTGTTCTTTCGAAACCATTTTCATATTTTCAAATATTTCATCGCTTAACACATTTTTCGTATTCAAGTAACCTTCATAAACTTGAACAAAAACATCTTCCGGAGCAATACCTGCCAAATTAACTCTGACTCTGATTTTTAACGGTTCACCTATTTTAATTGTTTTTGAACTTGTATTATCGTCTGCACTTATAATGGAAACCCTGTTCCAGTTTCTTTCTATATTACTTTGCCAATCTGCTTTTTTCTTTGCAAGTTCGTAGTTGTTTTCTTTCATTTTTTCGGTCAATTCCATAGACGGAACATAAAATTTTCTTGTATAATCTTCAATCATCCTGTTTGTATTAAACATAGGTCCTACTGTTTGCATACAAGCTTTCATTTTTGTTATCCAGCCTCTCGGCAAATCGTCTTGACCTCTGTCGAAGAATAACGGAATAATTTCTTTTTCCAACATTTCATATATTGATCTTGATTCCATTTCGTTTTGATATTCCAAATCGTTATAAGTATCCGTTGAACCTACAACCCAACCGTTTTCTCCGTTATAACCTTCACACCACCAACCATCAAGCACACTGAAATTTATCGCACCGTTAACCGCAGCTTTCATTCCGCTGGTACCTGATGCTTCCTGCGGTCTTAAAGGATTGTTCAACCAAATATCCACACCCTGAACCAAATAATGTGCAACGTTCATATCATAATCTTCCAAGAAAACTACTTTATATTTCAAGTCGGGATCGGAAGTTAAAGCAATTATACTTTTTATAATTTCTTTACCTTTATCATCTTTCGGATGAGCTTTACCTGCAATAATTATTTGAACGGGTTTTTCTTTGTTTGTAAGTATTTTTTTAATTCTATCGAGGTTTCTGAATATTAAGTTACCTCTTTTGTATGTAGCAAATCTTCTTGCAAAACCGATTGTTAATGCTTCAGGATCCAAAACTTCATCCGCATAAGCTACCATATGTTTTGAAAGTCCTCTTCTTTCCAACTGAGCTTTTAATCTGTTTCTTGCAAAAGATACAAGTCTTTCTTTTCTTCTTTCATGACTTCTCCAAAGTTCGGCATCGGGAATATCCGCAACTCTTTCCCACAATGTCTGATCTGAAGGTTCGTCTATCCAATCGTCTCCGATATATCTTTGGAACAAACCTGCAAATTCGTAAGATATCCAGGTGTTTGTATGAATACCGTTAGTAATGTGTGTAATAGGAATTTCTTTTCTTGGAAGTTCCGGCCAAACATTTTGCCACATTTCTCTCGATACGGTTGCATGCAATCTTGACACGCCGTTAGCTTTACCGCAAGCTTTAAGAGCAAGAATCGTCATTGAAAAATCTTTATCCATATTTTCAACTTTCAAATCTCTGCCTAAAGCCAAGAATTGTTCTCTTGATAATCCTAACTCTCTATATAAACTTTCGAAATATGTTGAAACAAGTTGTGAAGAAAACACTTCATTACCTGCAGGAACTGGAGTATGTGTTGTAAACACACAGTTTGCTTTAACAACTTTTTGTGCCTGCTCGAAAGATAATCCTTTGTTTTTCATCAACATTCTCATTTTTTCCAACAACAAAAATGCGGAATGACCTTCATTGATATGTATTACGGAAGGATCTATATTTAAAAGTTCCAAAACTCTCATACCGCCGACACCCAACAACTTTTCCTGTTTAATTCTCATTTCTTTATCGCCGCCGTAAAGTTCGCCGGTAATTGTTCTGTCTTCAGCGGAATTTTTATCAAAATCCGTATCCAACAGATAAAGTGCAACTCTACCTACCTGTATTTTCCAAATTCTTGCAAATACTCTCGGTGAATGCGGTAATGATATTTCTATCGATAATGCATTTCCTTTTTCATCGGTCAAAAGTTGCATAGGCATACTGTAGAAATGATTTACTTTATATTCTTCTATCTGCCAACCGTCGATACTTAAATGTTGTTTGAAGTATCCGTTTCTGTATAACAAACCGATACCTACCAAAGGAAGTCCCATATCACTTGCGGATTTCAAATGATCTCCGGACAAAACTCCGAGACCTCCCGAATATATAGGCAAACTTTCATGAATAGCAAACTCCGTGGAAAAATATGCAATTTTTTTATCTTTGTATTCAGGGAAAGTTTTATCGAACCATGTAGGAACAGACATATATTTATCGAGTTCCGCTTTAACTAATTTCATATGTGAAATAAAACTTGTATCGTCTGCAAGTTCTTCCAATCTTTCCTGCTTTACAAGTCCCAACATTGCTTTCGGGCTGTGATAAGATTCTTCCCATACATCTCTGTCCAATCTTCTGAACAATTCCACCGCATCACTGTTCCAGCACCACCACATATTTTCCGAAATTGTTGCCAAATCTTTTAAGCTTTCAGGCAACGAAGGTGTAACTACAAAACTTTTCGCTTTTATCGCCGTAAAAGTTTCCTGATTTTCGTTAAATAAATCATTGTTTTTCAACATACTCTATATCTCCTTATAACAACTCTCTTATTATAACTTTACATATGCCCAAAACATTAAGGCAAGACACAAAGAAATAAGTTTTAATTGCCAATTATTTAATATCGCCTTTTTTATGTTTTTAAATTTTATTTTTTTCATAATATAGCCTTTTCGGTATATTTGTTTGTTAATACTTCCAACAAATTTTCACTGCTTACTTTTTCTATTTCTCCGTCAACACAAATCGATATATTACCGGTTTCTTCCGATACCACCAAAACTATAGCATCGGTAAGTGCCGATAATCCTATACCGGCTCTGTGTCTTGTTCCCAAATGTTTAACTTCTATTTCGGTACTTATAGGCAACACACATCCGGCAGCTTCTATTTTTTCATCTTTTATTATAACGGCACCGTCGTGAATAGGTGCTTTTGTATTAAATATCGATAACAACAATTCATGTGTTACTTTAGCATCCAATTTTATACCTGTTTCCGTATAATTTTTTAATCCCATATCTTTTTCAAGAACTATTAAAGCTCCCATTCTTATTCTGCTCATTTCTGTAGCGGCTTCAACAATTTCCGATATAAAATTCGATTTTATCTTTGTTCCCACAAAAAATAATTTACTTCCTATTTTAGCAAGAGCATATCTGATTTCCGACTGAAAAACAACTGCAAGTATAACAACCGCGGCAAGCCAAAACCTGCTCATAAGCCACGATAAAGTTTTTAAATGTAAAACATCCCTTGCTATAATGGTAATGGCAACAAGCACAATAAGACCTATAACGATTTGTATTGTTCTTGTTCCTTTAATAACAAGCAATATTCTGTAGAAAATATATGTCAATATAAGGATATCCAAAATGTTTACAATATAAACATTCCATATATGCGACACAAGTTCCATTATATTCCCCTTATAGAATTAACAACTTTTAAAGCATTAACGGTTTCTTTTACATCGTGCACCCTTAAAATATCGGCACCATTTATAACAGAAACAATATTTGCAATTGCCGTTGCAAGTTGTCTTTGACTGAAATCTTCCGTTCCCAACACTTTTGCCAAAAAACTTTTATTGGATAATGCCATAAGAACCGGAACATTTAAAGATTTAAATTCAAACAACCTTTTTATTATAAGCAAATTATCTTCAACAGTCTTACCGAAACCTATACCGGGATCAATAATTATTGACTCTTTATTTATCCCGTTATCCAAAGCAAAATCCAACTGTTTTGATAAGAAGTTAAATATATCACTTAATGTATTATTATATCTTATATTTTGTTGCATCGTCAAAGGGTTTTTCTTCATATGCATCAAAATTACGGCTGCTTTATTTTTTGCAACGATTTTTACCATGCTTTTATCTTTATATCTCAGTGCATAAATATCGTTTATAATATCCGCACCTTCGTCTAAAGCTGCTTTTGCAACTTCGGGTTTATACGTATCTACGGATACCGGCATTTTTGATTTTTTCCTGAACAATTTCAAAAACTTTTGTATTTTTTCCGTTTCTTGTTTAACCGGGACAGGTTTTGAACCCGGTCTTGTAGATTCCGCCCCCACATCAATAATATCGGCACCGTCTTTTTGCATTTGTAAAGCGGTTTCTACCGCAACATTTATATCTTCTATACCGTTTTTAAAAAAAGAATCGGGAGATAAATTTATTATACCCATCACAAGAGTTTTGTTTAATGCTATTTTTTTATTTGCACAAACTATTTGTTTTAATTGAAAAGAATTTATATCCGATATTTGTTTAGATAAAAGTTTTAAGCCGAACGGCTGTTCTTTAATTTTTGAAGTTAATTTTTCTATTTGGTTTTGGTTGGCACAGATAACAATATTAGATTTACCTTTTTTAAATAAAGACACATCTTTACTTACGGCAACATCACATCCGCAAGACAATGCTTCTTGTTTTAAAACACTTGCTGCTCTGTTATCTATATCTTCCACTATGAAAGAATTGCCGACAATTTTTTTTGCAAGTTTTTCATAAACATATTCATCGCATTTTGAACTTGCAACAATTTTTACTGCATCTTTTATGGTATCTGCTTTTACTTTTTTTACAATCATCTTCTTACAATTAGTAATTAAAAATTAGCAATTAGTAATTCACAAAATAATCTTTTAAAATCTCAAACAAAGGTTTTTTCCTTTGCAAAAAATCTAATTATTAGGTTTTCTTCCGAAAAATTTTAAACCTTTAAACCTTTCAACCTTTCAACTCTTTTAATTATTTCAACAATGAAAGGGCTTCGGATCTTGTTCTTGCATCTTTTAAGAATATGCCTCTCATTGCGGAAGTTATCATTTTCGCTCCCGGTTTTCTTACGCCTCTCATTGTCATACACAAATGTTCGGCCTCTATTACAACCATTGCACCTTTAGGTTGAACGGTTTTCATTATGGTATCGGCAATTTGTTCGGATAATCTTTCCTGCAACTGTAACCTGTGAGCAAAAGCTTCTACAACTCTAACCAATTTTGAAACGCCGACAATTCTGCCTTTTTTCGGTAAATATGCTATATGAACTTTACCTGAAAAAGGTAACAAATGATGTTCGCACATTGAATAAAGTTGTATATCTTTAACGATAACTATTTCTTCATATTCTTCCGTTTGATAATGAACCGAAATTATATTATCGATATCTTCGTTGTAACCGTCAAAAAACTCTTCATAAAATTCCGCTACTCTTTCTGGAGTTCTTTTTATACCTTCTCTCTTTGTATCTTCCCCGAAAGCTTCCAACATCATCGATACCGCTTTTTGAAATTTTTGTTTGTTAAATGATTTTTTTGTTTTATTTTTCTTCATTGTTATTTTCTTCTTTATTATCTATTTTTGCAAACAAATCGTTCTGAAAATTTTCTGTTTTGGTTTTTCTTACTTTTTTTACTTTTAGTTGTTCTTCTTTTTTATCTTCAACTTTTTCTTCTTGTTTAGGTTCTTCAGTCTTAGGCTCTTCTTGCTTTACTGGTTCCGGCTCAGCTTTAATTTCCGGCTCTTTTTTCTCTTGTTCAACAGGAGCGGGAGTTTCTTCTTTTTTAGGTTCAACATGTATAGGTTCCAACTCTTGTCCTTCCATTATCTTGTTAACCTGTTCACCGTTTAATGTTTCCCTTTCTATTAAAGCTTTAACCAAATTATCTAATTTGTCTCTGTTTCCTTCCAATATTTTTTTTGCTCTGTTTTTAGCTGTCGTAACTATATTTTTTACTTCTTCATCAATAAGTTCTGCCGTTTTGTTCGAATGTTTTTGTGTTCTTGAAATATCTCTTCCCAAAAATACTTCTTCACTGTCTTTTTCCAAAGCAAGTGTACCTATTTTATCGCTCATACCGAATGCAGTAACCATTTTCGTAGCAATTTGTGTTGCTCTTGAAATATCGTTTGAAGCTCCCGTGGTTATATCGCCAAACACAATTTCTTCGGCTACTCTGCCGCCCATAAGTATTGCAAGTCTTGCTTCGATTTCGGATTTTGAACTTAAAAATTTATCTTCCAACGGAACCTGTAATGTATATCCCAATGCTCTGCCGCTTGCCATTATAGTAACTTTATGAACAGGATCCGTGTTCGGAATCATTTTAGCAACAATCGTATGTCCTGCTTCATGATAAGCAATAATACTTTTTTCTTTATCCGAAATAACTCTTGATTTCTTTTGAGGTCCCGCCATTATTTTATCTATGGCTTCTTCAAAGCATTTCATTGTAACGGTTTCTAAATTTTTTCTTGCTGCAAGAAGGGCCGCTTCGTTTGTAAGATTAGCTAAATCCGCACCTACAAATCCCGGTGTTCTTCTTGCCAAAACTTTTAAGTCTACTTCTTTATCCACTTTAATATTTTTAACATGAACTTTTAAAATTTCTTCTCTGTCTTTTAAGTCGGGTGTATTAACTACAACTTGTCTGTCGAATCTTCCCGCTCTGAGTAGTGCCGGATCCAACACATCCGGTCTGTTTGTTGCAGCTATTATTATAACACCTTCTTTAGTATCAAATCCGTCCATTTCCACAAGAATTTGGTTTAATGTTTGTTCTCTTTCGTCGTTACCGCCGCCGAGACCTGCACCTCTGTGTCTTCCCACCGCATCGATTTCATCTATAAAAAGTAAGCATGGTGCATTTTTTCTGCCTTGTTCAAACAAATCTCTGACTCTAGATGCACCTACACCTACAAACATTTCCACAAATTCCGAACCGCTTGAAGAAAAGAAAGGAACGCCTGCTTCACCTGCAACCGCTTTTGCAAGCAAAGTTTTACCTGTTCCCGGAGCACCGGCAAGCAAAACCCCTTTGGGAATTTTTCCGCCGAGCTTTTGAAATTTTGAAGGATTTTTTAAGAACTCGACTATTTCCTGTAACTCTTCTTTTGCTTCTTCACAACCTGCAACTTCTTTAAATGTTATTTTTTTACCGTTATCCGCAAGCCTTGCTTTACTCTTGGCAAAAGTCATTGCTTGTTTTCCGCCTGCAGACATTCCTCTCATTATCCATAACCAGAAAAGTATTAAAAGAATTATCGGTCCCCAACTGAAAATCAAAGGACCGAGCCACCCGTTTTGTGCTTTACCGGAAAATTTTTGTACATTATTATTTTCCATATCCTCAACAAGTTTAGGATCTTCCAACGGAATTGTTTTAAACTTTTTTTGATTACCTTCCTTATCCGTAAACTCACCTTCTATCAATTCGGGAGTAACGACAGCATTTATAATTTTGCCTTCTTTGACGCTTTGTTTAAATTGGGAATACGGCATTTCCTCTATATTGGATTTTTTTGTAGAATTTTGCATAAATATCAACAATATAGCAGCCAAAACTATCCAAAAAGCAAAACCCCAAGAATCTTTTTTCTTCATTTTCATAAACTACACACCTCTTTATATAACACCTATGTATGGCAAACCTCTGTATTTACCGTCATAGTCTAATCCGTAACCGACAATAAATTCATTATCTATTTCAAAACCGAAATAATCTATTTTGATATTTTTAAACTTTTCAACTTTTTTGTTTATTAAAGTGCAAATTTTTACACTGTTTGCTTTTCTTTTAATAAACAAATCTTTAACATACGAAAGTGTCCTTCCGCTGTCGCAAATATCTTCTACAAGCAAAATATCTTTACCTTTTATATCTTCAACAACATCACACAAAAATTTTATTTTCCCCGACGATTTTTTACCCTTGTATGATGCAACTCTTATAAAATCTATTTCAAAATCCACATTAAGATTTCTTATTATATCGCTGCAAAAAACCACACTTCCCGACAAAACAGACACTACAACCAACTTTTTGTTTTTGAAATCTTTGTTTATCTGTTGTGCAATTTTAGTTACTTTATTTTTTATTTTGATACTTGAAATTAAAACTTTTATCTTTTTCATTATTTTTTCAATATATTTTTATCTTTAAATTATAACGAAAAACAACACATAAATCAAGAACAAAACGCGAGCCGTTTTGTTGGTTATAGGGTGATAAACTTTTTGCACAGCAAAAAGTTGGTGAATGGGAGAATGGAAAAGACAAAGACAATTAGTAATTAGAAATTAGTAATTAGTAATTTCGGTGTCCTTCGGACAAATATTTTATAGCTTCCGGATCAAGTGGGTTGATTGACATAAAATATAAACTATAAGCTTTAAGCTCTAAGCTAAAATATTTTCAGTATTGCAAACTTAAGATATTCCGTTTCCGGCATAGATATAAGTATAGGATGGTCTTTTGCCTGAGTTGAAAGTTCCAAAAATATTGCTCTTTTACCTGCTTTTGAAACTGCTTCCTGCAACATTTTTTTGAAATCGCTCATGGATAAATGATGTGAACATGAACTGGTAGCAAATATTCCGCCGTTTTTTAATAATCTTATGGCTTGCTCGTTAAGCTTTGCATAATGTTTGTAACCGGCATGAAAATCTTTTTTACTTTTGATTAGTCCTGGCGGATCTATATTAACAACTTCATAGTTTTCCGCTTGTGCCTGATGCGAACATATGTATTCTTGAGCATCGGCAACTATTGCATTAAAATCTTTGTATCCGTTAGCTTCATAATTTTTGTTTGCCATTTCAAGGGCAGGTCTTGAAGAATCTACAAATATAACTTCTTTTGCTCCGCCTTTTAATGCATTTAGTCCGAAAGAACCTGTATGTGTAAAACAATCCAACACTTTTTTATCTTTACAATACTTTTGGAACAATTTTCTGTTATCTCTTTGATCGAAGAAAAAACCTGTTTTTTGTCCCGACTTTATGTTCACGTAATATTTTATATCGTTTTCTGTTATTAAAATATCGTCGGGGATTTTACCGGAATATATTTCGTTTTCGCCGGACAAGTTTTCAAGTTTCCTTAAATGGGAATCGTTTCTTACCATTATTCCTTTAGGTTTTATTACTTCTTGAACTGCATCCAATATATCATGTTTATTGTTATCCGCACCTGCACTGACAAACTGTGCAACGCAATAATCTTCGTACTTATCCAAAACGAAACCGCTAATATCGTCACTTTCCCCGTAAACTACCCTGAACGAGTTTTGGTTAGGATACAATTGTTTTCTTAAATCGTAGGCTTTTTGTATTCTCTCTTTCCAAAATCTTGTATCAACAATTTCATTCTTTCTTGATATTAAACGAAAAGCAATTAAAGAGTGAGGATTATAAAATCCTATACCGATAAAATTGTTGGAACTGTCATAACATTCCACAATTTCACCTATTTGCGGTTTGGCAAAGACATCCTTTATTTCATTGGAAAATACCCACTGATGTCCAGACTTTACCCTTTTTTCTTCACCTTTTTTTAATACTATGCTTTTCAATCTATACCTCTATACATCTATACTTCTGTCCCTCAATTTTTGCTTTGCAAAATTTTAGTATACCGGGAACTGTTTGCAAAGTGCCGTAACTTCTTTTTTAACTTCGGCTATCACTTCTTCGTTATTTATATTTTTCAACACTTTAATTATCCAATTTGCAATTTTGATAACTTCGTTTTCTTTCATTCCTCTTGTTGTAATTGCAGGTGTTCCGATTCTTATACCTGAAGCTATCATAGGTTTTGCGGGATCGTAAGGAATTGTATTTTTGTTTGCTGTTATTCCTGCTTTTTCCAATGTTATTTGTGCATCTTTACCTGTAACATTTAAAGGTCTTAAATCTACCAAGAACATGTGTGAATCCGTTCCGCCTGAAACTATTCTTAAACCGCCTTCAGCCAATGTTTTTGCAAACACTTTAGCATTTGCTGCAACTTGTTTTTGATATTCTTTAAATGAAGGCTGTAATGCTTCTTTAAATGCAACTGCTTTTGCTGCTATAACATGCATTAAAGGTCCGCCTTGTACACCAGGGAAAACAGCGGAATTTATTTTCTTTGCCAAATCTGGGTTGTTGGTCATAATGATACCGCCTCTAGGTCCTCTCAATGTTTTATGTGTTGTTGTTGTAACTACATCCGCAAAAGGAACCGGTGAAGGATATACTCCCGCAGCTATAAGACCTGCATAGTGAGCAATATCTGCCATAAAGTATGCACCTACGGAATCGGCTATTTTTCTTATTCTTTCCCAATCCCATATTCTTGAATATGCACTTGCACCTGTAACTATCATTTTAGGCTTGCATTCTTTTGCTATTTTTTCCAATTCATCATAATCTATAACTTCCGTATCTTTGTTTACTGTATAAGGAACTATTTTAAAGAATTTACCTGAAAAGTTCATCGGATGACCGTGAGATAAATGTCCGCCGTGATCCAAGCTCATACCCAAAACAGTATCTCCCGCTTGAAGCAATGCCATAAATGTTGCCATGTTTGCTTGTGCTCCGGAATGAGGTTGAACATTTACGAATTGGCATCCGAACAATTGTTTTGCTCTTTCTATAGCCAATGTTTCTACTTTATCTACAAATTCGCAACCTCCGTAATATCTTCTTCCGGGATATCCTTCGGCATATTTATTTGTCAAAACAGAACCTTGTGCCTGCATTACGGCTTTTGATGTATGGTTTTCAGAAGCAATAAGTTCAATATTGTTTTCTTGTCTTTGATGTTCTTCTTCAATAATGTTTGCAATTTCCAAATCAACTTTCTTTAAATCTTCCATGTTATACTCCTATATCAAAAATTTTATTATAAATTATCTTATGATTATATAATATTTACAACAAAAAAAATAGGAAGATTTTTATTCTTCCTATTTTTAAATATCTTTAACAACGAGATCCCGTATCAAGTACGGGATGACAAACCTATTTTTCACTAATTATTAATTACTAATTACTAATTTCTAATTGTTTTAAATGTATTCCAGCAGTTTTTTACAGTCCAAACAGCCTTTTCTTATAACAACATACGGGAACTTCACCATATCTATAACCGTTGATTCAAAAGAAAATTCGCATTTACCGCCGTCAACTATCAAATCTATTTTGCTGTCAAAATAATCTATTGCGGTTGCTGCGGTTTTTGCACTGTCTTTACCGGAAACATTTGCTGATGTTGTCATCAAAGGAACGTTATACTTTGCCATAATATCCAAAAGTATCTTACAGTTCGGTATTCTTACACCTAAATTGTCTCTGCCGCCTATCAACATTTTACCAAGTTCGGTGGTAGGCAAAATTAATGTTAATTGTCCGGGCCAAAACTCCATTACGATTTTATCTATACCTTTAGGAAATATAACAAACTGTTTTAATGTTTCAATGTTGTCAGACATCAATATTAAAGGTTTTCTTGCTGCCCTGTGTTTAAGTTTGTATATTTGTTTTTGACCTTCAAAATTAAACACGCTTGTCATTATTCCGTAAACGGTATCCGTAGGCAACACAACTATACCTTTGTTTTTCAAAATATCGTTTGTCGTTTCTATAATAAATTCGTTACTTTCTTTTTTTGTACTTATTATTTTCGTTTTCATTTTATCTATTCTATATTAAATTCTTTCGGACCTGCAGAAACTTCTTTTGCTATCACTTCTTCTTGTTTTATTTTACCTTCGGTTTTATATTTTGAAAGTTCTGCACATATTGATCCAACGGGAATTTTGGATTTCATTTGTACCGGCATTTTTCTGTCATCGTTTGTTACCCAAACTTTTAGTTTACCTTTAGCTTTAAATATTCCGGCATCTTCTCTGAGCATAGGTTGTAATATTAAACAATCAAAAGTTCCCGCTTCAACTTTAACCGTTTCTCTTCCTATAACTTTAGTTTTTAAAGGCCATGTATCATCACCGGAATGAGCTTCAAAAACATATTCTTTCCCTACTTCCAAATCCATGGTTCTCATAAAATATAAAGAAGATATTACATCCTGTACCCATTGAACGGTATCACCGTATTTCATTGTTCCGTCATCGTTTCTTGCAAACCTTGCATTTTGGTGATTAAAATCAAGCTGTTCGAACTTTTTCCAACCGCCTTCGGAAATGTTGGTAAGATATCTTAAAGAACATAAACTTTCGGTATCTATCCAAGATTGGTTTGTATCTCTTACTTTAAAGAAAGTATCGAAAAACGGAGCGGATTTTGCTTCCGAATATATATGATATGCTGTTCTTCCGTTAACATCTTCTAACCCTTTAATTTCCAATGTTCCTTTCCCTACTTTAACGAATTTCCAATAAACATCGAAAACCAAATTTTCTTTTTCCGGCAAGTTACCGCTTAATTGTCTCCATTGAAAATCGGGACTATACTCAAAAAATTCTTTTGTTGCGGAAACATTTGTGTTTTTTTGAGCATAAATAGGTAATGTTATAAGTACCGCCATTATTACAAATTTAATTTTTTTCATAATCATTTTTTATAACCTCCACCGTTTGACTTAAACTTCTTACGATTGCTAAAGGTTTTTGTTTTTCATCTTTCACTTTTGCGAACTGCTTTTTGCCGTGTCCCGTAAGAACCAAAATTCCTTTCCCGCCGAAATTGTAACCGAAGATGTAATCTCTTATGCTGTCGCCTATCATATAAGATTTTTTAAGATCTATGTTTAACTCTTTTGCCGCTTTCAGAGCCATCCCGATTTTCGGCTTTCTGCAATCACAGTTATCATTCGGACCGTGCGGACAATAGTACATTCCATCAACTTTCACTTTCAATTTCTTTAGCATCTCTATTAATTTAGAATTGATTTGTTTCAATTTTGTTACAGTAAAATATTTTCTTGCAATACCGGACTGGTTTGTTACTATAACAATTTTGAATCCCATCTCTCTAAATTTTAGCAGAGGTTTTTCTATATGTTTATATAATTTTAATTGTTTTACATCACTTAAATAGTTTCTATCGTAATTTATTGTTCCGTCTCTATCTAAAAATATTGCCGGTGATAACTCTTTTTTATTTTTCATTGTTTATACCCAATAAAGATTTTATTTCTTTTTCAAATTTTTCTTTTCCGCTGTCAAAAGATATCGAAACATTAAGCACATATATTTTTTTTTGCATTTCCTTGTTTGTTACTTCATTTATTTTTACGGCATCTTTTGCGGTTGTTATAATCAACTCATTATCAGCTAAATTATTTATAACATCGGATATATTTTTGGTTACATATTTATGATGATCCGAAAAAATAATTTCCTCTTTTATTTTTAAACCCAATCCTGAAACAGTATTTATAAAATTATCGGGAGAACCTATTGCCGAAACAGCCGCAAAACGATTATTCCTTCTAAAATCTTCGATATCTTCTATTTTAGAATTATCGGACATATTTATTATTTCATAATTTTTGCAGGATGTTTCTAAAGGTAACTCTCTTGTTATTCTAACAATTTCTTTCTTTATACCGTTTAGTTTATCTTCATTAACTAAATTACAATTTGTTAAAGCAATAAGTTTTGCTCTTTTAAGTGCCGATTTTCTTTCTCTTAAAATACCGGACGGAATAGTCATACCGTTACCGAACGGATTTAAAGAATTTACACAAACTATATCCAAATCTCTTTTTAGTTTCCAATGTTGGAAACCGTCATCCAAAATAAAAACATCAGGGTTAAATTGTTTTGCAAAACTTACACTTCTAACTCTATCTGCACCTACTATTATAGGGCAATTTACAAGTTTTGCCATCATGTAAGGTTCATCACCCGAAACCGAAATATCAGCCAGAATTTTATTTGTATCTCTTACGACAACATTTCTTCTTGAACTGTTTTTTCTGGCATATCCTCTGGATAATATTACCGGCATTTTTCCCAAACTTAAAATATATTTGGCAACTTCTATAGTCATGGGAGTTTTTCCGCTGCCGCCCCACGTAACATTACCGATACTTATGACAGGCTTATTTAACTTTTTAGATTTCGTTAAAAATCTGTTAAGTTCGGATAACAAATAATAAATTATTGACAACGGATACAATAAATATTTAAGCATTTAATATACTCTCGTATATTTTGGTAAGGTTTTCAACAAATTTCTGTTTTGTAAAAGTTTCTTTAACAAAATTATGACCGGCAATACCCATATTTTCAGCGAACTCTTTGTCATCTGTTATCTTTTTAATTGCATCAATTAATTTTTCAACATTTCTCGGCGGGATAAGTATTCCCGTTTTACCGTCTATTACAGTTTCCGGATTTCCGCCTATGGTTGTTGTAATTACAGGTATTTGTTTAAATTGCGCTTCAAGATTTACATTCCCGAAACCTTCCGTATCACAAGACAACAAGCAAAATATGTTCATCGTTTTCAAATATTTGGGAATATCCGATTGGTAACCGACAAAATAAACAATATCATCAACTTTAAATTTTTTTGCATAATCTTCCTGCAACTTTTTGCCGGCACCGTCACCTACAATAACACATCTGATATCGGGATATCGTTCTTTTAATTTTGCGACGGCTTCTATAAGATATTGTTGACCTTTACCTTCCAAAGATACAATATTTGATACCGTTCCTATAACAAACTTATTTTCCAAATTATATTTTTTTATTACATCGCTGCAATCAACTTCTTTTTCAAACTTTTCCGTATCAAAAGCGTTATACAAAACACTTACTTTTTGTTCGGGTGCATTTTCATATTTTATTAAATTGTTTCTAACGACTTTTGAAACGGTTAAAACTTTATCCGCAATTTTGTAGTGCCATTTCGCATACCATTTGTGTCTTGTATCTTGTCTTCTGTGAAGAACAACTTTTATATTTTTAAAAAACAGTTTCATCAACAAGGCCGTCCAATAAAGTTTACCTTGATGAACATGAAGTATTTTTATATTTTCTTTTTTTATGATTTTTATTAACTTTATTACTCCGGTGGGAGTAAATGTGCCCCTGCATGTAAAATCCGCAACGCCGACACCTTTCTTTTTTGATTCTTCATAAAGAAAACTGTTTTTCGGAGCGGCAACCACAGGTTCAAACTTTTGACTTAACTCTTTTAAACTTGTTGCCGTAAGTAAAGTTTGTTTTTCTGCTCCGCCTATTGTTGTAGATGAAAACAAATGTAAAACTTTTATTTTGTTCATACTATAAAATCTTTTTAACTAAAGAAACATATTCTGCGCTTGTTGCTTTAAAAAAGGCTTCACAATATTTTGTATTTTTACCTTTTACGACAGACCAATATTTAGATATTGATTCTGCCATGGTAACATAATCTCTTGTTGCGGTTTGAGTTTTGTAACAATCTATTGCCTGTCTTTTTTGTTCCCAATGCTCACTGATATCAACAACAACATTAGGTATTAATGTAGTCCATACGGAATAAGCATATACCAAACAATTTATAGCTTTATTTTTATATGCCTTTGAAAATGCTCTCGAGATTGCGACATGATCTTGATGATTATCTATCATAAAAGGTAAAAAAACCATATCCGGTTCTACTCTGTTAAACAGTTCCGTAAGTCTTTCGGCAAGCAAACTTGTATTCTTATATAAAGATCTTATATCAAATTGCAAAAAATGATTTCTTCTTGAACCCAACAATTTTGCTGCATCTTTTGCTTCATACAATCTTTTTTCTCCGCCGGAAGTACAAAAAGCTATTTCAAGTTTTCCGCCGGCTTTTGTATGTTTAATAAGAGTTCCGCCGCATCCGATACTTTCGTCATCTTGATGTGGAGCAATTACCAACATCTTTTTGCCCGGCAACTCTTCCTCCAAAGGTATCGAGTATTTTAAAAAAGGTTGTATATATTCATACATTCTGAAAACACTTCTGTAACTTGCATATTTCATAAAATCCTCTTAATTTTATAATCCTTGAGAGATTATATATAAAAACACTGTCTTTTATCAAAAAAAATTAATAAATTGTAATATCGGAACCTGCTTTCAATTCCGCTATTAATTTATCGTATTCTATTTGTATGTTTTGTTTATATAACAAATCAGACAGAGAATCTTTAACATCGTCAAATTCTATGGGCATTTTTGCTTTCTTTTCTTCTACTCTGAAAAAATGATACCCGTTAGTTGTTTGTATAGGCTTTTTATTATAATCTCCCACAGGTAATGCAAAAACAACTTTTGCAACTTCCGGCGTGACATCTTCTCTTAAAACAAAACCCAAATCACCTTTTTTTTGTCTGAGTACCTGGTCATCTGAATATTTTTCCGAAAGTCTTGCAAAGTTCATATCCTGTAAAGATAATTCTTTTTTCAGTTCTTTGATTTTTTCGTTAACTTCCTTCTTTTGCTCTTTTGTAAAACTATCGGAATATTTTATAAATATTTGTCTTATTTTAACCTGTTCTCCGTAAGTTCTTTTTAAATTGTTTGCAACGGATGAAACAAGTTTATCTTCCTGTATTGAAAGTTCCAAATCGAGGCCTTTTATTTTCGACATAATATTATTATAAAAAGTTTTCACTTCTTTTTCGTTAGGATTTTGAGTTCTGTTTTTAATTTCCGCAGATACATACTTTATTTTCATCAATGATTCTTTTACTTCGCTTTCAAATTCTTTTTTTGTCAGTCCCTGCATTTTAATATCATTTTCAAAATCTTTTTCCGTTCTAAAATTCGATTTTATATTATTCATTGCTGTTTGTATTTCATCTTTTGAAACTTCAACATCGGCTTTTTTTGCAGCATCTATAAGTAAAATTTCTTCTATTTTTTGGTTAACTATTTTATTTGCGAGAGCTTTAACATTTTCTTCCGTCTTTTGTTCTTCCGGTAAAGAAGCAAAATCCTGTTGCAATATTTTATTAACAAACGTTTTTGTTATATTTTTACCGTTAACGGTTGCTATAACATCGGACTTTTCTTCTGCATTAACAAAAGTTGTTAAAAATACAAATAACGACATTACTACAAAAAGTTTTTTCATTTTACATTCTCCAATATATCAGTTGCTATAATATCTTTTGCACTGTTTTTTTTGATTATTATATGATTCTGTAACGGTCTGGGACCTATTTGAGAAGGATCGGTATTACCGTACAACGCAATACATTTTATTCCCAAACTTGCTGCCAAATGCATTGTACCGGAATCTATTCCGATGAACATTTTTGCTTTACTTATCATAGCGGAAAGTTCAACAAGTCCGTTTTCCGGGCAAAATAGTTTCACATCTTTAGATACATATTTCATTATTTTCATTACGGATTCTTTTTCCCATGCGGCACACACAACAACAACATTCTTTTTCATCTGTGCAAGTTTGTTTAAAGTTTCAATCCAAACTTCTTTTCTTAAACATTTTTCCTGTCTTCTTCTGCTTGCACCGAACGATACAATTATAAAATCTTTATTTAACATTCCGTTATCTTCAAGCCAAAAAGAAACTTTAACATCATTTTCTCTATCGATATTTAAAATATTCAAATAATCTTTTTGAACATTATCCAAACCTACGGCTTTTGCAAGTACAATATTATTATTTAAAGAAGGAACTCCTATTTTCTCCACTTTTTCGGTCAATAAAAAACTTAAGCTTGCGGTTTTGAAACCGATTCTGTTTTTTATTTTTGAAAAATATGCCAAAAGTAACGTTTCGGGTGATTCGGAAAACAATACTGCCGTATCAATATTTTCTTTTCTTATATCCGCAATTAAATCTATTTCAGACCCGAGTGAACCGACTTTCAAAAAGATTTTATCTACAAGTTTTGTGGATTCCAATAAATTTGCAAGATTTTTTCTTGCCACGCAATAAATTTTTATATTCGGATATTTTTGCCTTGCAGCTTTTAACACAGGCAAACTAAATAAAAGGTCTCCCAATTGGTTCATATGAAAAAATATTATTTTATCCATTCTTTTATTTCCTCGAAAACAACATCAGGTTTTATTTGTTCCAAACATTTTTCTTTATTGAACTTACATTTACCTCTGCACGGACTACAATCTAAATTTGACGATATCACTTTTGAATTATTCCCGTAAGGTGCGGTTTCTTTTATATCCGAACCTCCGAAAATAAAAACATTTTTTATACCTATAGCATTTGCCAAGTGCATTGCACCGGTATCTGCACCAACGGCAATTTCACATACAGATAAAATTCCCGCCAATTCTTTTATGTTTGTTTTGCCGCACAAATCGATTATGTTATCACTTTTTATTTTACCATAATCGGACTGCGAACCTAAAACAACAATTTTTATATCTTTATTTAAAGATTTTATCATATCCGTCAAAACAACATAATTGTTGCTTTTCCAAGTTTTTGTTTTTCCTCTGGAAAAAGGAACAAATGCAATAATTTTATCATCTTTTTCTATACCATGTTCATTCAATATTTTATATGGAACGGTATCAATTTTTATATTGAAAGAAGGTTCATATTTTTCACTTGTAATGTAACTTAAGGAATTAAGATTTCTAATTACGGCATTTTCGTTTTTATTTCTTTTATAAGGTTCTTTTATAAAAAGCCAACTTAATTCTTTCATTCCGCTGACACCGATTTTTCGTTTTGCTTTTAACAACTTACAAAATACAGCCGTTCTTAAAAGGCCCTGCAAGTCTATAACCAAATCATATTTTTCTTTATTACAATCTTTAAGCACTTTAAAAAAAGCTTTTATTCCGCCTTTCCTGTCCCAACATTTTATACTGTTAATATCAGGGAATAACTCAACAACTTGTTTCCATTGAGAGAAAACAAGCCAATCTGTTAAGCTATCTTTCCATTTGCTTTTGATAGCTTGAATTATAGGATTTGCCTGAATAATATCACCAAACGAGCTTGGTTTTACAATTAGTATTTTCATAATAAAAATATCTTTAATAAATATTATCATTATTTTACCAAAATAAAAAACATATTGAAATATTAATCTTTTTGTGTTATACTTTTATGACTTTATGAAAAAATTAAGAGACCTTCTTAGAGAACTAAGAAGAAAGGTTACTATTGTCTTTATTCATCATGGAAGAATTAAACCGATAAAATTTAATTTTTCCGTTCTTTTTCTTTTGGTTGTTTTTGCAGGTTGGACAGGAATGACTTTATGGGCAGGTTTTATATCGGGCAAACATATAGATTATTTAGCGGTAAAAGCCGATAATAAAATAATGAAAGTAAGAATGTTATTCTTCGCAGATCAAATAAAAAAATCAACCGAAATGTTAGCACAGGTAAAACAAAACGATGATCATATTCGTTCTCTTTTAGCAATGGATTCTAAAAGAATAATAATAGAAAACGGTTTGGGATCCGGCGGACCTACACCTGTAGAATCAAGTGCTTTATCTATGTTGTTGTCCGGAAAAATAGACGGTATCGATTACCAGGAAATATCAAGACAAACTTTTGAATTGCTTGAAGAATATAAAGCATCAATGAAAAGTTATTCGGAAGTTATAAATCACATTTCAAAACAGAGAGAAATGTTCAGATATACACCTTCGATATGGCCTTGTAAGGGAATAATATCTTCTTCTTACGGCATAAGATTTCATCCGATATTCAGAACAAGATTTTTTCACCCGGCTATAGATATTGCAAATAAAAAAAATACTCCGATACTTGCAACTGCAGACGGAGTAGTTGCTTTTTCCGGTTGGTTAAGAGGTTACGGAAACGTTATAACCATAGAACACGGAAAGAAATACAGAACGGTTTATGCTCATCTTGCAAAATCTTTGGTTAAAAAAGGTGAGTTTGTAACCAAAGGTCAAGAAATTGCAAAAATGGGTAATACCGGAAGATCTACCGGTCCTCATGTACATTATGAATTGCACTTAAATAAAAGGCCGATAAACCCAATGAAATATTTAGGCAGTTATTTAGATTAAGGAATTAATTATGAGTAATAAGAAAAATAGAAAATTATTTGATACAATAGAAACGTTAATCGGAAACGGAACAACTTTTAAAGGTGATATTACGGTTTCAAACAGTTTAAGAATTGATGGTGTTTTAATCGGGAATGTTAAAGAAGCTGCAAATGTTATAGTCGGCGAAACGGCTCAGGTAAAAGGCAACATCAATGCAAATTATGTAGTTATAGACGGAATTGTTGAAGGTAACATCACTGCAGGAGAATGTATAGAGTTGTTAACAAAATCAAAAGTAACCGGAGATTTAACAACCTCTATTTTATCTATAAACGAAGGAGCTGTTTTTAAAGGTAAAAGTTTGATGCTTGAAAAAGAAGAAAACATTGAAGAAAATATATAAAAGAGGGCAACACTATTATGATGAATTTTTTTAGAAAACACAAAGTAGCAATTATATTAGTAATATTGATAGGTTTTTTCGGAGGAACTTTTATAGCCGGTTTCGGAGTGTCTACATTCGGAAACAGTGCATCTTCTTTTGATACTGTTGCTGTTATTAACGGTAAAAAAATTCCTTATAAGTATTACTACAGTTTATATAATAGTACCCTTGGTTCATTGAGACAATCCGGACAAGAACTTACCGATGAATTAATAAAACTTACACAAAATCAAATATTAAGAACATTAGTTCAAGACGAACTTATTTGGCAACAGACAAAAAAATACGGTATAACCGTAAGTGATAACGAACTTGCACAAGATATTCAAAGTTATCCTTACTTTTTAAATGCAAACGAACAATTCGACAGCAGGAATTATTATCAATTTTTGAATAATTTAAGGATGTCGCCTAAAGATTTTGAATCTTTACGAAGAAAGCAAATTGCTGCAAACAAATTACAACTACTCGTAGCTTCTGCAACTCAAGTAACAAAATCGGAAATGGAATCATTGGGCAGCAGCAACATACCTGAATTAACACAAATTAAAGCTAACGAAATTTTAAACGATTGGTTTGATACGGTAAAGAAAAACTCGAAAATAGAAATTTTGTTGGATGACAACAGAGCTTAATTTAAACTTTATTTAAACAAACGCCGAATTTCTTTAATTCTTTTTTTAATCTTATATACGGCAATCCTACAACAGTATAGTAGTCGCCGTATATTTTTTTTACAAAACAATCATCTTTATCCTGCACGGCATAAGAACCGGCTTTATCCATATGTTTACCGAATAATTTTTTTAATTGATCGTAAGGTAAATTTTTCATTTTAACATGAGCTACATCATAAAAAACTGCTTTTTTCTTATCGCTTATTATTGAAACGCCTGTATAAACTTTATGTAAACTTCCGTTTAACTCTTTTATTATTTCAACGGAATGTTTTTTGTTTTTCGGTTTACCCAAAATCTTACCATGTAAAACGACTATAGTGTCGGAACCTATAACAATGCTGCCGGGATGTTGTTGTTTAACATTTTCCGCTTTTTTATATGATAAATATTTTACTATCGCAGACGGTCTTTTTAAATTATGTTTTTCATCAATAGCACTCGGTATTATATCGAATTTAAGTCCCCACTTTTTTAACAATTCTATTCTTCTCGGAGATAATGATGCCAATATTATTTTTTTATTTTGCATATTCTTTTATCCACATTAAATAATCTTTATTTGCCTTTATATCAACACAAACAATTTCGGGAACTTCATAAGGATGTATTTTTTTTACTTCTTTAACTATCTTATTAAAATTACTTTTTATTGTTTTTGCAACCAGCAAATGTTCGTTGCTTTTACAAACTTTATTTTCCCACCAATAAACGGATTTGATTTTTGGAATAATATTAACACATGCAACTAATTTTTTCTCTACTAAAAATTCAGTTATTTTGTTTGCAACATTAACATTAGGAACGGTAACAAAAATTGATATATATTTCATTTTTTTATTTTCCACAAATAAAAAACTCCGACAGTAGGACTCGAACCTACAACCCTCCCGTTAACAGCGGGATGCTCTACCATTGAGCCATGTCGGAATCAATTACTCATAATCTATTAAATATTATAGGTAAGTATTTTACACTTTTTTTTTATAAAAAGCAAGTATTTTTTATAAAACAAAAAAGCTCCGATAAAAAATATCGGAGCTTTTTATTTATTTCAACTTATTTCTTTTTTGCTTTTTTTGCTTTTTTTACAACTTTTTTGGCTGCTTTTTTAACAACTTTTTTTGCTGCCTTTTTAGCAACTTTTTTAACTGCTTTTTTTGCTTTTTTGGCAACTTTTTTAGCTTTTTTTCTTTTCTGTCCGCCTCTTGACATTTTTGCTCTTGAGATATCACCGTTCTTATCCAAGAAATAGAGGAAACCAGATTCTTTCTTTACACCTGCTTTAGCAACTTTACTGGTTTTTCCGCCTTTCTTTCCGCCTCTTGCCATTACAGATCTTGAAACATCACCATCTTTGTCAATGAAGTAAAGATAACCATCTTCTCTTTTTACGCCAAGTTTAGCAACTTTTTCTGCCATTTTTCCATCCTCCTAATTAAATTTGACTACTTTACTTATTACTATTAAAACCAAGAAGTTTATACTATTTTGTTACCGACGGCTCTTTCTTAGTTATAATTTTATCTTTCAACCAACTGTCAACAACTTCTTTTGAGAATCTGTATTGTTTACCAATTTTTGATGCGGGAATTTTTTTCTTTTTTATTAAATTATATATTGTAGATCTTCCGATACCGAGATATTCTGCCAACTCTTTAATATCCATAACTTGTTTATCGTTTTTATTTTCCATTTGTTATCACTCACTACTTTTATTTTTTAATTACAAGCATTATTTTATTTTATTTATTTTATTTTGTCAATACTTATTTTTTATTATTCTATTTTTTACTTTATTATCAAATTAACTCTGTTATTATTAAAATTTTCTATTTATTATTAAAACTTATGTTTTATATTATTTTATTACTTTATTTTACTATTTGTTATTAAACATTATTATTTTTTATAAGTCAAGTAGTTTTACATTTTTTTTATTTAGTAGTATAATTTTATTCATCATGGATATAATAGATTTTCATACTCATATGTGGCCGGAAAAAGTTGCGGAAAAAGCCAAAGAATATTTGGAACAATCTTTTAAAATGCCAATGAATGCAATCCCAATCGAAAAAAATGTTTTAGAAGCAATGGATAAAAACGGTGTTACAAAAAGTGTAATAGCATCTGTTGCTTCAAGACCTAACCAAGTTGAACATATAAATAATTGGCTATTCGGTTTAAATTCCGAAAGATTCATAAAGTTTGCATCGTTACATCCGTTTTATGAAAAATGGTCTTACGAGCTTGACAGAATAAAAGATAATGCTCAGGGAATAAAAATTCAACCGGAATTCCAAATGTTTTATATAGACGATGAAAGAGTATTCCCTATGTATGAAAAAATTCAAAAATTGCAAATTCCCCTTCTGTTTCATTGCGGATACGAATTATCTACCGGATTAATTCAAGCAGGTCCCAAACAAATGTTAAATGTAAAAAAACATTTCCCCGGAATAACATTTATTGCAGCTCACATGGGTGGGTTTAAATTGTGGAATGAAGTTGAAAATTCTATTATAGGTGATGATTATTTTTATATTGATACTTCTTCGGCTTTATCTTTTATGAAAGAAGATCAGATTTACAGATTTTTAAACAAACATAATAAGGATAAAATCTTATTCGGAACGGATTTCCCCGTAGGTAATCATAAAAAAGAAATAGAGTTAATTAAAAATTTAAACATAGATGATGAGTTTAAAGAAAAAATATTTCACTTAAACGCCGAAAAACTTTTAAACTTAAAATAAATGTTTAAAAAATTTTGTTTATTTTTATTCTTTATATGTATGTTGATATCTTGTTCAAATAACAGCTCAAATAACAATTTAATTAAAATTAATTCTATTGTTTGTTTCGGTGATAGTTTAACCTACGGATATGGTGCAACCAACGGACAAACATATCCGTATTTTCTGCAACAATTTACGAATATTCCCGTAATAAATAAAGGTATCAACGGAAACACATCACAAAACGGTTTAGACAGAATAGAAGATATACTACAATTTAAAAATTCTATTGTAATAGTAGAATTCGGTGCCAACGATTTTTTTCAACAAATTCCGATTTCGGAAACTAAAAAAAATATGGAACAAATTGTCGATAAAATAGGACAAAACGGAGACATTGTTGTTATTGTATCCGCGGAAGACAAGCAATTAAACCAATTGCATAAAATGTTAAAATCTTTAGCAAAAGAAAAAAAGGTTTTGTTTATAAACGGTATATTAAATGAAATTTGGAATGACAGAAATTTCTTTTCCGATGAGATTCATCCTAATTCAAAAGGTTATAAATCAGTAGCCGATAAAATTTATAAAAACATAAAACATTTGCTTTAAAAAATCGCCCTGCGATTTTTGAAGATCGGATGTATAGAGGTATAGATGTATGGAAAAACAGCAAACTGCAACTACAAGATTCCAAAAAAAATGTTTTCAGCGATTTTCAATTGAATATTTTTTATAAAAGATATATAATTTTTGAAATTTATAACAGTGAGAAAGATATGTTTAAAATTATAAAAAAAGAAGTTTTATCGTCAGTAATAAAAAGTTTTGAAATTGAAGCTCCGGACATTGCAAAAAATATTAAGCCGGGACAATTTATAGTTTTAAGGTTGCATGAAAAAGGTGAAAGATTTCCTTTAACCGTTGCAGGCAAAAACTTGGAAAAAGGAACTATAAAAATAATATTTCAAACAGTAGGTAAATCTACTACGGAACTCGGTAACTTAAAAGAAGGTGACTTTATAAGAGATATCGTCGGTCCTTTGGGAAAACCTACCGAAATCGAAAATTTCGGAACGGTAGTTGCAATGGCAGGCGGAGTAGGAACAGCGGAACTTTTACCTGTAATAAGCGATTTGTTAAAAGCAGGAAATAAAGTTATTACAATAGTAGGTGCAAGAAACAAAGATTTGTTGTTATTGCAGGACGAGCTTAAAGCAAACTCAACGGAACTTTTAACCGCAACCGATGACGGTTCTTACGGAATAAAAGGTTTTGTTACCAACGTTTTGGCGGATGTAATAAAAAGAGAAAAAGTTAATATCGTTTATGCAATAGGACCTGTTCCCATGATGAAAGCGGTATCCAATATGACAAAAGAATATAATTTAAAAACTCTTGTGTCGTTAAACCCTATAATGGTGGACGGAACGGGAATGTGCGGTGCATGCAGAGTAAGTGTAGACAAAAAAATAAGATTTGCATGTGTTGACGGTCCTGAATTCGACGGACATTTAGTAGATTGGGACGAACTTACAAGTCGTTTAAAAGCATTTAAAGAAAACGAAAAAGCAGCTTTAGAAAAATATAAAGAAATTCTTAACATGGAGTGCAAATGCCACAAAGAATAAAGATGGTCGAAAGAGACCCAAATGTAAGAAATAAAGATTTTCAAGAAGTAAATTTAGGATATAGCGACGATCAAGCATTAACTGAAGCAAAAAGATGTTTGCATTGCAAAAATCCTATGTGTGTAACAGGTTGCCCTGTTGAAGTTAACATTCCCGAATTTATACACGAATTAGCAAACAATAATCCTGCCGGTGCAATAAAAGTTATTAAATCAAAAAGTAACTTGCCCGCCGTTTGCGGCAGAGTTTGTCCTCAGGAAAAACAATGTGAAAGCAAATGTATATTGGGAATAAAACAAGAACCTATTGCAATAGGTAATCTTGAAAGATATGCAGCGGATTGGGCAGCAAAAAATATCAAAGAAGAAAATTTTGATATAAAACCTAACGGAATTAAAGTTGCCGTTATAGGTTCCGGACCTGCAGGTCTTACTTGTGCCGGAGATTTAGCCAAGTTAGGCTACGATGTTACCATATTTGAATCTTTGCACGACAGCGGCGGAGTTTTAAGATACGGTATTCCCGAATTCAGATTACCCGTTGCGGTTTTGGATAAAGAAGTAGATTCATTAAAAAAGCTCGGAATAAAATTCGTATTTAATTATTTAATAGGCAGAACAAAAACCGTAGAAGATTTGTTTAACGAAGGTTTTAAAGCAATATTTGTGGGAACAGGTGCGGGATTGCCGACATTTCCGGGAGTTGAAGGCGAAAATCTTAACAACATTTATTCCGCTAACGAGTTTTTAGTCAGAATAAATTTAATGAACGCATTTCAGTTCCCTGAATATGATACTCCGGTACATAAAGGTAAAAATGTTGTTGTTATCGGCGGCGGAAACACCGCAATGGATTCGGTAAGAACGGCAAAAAGAATCGGCGCTCAATCGGTAAAATTGTTGTACAGAAGAACACAAAACGAAATGCCTGCAAGACTTGAAGAAAGAAAACATGCTTTGGAAGAAGGCATTGAGTTTATAGAATTAACGGCTCCTAAAAAATTCATTTCCGATGATAAAGGTTTTGTAAAAGCCGTAGAATGTGTAAAAATGCAATTAACGGAACCTGATGCTTCCGGAAGAAGAAAACCCGTAGAAATAGAAGGTTCTAATTTTGTAATAGAAACAGATTTGGTTATACTTGCATTGGGATTAAATCCCAACCCGATATTACCTTCATTAACAAAAGGTTTACAAACAGATAAAAAAGGTCATCTTATAGTTGATGATAAATTTATGACAACAAGAGAAGGCATTTTTGCAGGCGGTGATATAGCAGGCGGCAGCACGGTTATTCAAGCTATGGGAATGGGTAAACAAGCCGCAAAAAATATTCACGCTTATTTAACAAAATAAAAACAGTTAAAATAATAAAAAAGCAGGGAGAAAAATTTTTCTTTCCTGCTTTTTTATTTATATAAAATTTTTATTCTTTTCTTAAATGCCAATCTTCAATATCGCATTGATCGTAATAATTATTACCGCAAGTAAAAAATTTTCCATCTTTCGTTAAGCCGATAGTAAAATTCAAACCTGCGGCAATTTCTGTTACATCTTTCCACCAATTAACATCACATTGTCCGTATTCATTACTTCCGGTAGCAACAACAGTACCGTCTTCTCTTAATCCCACACTATGGTCTTCGGCAGCAGAAATTGCAACTATATTTTCTCTTCTTGCTATATTGCATTGCCAATTATCGTTATTACCTACAGCAACAATTGTTTTATTTCTCATTAAACCCAAAGTATGATACTCTCCGGCAGATATTGCAGAAATACCTCTCCACTCTCTAACATTACATTGCATATTTTTATTATAACCTGCAGCAACTACCGTTCCGTCTTTTTTCAAACCTACGGTATGATTTCCTCCGGCAGATATTGCAACAATATCTCTCCACTTACCAACATCACACTGACCAAACACATTATTTCCTATGGCAACAACCGTTCCATCCTCTTTCAATCCTACCGTGTGGTCTTTCCCGGCAGATATTGCAATAATATTTTCCCATTTCATTACATTACATTGTCCGTAATAATTATTACCGCAAGCAACAACCTTCCCGTCATTTTTTAATCCTATTGTATGACAATTACCGGCAGATATTGATACTATATCTTTCCACTGTTCCACATTACATTGACCGTTATCGTTATTGCCAACAGCAAGAACAGTCCCATCTTCTTTTAATCCTATTGTATGATATCCCCCTGCGGAAATTGAACCATATCTTGTATTAATTATTTTATATACACATCTATACTTAGAAAGCTTGTTTATTCCTCTAAATTCGGATATTCCGGAAACATCCGCTATTTTTTCATTTTTCATTCCGTTATGTTTGATTTTAAATGCCGTTAATTCTTTCGTTAAGTTATTATTTAACGAAAATAAAGGTTCAATATCAAATTGATATTGAGTTTGATACATCAGTTCCGCATTTGCCTTTCCAATGCCGGAAAAATCATACTCAACTAAATATTTTTTTTGTTTATATTCTATATTTAACAAAAAATCGCTTACATTGAATTCTTTTATTGATATAAGTGTTGCTTTATCATTGTCCTTATCGGAAAACTTTTCGGTATTAAAATACTTTAATATATCCATAAACGGATCCGTAAATTTTACTATGGTTTGCAGTATTTCATCTTCATTTATAAACAAATCTCTTTTTCTGTTCTCTTCCAAAATTTCTTTATTTCTTTGCACTCTTTTGTTATATTCATCTTCGGTTTCCCATTGCGTTTTTTTTATGCTGTTATAAGACATTTTTATTTGTTCGTTGTAAAAAGACATTATTCTATGTTTGTTTTTATTCAACAACTTTTCAAGTTCATCAACCAAAAATATTACATCTTGTTTTATTTTTGGAGCATCAGACATTACCTTTTGAATTGATACGTTACTATTATAATTATCAAAATTTTTTGTCTTTTCAAGAACAACTTCTTCCAATTTTTTTATTTCTATTTGTGTTTCCAAATCTATTTTTGTTATAACATCTCTTTCTTGTGAAAGCTGTTCCTCTAACTTCAATATTTCCTGTTTATTGATTCCGGCAAAAAGATCTTGCTCAAAAGATATCAAACCAAACAACAACGCTGCAACCATTATAAAATTTATTTTTTTCATATATATTCCTAATACAATATCAAGATGTTTTATCTATATATTTACAATATAAACAGCATATTAAACAAACCATTAACATACATAATGTATTATATAATAAGCATTAAACATATTTGAATCTTTTTATCGGAATTTTAACTATACATTTTTTAACTGTTTTATCGCAACACAAAGGTGCATGAGTATCTTCCGAAAAAAATATTGCAAATTCACCTTTTTTCAAATCTATAAAAGTCTCTGGAAGATTTGAATAAAAAGCTATATCCTTTTTTGGATTATATCTTTTTAATGTTTTAAAATCCTTATCGAAAAACTTCCACCCTATTTTTTCTTTACCGGAAATAACATACTGCAAATCTATATATTTTTTATGTCTTTCCAATACCTGTTCTTTTTTAGGTTTCGGTTGACAAGTTTGAACTATAGCATATATGTCTTTTGTTATATTATATTTTCCATCCAAAGTTTTATTATTGATATTTTTAACTATATAATCAAAAACTATATCTAACTGCGGAAAAAAGTTCAATATACTTTTATAACTCTTTATTGATGACACTAACAATTTTTCTCTCCTATATTTCTACTTTATAGTTTAGTCCAAAAACTACTGAAAAATATCTCTTTTCAAGTAAAAAACATTTTAATTTATAATTTATAATGTACAATGTATAATGTTTGTAAAATTTGCATAGCAAATTTTATTATTTTTTAGTTTTTTGACAAAACACAAACATATTTAATTATAAATTATACATTGTACATTGCCCTTAAAAGGCTTCCATCAAAGTAAAATATGTTCCTTGTGATTCATTTGAAAAAGCAAAATCTATTCTGAAATTCATTCTCGGATTATCTTTTATCTTTATTCTTGCTCCGAACCCCGTGGCAGTCTTTATCTCTTTCAAATCCACATCTTCCAAATTATTATAAACATTACCCACACCGGTAAATAATGCCAACCAAATACTATTTGTTATTTTTATTTTAAGTTCCGGCTGAAAAGATAATAAAATATTGTCCGCAAATCTGTTGGCATAAAAGCCTCTTAACAAATTTGAACCGCCTAATGCAGGCAAAACTTGTATCGGTGCTTTTCCGTTTATAAATTCACCGTAGAACTGATAAGAAAACAGTAATTTTTTGCTATAAACATAAAAATAATTTCTAAAGTCAAAATTTGTTTTTGAATAATTATATTTACTGCCTAATTTGCTATTGTAAAGCATATAATCGGCTCTTATCCAAACACCTTTTGTAGGATATATATTATTATCTCTTGTATCAAAGTTTGCTTTAAAACCCGCTCCCGAAATGACACCGTTTGTTTTACAATATTGAAGCTGACCGTCGTCATCGGTATCTTGTATGGTCATATCAGATAAATCATATTGCACACCAAACATCAAATTATCTATTATTTTTCTTGAAAAGCCTATTCCGAAACCATGGGCTCTGTTAACAAATTCTTCTTCATCGTCTTTTGAAGTATTATTTCCGGCACCATAAAATTTTCTTAAAAAATTTGTATAAATAAATTTTCCTTCAAGCAAATAATTTTGATTATCAAAATAAATTGCGGGAGCAACTCCGAAAGTACACTGATTTTTTAATGTATACATCGCAAATAAATTCAGTGCCGAAAAATGTTTTTGATTATCTGTTTTAAAATGTAATATATCGGTAAAAACCAAACCTAAACTCGTTTCCGGAGCATAAAAAGGAAACAGAAAAAAAATATTTTTAGACTGGCTGTACGCTTGAGATACGGATAAAAATAAAATAAGTGATATTAATATAAAATTTTTTTTCATTTATTTTGTTTACTCTCTATTTCATTAAACGGCTCCAAATGAACCAATACATCTAAAATATCTTCGTTCGATTTCATAAGATTTAATTTTACTTCTTCGGATATATCATGACCTTCTTGAACAGAGATATTACCGTCAACCAATATATGCATATCAACAAAAAAAGTTTCACCGGCTTTTCTTGTTCTTATATCATGAACTTCTTTAACATCTTTTGTTTGCAATGCAATTTGCTCTATCTTTGATAAAGTTTCACTGTCAACACTTTCATCCAAAATACTCAATATAGATTTTTTAAATATTGTATATGCAGGATAAATAATAAACACCGATACCACAATTGCACCTATGGCATCAAGCCATATTAATTTAGGAAATATTGCCGCTATTACAATTACTATTGCTACAGGCAAAGAACTTATTGCATCGGATCTGTGATGCCAGGCATTTGCTTTTACCGCAGGAGATTTCAACATATTTGCTTTTTTTGCCGTATATCTGTAAAGCCACTCTTTTGATATTATAGACAACATCGCACCGATAAATGCCACCAAACTCGGCGACTGAATATTGTTTTGTTTCAATGCCAATATTGCTTTAGCAAAAATAGATATACCTACAAAAGCTAAAGCTATGGCAATAAAAATTGTAACCAATAACTCTATTTTTCTGTGTCCGTATTGATGCTCTTCATCTGCCGGAGCCAACCAATATTTTACACCGAAAATTATAGATAAATCTGTTGCCAAATCGGAAAAACTGTGAACACCGTCGGCTATTAAAGCCTGACTGTTTCCCAAATATCCTATAATAAGTTTTGTTATCGACAGGAATAAGTTTACTATTACTCCAACAACAGTAACATTCTTTATTTCTTTCTCTTTATTTTCCATTTAATTGTTTTGAAACCTCATATACGGCAATAGAACATGCAACCGCAGCATTTAAAGATTGAGATTTACCCCACATATCTATTTTTATTTTGTCATCAACAATATTCAAAACATCTTTGTTTATACCGTTGGATTCATTACCTATTATTATTGCAGTACTGTTTTTAAATTTAAACCTTGATAAAACATTGTCGGTATCCAACGAGAAAGCACAAGTGTTTATTTGTTTTTGTTTCATTTGCAACATCAAAGAAACTATATCACATTCTTGAATTACAGGTATATTAAAAATTGCTCCCATTGTGGAACGAACAACTTTTTCTCCATAAATATCAACGGAATTTTTTGACATAAAAATTCCTTTACAACCGAAAGCTTCGGCTGTTCTGATAATTGTTCCGATATTTCCTGGATCTTGCAATGTATCTATAACGACAAAAAAACCTTTTTCCGATAACACGGTTTCAATATCAAAAAATTTTTTCTCCGCAACAGCCAAGATTTCTTGCGGAGTTTTTGTATCCGATATTTTTCTAAATATTTTTTCGGTAGTTATATAAAGTTTATCGGTACTAAAATTTTTGTATTTTTCAGTAGCTAAAACAAATTTGATTTTCCAATCTTTGGGAATTTCCGATACTTGTTTAAATCCTTCAACTACAAACAAAGATTTCTCATCTCTGTTTTTCTTTTCTTTTAAAGAAACCACCAATTTAATAATATCGTTATGAACACTTTCTATAAACATTTTGACCTTATATAAACTTTAATTCCTGCTTATCTTTTGCGGATTCTAATCTATCTATAATTTTGCTATAATCCGACTCAACTATAATATTACTCACATGTATTTGTTTCATAAAACCTTCGTCTACGGATTTCTGTAATAAATTTATGTAATTATCATAAAAATTATTTATATTCAAAATAGCAATCGGTTTATTATGAATATTAAGTTGCTTCCAAGTTATAATTTCGGTTATCTCTTCAAATGTACCTATTCCGCCTGGCAATGCAACAAAATAATCGGATATTTCATACATCGTTTTTTTTCTTACATGCATATCCGAAACAACTTTCATTTCGGTTAAATTTTTGTTTCCTAAATTCATATTATTTAAAAATTCAGGTATTACCCCTATAACCTCACCGCCGTTATCCATAATTTCTTTTGAAATTATTCCCATAATACCGACTTTGCCGCCGCCGTAAACAAGCGTCATATTATTTTTAACTATTTCTCTTGCAAATTGTTTGGCAACATTAGCATATATTTCATTATATCCGCTGTTCGAACCGCAAAACACACATATTTTTTTAGACATTATTTCTTTCCCCAAAAAAAGAAACTATCTTGTTTCCGTAATAAGATAGTTTCCTTTTCAAAATATCACAAATTTTTTACTTAACGTATTTTCTGTAAAGCATCACTTGCTATTTTTTTAATATCTTTATCCTGAGTCGTTTCTACTATTTTTTTCAACGGTGCCACTGCACCTGAAGCCGCTTTACCTAAATCACCGAGTTCATAAATAGCTCTTGAAACTATCTCATTATTATTATCCTGCAACAAATCAATAAGTGCGGGTATTGTTTCCGGAGCTGCTTTACCCACTTTGGTTAAAACGGCTCTTGTTTTTTGTTTAACATTTAAATCATCGTACTTCAAAAACATTAATATATACGGGACATATTCTTTTGCAGTATTATCATCTTTCGATGCCAAATCTTCAAACATATCTAAAAATTTTATTTTTATTTCATTCGGCTTATCTTTTAAGAAAGAATACATATTGGCAGCATTTTCTTTAGAAGGGACGCCAATTTGTCCGATAGCATTTAATGCTTGTTCTTTATTTAATTTATCGTTAACAGCTATACCTACAAGAACAGGTAAAGCTTTCTTTGCATATTTTTGCATATTTCCTAAACATTCTATTGCGGATGTTTTCAATATTTCATTATTTTGATTTAAATAACCCATTATTTTGTTAAAACATTCTTCATCATTGCAAGCATCTTCGGCTACTTTCGGTAAAATAAGCAAAGTTTTTTGTTTTATTACAATATTTTTACTATCTAATAAAGCCATTAAATTCGGTGCTATAGGAGAAAGATCTCTTTCAAATTGCAACATCATTTCAAGAGCATCTATAATTTTATTTTCATCATTTGAATTTAACACTTCCACCAATTTTTTAAATATAATATTTTGTGCTTTTTTATTCTTAATATTGGAAAGAGTCCGTGCAGCCAATTTTCTTACGGAGGCATCACCGAAAGAACCGAGTTTTATTGTCGTATCCATTGCTTCGGGAGAAACTGCTTCCATTGCTCTTTCATAACACGAAAAAGCATATTCAAATTGATCATGTAAAAAATAAATATCTCCGACATTTTTTTCGGAATCGGCTACGTGATCATTTTCATCAATTGCTCTATTATAAAAATCTATTGCTTTTTCATACTCACCGTCATTTTGATACGATACTGCTTTATCAAAATAATCTCCTTTGCATGAAATAACAATAGGCATACATGCCATCAAAAATAAAACTACAAATTTTTGTATCTTCATACCAAACTCCCAATATATTTGTAAAGGATAGTTTATAATTTTATCACAAAATTTACAACACACTATCAATTTATATAATTGATTTTTTTCAGAAACAAACCGACAGAAGGTTGAGGGACATATGTTTTGATATAACTTTCCACATAATTCCACATAATTTTATCGTCACTATTTTCAAATTCCTGCATTATATCCAACGAATCGCCGGAACAATTTGCAATTTTTTTTAAGTATAAAATATCTTCTTTTTTTATATTTGAATAATTTCTTTTCAAATAATCTACCATACTGTAACCTGATATTTTTAACAATCTCAAAGAAAAAGCCGTTAACACTCTTAAAGGAGCTTTTGAAGTTGCAAGCAAATCCCATGTCCTTGTTATAAGTTCGTATTTTTTTTTGCTCGGCAAATGCACAGGTGCAAATTTGTCACTTATCTCACAAACATAAAATGCCAACAAATTCCTGTGAAAGTCCTGTTTAACCAATGTGTTGTTATTTAAAATTCTTGCTCCCGTAACAGTAGGTCTTGAATATTGTGAAGTCTGATAAATTATTAACTCGCTTTCGGTAACAGGTTCCGTGGCAGCATTAAGTTTTGCAACTATTTTTTTTGCACTGGGAACAATAGCATAAATTTTACCCCACTTATCCGTATAAGCGGTAATAATTTTGTCTGCTTCCGAAGCGACTTTCGTATTTAATATTAATGCTTTTATGTTGTAATACATTTTTATTTTATCTTTAAAATAATTCTCTTAACTTTTTTTGGTTCTACACTTTCTATTTCAACTTCTAAATTATTCCATGTAAACTTTTCGTATCTTTTCGGAATATATCCGAAATGTTCCAATACCCAACCGTTTATAGTAGAAAAATGAGTTTCGGGTATATTTAATTTCAATTCATCGTTTACATCCGATATCGATTCATATCCGTTTATTAAATATTTGCCATCGGTTAACATCTTTATATTCCCGTCTTTTTCATCATACTCGTCCCACACTTCGCCCACGATTTCTTCAAGCAAATCTTCCATCGTCACAAGACCTATCGTAGAACCGAATTCATCTACAACTATTGCCATATGATCCTTACCTTTTTTAAATTCCGTTAAAATCTGTTTTACATATGCCGTTTCCGGAACATAATATACCGGCCTTATTAAATCTTCTATAGCTAACACTTCTCCGTTTCTCCATGCCATAGCAATATCTTTTGCCGTTACTATTCCTATAATGTTATCTATCGAATCCCTGTATACAGGAATTCTGGAAAACTGCGTCGCTATAATTTCATTCATCAATTTCTCTCTCGGTTGTTCAATATTTACAGCAAAAATTTCAGATTTGGATATCATAACTTGTGTAATTTTAGTTTTTCTGAATTCTATAATTCTATTGATGATACTTCTTGATGTTTTTGATAACGGTGAAACCTTTTCATTGGACAACAAAAATTCCACTTCATCGGGTTGTATCAATTTCGGTTCTTGAGTTTTCCTTCCGACAACTTTAAGTATATCGTTGGAAATTGAAACCAAGAATATGTTTAAACCTCTTGTTATCGTTGTAAATTTTATTACTATCGGTAATGCCTTTATTGCAAATTTATCCGCTTTATATCTGCCGAAAGATTTGGGTATAAGATTCGTAAAGATTAATGTTATAACTATAGCTATTACCGGAATTATACTTATCCATAAAGCTTTATCCAATTGATATTTTTCTATAATATCAAGCCCCATTGAAGTTGTAGATACTCCTATAGCAACAACAGAAAGGTTCATCCACACTATCATTGTAGTAATAACATCATCGGGATACTGTTCCCAATAAGCTATATATCTGTACAATTTATTATATCTTTCTTTTATTCTTCTTATATTGGAACTTGTAAGACTGGTTATCGCCGTTTCAGCAGCGGAAAAAAATGCCGCCGAAAACATAAACACTAAAAAGATTAAAAATTTTATAATTATCTGTATCATTTTTTACCTAAACTTCATCATATTCGTCGAGTATTTCCCCGACAATTTCTTCAACTATATCTTCCAATGTTACCATGCCTATTATTTTATCTTTCTTATTTTTCACAAAAGCTATATGAGTTGTTCCTTCTTGTAACTCTTTTAACAATTCACTTATTTTTTTGTCGGGATTAATAAAGTATGCCGGTTTAATAGATTTTTTTATAAGATTTTCTTTCTTTTCTTTCCATAACCACAAAATATCATTAATATGAACATAACCTATAATATTTTCTTTCGTCCCTTTATAAACCGGTACTCTGCTTCTGGCCGTTTCAACAATCATGTCTATAAATTTTTCGTTATCGTCATCAATATTTACTGCTTCTATATCTTTAAACGGTGTCATTATTTTTACGGCAATCGTTTCGGTAAATCCTACCGATCTTTCGAGCATTGTACTTATGTTTTTATCAAAGATACCTTGCTTATCGGCTTCCGAAATCAAAGTCTCAACTTCCTCTCTTGTAAGAGCAGGGTATTCATCTTTTTCATCATCTTTACTGAACATTAAATCCAATATTTTCATTATCGGATAAAGAAAAGGTTTAGTAACATGTTCTATTTGCGAAAGTAACGGTACAGTAAGCAATGCCACTTTTTGAGAATTTGCTCTACTGTAAATTTTCGGTGTAATTTCTCCGACAATTAAAACCGTAAATGTTGCAACTATCCATGTAATAACATCCAACACATTTCTGTTTACCATATAAAAAATTGTAACCGCTAAAGAACTAAACAAAAAGCTCACCATCATATCGGATAAAACATTTCCGGTCAAAATAACGGTAAGTAAATAATACGGACTGTTCAACCATCTTAATAACGGCTCTGCTATTGATTTCTTTAAGACTATAAGTTTTTTTACTCTGTATCTGGATAGACTGTTCAATGATATTTCGGATGCCGACCAAAAAGCAGACAGCATTAAGAAAAATATTAATAGAAGTATTTCTAAGAAAATATACATTTGAATATTTTATCCTGTTTTGAAAACATCTTCTTTTTGTTTTCAGGGGTATAATCCGTATATCCTTCCAAATGTAAGATTGAATGTATTACAAGATAACATAACTCTTGTTCATAAGTAAAGCCGTATTTCTTTGCATTTTTTTTAGGCCTGTTATCAGAGATATATATGTCACCCATGAAAAGGTCTTTATCTACGAGAAAAGAAATAACATCCGTTATTCTGTTAACTTTCCTGTATTTCCTGTTCATCTTTTTTATAGCAATATCACTTACCATTGTAAAACTGATATTGTATTGTTTTATCTTTTCATATTTTAAAGCAAACTCAGCCGTTTTTTTCATCAACGGAATTATTTTTTTATCAAATCCGGTAAATATCAATTCCTTATTTTTCATCTTTTTCCTTCTATTCTTCTAATCTTCACAAAAGTCGCTTAGCGGCTTTTGTATTCTATTCTGGCATGATATATTGAGCACAATGTATTTGTTACACTTTCGGATATTTCAAATAAATCTTTTAATGTTATAGGACAATCCGAAAATTGTCCGTCGGCAAATTTATTATTTATAACTTTTTCCACCATTTCTTTCAGTTTTCCGGCAGAAGTTTCTTTCAATGTTCTTGATATTGCTTCTACGGAATCGGATATCATAAGTATTGCCGCAATTTTTGTTGTAGGTTTCTGACCGGGATATCTGAAATCTTGTTCATTAACACTGCTGTCTTTTTCCAATGCTTTATAATAAAAATATTGTATTAACGATGTACCATGATGCTGATTTATTGCATCTACTATAATTTTATCTATTTTGTATTGTTTTGCTAAAGCAACACCGTCTTTAACATGAGAAACCAATACCAAACCGGACATTGAAGGTGAAATTTCATCGTGCGGATTCTTGGCACCGTTTTGATTTTCTATAAAATATTCCGGATTTTTTAGTTTACCTATATCGTGATAATATGCACAAACTCGTGCAAGTAATGCATTTTCCCCTATTGCTTCGGCAGCATTTCCGGCAATAGATGCCGTCATTAAACTGTGATGATATGTACCGGGAGCCTCTTCCATAAGTCTTTTTAATAACGGGCTGTTAAAGTCGGAAAGTTCTATAAGTTTTATATTCGTCGTTCTGGAAAATAAAGATTCAAAAATAGGAAGCAATGCCAATATCATCAAAACAGATAAAGCGGCATTCATTGCAACATAAGCAATATTTTCTATCGTTTCATCGAGACTTAAAATATTAAAAAAATAGAAAACTATTAACGGAACAAGCATTGCAAAAAATATATTTATTCCTACTCTGGTAAAGCCTGTTCTGCTTCTGATTTTTCTTACATTTATTATTGATACCAAACCGCCCGCAATGTGAAACAATGGTATTACTATCGAAAAATCATTTATTAAAATAAAAAATATTACCATTGTAAAAGTGTACACAACACTTACTCTAACGGATACAAGTAATGCCATTAAAACGGTAAATGCCGATAAAGGGAAAGAAATTTGTGACATTAAACTCGTATAAATTTGAAAAGATAACAAAGAAACAACGGTGATAAAAGATATTATTAAAACCTTAACATTATCTAAATTTATTTTATTTGCTTCATATTTAAAATAAAAAATTTCAAAAGCAAATATAGATAAAAGGGCAACAAATACACCGACCATTTCCAAATAGTTTACCGTAGTTTGCATTATCAACATAAAATAAATACAAATAAAAGAAACTATCACGGTTAAGGGTATCGGAACACTTATATCTTTTTTTAATATATTATCGCTTGATAATCTTATTTTAGGAACAATAGGAACTTCATTATCCAATTGTTTTATTAGAAACAACAGGAATTTTTTTACTTTTGATTTTAACCAACTTCTTAAAGTCTTCACTATTTTTCTTCTGTGTTAACCTGTTTTTTTTGGTTTATTTTTATTCCCAACTCTCTTAATTGTTTTTCAGCAACTTCCGACGGAGCATTTGATAACGGGCATATAGCTTTTTGTGTTTTAGGAAATGCTATAACTTCTCTTATGGACTCTTCCCCTATTAACAATGCACATAACCTGTCAAAACCGATTGCAAGTCCGCCGTGCGGAGGAGCTCCGTAAGTTAATGCATCAAGTAAAAATCCGAACTTTTCTTTTGCGGATTCTTCGGTAATATTTAAAAGATTAAATACTTTTGATTGCATATCGGATTTATGTATTCTTATCGAACCTCCGCCGAGCTCGACTCCGTTTAAAATAACATCGTAAGCTCTTGCTTTGGCCTCGCCTGCTTTTTCCTGAGTAAGTTTATCAACATCTTCATCTTTTACTGCCGTAAACGGATGATGGTTTGCCACCCATCTTTTTTCTTCTTTATCCCAAGCAAATAACGGAAAATCCACTACCCATAAGAAATTAAATTTATCTTTATCTATAAGGCCTAACTGTTTACCCATCTTTAATCTCAATGCACCAAGACCTTGAGCAACAATATCAACTTCATCTGCCAAGAAAACCACCAAATCACCGTCTTTAGCTTCAAGTTTGTTTATTATTGTGTCTATTTCTTCTTTTGTGAAAAATTTAACAATATTGGATTCTGCACCGTTAGCGGTTATCTTCATCCAAGCAAGACCTTTTGCACCGAACTCACCTACAAATTTTGTAAGTCCGTCAATTTCGGATCTTGAAAATTTTGCACCGCCTGTTATGCAAAGACCTCTGACAACATTACCTTTAGCTATAACATTTTTAAAAACTCCGAAACCGCAATTTGCAAGTTCTTTTGTAAAATCTTTTATTTCCATTGCAAATCTTGTATCGGGTTTATCCGAGCCGAATCTTAACATTGCTTCATCGTAAGGCATTCTTAAGAACGGTGTTTGTATTTCTTTACCTAAAACATCTTTAAATATTTTAGCAAGCATTTGTTCAACTATAGTCATAATATCCTGTTCATCGATAAAAGACATTTCCATATCAACCTGAGTAAATTCAAGTTGTCTGTCTGCTCTTAAATCTTCATCTCTGAAACATCTTGCTATTTGATAATATTTGTCAAAACCCGCAACCATCAATATTTGTTTAAATATCTGAGGTGATTGAGGCAAGGCATAAAAACATCCGTGTGCAAGTCTTGCAGGAACCAAAAAGTCTCTTGCTCCTTCAGGAGTAGATTTTGTTAAGAAAGGTGTCTCTATTTCCAAGAAACCTTCTTTGTTAAGATATTCTCTTATTGTTTGTGAAATTTTATGTCTTAAAATAAAATTCTTTTGGAAAGACGGTCTTCTTAAATCAAGGTATCTGTACTTTAATCTTATTTCTTCGGAAGTTTCTTTATAGTCGTCAACTTCCAACGGCAATACAGGGCTTGTATTGATTATTTCAAGTTCGTTTACAACTATTTCAACTTTACCTGTAAACATGTTCGGATTAACTGTTCCTTCAGGTCTGTTTCTGACCAAACCTTTTACGGATAAAACATACTCGCTTCTTAAATGTTCCGCCTGAGAAAATATTTCTTTTTTCTCGGGTTGAAAAACTATTTGAACAAGACCTTCTCTGTCTCTTAAATCAATAAAGATAACTCCGCCGTGATCTCTTCTTGAATGTACCCAACCGCTTACAACAATTTCTTTACCGATAAAACTTTCATCTACTTTACCGCAATAACAACTTCTTTTCATCTTAGTCCTCTATGTATAAAAATTAGTTTATTTATAGTCTTATATATTTTATAAAAAAACATAAATAATGACAATAAGAATATAAAAAAACATTGATTTTATATCAATATGCTACTATAATATTTATTACCAAAGACTATAAGGAGTTGTTATGGGCAACAAAAAAGGTTTTACTATGCTTGAGATGCTGATAATAATTATAATTGTTTCAATATTAGCTATTGTCGGAAAGGGTTCTTACGATTATTCCGTAGAAAAGAGCATAGTTTCTGAAGTAGCTCCAATGATAACCGCAATATCATTTGCACAACAAGCGTACTATGTAGAACATCACCACTTTGCTGCCGGTATAGAAGAGTTAAATTTAGATGTTGAAGGAAATTTGGAATATTCCGATGCCCTTTATTTTGGAGATCCTCAGCAAGGAGCGAGATATTATTTACGGACAAAAAACTTTATTTATGGAACTTGGTGTTTAAATGGTAATTTACAATACGATCCTTATATAGCTTTTACACGAACAGGAAATCGCAGATCTTTTCCTCACCACACTTATTATGATATTGTTTTAAGACTTGGCAGAAGAGACCACGAGATACATTATCAAGGGGTGGGCTGGAATCAAGCCAATTATTATGATAACTACTTAAAGAAAAAAGTACTTGTTTACTTGATGAAGAAAATTTTACCTAGCAAAGATTACGAATCCATAATATTGAAGTAATTATTTTGTATATTTGCACACACACGTTTTAATAAATAAAAAAAGCAGGAAGAAAATTTTTCTTCCTGCTTTTTTATAAAAGTTTTTATTTTTATTAAATTAAAATCTTACATCGATACCTGCAGTTCCCGTAATTCCCGGCATCGGATAACCATAACTTAATTGATATTTATCATCATTTGTTAAGTTGTTTCCCTTAACCCATAATGAAACGTATTTCATTATTTGATAATCTGCTCTTGCATTAACTATACAATAATCTTTTAAATAGTCTCCTGTTTCACACAATGTTGTGGTAACATAAGAAACATCAGCAGATATTTTTAAATCTTTTATAGGTTTAACGGTTATTACATAATTTAAATTATGCATAGGTTTATAAATTAAGTCGGTATGAGTTTTTGTATCTTCTGCTCTTAAATATGTGTAATTCAATTTATGTTTAATATCTTTTGTCATATTATAGTTTGCTTCAACTTCATAACCATACTGTCTTGCTTCGTCCACATTCTGTGCTATATATTTATAAGTTTCAAGATCATATATATTTTGTATTAAATCCTCACTGGTAATATAAAATCCAGTTACTCCAATACCTATGGTTCCAATATTATATTCAATACCCAAATCACTTGATATACCTTTTTCAGGTTTTAAATTAGGTGCCGGAGCATACCAAGTATCATCACCATAAATTTGACCGAATGTCGGAGCATTCCAAACTTTGCTTACATTACCCGAAACTTTTATTTCATCAGTTAATTTATAAACAGCAGAAAGTGCAGGTGTAAATACATCTTCATAGTCGGTATTTTTATCTCCTCTTACAACCGGAATTAAAGTTAAATCACCAAATTTTAATATTGCCTGTAAATACGCTGCAGCATTTTCTCTACTTCTATTTATTTTTTCAGTATCATATATTAAATCTTTTTGTTTGAATTCTGTTTTATCCCATTCCAAACCTAATGTTAACATTTCTTTGTATGTAACGTTTCCTTTAACTCCGGTATTTACAGTATTATATTCACTAAAATAAGCTCCCCAAGCATCATACATATCACCAGCTTTTCTTGTATAATTCGCATTGTATCCTGAAACTTGAACCTTAAAATCTTCTATTTTTGTATTGTAATCCAATTTTAAATAATTATTATCTTCAAATTGTTTTGCAGTTTCTGATGCATAAGTCAAAGAACCAGGATTTCCTAAATCGGCATTATATGCCTGTCCTGATAATATTATTTCGGAATTTTCTGTTAAATTTACACCGATTTTACCGAAAATATTTTTTGAATCATAAAATGAATTTTTCCTGTAACCATCTGAAGACAACATAGAAGGCGCAATCAATATAGATATAACATCATTTGCATAAGCCCCTGTTATACCTGCATTTATTGTGTTAAATGTTCCATAAGAAAAATACGGATTAACATTCGGTGTTAAAGGTGTAGCTTTTTTTGTTATAACATTGATAACACCACCGAAAGCTCCTGTTCCGTAAAGAGCGGCACCTGAACCTCTCATAATTTCAACTCTTTCTATCATACTTGCAGGAATTGCCGTAAAGTCTGCTCCACCACCTGTTCCTATATCGTTTACAGGTCTTCCATCAACTAAAACTAATACCTGACCTGCTGCGGAACCTCTCATGGAAATTGATTGTGCCTGCCCCAACGGGCCATAAGCTTTATAAGAAACACCTACTTCATCTTCAACTATTTCTCCCAAAGTTTTTGCACTTTTTTCTTTAATTTCTTCTTCCGTAATAATGGTTAAGTTTGTTGTTAAATCGCTTAACGGTTCTGCCGTTTTTGTTAAAGACAAAAAGACTTCTCCTTCGTTTTCATCTTCATCATAATCTGCTGCAATTACTGTTTGAGTAAATGCAGATACTGCCAAACTCAATACTGCCAATAAACTTATAAATTTTCTCATTTTATTTTTTCTCCATAAAAAAACTTATTTTTGTATAGCAAAAATTTTCTATACATCCGTCTTTCCATACATCCATACCTCAAAAATCGTATGGCGATTTTTTATCCGTCAATAATAAACGATTGTTTCATAATAACCTCCTCGGGGTTTATTTTGATTAACGGTCGGTCTCCTGACTTAGAGTTTTTACTGCAAATATTTCCTTCCCGATTTTTTGATAATCAGTGAAAATATTTAATTACCGCACTCAATACAGTAGCCGGACTGTAGCCGATTCTCACGGCTTTCCCGTACACCGTTATAACTGCAATTTATAATTTATAATGTACAATGTATAATTAGCTAAAAAATCTTTAAATTTTTCGTTTACAAGCATGATTAAAGCCGTCTATGAGCGCAGAAAAATTTAGAGCAAAAAGCTATAAATAAAAAAAGCTTTTTAGTGCGAACATGTTTGAAAAAAATCCGTTTCGTTAGGTTGTTAGGATTTTTTAAGTTGGAGCACGGCTTTAAATTTTTCAAACGAATGGCTTTTTTGCTTGTAAATGAGAAATTTTAAAAGAACTAAAAACGACAATTTATAATTTACAATTTATAACTAAATTTTTCAAATTATTTTTGTCGTTGTTGCTTTTCTAAACTTATAACCCTATAACCTAATAACCTGTCGTTATTTTAATTGTATACCGGTATAACTACAGGTTTTTTCGATATCGGATTAGTATGAACAACAACTTTTACATCATAAACTTTTTCTATATCTTTATAATTTAAAACTTTTTCGGCAGATCCGAAATTGATAACCTTTTTATCATCAAGAAAAACTATATCCGAACAAAATTCTCCTGCCAAATTCAAATCGTGAACGGTAGTAATAATTGTTTTATTATATTTTTCGTTTAACATTTTTAACAACTTAAATATTGTTGCCTGACTGCCGATATCAAGATGAGATGTCGGTTCATCGAGTGCAACAATATCGGTTTGTTGAACCAATGTCTGCGCCAACAAAACTTTTTGTCTTTCCCCGCCGGAAAGTTCGTTTATATTCCTTTCTTCTAATTCCGATGTTTCGGTAAGTTTCATTACATCTTCAACTGTTTTAAAATCTTCTGCACTTGCCATCTTGAACATGTTTGTGTAAGGATATCTCCCGAACATAATAAAATCTTTAACATTAAAAGAAAAGTCAAACTGCATCGTTTGCGGCATAAAAGAAATTTTCCTTGCCAAAATATTTTTTTTCATATCATAAACATTTTTATCATCAATGAAAATATTTCCTTTTACGGGTTTTAAAAGCCCTGCTATTGATTTTAGCAATGTACTTTTACCGGTTCCATTTTTACCGATAATTCCGATAAAAGATTTCTCTTTTAAGTTTAAAGTTATATCTTCAAGAACCGTTCTTTTATCGTAAGATAATGAAACTTTTTCTATTTTTATCATATAGATATCTTACCTGCTTTTCTTAAAAGTAAGAAAACAAAAAATAAACCGCCGATTATGCTTGTTATTACACCTATCGGAATTTCCACGGGAGCAATTACAGTTCTGCTTACCGTATCACATATCAACAAAAATATTGCTCCTACGACAGCGGAAAACGGCATCAATACTTTGTTATTATTTCCCACAAATTTTCTTGTAATGTGCGGTATCATAAGTCCTACAAAACCTATAACTCCGCAACAACTTACAATGCATGCCGTTATTAACGAGCTTAACAAGAAAATATATTTTACCGTTCTCGCCGTATTTATGCCTAACGAATTAGATTTTTCATTACCTAAACTTATTATATTTATAACATTACCCAAGCAACATAAAATTACAACACCTGCCATAACTAAAATTATTACCATAGGCAAAATTCGTTCATCAAAAAAAGCAAGATTTCCCATAAGCCACATAAAAGCGGAATACAATTGATCCGAAGACGATATTGAAAATACCAACATTACCGCAGAAGAGAAAATATAACTTGCAACCACACCGGAAAGTATCATGGTATTGGAATCAAACTCTTTTTTCATGTTAAGTATATAAACTAAACCTACCGATAACAATGCACCTAAAAATCCCAACAACGGTAAAAATATCCAAGAAAGTTTTGTTATTCCGAAAGCAAAACCGATTGAAGCACCAAATGCCGCACCGCCCGAAATTCCTAATGTGAAAGGATCTGCTAACGGATTTCTAAGTACACCTTGAAAAACACAACCGCTGCAGGCAAGACCTGCACCTGCAACTATAGCAATAATAACTCTGGGCAATCTTATTTGATTTATTATCGTGTAAGTATTACCCTCACCGGTTGAAAATAAAGATTTTAACATTTCCATAACGGATATATCACTTATACCGGATATCATCGCAATTATAAATGTTATAACCAATATTATAAGTAATAAAACGAACTTGAGAATTTTGTTCATTTTTTTATTATCAAATTATTTATTTCCTTATATTTTTCACGAATATGTTCTTGTTCTTTTTTAGACCTTATCTTCATATTCCTTTCTTCTCTTTCTTTTCTTGCAAATGCTTCTTCTTTTGCTCTCCTTATAGCTTCTTCCCTGGTCGTTTCTGCCAACATATCTGTCTTCACATCTATTTTTTTTTCACTTGCTTTTTTTATAGCTTCTTTCTTACTGTTTTCGGCCAATATATCTATATTCCTATCGGCAATTTTATTTTTTTCGTCCGCTTTTCTTATTGCTTCTATTCTACTGTTTTCAGCCAATATATCTATACTTATGGTAAAACCTCTATTTTTAGCTTTTTTATTTTTATTACCATTGTTACCTGCGACAAAGACATATACTATAAGCACAAAAAAAACAAAAGCAATAAGAGCGATAAAATAACTTTTTTTATTTTTTTCTAAGTCCCTTATTTTTTTTATTATTAACTCAAATTTATTCTTCTCTTTATCAGAAGTAACATCCTCAGTTTCATTGTTTTTACTGTTTAGCAAATTATCTAAACTATCAGAGATTTCCTTAAGTTTTTCTTTTTGTTTTATTTCTTTGCTGATAAAAGCAAGTATTGAGTCAGATGCTCTCTCACCTTTTTCATTATATCCTACACTTTTAATGTCCTTTTCCCCGTTTATACCGAATGTATGTGAACCGCCTGCTGATATTTTAACGATATTATCCAAACTGCCAACTTTACATTGACCTTTATCGTTATTTCCTGTCGCAACGACCGTTCTATCACTTCTTAAACCAACAGTATGATCTCTTTTTCCTGCCGATATTGCTATAATTCTGTTCCAATCCGAAACATTACACTGCCCTTTATCGTTATTTCCCACAGCGACAACCGTTCCATCTTTCTTTAAACCGATTGTAAAATCGTATCCTGCGGAAATTGCGGCAATATCTTTCCAATCTTGAACATTACATTGTCCCTTATCATTATTTCCTGTTGCAACAACACTTCCGTCACTCTTCAAACCTATTGTAAAATCGTATCCTGCGGAAATTGCAACAATATCTTTCCAATCCTGAACATCACATTGTCCAAAAAAAGTATTCCCTGCCGCAACAACGGTTCCATCGGATTTTAATCCTATTGTAAAATTGTATCCTACGGAAATTGCGGCAATATCTTTCCAATCTTGAACATCACATTGCCCGTCATTATTATCTCCGCAAGCGACAACCGTTCCGTTTTTCTTCAATCCGACCGTATGCATATATCCCGCAGCGACATCGGCAATAGAGTTCCACTTTCTAACATTACATGCTCCAAAGCCATTTTCTCCGACGACATACATTGTATTATTTTGATTTACCGCTACGATATAATTATCACCCGCAGACATAGATATCAAATCCACAGCTTCTATATTTTGGATAACACACAAACCTATAATAAATACTATAACTATGTTTACAAAAATAAACTTTATAAATCTGTTCATATATACTTTTAATCTCCTGCAGTATTGTTCAATTTGTTTTTCAAAACTTTTATTCCGTTCAAAAATCTTTTTGGAGTAGGTGTAAAAATATCGTTTGCTTCCAACAAATAAATCTTATTATTTTTTACCGCCGTTATGTTTTTATATTTGTTCCATTTGGCAATTTCCTGTTCGCTTACATCTCCCATATTTACAAGCATTATAATATCCGGATTTTTTTCTATAACAGATTCCACGCTTATGTTAGGATATCTCATATCTATATCTTCAAACACATTTATTCCGTTTACAAATTTATTATATTCATTAACAAAACTTTGTTTACCTACGGTAAATATGGGATTTGCACCTACTTCCCAAAATATTTTTTCTTTGTTAATATTTTTTGCATCATCGTCTAATTTAGAAATTTCATTTTTCACATTATTTATTATTTCTTTTGCCGCATCTGTTTTATCCAAGTAGTCGGCAAGCTGTTGAAAATTGATACAAATATCTTCAAAGTTTGAATACGGTTCCATAACATATACTGTCAATTTTAATCTTATCAACTTATCAATAACGGTTTTATAATTTCCCTCTTTCGTAGCTATAATCAAATCGGGATTCAATGAAATAATTTTTTCAATATTGGGTTCCGTTACTGTTCCGATTTTTTCTTTTTTAAAATTACCGTCGGAACAATAAACCGTGTTTGCAACCAATTCTTTATCAATATCCAACTCGTATAAGCTTTCCGTAGCAGACGGTGCCAACGAAATTATTCTGTTGTACTTTGCAAAAACGTTTGATGATAATAAAAATATTAACAATAATAAAATTTTAAAAATGCTTTTCATTTCTAATTGCTAATTTCTAATTACTAATTGTATTAAAATTCAATTCCTTCCTGTGCCGGAACACCCTTATTGTAAGGATGTTTTATTTCTTTTACTTCACTTACCAAATCGGCAACATCTATAAGTTTTTGACTTGCGCCTCTTCCGGTGACAACAACATTAGATTTTTCGTTTAATTGTTTTATAATATCTATCAATAAATCTTCTTCTATAAAATTATCTCTTATTGCAATATTAAATTCTTCCAACACTATCAAATTATATTTATTATTCTTTATAATTTCTTTTAATTTATCTGTTGCCTGTTTACATTCTTTTACGGTTTGCTCTTTTGTTATATCTCTAAAGCAGAACGGATGCTTTTTTGCAAAAGAAAAAAAATCAAGACCTTCAAGTTTGGTTAAAATCTTTTGTTCTCCGTAAAAATCTTCACCTTTAAAAAGTTGAACCAAACAAACTTTTTGATTATGTCCCAAAGCTCTGACTATTTGACCTATTGAAGATGTGGTTTTTCCTTTTCCGTTTCCGGTTATTACTATTATCATATTTTCTATACCACTTATAACGATTTGTAATTTTGGCTTACAACTTTGTGTTTTCAAAAATCATGTACCCATTCACTTCGCTATATTTTTAGTACACTTTATTTTGAAAACACTTCGTTTCAACTCAAACTTACAAATCTAAATATGTAAAATCGCTAAGCGATTTTTATTATTTTGCTATAAAATAAAAAAAAACCGGTTTCTAATAAGAAATCGGTTACTCAAAACTGCAAAAACAATCTCCTTTCTCATAGAAAAGAAACGGTTTAAACTAATAAGTAATAAAGATCTTTAACTTTATTTGGGCCTGGTAGGACTTGAACCTACGACCATTCGATTATGAGTCGAGTGCTCTAACCAACTGAGCTACAGGCCCTTCAAAAAAAACAACACAAGTATTATACTTAAAACTTTTTTTTTAGTCAATACTTGAAAAAATACTCAATAATATGATATAAATATTGGCTATGAATACAAATGCGTCATTAGCTCAATTGGTAGAGCAAACGGCTCTTAACCGTTAGGTTATAGGTTCGATTCCTATATGACGCATTTTTTTTATTTTATCAAGAAAACTATTGACAAATCAGTCAATAAATACTTAAATATACTAACGAGCCGATAAACGGTTCGTATTAAAAAAGTCCTGATCGGACTATAAATAAGGAGTAGACGTAAATGGCACAAGGTAAAGTAAAATGGTTTAATGACCAAAAAGGTTATGGATTCATTTCCAACGATGATGGTTCAGGCGATGTATTCGCACATTATTCAGCTGTTCAAGCAGAAGGTTTTAAATCTCTTGCTGAAGGCGACAAAGTTGAATTTGATGTTGTTGAATCAGAAAAAGGTCCTAAAGCAGCTAACATAAGAAAAATATAATTTTTTTGCTAGCATAATAAAAAACACTCTGTCGAAAGGCAGAGTGTTTTTTTTATTTGATTAAATTTATTTACTGAAATATTCCAAAGCTAAAAGATATCCCTGAATTCCAAGACCTGCTATTTGTCCTATAACAACAGGTGCAATTAAAGAGTTATGTCTGAATTCTTCTCTGGAATAAACATTTGAAATATGAACTTCTATTGCGGGTATATCAACAGCGGCAAAAGCATCTCTTATTGCAACCGATGTATGAGTATATGCCGCAGGATTTATTATAACAGCATCAAATTTTCCTTTCGCTCCGCAAATTTTATCAACTATTTCACCTTCGTGATTTGACTGAAAGCATTCGATTTCAACATTTAATTTCTCGGCTTTATTTTTCAATTCCGTTTCAATATCTTTCAAAGTTGTTTTACCGTAAATTTCAGGTTCTCTTGTACCTAACAAATTTAAATTGGGCCCGTTAATTATCAATATTTTTTTCATTTTATAAAATCCTTTATTGTATTTAAAATTATTTTATTATCAATTTCTATACCTGTTTTGGCTTTACCGATTTTTTCGGGTAAAACAAATCTTACTTTTCGAGAAACTGATTTTTTATCTTTTTTCATTATGTTTAATAAATCAATAGGATTAACTTTTAAATTAACTTTATCGCTAAATCCGGAACTGATAATCATATCCTTTATTTTTTGTTTTGTTACGTTGTCACAAAATTTAACTCTGTTAGAAAGTTCGGCAACAAATAACATTCCGATTGCAACAGCTTCACCGTGCAAATATTTTTTATATTTTGTTACGGTTTCCAATGCATGTCCGAAAGTGTGTCCGAAATTCAACAACTCTCTCACACCTTTTCTTTCTTTTTCATCTTCTTCTACAACTTTTGCTTTAAACTTACAACACTCATAAATAATTTTGTCGAAATCTTTTTTATTTATAACAGATTTGTTTAATATTACATTTAATTCATCAAAAAATTTAGAGCTGAAAGTAATTGCATATTTAATTACTTCCGCCATACCGTTTTTTATATGTTCGGGACTTAATGTTTCTATGAAATTTGAATTTATATAAACAAATTTCGGTTGATAAAATGTACCTACAACATTTTTACCCATTTCCAAATCTATGCCGGTTTTTCCTCCGATAGAAGAATCAACCATAGCAAGCAACGATGTAGGAATTTGTACAAGGTCTAAGCCTCTCATATATGTAGATGCAAACAGTCCGGAAATATCTCCTGCTACACCGCCACCCAAAGCAACTACAGTAAACTTTCTGTCAACACCTACTTTCAAAGCATAATTATATATATCAACCAAAGTATTTATGTTTTTTGATTGTTCCCCGGCTTTAAAAGTAAAACTTTCTAATATAAAATTCTCTTTTTTAAGTAATGAAATAAACTCTTTTAAATACAATTTTGAAACATTTGTATCACTAATAAAAAATATCTTCCTGTCAGGAAGATATTTTTTTAAACTTGCTAATAAATTCTTATTATTATCTGAAAATATTATCGGATATGGATTTTGTTTCAACTTCACATTTATAACTTTCATCGAAGGTTACCACTCTATATCTTTTTTTATTATTCCGTTACTGTTTTCTAATCCGTATCTCGTATTCCAATCTTGTTCTTGATCAGAAGATTTCGGTTTCTTAACACTTTTCTTATTTCTGTCAATAACTATCTTTTCTACAACATAAAAATTTTGATTCTTCATGTTACCTGACAAATTCTTATATGTCCTTGATTTAGGAGATATATTTAATATCTCTTTACCTGAAAGAACAGTTATCAAATAATTCCCGCCTTTTTCCAAACCGGCAATTTTATAATAGCCGTTCTTATCCGTTAAATAAATTTTCTCTTCACTTGCCAACAATAAACGAACTTGAACACCTTTCACACCAAACTTAGATTTTAAAACTCTACCTTCTATGTAGAATGTTTCCTTCTTTATATCTTTTGAAATCTCTTCTTTTTCTACTTTCTTTATTTTTGCTTCTTCGGCTGCTCTTATTTTTTCTTCTTTTGCAAGTCTTGCCGCTTCTTCTTTTTCTGCTTTTATTCTTTCTTTTTCCGCTTT
>OCVV012880863.1_pt1 | contig 55752 bp, 48 predicted proteins | sample 1539721 | NCBI WGS metagenome assembly OCVV01 (sample SAMN02144230, study PRJEB22623) | gut metagenome | biome: sheep rumen | host: Ovis aries | place: New Zealand
CGCCAAATTTGCGTAGCAAATTTGTGTGCAAAATTGCCGAAGGCTTTATTTTATAGGGAAGTGCGAAGCACTTTCCTATAAAATTAAAAACGTGGACAGTGTCCACGTTTTTTTAATGTATCAACGAAATAATATAAACCACCATGCAATTTAATGGATAAAAAACATAAAAGAAATATTTTGAAAATTTACTTTTCTTTCCAAGTTTTCCATTGTATATCCACATAAAGCAAGACGATAATATTACAAATATCATTTTAGATGCATTCAAATAAAATGCATGTATAAATTTGTCAAGTCCAATAGCGTTATTTTCTAACAGCCCCGTTATTATTGAAATTGAATAATATGCAATTATTAAACATGAAAATGCTATTGTTCTTTGAATATTTTTTCCTCTAAAAATATATAATACCACGCATGTTGCCACTCCATACCATCCATAATCTACATGAAAAAGTTTTCCTAAAGCAATTACAATTAAAGATAAAATAGTTCCTATTATTTTGTTATCAATTTTATCTATACACATTATGGCTATGATTCCTAAAATAAAGGTAAACATTATATCTATATAAAAATAATCATTTACCAGAGTTCTAAATAACATAAAAGGATATTGTGAAATTAACCCAAAGACGAATAATCTCAGTAGATATTTTTTTAGATTTTTAGTATGTATATATCCCTCCACTATGCAAAATGCAAATAATGGAAATGAAAGCCTTCCAATATTTTTTAGGAAAAAGTAATCATTGATTTCAGGAATTGCATATCTCAAATGATCAAATAGCATACTTATGCAAGCAATTACTTTTATCATTAATACACTCATTATATTTATTTCCTTTTCAATTTTTAATTACCCCAATAGCTTTTTAACTACTTCATTTATAGTTCTTCCATCGCTTCCAGCACCTATTCTACTTTTAGCTTCTTTCATTACATTTCCCATATCTTTCATAGATGTTGCTCCAACATCGACTATAACTTTTTTAATAATCTCTTCTATTTCTTCTGTAGATAATTGTTTTGGTAAATATTTTTGCAATATTTCAATTTCTTTATTAGTTTGATCAACTAAATCTTGTCTTCCACCTCTAGTAAAATCATTTAATGCATCTTTTTTCCCCTTAACTTCTTTAGCAATTATTTCCACTATTTTTTCATCTTCAACTTTTATACCTTTATCTTTTTCTATTTGTAAAATAGCAGCTCTTACCATCTGAACTGTATTTTTCTTTATTTCATCCTTATCTCTCATCGCATCTTTTAAATCATTCATTAAATCATCTTTTAACATTTTATTTCCCCCTTATGAAAAAATAAGAGCCAATCTCATGACGTGAGCATATCATTATTTCACTTCACTAATTGACTCTATTTGTATTTATTTATTTTTCGTCTGTGCTTGAAGCCTTTACAAATTTGATATTCTCAACTTTTTTATCAAGTTCTACAAGCATAACATTATTCCATGAATTCTTATATGTGCCATTATATCCTTCAATTTTATCTGTATATGTAACCGTCGCTGTCTTCTTTCCATCAGAATATTCAACATTATCAATTGAATAAATATATACTTTTGATGTATCTTCATGTGTAAGAACCGCACCTAGTTTATGCTTATTAAAAAATTCTTCATTATAATATGAAGCATACTCTTTATTCTTTAAGTCTATTTCCATATTAGGTTTAAGTCCTATTTTCTCTGCAAACTCTTGAAAACTAGCATAATCGGAAATAAGACAATTTTCTGTGCCTCCACTAGCCTTTCCAATTCCAACACTTAACTTAGTAACTGATAATTTGTTGACTACAAATACTGCTATCAATATTACAACTACAGCAGCTATAATAATGTACTCTTTTTTGGCCATTCCATCCATATTATTTCTCCTTTGTTTAATAAAATAAATTATTCATCCCAATTATGAAATACTTCTAAAACGTCATCTAAATCATCAAGATTATCTATTAATCTTTGCATTTTTTCTGCACCTTTTTCATCAAGAGAAACGTATGTGCTTGGAACCATTTGAACTCCAGCTTCAAGGAAAATAATTCCTTTATTTTCTAAGCTTTCTGTCACTGTTGTAAAATCAGATGGTGCTGTGAAGATTTGATAAACTTCTTCTTCAACTTGAAAATCTTCTGCTCCAGCATCAATTGCTTCCATCATAAGCTCATCTTCAGTAAGGTTACATCCTTCTTTTTCTATAACGATAACACCTTTTTTCTCAAACATATATGACACACAACCAGTAGTACCTAAATTACCTCCGGCTTTATCAAAAACATGTCTTACATCTGCAGCTGTTCTATTTTTGTTGTTTGTAGAAGCATTAACAATAACTGCAACGCCATTTGGTCCATATCCTTCGTATGTAATTTCCTCATAATTTTCAGTAGCTCCAGCTCCAGAAGCTTTTTTAATAGCATTATTTATAGTATCATTAGGCATGTTATTGGCTTTACATTTAGCAATAACATCTTTTAACTTCGAGTTTCCAGCAGGATCTGGTCCACCTTGCTTTACTGCAATTAATAATTCTCTTCCAAGTTTTGTAAATATTTTTCCTCTTGCAGCATCAGCTTTTCCTTTTTTTGCCTGAATATTATGCCATTTTGAATGTCCTGACATTGTAATTCCTCCTTAATTTTTTGATTTACTACCTTCGTATTTTATCACATATGTATTAATTGTTGCAACTTTGATACTAATTGATTAGAAATTTAATCCTTTTCTTCCAGCATATTGAGCAATTGATCCTAACTCATTTTCTATATTTAAAAGTCTATTGTACTTTGCAACTCTGTCTGTTCTACATGGAGCACCTGTTTTAATTTGTCCAGCATTTGTTGCTACTGCAACATCAGCAAGTGTTGTATCTTCTGTCTCACCACTTCTATGTGATACAACTGCTGTCATTCCGTTTTTCTTAGCAAGTTCTATAGCATCTAGTGTTTCTGTAAGTGTTCCTATTTGATTTAGTTTAATTAAAATACTATTTGATACTCCTAAGTCAATACCCTTTTGAAGTCTGCTAATATTTGTAACGAATAAATCATCACCAACTAATTGAATTCTATTTCCAAGTCTTTCAGTAAGAACTTTCCATCCTTCCCAATCTTCTTCAGCCAAACCATCTTCGATTGAGATAATTGGATATCTATTAACTAGGTCTTCATAGAAGTTTATCATCTCTTCTGTATTCTTAGTAACTCCTATTTTCCAGAAATGATACATTCCTTCTTGTCCTATTTTCTTTGCTTCATCGTACATTTCAGTAGCTGCAACATCTAATGCTAAGCATACTTCTTCTCCTGGCTTATATCCAGCTTTTTGAATTGCTTCTACTATTAATGAAAGTGCTTCGTCTTCATCTTTAACATTTGGTGCAAATCCACCTTCGTCACCAACGCCAGTAGCTAATCCTCTTTCTTTTAATACTTTCTTTAAATTATGATATATTTCACAACATATTCTTAAACATTCTGTGAATGTTGGTGCACCAACTGGCATAATCATAAATTCTTGTACGCTAAGTGTACTGTCAGCATGCTTTCCACCATTCATTATGTTCATCATTGGAGTTGGAAGAACTTTTGCGTTTGTTCCACCAATATATTGATATAATTCCATTCCAAGTGCGCTAGCTGCTGCTTTAGCTACTGCAAGAGAAACACCAAGTGTTGCATTTGCTCCAAGTCTACCTTTATTATCTGTACCATCTAATTCGATTAATGCTCTATCAAGTGTAACTTGATCAAAAACATTCATACCAATTACTCTATCTCTAATTTCTGTGTTTACATTGTTTACTGCTTTTAAAACACCTTTTCCTAAATATCTTGATGCATCTCCATCTCTTAATTCAACTGCTTCAAAACTTCCTGTAGATGCTCCTGATGGAACCATCGCTACTCCTTTAAATCCTCCTAAAGTTGAAACCTCAACTTGCACTGTAGGATTTCCTCTTGAGTCAAGAACCTCAAGTGCTTTAACATCCTCAATTTCTAAATAATCTCTCATAAAAAGACCTCCTAATTTATATAAAAATATTTAAAAAACAATTATTAATAGGTGATACCACCCACCGACACATAATTCTATCATATCATTATTTTTTTTTCAATACATAATCCTCTAGATAATTTGTATTTTATGTAATCACAAAAAAGCACACATCTATAATATGTGTGCTTTTGTCGTTAATTAATTTTATCCTCAACTAATTTAACTATACCATCAATGCTCCTCCACGTATCACCTGGAACCTGTGTGGGTTGGATTTCGATATTAAATGCATCTTCCAATTCGGTTATTAATTCAATAAAAGCTAGCGAATCAATAATATCCTCTTCTAATAAATCAATGTCTTCACTTAGTTCATCATATCCTGTTACTTTTTTTATTATATCAATAATCTGTTCTTTCATTTGTTATAATCCTCCAATAATTTTTTTGCATCAATTTTCCCATTTTGTGAAAGTGGTATGTTATCAATTATTCTTATCATAGGTATCATATATTCTGGCAATAACCTTTTTAGCTCCACTTTTATTTCTTTAGTTGAAAGCTCCTGTCTCAATTTAACGAAAGCAATGATTCTTTCTACTATTCCACTATCAGATTTTTTTACTGTAACCACAGACTTTTCAACAAATTCCAATTTGTCTATAGTAGATTCAATATCTAATAATTCTATTCGATAGCCTTTGTACTTTATTTGACTATCTTTTCTTCCTATGCAATAATACTTTCCATTTTTGTAATAACCTATATCACCTGTACGATATCCCTTTTTTCCATTATAAACTACAAAATTATCATTTTGTTTTATATTTCCAATATATCCATTTCCCACACTTTCTCCAGTGATTAATATTTCGCCTGTTTTTCCTTCAACTACTTCATTAAACTCATCATCTATAATAAATATTTCGGTGCCATCCTTTGGAATGCCAATTGAAATATCTTGCGAGTCTTCAATTCTAATACTCGTTACTGCAAAAGTACATTCAGTTGGGCCATAGCTATTAATTAAGTTAATATTAGGAAATCTTTCAAACAACCTACTTACTGTATTTTCTGATAGATTTTCTCCGCATAATAAAATTGTTTTTAGATTAGGCATTAATTCTTCATTAAAAGATTTATCTGTAAGCAATAGATTTAAAAATGATGGTGTAAATACAGCTAAATCGGATTTACTCTTTTTTAGTTCATTAAATAATCTTGTAAAATCTTTTTGAACCTTTCTTTCTATTACAAAGTGTTTTGACCTTGTACATAATGAAAGATAAATATCAGCTACAGATAAATCAAATGAATAATTTGCTTGATTTAAAATAACTCCTTTTTCAATGTTGCAAATATGTTTTAACCATTTTATACAACTCTTCACATTAGCATATGTAATCTGTACGCCTTTAGGTTCTCCCGTACTTCCTGATGTAAATATTATATAATACATGTCGTTATCTTTCATATATATATTGTCTAACTCTTTATAGTCCTCTTTTTGCATCACTTCTTCTATATTTTTATCTATTATCACATTGGGATTAATCTTATTAATTATTATTTCTCTTCTGTCTTTAGGAATAGATATATCAACCGGCACATATGCCACTCCTGCGCATGAACAAGCTATAAATGAAGCAATCATATATATATCCTTATGACCATATACAATTACACTTTTTTTATCTTTGTTTTTATCCAATATATAATGATAGATGTTACAAACATACTTGTATAAATCTTTATTCTTATATTCCTTTCCACTTACTTCATAGCAAGCATCCTCTGGAAAGTTCTTTAAATCACTTATTATTTTATGAAGCATTAGTAGCCTCCCTAATTTGATCTTTTGGAATAAGGTCATAATCATACATTACTCTAGAGTGATTGTCCAAAATCAACTCCTTTTTTATAACCTTTCCGTTTTTTAAATCTGTCTTTATCCTATATACCTTACTGTTTCTGTAAAAAATGCCATCTTCCATTGCATAATGGCTGTCCTCTTCCACTAATCTATATTTATAATCAATTGGCTTTGTTCCTCGTATTTCACCATAAATCATCGTGTCATCTTGCCAAATTCTCAATTGAACAGGGCAATCTGAAGTATTTTTAAATTTATAATCTAATCTCTTATATGCAATTGATGTACCAGTTCCAAATGGGACTCTTCTTTTCTCATCTGGAAATAATGCATCTGAGTGATGATGCTTTTCAATAATCTCAAGATCTGTATGAAGCACTAAATAATGTATAAGGTTTCCTAGTTGGCAAAGACCTCCTCCTCTACCTTTTCCAAGCGAACTATTACTAACAGTTAGTCCTTCCAAGTAGCCTTTTCTCTTAGATGTTTTTCCAACCAAATTCCAAAGTGAAAAAACTTCACCCGGTTGAATTACAATCCCATCAACTTTTTTACCTGCTATTTCGAGATTTTTTGCTTTATTATATTGAAGTTGCATATCTACGCCATGTAACTTACGGTATAGTATTTTAGCTTCACCCTTCCATAAGTATTCAAAATTATCATAATTCTTTTTCTTGGCAATTTTATATCCTTTAATTAAATAATCTTCAATATCTTTTTTTATCGCTTCTTTTCTTAGAGAAATCTCATATGCAATTGGACCATATTCACAAAATAATTTTCTTCCCATTACACACATCCTCCATCATCACATTAATTTTATCATAATTCTTATCAGTTTCTATATATTAGACTCATTTAAGCATAATTTGGTTCATATTAGTTAACTTTTTTCTATTATTTGTTTATTTTTACCAAATATGCTATTATTTTAGTATGAGAAAAATAGTAGTATCAAAGAAGTACGATAAAAAGTATTTGAATAGTTTTATATTAAATGAATTTCCAAATCTAAATAAGAATGTTCTTTACAAAGCACTTAGAAAAAAGGACATTCGTATTAATGGTGTAAAAATTTCTCAAAACACATTAGTTCATTTTGGTGATGAAATTACACTTTACATTGTGGATAGTGAATTAGATGGTACACATACAACTATTGAAAATAATAACAGTGGAAATAATAATAGTGGAAACAATAATAGTGGAAACAAAAATAATGCTCTTCTTGATTCTTTTAATATTAAAATTGTATATGAAAATGACAACTTGCTCATAGTTTATAAACCAGACAATCTATCTGTTACAGAGAATTCTCGAGATAAATGGACTCTTACCTCTATCTTAAAATATAAATTCGGAGATAATATTGAGCCTTGCCATAGAATAGATAGAAACACAAAAGGGTTAGTTCTTTTTTCAAAAACAGAAGAAACTCATAAGCAGATTCTTGAAATGTTTAAAAATGGAAAAATTGAAAAACACTACTTAGCAAAGGTATATGGTATACCTAAAAAGAAACATGCCGTTCTAGAAGCATATCTTTTTAAAGATAGTAAAAAGAGCATGGTGTATATATCTGACGTCCCTAAAAAAGGTTACCAAAAGATTATTACAGAATATACAATTGTAACAGCGGACAATAAGTTAAATATTAGTACATTAGACATTATTTTACACACTGGTAAAACACATCAGATTCGAGCTCACCTAGCTCATATAGGTCACCCTATCCTCGGAGATGGTAAATACGGAATAAATAAAATTAACAAGCAATTTGGCTATAAAACCCAAGAGCTATATAGCTATTCTCTTAAAGGTGAATTTGGGGACGTTTCTTTTGTTCCTTTTTAAAGAATGGGAATTTGGGGACGCAAGTTAAAGAGAATTTTGGGGAATATGGGGACGCAAGTTAGATGGAATTTTGGAAAACCCATATATACCGTGAGTGAGTTAGGCTACAAGCCAAAAAATAATTACATACCGGGGGACGGATGTTGTTCATATTTTAAAATATGGACTTTTATTTCTTGTTGGATATGCAGGTATATTTAACTACTCCAATAAAGGGGACGAATCAAAGATCTTTTTATATATGTTTGCTGAACAAGAGGGCATGTATTTACATGCTCTCTTGTTTTTCGACTCAATTTATCGAATAAAAACAATACATTTAATAATGTAAAAATTGAGTCGAAAAAGAGGCACGCAATCGTATTGATTTATTCTTCCCATCAAATAATGCGTGCCTCTAGCAAACTATATTTTTATAAAAATACCTATTTATTTTCCTAGCATAGAACTTCGTCCCCTTTATATATAATTGTAATTCAGACCTGCATATCCATCATATAATCGCCTTCTATAACCATATTCTAAAATATGAACAACATCCGTCCCCCGGTATGTAATTAATTTTTGGCTTGTAGCCCAACTCACTCATGGTATATAGGAATTTTCTAAAATTCCATCTAACTTGCGTCCCCATATTCCCCCAAAAGGGCTTTTTTCAAATGCTCATATAAGAATGGTGTTACTTTCTTATAGCCTGTCTCTGTCATATGAATCCAATCAGGTTGTCTGTATATTTCATTATGTCCAACAAACAAGTCTGACAAATCAGCGAAATATACTCCATATTTTTCACATAAGATTGGTACGCCTTCGAAGAACTTATCTCTTCTATCTCTAATATCAGGCTTCTTTGATTCATCCTTTGTGATATTTGAAATAGTATCCTCATCTATTAACAGTACCGACGTGAAGCATATCTTTGCACTAGGAAATTTTGCTTTTATTTCTTTAAAAACATTTTCAAGATTCCCAAGTACAGTGTTTGGGTCAGATACTTCTTTTGTTTCTTTATCAATAGAACCAATTTCAAGTTTTTTTGAATTGTCTAAGAATCCAAGAGCATAACCGAAAATATCATTTGCTCCACCATTTAAAACTATAACATCTGGATTTCTTTCTAGCGACTTTACTTGGTTTACAAGTACAATTTCGTCATCACCAGTGTTTTCTGTAATAGTACTTCCTCCCCTAGCATTATTAATAAATGTAGCTCCATCTATATAGTCTTTTAAATAATAATCAAAAGAATGATCATCATTTCCATATCCAGACATTATTGAATCACCTAAAATAGCAATTTGTTTTCCATCTAAAGAAACCATATTGGTATAAACCCCACTAATTATTGAAAAAATTACTATAAATGCTATAACAATTATTATTGCTCTTTTCTTCGTATTTTTCATATGTGAATCCATATATACTCTTCGCTCCATTCTTTTCTATTCAAAAAAGCTATTGAACTCTTCTTCTGAAATTTTTTCTTTTTCCATTAATGTTTTAGCGATTTTATCTAATATGTCAATGTTTTGTTTTAATATTTTTTGTGCAGTAACATAGCTTTGATCTATCAATATTTGAATTTGCTTTCCAACTTCGTCAATTACTTTTTCTCCAAATATTTGTATTTCATATGGGTCATCTACCTTTAATGAAATAGGACCAAGTTTTTCATCCATACCATATACAGTAAGCATATCTCTTGCTATACCTGTAGCTACCTCTATATCGTTGCTTGCTCCTGTTGAAATCTCATTTAAAGCTATTTTTTCAGCTGCACGTCCACCCATTAATGCAACCATCTTCTCAAGTAATTCAGTTTTTGAAATATAGAACTTGTCTTCAGTAGTTTTATACATTGTATATCCACCAGCTACGCCTCTTGGAATAATTGATATTTCCTTAACGTTATCTTGGGTTGGTAAAAACTTACTAACAACAGCATGTCCAGCTTCGTGATATGCTGTAAGTTTTTTATCTTTTTCAGAAACAACTCTATTCGATTTTTCCAATCCAACTGTAATCTTTTTAACCGCACTTTCAATATCGGCTTTTGATATCTTTTCATGTTTGTTTCTAGTAGCAATAATTGCTGCTTCATTCAAAATATTTGCAAGCTCTGCTCCAGTGAATCCCGCAGTATCTCCAGCAATTGCCTTGAAATCTATATCTTCTTCAAATAATTTACTTTCTGCATGCAATTTAAGAATTGCTTCTCTTCCATTTAAGTCAGGAACTGGAACAACAATTTGTCTATCAAATCTTCCTGGCCTTAATAAAGCTTTATCTAGCATCTCTGGTCTATTTGTAGCAGCTAAAACAATAATTGTTTCACTTGATTCAAATCCATCCATTTCAACAAGCAATTGGTTAAGTGTTTGATTATTTTCTGTTTCAGCTCCTGAGTTACTTGTTCTTCTAGAACCTATTGCATCAATTTCATCTATAAAAACAATACATGGTGCCATCTTTTTGGCTTTTTCAAATAATTTTCTAACTCTTGATGCACCAAGTCCTGCAAACATCTCTATGAACTCTGAACCACTCATTGAAATAAATGGCACTCCAGCTTCACCTGCAATTGCTTTTGCTATCAAAGTTTTACCAGTACCTGGTTTTCCATAAAGAAGAACACCTCTTGGTACTTTAGCACCCATTCTAACATATTCCTTTGGGTTTTTAAGGAAATCTACAATTTCTTCTAGTTCACCCTTTTCTTCATCTAATCCTGCAATATCATCAAATCTAACATCTGAGTCTTCGCCATCTTCTCCGCCATAAACTTTAGCGCTATTAGCCCCAAGTCCTTGCATCTGAATTATCATGAACATTAAAACTACTAAAAGAATTGTAGGTAAAAATGAAAAGATTGTTTCAATAATTCTTAAAAATGGATTTACATTTTCTTGAATTAATTCTATATCCAATTTTTCAGTATCTATCTTTTCTTGTACCCATTCCATAAAAGCTTGTACACTTGGTACTAAAACCGTTTTTTCTCTATCTTTTTCTTCGCCTTCACCCTTTATAGTTACTGTAATAGTCCCACTTCCTGTTGTCATTTTAATTTTTTCAATGCTATTTTCACCAATTGATTTTATTAGTTCTGTATAAGCCATTTCTTTTGGATTTTCTTCATTCTTGGCTTTAAATACTTTAAAATAGTAAAACACACCACTTGCAGCAACAAGTACAAGTAAAATAGTTGTGATTATAAGACTGATTATAAATTTCTTCTTATCATTTTTTTTACTATTTTTTTCTTTTTTGTTGTTATCACTCATTTTTTCATTCCTTCCAAATTAAATCGTATTGTTAAAATTTGCTTAACTATATTTCGGAACCATCTGGTTCGTTGCCTGCAAACTTTCCATCGCTTTCCTCTTTAGAATCAGTGTCTTCTTTTTTTGATTCCTCTTTTTGGTCTGACTCTTTATTATCTTTTGTTTCTTTCTTTTCATCAATTTCTTTGTTTTCTTCTTCTTTTGCTTTATCTTCTTTTTTATCATTTACCATTTGAACTAGAACTTCACCCTGTTTTATTAAGTCATACTTTATCATCAAAATTGCAGCTATCATATATACATATGATATAAGTGAATAAACTAAGTCATAATGGTTCATAGTAAATCCGGTAATAGTATTTATTACGTAATAAACACTACATAACAATATAGATAGAGAAGATGAATAAACTGCCAAAACAAACATAGGCTTATATTTCATTCTTATTCCACACATAAATGATGCAATATATCCAAATGCGATTGTAGCTAATAACATAAGTAATGTAATTACAAAAAATCCAATAAAGTTTATTAATACAATTTCTAAAAATACAGAGAATATTGCAAAAGGCACATACACTACGTCAATGTATTCTCTTAAACTTGCCTTATCTTTAATGTTTAGTTTACTAATATAATCCTCGTAATCACTGTACTTAAACTCAGTAGGCCTCATGCCACTTATTCCATAGTCTACAACAAAAAATGCTCTATCATTAAATAATAATATACCCGAATCATCTTCACGAAATTTATCTTTATACTGCTCAACACTTTTACTTTGCTCTTCTGAAGTGTCAATAAATAGTCTAAAATTAAAGTCTTCATCATATGCTTCAACTGGCCTATCAAACTTGAGCGTATTGTCTTCATATTTGAAATCTGGTAATTCATTTTCTATATATGAAATACCTTTCGGTATCATTTTGCAAATATTGTATATTTGACTTGCTGCTGTTGCTACTGACATTATAAAAACTAATATTATAAAATAAATAAATGCAACCTGCCATTTTTCAAGTAAAAACTCTCCATATTTTTCTAAATGAAAAATAGCAATTTTTAATCTTTTAAAAAAATTCATCTTTTGAAGTTTCTGTTCCATCAAATATACTCCCTTCTAATATTTGAATTAACATTAAGTGGTGCAATATCAATCTGTACTTCTTGATTTACCTGAATATTAGGATCATCGGTAACATCAACAATACAGTGATACATACCCAGTCTACCAATGACTATTCTATTTTTACCATTTATTTTTACTTTAAGAGTATTATCCCTAAAAATCTTTCTAAACTCCATTAATACTGCAATAACATTATTCTTAAATGTATAATCATCTCTAAGCTTGCCATAGTTAAAGCCATCCATATTTCCTACTGGAATAACTGCAATTTTCATTCGTTTTGGAGCCTTAAAAATATTACTATAGCTAACTGTTTCTCCACCATCAATGTACTTTATTGCAGCAACATTCGATTTAAAAGAGCCAACCACTTTGAATAATTCTTTTTTTACAAGTGTTCTTCCTTGAATGCATGAACCAAGTCTAACACAATCCATCCACATTTCACTATATTTTAAAAACCCAGTTGAATTACAAATATGGTATTTTAGTGACTTAACTCCACTCTCCTCAATCTTTTTCTTTACTGATAAAAATCTATTGAACTGCTTATATGAACTAATTTCATTTCTAGCATCTGATAAATGTGAAAAGCAATAGACAATTTCCACATTTTTCCCACCTTTAATGGTATTAATAATATCTTCAATATCTTTATAAATAAATCCATATCTTGAAAAACCTGTATCTATTTTTAAGCAAGCCTTAACCTTTTGCAATGTTTTTTCACATACTTTTTCAGCAATTTCCAAATCCAATTTACTTCCAATAGTTATTGTCGCACCACTTTCTACTAACGCTTGAACCTCTTCTTCAATAGATGTTGGCGAAAGCATAATTATCTCTGCATCAATATTTTCTTTTCCAAGTATAACAGCCTCATCAACATTTGAAACTGCTATTTTTTTAACACCATTTTCTGAAAGGAACTTGCTATATTTTACTAAATCAAGTCCCATACCATTAGATTTCGCAACTGCAATAATCTCTGGCTTTGGCTTATCATGCTTTTTACATTCTTCTTCTATCAAATTATTAATCTGATTTAAATTGTATTTTAAATCTTCTTTAGAAATTTCTAATTTTTTCATAAATCCCCTTTATTTTGAAGTCAATTTTTTCTTTAATGTTCTAAGACTTCTAAATGTTTTTTCTGAGAATTTGTATAGCTTGTATCTTAGTGGTTTGAATGGTAAATATATTTCTCCAATAAACTCTGTAAAATCAGCATTGAAGCCTTTTTTGAATCTATATAACCCATACTGTGGATGAGATTCGTCAACTACTCCAGATACACCTCTAAAATCATACATATCTGCTCCACGTTTTATTGCCTCTTGAATCATCGTCCATTGAAGTAAGTAATTTGGCATAAGATTTCTATGTTTATTACTACTTGCACCATACAAGTACCAAACTTTGTTTCCATACATTATAGGAATAATACCTGCAATTGGTTCGTCATTATAATATGCCATAAGTAGCTTCATATGTTCTGGACCAAGGCAATCATACATTCTTTCGAAATACTCTAATGGTCTAATAATAAAGTTATCTCTCGCGCCTGTCTCAATCATTATTTTGTGAAAATCTTTTAAATCATCTCTTGTACCTTCTTTGATAACTACTCCTTTTTTAGTAGCTAAACGAATATTATACCTTGTCTTAGAATGAAATTCTTTAAAGATTTCATCCTCTGTTTTTCCCTTGATATTAAGCTGAAAAACAAATCTTGGTTGAATTTCATCTTTAAAGTCCTTACTATCATCTTTGATTTTAAAACCTTTTTGAATAATAATTTCTCTAAATTTTTCATCTGATTTCAAAACATCAGGTTCAACTCTTAATACAAAAGCATTGTATTTCTTTGCTAATTGATTTGCACCATCAACTATGTCCTGAATAACTTCTTCATTGTATAAATTACATACGGGTCCCCTCGCAGAATACATTATATTTCCAAACAATGGAATCTTTCTAATCCACACACAAAGGCTTCCTCTAATGCTTCCATCACTGTTTTCAGACAATATAACTTCCTTTTTCCAACTGGTCTTGACATCTCCCCATTCAAGTGATTGTTGAAAATTGCATCTATCATGAGATTCAAGAAATTTCTTATACAATTCTTTATCTTTTTCCTCTAAAAGTCTCAAAATATCCTCCGTTTATTTATCTTATTTTTTCTCGACAATAGTTCCTTCTTTAGAATCTTTAACTATATATCCTTTTTCTATTAGCAAATCTCTAATTCTATCTGACTCTGCCCAATTTTTTTCAAGTCTTGCATTATTTCTTTCACTAATTAATACTTTAATATCATTTGGAAGAGCTTCTTCTTGTTTTTCATAATTTTGTAAATCAAATCCTAATACTTCATCAAACTTCACTAACAAATTAGCTAATTTATTTGACTTTATAGGATTTTTTACTACATCCCAAACAACACTCATAGCAACTGGCATATTTAAGTCATCATTTATAGCTTCTAAAAACCTGCTTTCATAATCTTTGATAATATCATCTGATATATCATCTGTGCCTTCTTTATGTCTTAAATAGCCATCTCTCAATCTTCCTAAAGCAGTTTTGGCAGCTTCCATTGCTTCAAATGTAAAATTAATCTGAGCTCTATAATTTGATGAATAATTAAACATTCTATATACAAGTGGTTCGAATCCCTTTTCTTTAAGGTCTTCTAATGTATAAATGTTATTCAATGACTTTGACATCTTGCCGCCATCAACTTGTAAAAATTCACAATGCATCCAATAATTAGCTGGTATCTTTCCACAAAAACCTTTGCTTTGCGCAATTTCATTTTCATGATGTATAGAAATATGATCTACACCGCCTGTGTGAATATCAAATGGGCATCCTAAATACTTATATCCCATTGCTGAGCACTCTAAGTGCCAACCAGGATAACTAAGTCCAAAGAATGAATCCCATTTCATGATATGATTTTTAGGAGCTTTTATCCAAAGTGCAAAATCTGAAATATTCTTCTTATTGCTATCGAATTCTACTCTTGCACCCGCTTTTTGGTCATCAACTTTTCTATTAGAAAGAACGCCATACCTATCTAATTTCGATGTATCAAAATATATAGTATCATCTGTTTGATATGTATATCCATTTTCTATTATTTTTTTGACATATGATTCCATAACATCAATATGTTCTGTAGCTCTAGCAATTATTTCTGGTCTATCGATATTAAGTTTTTCCATATCTTTCATAAATGCATCCATGTAAAAATTCGCAATTTCAAATGGATCTTTATTCTCGCGTCTTGCTGCTTTTAACATTTTATCTTCACCTTCATCGGCATCTGAAACAAGATGTCCAACGTCTGTGATATTCATAACATGCTTCAACTTATATCCATTATATTTAAGAACTCTTCTTAAATTGTCCATGAATATGTATGCTCTCAAGTTTCCAATATGAGCATAATAATAAACTGTAGGTCCACATGAATATATCTTTATCTCTTTTTCATCTATTGGTTTAAATACTTCTTTTGTTCTAGTTAATGTGTTATATAATTTGATTTCCATGTTTCCCTCCATTTTCTATTTATATTTTGGGGCGGATATCCCGCCCTATTTCTTCAATTTTGTGCATTTTCCGGTTGTGCCGCACCTTGTCCTGGTTGTTCACCACTAGTCTGTCCCTCAGGTTGTTGTGGGGTTTGTTGTGGTGTAGTTTCTGGTGTTGTTTGAGGTGTGGTTTGTTGTGGTGTTTCTGTTGTCTGCTGTGGTGTAGGTGTTGGGTTAGTAGCCGGTGGTTGTACAGGCTGACCTGTTTTTGAAGCTTGAAGTTGCCTATCTAATTCTTCAAATCTTGCTTGAGCTGCTGCCGCTGCTGCTGCATCTCCAGATGAAGCTGCTGCTGCCGCATCAGTAGCTGCTTGCCATGTGGCTTGTTCTAATGCAGTAACTCCTGCTGTATGAATATTACATGTAGCTGATGGAATTCCTCCACTAGAACCACTATATGAATGTTGTGATGTCCAAGGTGCATCTATTTCCTTTTCTGGAAGTGATGTATATACATTTGACACATTTGGACATGAAGTTGTTGCGAGCATATGAGAATCATTACATACTGCTACAGCGCTATGTCCTGAGCAAACTTCTGTAGGCACATTTGACTCCGTAAACAATTCTGTATAAACATTTCCTCCACAACTTGCTCCTGCAAGTTTTCCAGATACTTTACATACACTCTTTTTGATAATTCCTTCTGGCTCCTCAAAAGTAGCATTTGGTAAATCTTTATGTATTTCTGTCATCACGGCATCCCAAATTAATCCAGCAGGATTGCTTCCATATACAACCTTTGCATTATATGGATTATAACCATACCAGCATGTAGCTGCGAAATACGGCGTAAATCCAGCAAGCCATCTATCAAAGTCATCGTTAGTCGTACCAGTTTTAGCTGCAACTTCAATTCCTTTTAAAGCACAATATTTAGCAGTTCCTTCAGGTCCTGTAACTGGAGCTGTAAGGATATTCTTTTCTATATAAGCATTTTGCTTGCTCATTACTTGAACATGCTCTTGCTTTGGTGTGAAGACAACATTTCCACTTTGGTCTTCAACCTTTGTATAATATGTAGGTGTAATATATTCACCATCATTTGCAATCATTGAATATGCTTGACATAGCTCTGCTGGTGAAATACCGTGTTGCAGTCCTCCAAGTGATAAACTCAATCCCTCATCTGTGAAATCAGGAAGGTCCATCTTCTTAAGGAATTCAACAACATAGTCATCACCATTCTCTTTTAGAATAATAGATAATGCTTTTGCATTAGGTATATTGGCAGATTTTTCTATAGCCCATCTCATATTAACAAGACCTCTAAATCCTGAATACCACTCTTTTGGATTCCATGATCCCCATGAAGTAGGGCAATCATCAAATACTGTTGCTCCTGTAATAGAGCCAGATTCTAATCCTGGAGCAATAACAGCAATAGGTTTCATTGAAGAACCAGTTTGTTTCTTTATTTCTGTAGGGTAATTAAAATATCCAAGTTTTGTAATAGCTGTTCTATTTTCTTTATCTCCAGTAGCTGTTGCACATGCAACTACTTGTCCTGTTCTATAATCTTCTATAACCATTGTAGGAACTGAATCCTCTTTTTGAGTTTCCATTTTTCCTGTTTCTTTATTTTTAACTTGTGCACTTCCTACTGTATGATATGCTGGCTTAACAATTTCATTTTCTAAAACTGATTGTATTTTTGAATTCTGTGTTGTATAAATCTTAAATCCACTGCTATATAAATACATCTCAGCCATGTCTCTATTCATGTCGGGATTGTCTTTCATTACTTGATCAAGAAGCTGAGAAATAGCAGCTTCTGTATGATATGAAACATTTGTAGTTGTTTTAGCGCCATCACCTTTTTTGAACGCTAAACCGTTGTCTGTCTCTTCACATGCTTGCTTATATTGATCATCTGAAATGTATCCTAATTCTTTCATTTTTCCAAGAACAGTTTTTGTTCTCTTTTTTATTTTATCATCCATCTCAGCTTTGGCTTTAGCTGGATCTTCTTTACCTGCAAAGTCATCAAATGGTTTATACATATTTGGAGCATTATTAATACCAGCCATATATGCACATTCAGCTATGCTTAAATCTTTTGCACTCTTGTCAAAATAATAAATTGATCCAAGCTCAACACCGTTTATATCGTTACCTGCTGTGAATATAAGATTAAGGTATAATTCTAATATTTGATCTTTTGATAAGTACTTTTCAACTTGAATTGCTTTAGATATTTCTTTAACTTTTCTTAAAGCACCAGCTATAGATGAATTCTCTTTTTCTTGAGTGATATTCTTTATAACCTGTTGAGTTATAGTACTACCACCAAAAGAAGATTTTCCTTTATTAAATAGGTATGTTACTGTAGCATAACCAGTTCTAGCAATATCTACACCATTGTGGTCATAGAATCTCTCATCTTCTATTGCCACATAAGCTTTAGGCAAGTATTCTGACATTTCTGAAAGTTTAATACTCTTTCTTTTGGTTCCACTGCTAAGCGTAGCAATAAGATTACCCTCTGAATCATATACAGTTGAATTCTCAAATCCAACCTTTAGACTTTCTTTACTAATTTTAAGCTCATTACCAAAAGCACCAAAAAATATTGCTGCACCAACTCCTGCTGCAATAATTGCACCCGCAATAATCAAAATAATAATTATTGTAATTATCATAGCGGCTCTAGGATGCCTATTTCTAAAAGTCATTTTCATAGAACTTCCTTTTTTTCTTCCGCCTTTTTTTGGTTTGGTTTGTTGTTTTTTCGTTCTTCCCATAAATGCCTCCATTCCATGGATTTTTTTCTTATAATACTACGAGGTTTATTATATTACAAAATTGTAAAATAATAAAGCTTTTTTTCAAACAAATATTTTTGAAAAATCGTTTAAAATGTAGGCTCCTTCTTCTATCAATTTATTGGTTCCTAGCGATTTTTTTGAATAGATATTTCCAGGTACTGCATAAACATCTCTTCCTTGCTCTAAAGCATAATCTGCAGTAATTAAACTTCCACTTTTTTCTCCGGCTTCAACAACTACCACTTTCTTTGATAAACCACTAATTATTCTATTTCTTAATGGAAAATGATATTTTTCTGCTTTAGTCCCAATACTGTATTCTGATACCACAGTCCCTCCTTCTTCTATAATCCTTTCAAACACTCTTCTATTTTCAAAAGGATAAATGTCATTATTTGCAACACCTGTTCCAAGTACCGCAATAGTATTTCCCACTTTGCTTTGTAGGCTTCCCAAATGAGCATATTTGTCCACACCGTATTGCCAGTCCACTCACTACTCCAACATTGTTATCACAAGCATATTTAGATAACTCCATTGCGACTTTTTTTCCATAATTACTTGCATATCTAGCACCAACAACTGCAATATTATCCTTATATAGATTATCTATGTTTCCTCTTATGTACAAATAAATTGGAATATCATTTATATTTTTTAAAAGACTTGGATATTCTTTTTCTTTATAGCTTATAAGACAAATATTAAATTTTTTCATATATTCAAAATATTTTTCTATCTTGTTTCTTTTCTCTAAATTTAGTATTTCAGAAATTTGTATTTCTATTTTTTCTTTAGAATACCAAGTAAGCTCATTTTGTAAATCTCTACTGTCCATATTCCATATTTCTTCTGCATTGTATAATTCTAGTAAATGTTTTTTAATTTTATTATTTAGTTTTACTGTTGAAAACCATACGTCGTATATATTATTCATTAAACCTCCTATAACAAAAAAAGAGCGTCCTTCATGAACGCCCCATATTTTCTATCATCTTTCTTTCGCTGCTTTTACAACATTATTTATCAACATAGCAATTGTCATCGGTCCAACTCCTCCAGGAACTGGAGTAATGAATGATGCAATTTTGCTTACATTTTCAAAATCAACATCCCCAACTAAACTTCCATCATCCATTCTATTGATCCCAACATCTATGACTACTGCTCCATCTTTAACCATTTCTTTTTTTACGAATTTTGCTTTTCCTATGGCACTTATAATTACATCTGATCTTTTAAGAATTTCTTCTATATTTTGAGTTTTAGAATGACAAACCGTAACGGTCGCATTCTTTTTAAGCATACATTGTATAAGTGGTTTCCCAACTATATTACTTCTACCTAATATAGTAACATTTTTTCCTTCAACATTTATATCATATGCCTCTAGCATTTTCACAATTCCATATGGTGTACAAGAAACAAATGCGTCTTCACCTATAGTCAATTTTCCAACATTTACTGGATTAAATCCATCAACATCTTTATTTGGACTTATTAGAGAAAAGGCTTTGTTGATATTAATGTGTTTAGGAACTGGACTTTGAAGAAGTATACCATCAACATCATCTTTATTGTTAAGTTTTTGGATTAAATCAAATAGTTCTTCTTCAGTAGTGTTAGCTGAAAGCAAATATTCTTCAAACTCAATTCCTGCCTTATCACATGCCTTTGATTTATTTTTCACATAAACCTTTGATGCAGGATCTTCTCCAACAAGAATAACGGCTAATTTAGGAGTAATACCTTGTTTTTTTAATTCATCCACTTCAAGCTTTAATTCTTCTCTAATTTCTTTTGCAAGTTTTTTTCCATCAATTAATTGACTCATATTAAACATCCTTTTTATATAAATACACTATTATTACTGCACATGCTATTATAGAAAGAACTGTGATTGCTTTGTAAATCTGAGTTGCAGCATTATTTCCAACTTCAGGTAATACACCAATTTTTTCTTTTAAAGCATCCAACTCTGTTTTTTCCACTGGAACTTCAGGAGTAGGTTCTTCTTCAGCTGGTTCTTCTTCAGCTGGTTTTTCTTCAGGTGACTCAGGTTTTGTTGTTGTAAGAAGTCTACTTGCAACATATGCAGTAGAACCATTATATTTGATTCTTGACCAACCTTCAGCATTTCCAGTTCTAGTTACTTCTTGACCTTGAATTAATCCACCTATTATATTGTCTTGAACTGAGGTCGAACAACTCGAACGAACATTTACGCCAACAGTAGCATACACTGTTTCATTAATATCTTTAAAACTTGGATTTTTAACTTCCGGCTTAGCTACTGCTTTTGACGATGAAGATTTTGTTGGTGTTTCAACAGGCTTACTAGGTGTTGCGTTATCAGTTGGAGTAGATGCAGGTGCACTTCCTCCATTAATATTAACATTAGCCGCAGTTGAGCCTCCTGATTCAATTGCTTTGCCTGAACTATCTGATATTACAATGTTTGATGCTGTAATCGTAGCTGCACCAGCTGACATATCTTTAGTTGAAATTGATACGCTATTTGAAGATAATCCATTCATATATGCAATTTTTCCTGTTTTAGTTCTTCCATCAGCAAACTTTACAGTTATATCTGCCTGAGCTGCAACAGCATTAGCTGGTACATTAAGGGTAACATTAAGGTCTTGACCTGCAGTTACATCACCGGCAGATACAGAAGCTTGACTTGCCTCTACTTTGGTTATAAATACAGACATTATACCAACTATACTTACTAATAAAACTAGTAATGTTTGTAATACTATTTTTTTCATACTACAATCTATTTCCTTTCTGCTATTACTATCAGTCTTTCTGTCGCACCTTCTTTACATGTAATCAAAGTAATAACTTCCTTTGTCATATCTTGAAGTAAAACCTCTAAGTTGTCTGGTGGTACTTCTCTTAATTCTTTAACAATATATACAATCTCATTTAAATTAGGATCTGTTATTTTTATTTCTGTACCTTCTACCAAATTGTTCAAATCTTTAAATACTCCGTCTCGATTGTGGCCAGCTATACAAAAATTGCCATTAGTACCTAATGATGCACCATTATCTATTTTTCCAACACCAACATCCAATGCTTCGTTGCTTGTTGAATTCAATATATACTGTTCAACACCAATTGAATCTATATCTATTTTTCCAAGTACAGTAAATCCAGAAATAGAAGGAACCATCTTCTCCTGAACTACTTCAGTAGTTTCTTCTTCCACTGGTATTTCCTCAGTACTATTTTTTCCTTTAAAGAAAACTAAATACACAACAAGTGCAAGAACTACTAAAATAACTGCAATAATGATAATTTTCTTTTTTAAGCCACTATCATCATAGTCTTGATAATCATATTCATATCCATTAACAAATGTGCTATCTTCTCCATAATTATTTTCTTCATTTGAATTACTATAGTTATCAATGTCATTAGTATGAGAAGTGCCTTTATTACCATAGTCCGCATCACTTTGATATAGTTTGCCATCAAATTTAGTATTTGAAGAAACTTCTTCAATTGTATTCACAGCTTGAGTACTCTCTTTTTCGGCTGAATTATTTGCTTTTACACTATTATCCATATTTGAAACTAAGTTATTCAAACTGGTTGTATTATTATAAGCTATATCAGCTCCATTATCCTCAATATCAGAGTGATCTACAACTGTATAATCCTTTTTTAAATCACTATATATGCTATCATTGTAGTCATCATTTTTTTTCTTGGTTCTAGCTGTATCTGTAAAATCGTAATATCCCTCTTTCTTCTTTTTGAAAAGTCCAAAGAAGCCTCCATTGTCAGCTGCATGTTTTGCCATCTTAATACCTCCATATTATAATTCTTTTAAAACGTGATAAATTGTCTCTTTTATAAACTCGGCACTTGTAAGAGGTGCAACTTTAGCTGGTAAAGATAGTGCCCATATAACTCTAAGATTTCTCTCTCGAGCAGCCTTTCTATCAACTCCACCTGGATTTGAGGCAAGGTCAACTATAACTGTATCTTTTTTTACCAAATCCAATCTATCTCCTGTAAGAATTTGAAATGGAATTGTATTTATTATTATATCAAACTTATCCAAATGGTCATTTAGATCATTCAAATGAATTGGATTATATCCATAAGCTTTAATCCATGAAATATCTTCATTTTTTCTAGCCTCGCAATATACCTTTGCTCCAATACCGTCGAGCATCTTTGCAAGAACTTTTCCAATTCTACCAAATCCCATAACTAAAACATTAGAACCATGAATTGTCCTTTGTGTTTCTTCCATTGCAATTTGTATTGTTCCCTCAGCAGTAGCTATTGTATTTAAAACAGAAAATTCTTCTCTTTTGAATAAGTCTGTAAATTGAACATTATTTAAATCAAGTTCATCTTTTATAGTTACATTTCCAGCAATTAAATATTTTCCATTCAATGCTTCTATAAATTCATCAAGTTCCACAATATTTCTTCCAAATGGCGATGATACTCTCTTTCTATCACTTGAAAGTGGTACTGGTCCAACCACTACCTTTGAATAGCTTAACGTTTCTTCTAATGTTGGACACATCTCTACATTATCGAGCATTAGTAAATCTTCTGCATTTTCTAGTGCGTAAGTATATACCTTGTACCCATCCTTTATAAGCATTTCTATAAGCTTAACTATACGTAAGTCTCCACCAACAACAGCAATTGATTTTTCCATATAACCACCTCATAATCTTTCTTTATAATTTATATGAATATTAAATAAGAGCTAGTTCTTTTCTCTTTCGTCCTTTTCTTTTTTTTGTGCAATATATTCTTCTAAAATTTTCTTTTCCTTTTTTTCTTTGTTAAATAGCATATCTACTCTTTTTTCTATGCTAAGTTTATTTTCAACACCATTCATATTCTCAACTAGATCTAATGTCTTTTCTAGATAGTTTCTTGCTTTTTCTCCTTGTATCATCATAACAACACTAACTTTCTCATCTAGCTCAGTGTTTTGTGAACTACTATCTTCATTTTTTTCTTCCATCTTAACTGAAACTGTAATGTAATTTCTAATACTCTCAAAGCACTTTTCTTTGTTTGCTTTCTCCAGTAATGATTCGTCTAATTCAATAGCTCTATTCAAGAAATGAATTGCTTTATCTTTTTCATCTTTTAAAACATATACTTTTGCAAGTTGATAATATGACTTTGCTTCTAAGTCTTCATACATACTATCATTAAAGTATTTTTCTGCCATATCATAATCTTTCTGAATAAGTGATATAAGTCCAAGATTATAACATGCTGCATATAATTTATGATTTATCTCAGCAGCTCTTTCATACATTTCCTTGGCCATTTGGAAATCACTAAGTCTAGTATATGCAATCCCCAGATTATAGTATAATTCGAAATCTTCAGGTTTGTATACCAATGCATCTGTATATACTCTAACAGCTTCTTTAAACTTTTCCTGTGAACATAGGATTTCTCCAAGTAATATAGATGCTTCATAGCAGTCAGGCTTGTTTTTAAGTAATGATTCAAGCATTTGCGCTGCTTGGTCATTTTGGCCTAAATCTCTAAGTAAATATGCAATTTTAAAGTATGACTTATCATCATTTTTTCTAATATCCACTGCTTTAACATATTCGTCTATAGCTTTCCTCATGCCACCTTCTTTTTCATAGCACTCTGCTAAAAGCTTATGGCCAAGATAGCTATTTGGATATTTAGTAACTAATTTAATTAATATTCCCTTAGCCGCTTTAGTGTTTCCCATCGTCATCCAAATTTTTGAAAGGGTAACACTCAAAACCTCAGAAAAGTTTATGCCTCTTAATTCAATAAAAATAATAATTAGAGGTATCACAATTCCAAATAAGTATCTAAGTACATTCCAAAATTCGCTTCCGATTGTATTATTAATGATTTGAACAAAACTAATTGCAATTGAAAATGCTTGCATCACAAGTATAGACATATAATTCGTGTCGTTTTTCCAAATCAATTTTACTAAAATAATCATAAATAGGGAAAATGCTAAAATCGTGAAAATCACTTGTTCAAACATACATATTCCTCTCTACTTTTACATCCTTTATACTTCTTATATTTCCAGCGTTTCAGCACAATTAAGTGCGTATAAATTCCACCAATTATAACACAAAAATTATATCATATAGCATTTTTTTTAACAAGGATTTGAAAATTATAAATATAATTTTATATCTAAATATACTAGTAGGATTATCTCGATAATTAAAATCGTTGGCATGCCTACAGTAAATTTTAGCTTTTTGGTTTTATGTCTAAATTTGTACATGCCCCAAATGGTTCCTATACCTCCACCAAGGAGACAAATTCCCATCAAAGTACCTTCTGGAGTTCTCCATTGGTTTTTTTGAGCTTTTCTTTTATCGCTCCACATAGCAATAAAACCTATTAGATTAATAACAACCAAATATATAATTAAATTTCTAGTTCCTCCAAAGAACTCTGCTAATAATCTCATTTTTAAATCCTTCTTTATTTTTTTATTTTATGTTCTATACCTTATAGTTTATACTATATATTTCATTTTTTACTTTTTTATACTTTATCGACTAAAGTTTATACTTTATTTTTTCGAAGGAGTGAACGTTTCAAAAATTTGCAGGGCTAACTTCTTAGCAACTTTGGCGGTAAACTGTCTAAAACATTTTAGAAAGGACCCGCCGAAGTTGGTTAGAAGTTACCAAAAAGTTTTTGAACGGGTCACGCATGAGAAAAAACAAAGTATAAACATGTATGTAAAAAAATATAAGTTAAAATATAAAAACATCCATAAAATATAGATCTAGATGAATAAGCTCATTTGATTAGAAAGCGTCATACCTTTTAAGCATCCAAACTTATCAAGTAATTCTGTGACTGACTTTCCAATCTTTGAACGAATTTGCATGTCTTCTATACACTCAAATGGTTCCTCAAGTCTAGCACTATATATGCTATTTGCAGCAACATCTCCAAGGCCCGCAATACTGTTTAGTGGCGGTCTTATTTTTCCATCCTCAATTTGGAATTTTGTTGCATGAGACTTGTATAAATCAACTGGTAAAAACTCAAATCCTCTTTCATACATCTCGTGAACTAATTCCAAGTCTGTGTACATATCTTTGTCTTTTGGTGTAGCATCATTTCCCATTGATGTTATTTCATTCATCTTATCCTCAACAACTTTTTTTCCATTAATCATAAATTCAGCATCGAATGATTTTGCTCTAATAGTAAAATATGCTGCATAGTATGCCAAAGGTTTATGAACTTTAAACCATGCAATCCTAAATGCATTCGTTACATAAGCTGCAGCGTGTGCTTTAGGGAACATGTATTTTATTTTTTCACAAGATTTAATATACCAATCTGGAATATCATATTCTTTCATTATTTCTTTGAATCCTGCCCATTTTTCAGGATCTTTCAAAGCTTTTCCTTTACGAACTGTTTCCATTATCTTAAAAGCTTTATCTGGTGGTAAACCTTTTTTCATAAGATAAACCATAATATCATCACGACAACAAATTGCCTCTTTAAGAGTAACTACGCCTTCATTAATCAAGTCTTGAGCATTGCCCAGCCAAACATCAGTACCATGAGATAGTCCAGATAATCTAATTAGTTCATCAAATGTTGTTGGTAGTGTGTCTAAAAGCATGCCTCGAGCAAATGGGGTTCCATACTCTGGAATTCCAAAAGTTCCAACTTTCGACCCAATTTGCTCAGGTGTAACTCCAAGCGCATCTGTAGAATTAAATATTGACATTGTCTCTGGATCATCTAGTGGAATATCTTTTGGAGCAATTCCAGTCAAATCTTGAAGCATACGAATAACTGTTGGATCATCATGTCCAAGAATATCAAGTTTTAAAAGGTTTCCATCTATTGAGTGGTAGTCAAAGTGTGTAGTTACTATATCTGAGCCAAAGTCATCTGCAGGATGTTGAACTGGCGTAAATTCAAAAATTTCTCTTCCCTTAGGTACAACAATAATTCCACCTGGATGTTGTCCCGTGGTTCTTTTTACTCCAACACACCCTCTTGAAACTCTAGCCACTTCTGTATTTGGCTTAATAATATTTCTTTCTTCAAAATAATTTTTAGCATATCCAAACGCTGTTTTATCAGCAACTGTACCTACTGTTCCCGCTTTAAATGTAGTTCCTTTTCCAAAAATAACTTCAGTGTATTTATGTGCTTTCGCTTGATATTCACCAGAGAAGTTAAGGTCAATATCAGGCTCTTTGTCTCCATTAAATCCAAGGAATGTCTCAAATGGAATATCCATGCCATCTTTAGCAAGCTTTGTTCCACACTTTGGGCAATCTTTATCTGGAAGGTCAAAACCATTACCAATTCCATAATCAGTAAAATCAGAGTATTTGCAATTTGGGCATCTATAATGTGGTTGAAGTGAATTTACTTCCGTGATACCTGTCATAAACGCCACCAAAGAAGATCCAACTGATCCTCTAGAACCAACAATGTAACCGTCTTCATTAGATTTCCACACAAGTTTTTGTGCAATAATATACATAACTGAATAACCATTATTTATAATTGAGTTTAACTCTTTTTCAAGTCGAGTCTCAACTATTTCAGGAAGTGGATTTCCATATAAGCTGTATGCCTTTTCATATGTAATTCTTTTAATTTCTTCCTCACAACCTGGTATATGTGGGGGACATTTTTCTGGCGAAATTGGTCTAATCCTTTCACACATATCTGCTATTTTATTTGTATTAGTTACAACTATTTCATATGCTTTTTCTTCGCCAAGATAATCAAACTCTTTAAGCATTTCCTCTGTAGTTCTTAAATATAGTGGTGCCTGACTATCAGCATCATCATACTTTTGACCAGCTTGAAGAATTCTTCTATACACTTCATCTTCTGGATCCATAAAGTGCACATCACAAGTTGCTACAACAGGTTTTCCAAGTTTATCACCTAGTTCAACAATTCTCCTATTGTAATCTTTTAAGGTATTCCATCCTTCAACAAGCCCTTCTCTTATCATATATTCATTATTAGCAAGTGGTTGAATTTCTAAATAATCATAATAATTTGCAATTTCTTCTATTTCTTCTTCCGTCTTATCTTGCACAATTGCTCTATAAAGTTCTCCAGCTTCACATGCACTTCCGATTATTAAACCTTCTCTATATTTATTCAATAGTGATTTTAAAATTCTTGGTTTTTTATAAAAATAATCTAGATGTGAATATGAAACAAGTTTATATAAGTTCTTTAATCCAACATAGTTTTTAGCAAGAATAATAATGTGATACATAGGAAGTTTTCTAAAATCAGTCTCAAAAACATTATCAAAATCATCTATAGTTTTTGCATCGTTGCTTTTAGCTCTTTCAAGCATTTCTTTAAATACTTGTACCAATGTTTTAACATCATCCAATGCTCTATGAGCAACATCAACTTTTATATTTAGCTTTTCAGCAATTATTCCAAGCTTATATCTCGAGAACTCAGGAAAAATAGCCTTTGCTAAACGAAGTGTATCTATATGTGAAATATCAAAATCAAGTCCCAATTGCTCGCAATTGTATTTCATATACCCAATATCAAAATCTGCATTATGCGCAACCAACACAGAATCACCAATAAACTCTAAAAACTCTGGCATTATTTGGTCTATTGTTCTTGCATCTTTTACCATATCATCTGTGATATGTGTAACATTAACTACTTCCTCTGGTATCGGCTTTTCTGGATTAACAAAAGTTTCAAAAGTATCAATAATTTCGCCATTTTTTATTTTTATGGCACCAATCTCTGTTATTTTTTCTGTGATATGTGATATACCTGTTGTCTCTAGATCAAAAACACAATACGTAGTATCTATACTTTGTCCTTTTGAATTTGAAACGCATGGATCCTTATCAGGGCAAAAATATCCCTCGACACCATATAATACCTTTATCACATCTCCCATTTTTTCTAATAGTTTGTGCGCATCAGGGAAACTTTGTACTACACCATGATCAGTAATTGCAATTGAATTCCATCCCCATTTAATTGCACGTTTGATTAAATCGCTGCATGGAGTTATAGCATCCATTTGGCTCATTTGAGTATGCATATGAAGTTCTACACGCTTGGTTTCGGCATTATCCATCCTTATTTCTTTATTTAAACCAGTAGATTCTATGATAGTGTTTGCCATCACCTCAACTTCTTTTGAATAGTTGCTATATCTTGCTTGGCCATCTATTCTAAGCCCCTTAGCTTTAGAAATTCTTTTTTTAACATTATTTCCAACTTCTTTATCCAAAAAAGCTTTACATGCAATAGTGCTTGTTCCATCAAAAATATTGAAAGACATTATCATTTTGTCTTTTCCTGTCTTTTTATCTTTGTACTCTTTAACATCTATTGCACCATCAAGTACTTCTCCATCAATTGCAACAGGCATATCGGTAGTCATATCCATAGGAATACTTTCAACTTTAACTAAGTTATTTTTTAGTGTTAAGCTTCTTCCCAAAATTAATGGTGATTCTTCATCTTTTATGCTTGCACCACTATTTTGAAAATTTTCAATTTTTTCTGCCAATACAGGATTTTGTTTTCTAAGTTCTTCTTTTTTGTTTTCTTCCTCTTGTTGTTTCTTAAGTTCTTCTTCCTCTTTTTTCTTAAGCATTTCTTGCTTATATTTTTCTGCAGCAATTTGAGCTTCTTTTTCCTGACGTTCTAATGCCTCTTTCTCCTCTTGAAGCATTTTTTCAATCATTCTTTTTTCATGTTCTTCTGAGACACACTCTTCAAATTCAACTACAAAATCCTTATTGTATAGATTTTTAAATAAATGTACTAGTCCCTTATCAAAATGTTGAGATGACAAAAAAGCAGAGCCTTTTACCTGCAAACATATTTTAACATCTTGACCGTTTACTTCGACTCTACTATCTCTCAAAAACGCACTACTTCCAGGTTCTTTCTTGGTTATATATTTAATAATGTCATTCCATTCTCCACTAATATTTTCCGGAATTTCTAATTCTCCATAATCAATATCTACAGAAGCTTTCGCTACTGTAAAATCTTTCCCTTTGAAGGCATCTATAAGAAAACTTTCAAAGTTACTTATTTCGTCAATTCCGATTTGCTTACTAGATGAAATACTAACCTGTAATTTGTTTGTTTTTTTATAAAAATTAATATTTTCTATTTGAGCATCTGAAATACTATTTTTCTCTTTATAATCAATAAAAGTGTCTCTAACTAATTTCTTTTGCATTATTCCCTCTTTAAATTAAATATTTGTGATATGTCTTCACACACTTTAACTATATTTTTTACATCTTTAATCTGAGCACCACCAATTAATGAACCTCCTGGTAGTACACCTTTAACATAGATGCATAAATCCCCTCTTCCAAATATTTTTTGTTTGAAGGTTTGGTATGGTTTAATATCTACAATATCTGTATATTTTATTGTTTTATCGTCAGTTATTAATATATTCTTTGTATGATACATTAACTTAGTATCATAAAAAATTATTCTATCATTTTTTCCCTTAAGTCTATCATTTAAAAACATTAATACTAGATAAATAATTAAAAATCCAAGTCCACATATACCTGCGCTAATATTTGATATAACAAAACATCCAATCATTGCAATAATGATAATTAAAATTATCTCAAGATGCTTCACTATAGAATAACCTACAGTAAAACTTCCGCTTACTCTATATACTTCATTATTATCCTTTTTTAGATCTTCCTCTTCTTGATATTTCTTGTAACATTCTACACAAATATCAGCATTTTCTTTTGTAAGATTTGCTCCACAAATTCGGCATTTCATCTTACTTCCTCCTTAGTTAATCTATTTTTCAAAAATTCTAAATATATCGTTGTAAGTCACATATAATGATAGCAATATAATAAATGTAAATCCTAAAGAAATCAGTCTATACTCCATTTCTTCTGGTAATGGTTTTCTTCTAATTCCTTCAACTACTAAAATCAATAGGCGACCTCCATCTAAAGCTGGTATTGGAAGTAAATTTGTAACTCCAAGTGATAATGAAACAAGAGCTAATAAATAAACAAAATTATATAAGCCATTTGTCTCAACAACCATTTTAGAAATTCCAACTGGTCCAGTCATTTGGTCCATTCCAACTCTTCCTGTCACTAACATTTTAAGACTATCTCCTATAGATGTAAAAAATTCAGATGTCTCATTTCCAGCATAGCTTACTCTTTCCATAACAGTAGGATTATCCTTTTTAGTCATCTCAAGTCCTAAAATATATACTCCATCATAATCAACTGGAATTACACGATATGTCTGCTTTTCACCATTACGCATAACAATTATTTCCACTTCTTGACCATCGTTAAGAAGCAATGCTTTTGACATATCTTGTCTTGACTTAACTTTTTCACCATTTATTTGAATAATTCTATCACCAACCTGTAAACTACTTTTAACCGATTCGCTTGCATCTGGCAAAATCGAAGCAATCTCTGTAGTAACAACTAGTCCACTCGATAATATAAGAACAAAATATACTAATAATGCAAAACAAATATTTACTATCGGTCCTGCAAGAACCACCATCATTCTTTTCCACAACTTACTATTGTTAAAACTTCTAGGATCGTCACTTCTTTCTTCCTCGCCTAGCATTCTCACATATCCACCAAATGGTATTAGTGAAATTGAATATAGCGTCTCTTTTCCCTGTTTTGTTATTATCCTTGGGCCAAAACCTATTGAAAATTCTTCAACCTTTATTTTGAATAATTTTGCCATTAGGAAATGACCGCCCTCGTGAATTGTCACAAGGAATCCTAATAAAAAAGCAATTTTAATAATATTTATTATTATCAACTTTTTCCTCCATTTTCAGTAATTCATTAAAATAAAACATTTAAAAATAAAAGCGCAACTGGCGCAATAAACATCACGCTATCTATTCTATCTAACATTCCTCCATGTCCTGGGAATAAACTGCTAAAGTCCTTTACTCCAAAATATCTCTTTATAGCTGAAGCAGAAAGATCTCCTAATTGTCCCATTATACTTAATACACATCCAACAATTCCCATAACAACAAGAGATAAGTTTGTTCCGAAAAATCTATTACATACTACTGATAAAATAACAGATAACAAAACTGCCGCAATGGTTCCTCCCACACATCCTTGAAGTGATTTGTTTGGACTAACATGTGTAAATTTTGTTTTTCCAAAACGCATCCCTACCATATAAGCAAACATGTCCGTTCCCCACGAGGTAACAATTACAAACCAAATAAAAATTTTTCCTGAAATATTTCCTTCATATCCATATATTAACGCAAATGCTACAATGAATCCTACAATATAGCATATTCCCAAAAATGTATAGGCAATATCTTCTAATGTAATCTTCATATCAGTGATGATGATATGTGCAAATAAAACACTAAGTAATATTGGAATAATGCAATAACCATATCTTAAAAAATCACTTGGAATCACATGTATAAAAGCAATGAATAATGTTGATAAATAGCTAATCCATCTAATAACATTAACATTTTTTTCTTTAGTGCAATTAATGTACTCATGCATTGAAAGTATTGCTACAACCGTCATTATAACGTCAATGATATATTTGTTTGAATATGAAAGTGCTAAAACGACGATTGGTAAACCAATAACTGTAGTTAAAATTCTTTTTATTTTATCCATTTTTGTTCCTTTTAAATTTTATTTTCCTATATTTATTTTTCTACTACTATATACCTTAATAGCTTCGTCTAAGTCATCGCTTGTAAAGTCCGGCCATAATTTATCTATGAAATAAAACTCTGAATATACTGATTGCCATGGCAAGAAACCACTTAGTCTTATTTCGCCACTCGTCCTTATTAGCAAATCAGGATCTGGAATTCCTCCTGTATATAAGCTTTTTGATACTAATTCTTCATTAATATCACCAACATCTATTTCTCCGTTTTTTTACTTTTTCGGCAATTGTCTTTGTTGCGTGTACTATCTCATCTCTACCGCCATAGTTTAGTGCTATATTAAATATAGTCCCTGTATTATTCTTGGTTCTTTCTATTGCCTCATCAATTTTTTCGTTAAGTTTATCAGATAAAGGTTTTCTATCTCCCAATACTCTTATTACAATATTCTCCGTATCTGCCTCTTTCGCAAAATCTTCCAAATAGTTTTGCAAAAGTGTCATTAATGAATTAACTTCTTCTTCAGTCCTTTTCCAATTTTCTGTAGAAAAAGCATATACTGTAAGATATCCCAAACCTATCTTATTTGCATATCTAGCAAGTTTCTTTAAGGTTTCTGCCCCCTGCTTATGTCCTAACTTAGTAGGCAAGTTCCTTTTTTTTGCCCAACGCCTATTGCCATCCATAATAATCGCAATGTGCTTAGGCATTTTTTGTTTTTCCATAACCATAACCTTTCAAATTATACACTCATAATGTCTTTTTCTTTCTTCTCTAAAACACTGTCTATAATTCCAACATATTTATCTGTTAATTTTTGAATCTTATCTTCTAAGTCAGCTTTCTCATCTTCTGATATTTCAGAATTCTTTTGTCTTGCTTTAACATCATCCATACCATCTTTTCTTATCGAACGAATTCCAACTTTTGCTTCTTCAGCTATTTTTTTGATGTCTTTTACCAAATCTTTTCTTCTTTCCTCTGTTAGTTCTGGGAAGTTAAGTCTGATTACTTTTCCATCATTGTTTGGATTAATTCCAATATCTGCCTCTAAAATTGCTCTCTCAATCGCCTTTAATACACTAGCATCCCATGGTTGAATAACAATCATTCTTGCTTCAGGAACTGAGATTCCAGCCACTTGATTTATAGGAGTTTGAACTCCATAATACTCGACAGAAACTCTATTTAGTATTGCTGGATTAGCTCTTCCAGCTCTAATCTCAGAAAATTTACTTTCTAAACTATCTATAGATTTTTCCATTCTTTCTTCAATTTCATTTAATTCCATTTTCTTATTTGCATGATATACGTAATATACTTGATATAGATGATGTAATCGATGTAGTTGATATGATTGTATACTCATGCTCTCCTTTCCATTTTCGATTTTAAGATTTAATTACTTTATCATTGGTTTATCTTCTATTCAACTATAGTTCCTATGTTTTCTCCTTTAATTATACGTACTATGTTATTTGGGTCACTTATTGCAAACACTCTAAGTGGTATTTTATTATCTTTGCATAATGCTGTTGCTGTTGAGTCCATAACTTTAAGATTTTTCTCAAGAACTTCTTGATAAGTGATTTTATCATATTTTGTTGCTTTAGGGTCAACCTTAGGATCTGCTGAATATACTCCATCTATTGTTTTAGCTAATAGTATAACATCTGCCTCTATCTCGGCTGCTCTTAAAGCTGCAGCAGTGTCAGTAGAGAAAAATGGATGGCCTGTACCTCCAGCAAAAATAACAATTCTTCCTTTTCTTAAGTGTTTTGCTGCTTTTCTAACTATAAATGGCTCAGCAATTTCTCTCATTTCAATCGCTGTTTGAAGTCTTGTGAATACCCCTCTCGATTCAAGTGCATCTTGAAGCGCTAATCCATTCATAATAGTAGCTAACATTCCCATATAATCAGCAGTAGATCTATCTGCCATCTTTGCTCCATTCTTTAGTCCTCTCCAAAAGTTTCCACCTCCACATACGATAGAAACCTCAACTCCCATATCTAGTATTTCTTTAACTTTTTCACATATGTTTCCAACAACGTCTGGGTCTATCCCATGACCTTCTTCACCAGCTAGAGCTTCTCCGCTCAATTTTAATAATACTCTTTTAAAGGCAACCATAAATGAACATACTCCTTCTATTTTATTTTTATTCATATTTATACTTGCATCATTCTATCACAAATTTTTAGATATTCCTACTTTTTTTTGAATTTTTTTGGAATATGGGGACGGACCTTTCATTCTTTTTTTAATAAGCCGTGTATCCATTGTACTGGTTGACTTACAAAAGAAATTTTTTGTACACATTTGGGGACGGATGTTATTCATATTTTGAAGCTAGAAATATGAATAACATCCGTCCCTAGGTATGTACTTAATTTTTAGCTTGTATCCCAACTCACTCAATGTATATATATTTTTTTCATAATTCCTTCTAACTTGCGTCCCCATATTCCCAAAAAAAATAAGGACGAAAATCGTCCTCATAATTTCAAAACTATTTTGTAATTGATAAAATCTTTAGCTTTATAATTCCAACTGGTGCTTGTACTTCAACTATGTTGTTCTTCTTCTTTCCAAGTAAAGCACGGCCTATTGGAGATTCATTTGAAATCTTGTTAGCTGATAAATCTACTTCTGTAGATCCAACAATAGTATATTCAACTTTTTCATCAAATTCGATGTCTAGAACTTTAACAATGTTTCCCACTTGAACAACTTCTGTATCTATTTCAGCTTCATCTATAATTTTAGCATACTTTAATTTTTCTTCTAATTCTGCTATTTTTGCTTCGTTTGCAGCTTGTGCATTCTTAGCTTCATCATATTCTGAATTCTCTGACAAATCACCAAACCCAAGAGCTACTTTAATTCTTTCAGCAATTTCGTGTCTAACTTCAGTCTTAAGTCTTTCAAGTTCCTTTTCAATATTATCATAACCTTCTTGTGTAAGAATAAATTCCTTCTCTGGCATATTAATCAATCCTTTCCTTTGTATATATGTCTTATACTTTTATACCCCAATATAATCCCCTATATACTATTTAATTTTAATTCTACTATTAGTATTATAAATAATCATTAATATTCTAAATATCTTAAATATTAATATTTATAACACGAATATTAAACATGAATAAAATCAATTAAATTTTATACTTACATATAATAATTATTATTTCTAGATTTGTCAAGTAAAAACTCTCACTATTTTAAACAATTTTACAATTTTACAATTCTTAATTTTACAGTTTTACATTCATTAATCTAATCCAATAATCAATTGTATATAGTACATAGTATATAGTATATAGCACATAACACATGGTACATAGTATACTATACTATACTATACTATTCTATTCTATTCTATACTCCACTACACCACATTACAATACAATAGATTACATTGCTTCTCTATATAATCTAATAAAATCTTCCTTTGAAACTTCTCTAGGATTACCTGGTTTACAAGGATCTTCCATTGCTTTATCAGCAAGCATTTCTAGATCTTCTTCTTTGCAACCAGTATCTTTTACTGTGATTGTTACTCCGCAAGCTTTTGATAGTTCTTGTATTTTCCAAACAAAAGTATTTATAACGTCTTGGTCACTCAAGTTTTTAGCATCTGGTCTTCCAATATGAGCTAATATTTCTCTAAATCTATCTGCGCATACCTCACCATTGAATCTCATAACAGTAGGCAATAAAATTGCATTTGCTATTCCATGAGGTGTATCATAAACGGCACCAAGTTGGTGAGCCATTGAATGAACAATTCCAAGTCCCACATTAGAAAATCCCATTCCAGCCATATATTGAGCAATTGACATATTTTCTATAGCTTTTTTATCTTTTTCATTAACAGCTTTTTCTAGATTTTCAAATATTAATTCTATTGCTCTCATGTGGAACATGTCAGACATCGTGTTATGTGCTTTTGTGATATATCCCTCAACTGCATGAGTAAGTGCATCCATGCCAGTAGCTGCTGCAGTCATTTTTGGTAAAGATTCCATAAGTTCTGAATCAACAATTGCAAGTATTGGAATGTCATGTGGGTCAACACACACCATTTTCACTTTTCTTTCTTCATCTGTAATTACATAATTGATTGTAACCTCAGCTGCTGTTCCATGAGTAGTAGGTAAACAAATAAGTGGTAATCCTGGGTTTTGAGTATTTGAAAGTCCATTTAATGATACTACATCATATCTATCTGGATTAGTCATAATAATTGAAATACCTTTAGCAGTATCCATTGCTGAACCACCACCTACAGCTACTATGACATCTGCTCCTGCATTTCTACATGCTTCAACACCATTTTGAACGTTACTTACTGTAGGATTTTGCTTAACTTCTGAATAAATCTCATATTCAATTCCAGCACCCATAAGTTCCTCTGTAACTTTTGAAGTTACTCCACATTCCAATAAAGATCTATCAGTAACTACTAGTACTTTCTTAAATCCTCTACCTTTTATTTCTCCTGGAAGTTCTGCTCTACAACCTCTTCCAAATATTGATGTTTCGTTTAAAACAAATCTTTCTGCCATTTTAATTTCCTCCTTTGTACTTTATCATGGTGCTTTGCACCATGCACTTTTATATTATAAATTAATGACTGTTCCATCCTCTGGCACAATAACATTCCTAACATCTAGATTAAGAGCACGTTCTCTTGCACCATCACTCATGTGTATGCATACAATTTTTTTATCAGCATACTTTTGACATAGCTTTTCTATGTCACTAACCCCCATATGTGCATCATTTCCATCATATGGAAAATTAGTATCCAAAATAGACATCTCCGTATTTTCAATAATTTCATCTATTGACTCATTATACATACTATCTCCTGAAAAACCAACTGAATGTTCACCATCAGAAACTAAATAACCATATGCTGGTCTAATTGTTTCATGCATCACAGGAATTGGCTTAACCTCGATTCCATTTTCTAGTTTAACAGCTTCTCCATTGTGCTCAACAAATCTGACATTTATCTTATCCTTTATATCTTCATAAGCATTTGGAAATATCAGTTCCATCAAACTTGCAACCTTTTCTTTAATACCCTTTGGTCCATAAACAACAGTTTCGTAACTGCATTTATTTGCATACTTATAAATCATATAAAAAGGTAATTCATCAAAATGATCTCCATGAAAATGCGTGATAAAAATATATCTTATCTTTTCAACTTCCACATTTATTTTTTTCATATATTTAATTATTCCATTTGGCATATCAATCAATACATCATCATTCACGAGTGTACATGCACTGAAGTAACTTGAACCGATTGAGCCAGTTCCCATAAACTGTAGTTTCATTCTTTACTCCTCATAAAACAAAAAAGGGATTAGAAGCAAAACCATACTCCAGTTAATCCCTTTTGGTTTTTATTTCATTCTTAAAAGAATTGCAATAGCCAGCAAAATAAGCACAACTCCTACTGCAATTAAAATTATTGTTAGTATATTATTTAAATATAAATTCGCACTATCATACTGCTCCATAGATGTAACAGAAGCCACTGAATCCGAACTTGTTAATGCAAGTGGTGATGATGTATTTGAAGTATTAGATACATAGTTTGAAGTATTTGAAGATTTTTTTGTATTTGAAGTTTCCTCTTCATTTTCTTCTTCAGAATTTTCTTCATATGATGTTTCCTCATTTTCTGCGCCATCTTCTTCTGCATATGTAAACACACTATTGATTGAAAAAATAACTAGTATTATCATTAAAATACTTAAAACTTTTCTCACCATTTCTCTCACCGATTTCTCCCATCTATATTCTATAAAGCACTACAAATATAATATACAAAATGAAAAAAAAAGTCTATATTTTTATGAAAAATAATTAATGGAATTAAAAATCATTTGCAACAAATAATCCAAAATAATGCAAAAATGAAGTGAACATCAACTGCTCACTTCATTTTCAACACTTATACTTTTCTAATGTTCCAAATTGTCAGAAAAGTCCAACAGGCAAGGTACACATATCTAGCATATCCAGTATAATGAATATCCACAAGTGGATCGTACAAGATTGCTACAACGATAACAAAGCTTAATATCCCTTGTACCAAAACTGCCCTTCCCCTAGATGTAATAAAAACAATCAAATAAAAATAAGACATCACCATTGTGACTAAATTCAAATTCTCAAATACCATTTGCAAAATTTCCCGCATAATGAACCCCTTTCAATTTTAGTTCTTGCATAGTGTGTCATTATAATAGTATTTTTCTAATTAGAACAACACAAAAACAAATACTTTACTTCTACGCCAATAGTATATCACAAGTTAACATAAATGTAAATAATTGGTATTGTCATTTTATTTTTTATGTGCTAAAATGTTTACTGACAGTTCGAAAGAATATTGGGGTGTCGCCAAGCTGCTGGGGCAGTTTGAGCTAAGCGAATTACTGCCCCAGTATGCGAACGTCTTATTCATATTTTAATTGGGGTGTCGCCAAGCGGTAAGGCATCGGACTCTGACTCCGACATGCGTAAGTTCGAATCTTACCACCCCAGCCAATAGTGAAAATCCACAAATTGTTATATATACAATCTGTGGATTTTTATTAGCAAATGTTTTTTATTTTATTATATGGTTTACAAATGGTATTAATAAAGTCATGAATAAAAAAAATACAAATAATACATTTGAAACTGTATGTACACGTTCTTTAGTAAATCTCGTTGCAACTGAAAAAGTATATAATGTAAATAGAAAAGCAAACTGACTTGGTGAAATTAAATCAGAAAACTCAATGATAACACTTAATTCAAACACTACAAAATAAGCACAAATCAGCATTATTCTTTCTAGTTTTTTTCCTTTTCTTTCAACTTTATTATTATTTCTCTCTTTCTCAACATCATCTAATTTTTTTGTTTTAATATTATTCAATAGCAAAATACTAGCATAATAAATAGCTGTAATAAATAATACAATAAGACAGATTAATCCTATATTAAATCCAAGAAATTCCATCTGCTCTATTGGTGAAATCATTATTATGTCAGCATAGGAAAAAACTTGAAGTACACTAATTAAACATAACATATTTATTAATATCTTTAGTACCTTTTTCATACCTACCTCCCAACAACTTATGCATTCTTATTCTTAACTAATTTAATCATATCTAAATGGAAAATACAATAAAAAACTCTATTCTGATATGTTCACTTTTGGCCATTTTCATTTTTAGTATTCTAATTTTCCTCTCATGGCAATAAGTGAACAGCATAACAAAAATCATTGCATAACTTATGCAACGCAAAAAAATAAATACGTAATAATGAGTAAAAATAGGTAAAATTACAAAAATTTAAAGTGGCGATAAGTGGCGACACGTTTCGATATAACGCAAGAGGCACAAGGAATGCAAAGTTTTTCTTAGCACACCCCAGCCATAAGCGAAAATCCGTACAATGCCTGTGTTTTGGCACTTACGGATTTTTTTATACCCATAATAATGCATTTTTAATGCAACCCAAAAATAAAGTGATACGAAATTAAGTTTTTCAATCACTTTATTGTCTTTTCATTATATATTATTATTTAGTAATCAATTCTTGATACATTCTCATTAAGCCTTCAATTATTTCGCTATCTGTATAATATTTATTACCATTTTTCTTTTCTTTATTTACGAAACCATAAACCTCAATTTTCACTTTTGTTGGTCATCTTTGTCATGATGAAATAGTTTTCTAGATTTTTCAATTATTCTCTGGACAATTGACGTATTCATTTGAGGATCAGCCATACAATCTTCTAGTCCATCCTTGCTCTCTTGGCTAGACGTATCAAATTTATAATTATTTGCATAATCAAGTTCATAATCATTTATTGTATCGACCTGCCCCAAAATTAGGTCTTTGGTAACAAATTTATATCTACCAGTAGTATAATCAATCATTCCACCGCCATAATAACTAATATCTTTTTTATTCCCAATTTTTACAAGCATGCCACCATTTTCCAAAGGTGTAAATGATAATATTTTCTCTCCTTCAAATTGTAAAAATTTTGAATCTTTGTTATTGGTAAAATAATCGTGAATAGCGGTTAGTTTTAGATTTTTCGAATTACCTAATTTAGAATTTATGTCTTCTAGGGTATTTAAAATCTCGTCAAGCCTAGCATTAATCTCTTCATTTTCAAGAGCTGTATCCTTATTTTGGCCATAAAGAACGCCCAAATCAAATAGCGTAGATTGAGTATCAGCCAGCAACTCACGTATCATTTTTTCTGCTTCATCACGTTCCATGCCGGCTTTCTCTACGAGTTTATCTGTAAGTATTTTTACCAAACCATGTCTAGCATATGCTTCAGCAAGAGTATCCTCTCCAAACACTTCTTCAAATGCAAATGCCATATATCTTTCGTTATCATAAGTATCATTATCGCCATTTTTCCATTCGTTATAGCCTTCATTCAACATAGTATAGTTTAATTCAAATTCACCAATTGCATGACCTGTTTCATGACGTGTAGTAGAATCTCTATCACCATATTCTGTTATCTTATTTTTATTTCGATCATAATGCCCTCCTGCAGTACCTGAATGTGAATTTCCATATCCTCTTTCACCATTCCCTCCTGCTTGTGGTTTTATTTCAATTATAAGAGTATTTAGTACTTCAAGCAGTCTATCATAATAATGTCCTCCATCCTTTAAATAGTACTGAACATTTTTCTGCCATATCTTGGAAAACTTATCAATAATTACTTTTTTGTGATTTTCTGATAAATTCGGATTGGTATTAACTGCATCAACTAATGCTTTTACTTCATCAGAAAGTGATTCGTAATCATATTGTCCTTCATCCTCAGCATAAATAAAGTCTTTTAAATTAAATCTATTTACATCATCGTATACATACACTACAGAGTCTATTTCTGAATCATAATAAAAGGAAATCTTATCGTGTTCAGCATTTTTATCATTCAAATAACGATTTACATATTCACCCTGTTTAATCTCACTTAGGATAATAGCAATTTCCCATGGTTTAAAGCCTTGAGTTTCAAGGTCTTCTTTATATCTATCGTACTTGTCTTTTAATTCAAGTTGCTCCTCGGTAAGTTTTTTATCTTCAATTGGTTCAACATCAGTATTATAAATTCCATATTCTTCATTCTCGACTTCAACCACAATCGCTTGATTATTGCCAGTTACAGATGGTAAATCAACACCACCTAGGAGTTTTAATCCTTCCCAAGTGATAAAAGCTACACCAGCAGTACATCCAGTTGCAATTGCAACTCTCAGCCCGATGTTGTTACTTTTTTTCCTACGATTTCTTGGTGTATAATCATTATTTGAATCAACATCAGAAGTTCTATTATTTTGTTCCGTATGTGCTTTTCGGTGGTTTCTATTAGACTTTGATCTGCGACCATTTCTGCTAGAAATAAATATTACATTTTTAGGATTATAGTAATCATATAATCTCTCGTTACCACTATAGTCCAATATTTTTTTCTCTTCATCTTCAGCCAAAGCAAAATAGGTTCTTGAATCGTACCTATTTTGGAATTGTATATAGTCTTTTCCTTCAAAAGAGACTACTCCTAATTCGAAATAAACTTTTCTGATGTTTTTATCTATTACTTGATTTATTAACTTTAATTCTTCCTCGCTAACAACAGGATAAAAATGCTTATTTTCATCTAATCCTATTGCTACCAAACTATTTGCTTCATCATAATGACTAATTGCAAAAAACTTATTCATAATGCTAATTGTCATTACTAAATTTTTCATAGTTGGTCTCCTTTTATTTTTTTATTCATGTATAATTATATCGTATTTATATTTTGATGCAATGGGTGTAGAGAATTTTAGGAAAAAACTATTTCTTTAATTTCTTATCGATAGGTACAACTTTTAAGGTATATCCCAGTGGGTATAGTAATCTTAGCAAAGTATATACTTGTGATGAACGCTTTTGCCTTTCAATTTTAGCAATCGAAGGTTGAATAATGCCACTCTTCTCGCTTAATTCTTTTTGAGTTAATTTTGCTTTCTTTCTGGCCTCAATAGTTGCAAGAATTATTTGTTTTTCAAGGCCATAAGTAAAAATCCGTACAATGCCAGTGTTTTGGCACTTACGGATTTTTTTATACCCATAATAATATTGATACTAATATAAATTCTAATTAAAGATTATACCATTAGACATTAATTTATTCTTCATCTTTCTTTCCTATATTTTGATTCTCGTCTGTTATAATAGCATCTTTTTTATCTTCATCTTTTTCACTTACCTTTATACTATCTATAATACTTATAAACTTAATAGCATCTCTTTCTTCTTCACTTGCAAATGTATTATATTCATCAGATAATTCTTTTAATTTTTCAAGTCTTATTTTTACATTTTTCAAATCGCCATCTACTACATTAGTTATTTTCTTTATACCTTTATCATTAAATGTATTTATTCCATCATACAAAGCAACGGTTCCTTCTCTTAAAGCATTTGTTCCATCTTTTAATGAACCTACTCCCTTATCTAATTCTTTAACTCCATTATCTAATGGTGTAATTCCTTCATTTAATAGTTTACTCATTTGGCTTTCAATTGTTTTAGTAGCTTCTTTTTTAACTTCATTTGCAACATTATCTGCTACGCCATATGCTGTTTCTCCAGATACCTGTACTGCCACGTTTTTTGCTGTTTCTGATGCAACCTCTCCTGCAACTTGTTCTGCTACTTTCCCTGCTGTTTGGTTTGCAACTGTTCCTCCTATTTTTTCTGCAACACTTTCTGAAACTCCTCCTGCTACCATTCCTGCTACTTGCTCTGCTGTAGTTTTAGCAGTTTCTTCTGCTACACTTCCTACCATTAAGTTTGCTACAGCTCCTGCAACATTTTCTGAAACAGATCCTACAATTTCTTCTACAAAACTTCCTGCTAAACTATTTACTGCACCTTCTGCTATAGAATTTGCAATTGTTTCTGCTGAAGCTTTTGCTCCAATTCCTACTGCACTTGGCACTACACTTCCTGTAACTTTACTTGCCGCTGTTTCTGCTGCAGTATTTGCAGCAGCCGTGCTTACGTTTCCTACTATTTCTGTTAATTTTGCTTTTGCAGATTCTTTTGCAGAATTTACCGCATTTGCTTTAGCCTGTTCTAAACTATTATTTAAAGCTGCTTGCATTTCAGCTTTTGCATTATTAATTGCTGTATTTACCTGAGTATTAGCTTGAGATTCTGCTTCTACTTTTATTCCTGAAAGAACTGAAACTACCATAGCTTGTTCTTCCTTGGTAAGTTCATTATATCCTGCTATAGTACTAGGATCTATATTAACTGTTATATTTACATCTGTTTTTACATCTGGAACACTTATATTTCCCGCATCTGCTGTAATGCTATCTAAAGAAGAAGTATCTATATTGGCTGTAGCATTTTGAACTCCTGCATCTTTTGCTTCTTGTTTAATTGAAGTTAAAACAGATTCCATACTTTGAATTCCACTTGTCGTTGCACCTTGAATTATAGCTTCTATGTTTCCTGATAAAGAACTACTTATTTTGGATACAAGTTCATTTACTAATCCATCTTTTTTATTATTTATATTTTTAATAGTTTCTGCTTTTGCCGTTGATGTAATTTCTGAAATACTTTGTTGAGCTTTGGCAGTAGCTCCAGCTTTAGCAGCTTCTGCTATAGCTTTTTCCTGTGTACTTACCATTTCTACTGCACCCTTTGATGCTTCTTCTGCAATTGCTGGCTTCATAGCTTCAATTGTTTGTTTTGCTGCAATTTCCGCCTGACTTCCAATTGCATCTTTTTTAGAACTTATTGTTTGTTTTGCTGCACTTCCTGCTGCATCTCCTATTTTATTTAACTCTTTACTTACAGTTTGAACAGCAGATTCTGATATTTTCTTTAAAGTAGCTTCATCTAACGCATTAGATTTATCATTTGCTAAAGAATTCACTGAATCTGTAACAACTTTTTTTAGTTCTCCTGTTCCATTTGAAATTTTTTCTGTTCCATCCTTTAGTTTTTGTACTCCATCATCAAGTTCTATTGTTCCATCAGATAACTTTTTACTTCCATCTACAATTTTGTTCATTCCGCTTTGTAGCTCATTTGCACTATCAAATAAATCATCAAATTTACTAAAGTCAAAATCTTCTGTAATAATATTTGGCGTAGAATATGTTAGTATATTTGAAAACTCAAAATTTGTAGCATCCATTGAAATTTCTAAGCTATCTGGAATATCTATATCTTCGAATTCTCCATTTAAATCTAAACTCTCTTCTAAACCTGGCATTAATATTCCAACTACAATAGTTCTATCTCCATCATTTACAACTTTTCCAGATTTAGAAACTTCTATATTTTTATTATTTTCTGAGTCTATAATTGTACCTACCGCAACTATAAATGGTGTATACATTGTTGCAGTATTACCATTTATATTCATAGTTTTTTTAGATTTATTAATATATTTTATATTAATACTAACTCTTCCTGTTTTTCCAGCCAATTCCTCTGGAGAAATTTCTACCCCATCTAATTTATAAGTTATTTTCATATCTAATGGCAATTCTTTTTTAGTATCTTCTTGTTTATTTTCTGTTTCACCATTATTTTCAGTAGTAGTTGTAACAATAGTTTTATACTCTTCGCCGTTTGATTTCATCTTAGAATAAACAGTTTCTTCATTAGTAAAAGCAAATATTGGTAAAGTATAAGTCATCATTGTTCCTAGAATTACTGCCGAAACAATTTTTTTAAGATATCTATTCATATAACTCCCTCCTTTAATAATATTTATATTTATATCGTTATATATGATTTATTTAATTTTCAATCCCCTTCATACCTGAAGTTGTTTTGCAAATTAGCTTATCAAAAACATATAAAAATGCTGGTAAAACTATTACAACTGTGAACATACTTATTATTGCACCTCTAGCCATTAAAGTACAAAGTGAACCAATCATTTCTAGTTTTGAATATGCTCCAACGCCAAATGTTGCTCCAAAAAAGCAAAGTCCGCTTACAAATATTGAGCTTATTGATGTTCCAAGTGCAAAATCAATTGCGTCTTTCTTATTTTTTCCAGAAATTCTTTCTGTTTTATATTTAGTTGTAATTAAAATTGCATAATCTATTGTAGCACCAAGTTGAATTGTACCTATAACTATAGATGCAATAAAAGGTAAAACCGTATTTGTATAATATGGAATTCCCATATTTATAAATATTGCAAATTCTATTACACATATAAGTATTACCGGCAAACTAATAGATTTTAAGACAAATATCATAATTATAAATATTACTGCAATTGAAACTGTATTTACACTTTTAAAGTCATGATCACTTATTTCAACTAAGTCTTTCATAAGTGGTCCTTCACCAGCAAGTATTGCATTTTCATCATATTGTTTTATAACATTTATTACTTCATCTACTTGGCTGTTTAACTCATCTGTTGCAATTTCATACTTTGAATTTAATATAATCAAACTATATTTATCATTTTCTAGCTTTTCTAAAATTTCATCTGGTATCATCTTTTTTGGAATTCCAAGTTTTGAAATTTTAGATAAACTTAAAGTCCATTCAATTCCATCTATATTGTCTACTTTATCTAGCATTTCATTTATTTTTTCATCTGATACATTTTTATCTATAAGAATCATTTCGGTAGATACCATTCCAAATTTATCTTTAAGCTCATTATTAGCTGAAATACTATCTAAAGTTTCTGGAAGGGAACTGTCTAGTTTATAATAAACTTCTGTTTTTTTATAGCCATTATAAGCAAATGGCAAAATTATTATAAATAATATAATTGCTAGTTTATAATGTTTCATTACAAATTCTTTTAAATGTCTAAACTTTGGCATTACTTCTTTATGTTTTGTTTTTTCTATTAAAGTATTAAACTGAAGTATCATAGCTGGTAAAATTGTAACAACGCAAATTACTCCAAAAAATACTCCTTTTGCCATTACTAAACCTATATCTTTTCCTAAAGAAAAACTCATACTACATAATGCCAAAAATCCTGCAATTGTCGTAAGAGAGCTTCCTGCAACAGAGACTAAAGTTTTTGAAATAGCTGTTGCCATTGCCTCATTAATATTAGGTTCATTTTTCTTCTCTTCCATGTAACTATGGTATAGAAATATTGCAAAGTCCATTGTTACACCAAGCTGAAGTACAGCACTTATTGCCTTAGTAATATAAGATGTTTCTCCTAAAAATGCATTAGTTCCCATATTATATAGAATTGCAAAGCCAACATTTAGAAGTAAAAGTATCGGTGCGAAATAAGAATCTAAAGCTAGTTGCAAAATTATTAAACAAAGAATAACTGCAATAGCTACATAAATAGTTATTTCTTGGTCTGATAATTCTTTTGTATCTATTAATACTGCAGACATACCACTTATTTTAACTCTTTCATCTGTCATATCTCTTAAAGTTTGAATAGTTTCTAATGTTTCATCAGAAGAAATAGCATCTTTAAAAGTTGCAAGCATTATTGTAGAATTTTCTTTATAAGCAATGTCTTTTATATCATCTGGAAGCATTTCTACAGGGAGCTTATCTCCAATAACATCTGCCGTGCTTAGTACCATTGCAACATTATCAATTTTTCTAATATCTTTTTCTAAATTTAGTATTTCTTTTGAAGGCATATTCTCCAAAATAATAACTGAAAAAGCTCCCATATTAAACTCATCTGATAATATGTTTTCTCCTTTAATAGTTTCTATATTATCTGGTAAATATACTAATATATCGTAATTAATTCTTGTTGCTTTTATTCCTATTATAGTTGGAATCATTAGAAGAATAGCAACTATTAAAATAATTTTTCTATATTTGCATATTATCTCACCAAACTTTTTCACTATATCTCATCTCCTTTTTATAGAAACAATATTTTATGACCAACGGTCATTTTTATACCTTCCATATTATAGCACCATACTGACTATTAGTCAATGTTTTTTATAAAAATATTGACTAATGGTCATTTTTGTGCAATAATTATAATAGATTTATAAAAATTTGGAGTTTAATTATGGAAAAAATTGAAGAAGAAAAAAATAAAAAAACAAGACTTTTAGATACAGCATTTAAACTATTTACAGAAAAAGGGTTAAAAGACACATCGATACAAGATATTGTAGATAATGCAGATGTTGGAAAAGGAACCTTTTATTTATATTTTAAAGACAAATACGAAATTCGCGATATTTTAATTATTAAAAAATCTCAATTATTATTTAATAATGCTTTAAAAGCTTTAAGAAGAAAAAAAGAAATAAACAAATTAGATGACCAAATAATTTTTATTGTAGACCATGTTATAAATACTCTTAAAAGAAATCATATACTTTTAAAGTTTATTTCTAAAAATTTATCTTGGGGAGCTTATAGCCAAACAGTTAATAAAGTATATGAAGATACTGAAAATAATGAAGACGGAATTTATCAATTATTTTTAAAAGGGATTGAAACAAATAATATTAAATTAAAAAATCCAGAAGTAACTCTTTTCATGATAATAGAACTTGTAAGTGCAACATGCTTTAATTCTATTTTATATAAAGAGCCTCTTCCAATCGAAGAATATAAACCATTTTTATATGAAACAATAAGAAAATTAATAAAAGAATAAAGGGACTGTAAAAAAAGTCCCTTTTTGGCGCTCGTTAAATATTATGTTGATTTATGTTCATTCTTAATTTAGCCATTGATGTTTACATAAATTCGTGGTATAATTCATGGTAATATGTAATTTAATATGTGTTCCTTGTTAATACTAGAATTGTCTTTGTTTAGATACGACATTCAAACCAAGATTTTGGAAGGAGAACAACAACATGAGTCACACAAAAAGAGTTTTTATAATTATTTCTTGCATTTTGGGAATAGCTTTTAGCATATTTTTTAATCTTTCATCTCCCGTTGCAGTTGCCTCATACACTGGTGCAATTACATCAAATGATTATAAAGTAATTAAGGAATATGCTATGGAAGTGGCCCAATCATATGCAGAACCCCGGGAAGGCTGGATAGTACAAAAAAGAATAACCGAAGAAGCTTTTATCGTAACTGTAGATGCTCCACTTTACGGAGTAGAAGTAATTTATCCGTTGTCTGAATCACCGATAACAACTATATATGAAAAAATAGACTTAGCGGATAAAATTCAGTATGATAAAGTAACATGTACTGAACATACGTCTGTCAAGTCTCCAGTAATCTACATTATTTGTAGTATTGGTTTAGCAGCAATGGTTGGATACACCATATATCTTATTATTTATGAATTACTTTTCACAACAATAATCCACGTAAAAAATCGGAGGTAACACTTGAAAAATAAGCTAAAGATACACGTTTATTCATTAAGAGAAGCCACAAAATTTTTGTACATTATTTTGGTATTCGCATTTATTGTAATAATCGCTACCAATCCTGACTCCATCTGGGAATATTCTGTACGGCTTGATTTGATATTAATTTGTGCTTTATCAATTATAACTAATATCATACTCAGCGATTTTTTATCAATTGTAGCGTATATCATTGTTCTTACAGTAAATGTAGAATATTTTCTACAAAATTTTTATTTTCGTTTCTAAATAATCTGCTCACTTATAAGCAAACCACCTAGTTTCAAGTTGATGAAATGAGGTGGTTTGTTTAATTTCTATTCATACGTTTTTTATTCTTTCTAATTCGTTTTTATTTAAAGCCCATGACATTCTATTGCGTTAGCATTATTTCTATTTATTATTGCCTCAACTACTTCACCAGTAGCTACCACTCCTCCTAGAGTGGTATTGTCTTCAGTTTCTCGCACTTTACATAAAATTGTGATATAATATGCCCAGTATGGGTAAAACCATATGACATATGTTACACTTTCACTTATTAGTGATTAGTGAGACGGAAATACCTCTTTTTTTTTTAATATCATTTATAGTAATCACTAGCAGTAAAAAATTGAGGAGGGAAAAAAATGGTTGCTTTTGTCATCATTATTATTTGCTTTACTGGAATACTTTATACTTTAACAACATGTTTGGGATCCTTGATTGGCTTTGTTCGGCATGGAATAAAGAAAAGAGACTTGAAAGAATTCAAGATGCGTGCTACTTGTTTTCTATTTTTCTTTTTGATTACCGCAATTGGGATTTATGTATGCTATAAGGCTGAAAGCACGAGATATGAAGAAACATCCCAAACCGATTACAAGGAATTAGTATCCTTAACCGATAACAGCGAAGTTTCTGGTGAATACACTCATCGGTTGTTTTATGTCTAAGCCTCCATTGACACAAATGAAGTTTATACATTCTACTATAAACTTGATGATGGCGGATATAAAAGAGATAAGGTTGATTCAAACATTACAACTATTTATGAGGTAGACGGTGTCATCCCACACATAGAAGAATACACATTCAAAACAAAGCATAATCTTAATCCAATTTTAGAGGCTCTTCTAACTTATGGAAATTCTGAGGAGACCTATTACAAGATCTATGTTCCCAAGGGAAGTGTTGTGGGATCATACAATTTAGATTCTAAGTAAGAATTTTAAGAAGTATAATAAAACAAATTGCACCAAGCAGAACTATAGTTAACACACAAAATTTCCATGTTTAAAAAATATCCATCGGAATAACCGGTGGATATTTTTTTGTTATACTATCTTTACAAATACCATAATAACAATTGCTACAGAAAAATTTACTATGTATCCTTAAATTTTTTGAAGTTAACAAAACAAAAATTAGTTGACATTAATTTATATAGTATAATAAAATATATTTGGTATATTTTATCATTTTTGTGTACCATGTATTAGGAGGATTTTATATGAAACAAGAAAGATTTGAACAAGCTAATGAATTACTTAGTGAATATTGCAAGGAAAAAGAAATAAACTCATTAATTGGATTTCATTCTGACACACGTCCTGTAGAACCAGGCAATCTTACATTAAAAGATGCTCTTGAGACTATGCTTAAAGTTCATACCACCCCACATTCCAAAGAAGTAACCGGATTAACTCTTCCAGGCTTAGATAAAAATTCTGACACAGTAAAAAAATTAGAAGAAGCCGGTTTTAAAGTAGTATATCCTGCAGAATTGACAGAACAAGCAACTGAAAATATGGATGAAGTTGCGAAATATGCATATGATAAACTGTTAGGTACTGCTTTAGTTATAGACGGTAATGAAGAAAATCTTTCTTTAGATTTTGCAAATACAATATCATCTCATTATTTTTCTACTGGAGACGGAGTATGGAGTGCTCTAGGCACTGAAAATAATTCTATTACAGAATGTCCACATGGGCAATTCGTTGATGGCTCATCCGATAGATTAAACGAACTACTTACCAATCTCGGATTTCGTTCACAAGTAGCTGAAAATGGTGATGTTACTGTTTCATCAGATATACCTTATCCTGTTGTAAAAAAATCAAAGTTTAGACAACTATATGATTTAGGAAAAGATAAAATTTCAAGTGCATTTGCAAAATTAAAGTCATTTTTTACTCCAAAAGATCAAGTTAAAGAAGATGATCAAGACGAACGTGAATGAACATAAATATACGAAAGGAAAATAAATGGAAACTATTAACCAAAATACATTTTCGGAAGTACTTTTAGTGCTTAATCATACCGAAAAAGAAATAATAGAAAAAATACCAGAAAAATTTAAAATTTTTATACTTAAAAACTCAAATAAATACTATACACCAAATATAGATTTTACTGATGACAATTGGGAAAACACGCTAAGTGAAGATGCTAAAGCATTATTAGCTATGATATATAGGGATTATGTTGTTTCTCTAGATGAGAAAAAAGAATTATTAGAAGAAGAAAGAAAAGAACGAGAAAAAAAGGAAGAATTATTAAGAGAAAAAAATAATCCAGATAATCTTTTTAAAAATAATATAAAGAATGATGATGAAAATAATTCAATCGATAGTACACAACTTGAAATAATTGAAGAATCTCCATGGTATAAAAAATTATTTAAAAAAATATTGTCGTTTTTTAAACCTAAAAAATAACAAAAATCTGCCCCTAAAACGGGTGGATTTTTTTTGTATTTTTTCTTAATTAAAAGAGAGACCACTAGTGTATCTAGTAGTCTCTCTTTTAATCTAACAGTCCAAATCTTGTGATTATGAGCTTATCTGTGTCTATCCATTTCTCTGTTGAAAACGAGATCCTCGCCTACCTTTGGATCTTTCATGATCTGCTCTGCTGTTTCATCTGAAATCAAAATAGGTATGCAATCCTCATGAACGAAAAGAGCATAAACCATATCCTGGCATGTCCGGTTTGCATTTATCCGTTCCATTCTACATAGTAAAAATCCTTTACTGTGATCCGTCCCCTTGTGTTCTAATACCAGCTCGGTATCCATGCACACTGTACAATATCCTTTTTCGTCAAACGAGTCAGCGTCAAGTTCCGGTAAATAAGTGACGCCATTTTCTTTAAAGCTCATTTTGGCCTCCTTTAATAAATAATAATTCGATGTCAACGTTTCTTAAAAGAAATTCCCTAAAAAAGGAGTTTTCTAATTTATGTTAACGACTATTATAGCATAGTATTACCTGTTAATCAAGCCTTTCAATGTAATCGCGTCTTGCAAAATCATATTTTTCACCTCATTGAATAAAAACCATATTTATGATATAAGAAATATATGTAAAATCATTTATATGAAAGGACTTTTGCGTAATGAATAGATTAAAAACTCTTGCCATTTCTCTAACCAAATATTTGTTAATAATAATTTCTGTTATTTTGTTTTTTATAGGGATTCTATCCATATTCATTACAGCAAGACTTGATAATACATTTTTTCACCAATCTGAAAATACAATATATGAATTTTCATTTGGGATTATTCCATTAGTAATTGCCATCTTTATAGCATTTTTTACATATGGTTTTTCTAAAAAAATCTTTAAAAAAGTTAATCATTACATTTTACTAATTACTATTCTTGCCATATGCTCTCTTATCTTTGCTGTTTGGGTACATGTTTTAAAACTATATCCAATTTCAGATCAAAAAATGATTTATGATATGGCTGTAGATTTTAACAAGAATCACAACCTTAACAATCACCTTGTTTTTGGACAATATCTGTATTTGTACCCATTTCAAATTGGCCTAGTATTGTTGGTATCTCATATCTTCAAAGTACTTGGTGAAAATTTCCTATATATAGAATACCTAAATGTAATTTGTTCAATTGCAAATATGTTTTTGCTTTACCGAATATCTCAAATTATCTTCGATAAAAAAGAGCAAAAAACATTATTAATCCTCGAAGCCCTATTCTCTTTTTATTGGATGTTTTTAAATGAGCATTTTTATGGAAATATAATAGGTTTAACATTTGCATTACTAGCAGTTTATACATCTCTTTTATTTGCAAATAACAATCGCTATCGATTTTTGATACTTTCAGCTATATCTATTGTTTTATCTATAATAATAAAAAAGAATTATTCTATTTTTCTATGTGGTATAGTTATATACCTACTTTTTGAAAGAATAATAAAAAATCAAAACCCTTTAAAAGCATTGGTTATTTTTATTGCAATATACTTAGCCATCAATTGGAGCTTTAATCTTACTGTTAAATATGTATATAAAATAAACTTACCTAAAGGGCTACCAATGATAACTTATGTTTACATGGGTATGAGTGAACCAGTTGATAAAGCACCTGGATGGTATTCTGATATTCCAAAAATAATTCATGATCAAAATGCTGGTAACAATGCCTCTATTGTTAACTCAACCAAAAAACTAATTGGAGATAGAATTGTTTATTTTGCAAAAAATCCTATAACTTTTATTTCATACTTCTCACAAAAATTTGCATCAACATGGTTAAATCCAACATTTCAAACCATTTGGTGTTCTATTCCAGGAAATCGTTATAGGCTTGATGAGGACTATGCTCACTACTTAGGATATCATGAAAAAATACTAAGCATAGTAGGTGGGAACCTCTATAAAGTAGAAGAAAAATACTTTGACGCATTAGAAATAGTTATCTTTGTATTTTCTGGAATATCATTATTTTCAGTGGCACATAAAATAAATAAAAACCAAAAAGAAGTAAATATAAATTTACTTCTTCTACCACTCATTTTTATAGGAGGACTTGCATTCCATTTAATATGGGAAACAAAAGCAATTTACGTTATCCAATACTATTATTTATTGCTTCCATTCACTGCAAATGGAATAAATATAGGGGCGACATTTTTGAGCCAAAAAATTCAAAGAAAGTCAGACCTATTGAATAAATAAAAAAGCAGATTGCTGTCAAAAAGGAACGATTTCATATCTAAACTATTTTTCCACCACCAATTACAACATCCTCATCATAAAATACTGCTGACTGTCCTGGTGTAATTGCTCTTTGAGGTTCTTCAAAAATAACTTCTATTTTAGTTTTATCATTTGGCATTTGTCTAATTCTAGCTTTTGATTGTCTGCTTGAATATCTTGTTTTGACTTCCACCTCAAGCCAATCTATTATTTCATCAACTGCAAGAAGATTAATATCTTCAGCAATTAATTCTTTTCTATATAGCTTGTCTTCTTCTCCAACAATAACTTCATTCTTATCACTATTGAATCCTATTACAAAAAGAGGGACTGGATTTGAAATTCCAAGACCTTTTCTCTGTCCGATAGTATAATTATAAAGGCCTGTATGTCTTCCAAGTATTCGTCCATCAACATGAACAATGTTTCCCTCTTTAGGTCTAATATCTGAATTATTCTCTAAAAATCTTTTATAGTTCCCATCTGGTACAAAACAGATATCTTCACTATCCGGTTTATTGGCTACTTTTAAATTGTTATCCGAAGCAATTTTTCTAATCTCGTCTTTTGATTTAAAATCCGAAAGTGGGAAAACTATATGCTCCAATACGTTTTGAGGAATACTCCATAACACATAGCTTTGATCTTTACTACCAGCATTAGATTTCTTTAAAACTATTCTCCCATACTTTTCACTATATTCCGTTTTTGCATAATGCCCTGTGGCAATATAGTTGCATCCCATCTCCTGAGCTTTCTCGTACATAATACCAAATTTTATATACTTGTTACACTCAATACATGGATTTGGCGTTTTACAGCAAGAATAACAATTGATAAAATCATCAATCACACATTTTCTAAACTCATTTTTATAATCCATAATGAAATGTGGAATTTCTATCTGCTTACACACATTTTTGGCATCAATGTATGTGTTTGTGTTACAACAGCTACTTCCCGCAAATAATTCAAGTGTACAACCAATTACGTCATAACCACTATTCTTTAATAATAATGCTGATACACTACTATCAACACCACCGCTCATTCCTAGCATTACTTTTTTTATACTAGTGACACTCATCTATCTTACCACTACCTTCATTTTCTTTTTTTTCTAACATACTTTCAAGAGTGTGCCACGCAAGAAGAGCACATTTAACTCTTGCTGGCATATTCGAAATATTTCTAAATGCAATAGCTTCTTCTAGTTTCTTCAATTCCTCTTCACTTTTAGTCTCTCTCTTTATCATTTCAATAAAAGTCTTAATTATTTCTTTTGCTTCTTCTATTGTCTTTCCTTTAAGTGTGTCTATCATTATAGACGTTGATGCTTGAGATATTGCACACCCATGACCAGAGAAAGCCATATCCTCAATAACAGTTGCATTTTCGGTTTCTTTTAGTTTTAATTCAAGTGTTATTTCATCTCCACAATTTGGATTGTGACCAAGTTCGCAATAGTCTGGTTTGTCTAGTTTTTTCTTATTGTATGAGTTCATACTATGTTCCATAATTAAATCGTTATATATCTCATCTAATTCGTCCATTGATTATTCATTCTCCCTTATTTAGTTTGGATAAACCATATTCTCTTCTTTTAAATTATATAGTACTTCTTCCAAATATTTTTTTGATTCATATCTAGCATTTGGCAAATTTTGATCCAAATAATTACCACATGAATATGGATCAGCTCCTGGAATCTCTCCTTCAAATGTTGCCATAAATTCAAACATTTCAGTAATTATATCTTTAACATCCTCAGATTTTAAATCTCCTTTGAAGATTACATAGAATCCAGTTCTACATCCCATAGGTCCAAAATAAATCGTTTCATTTTTATATTTTTCATGATTTCTTAAAAAAGTAGCTCCAAGATGTTCTATCGTATGAAGTTCTGCTATATTAATTACTGGTTCACGATTTGGTTCTTTCATTCTAATATCAAAAGTGGTTGCCATCACTTTTCCAGTCTCATTATCATAGTCTTTTCTAGAAACATATATACCTCTTTTTAATAATACATGATTTACTTTAAAACTT
>OCVV012881246.1_pt1 | contig 55536 bp, 91 predicted proteins | sample 1539721 | NCBI WGS metagenome assembly OCVV01 (sample SAMN02144230, study PRJEB22623) | gut metagenome | biome: sheep rumen | host: Ovis aries | place: New Zealand
CCTTACGCCATTTTTTCCTTTACACGGCACTTTTTTTGTGCCTTACGCCATTTTTTCCTTTACACGGCACTTTTTTTGTGCCTTACGCCACCTAACATTATATAGCCACACGTGCGTAAAAAGAGCCATTTTTTTATTTTTTTTTCTTTACACCACGGCCCGATCTGATATTATGCACTCAGTTCAACGGAATACAAAGTTCTGCTGAACAATTTGAGTTTTTTGGACGGGCACGCGGCGCTGAAACCGCTGCGTGACGAGCCGGTCAGGACGACAGCCTTCGGGCGGGGTCTGCATGGTGGTACAGGCGCAAGCTAAAGCCATGTGGGTGCGTAAGTCTTGACCGCACGTTTCAGCCCCGCCCTTTTTTAAAACATGAAACGAGGAGTCAAGACCATGAAAGAGAAAAAGATCTATCTGCATGACGCAGAATGCCTCCAGTCTGCCATCAACCAGGCAGAGGGACGAGCAACCCAACGATGCTTGAGTGCGGACGATTGTGCCGAAAGACTCGATAAGTGCAACCTGTGCGGGATGCCTAAATGTCGGCTCAAGGGTTGTACCGCAACCATACACGGTTCCAATGACAGGATGCCGCAATCCTATAAGTATCCAGCGCAATGCACGCAAGTAACATTCCGCCATGATGGAAAAGACTGGGTTTTTGTTTCGGCAAAGCGTGACTACATCCATGTACATGCGTCATCTAGGCATGGAGTAGAATACACCCTTACTGACGACGCCAAAGATTGGCTTGTCAACTATTTTTCGTGGTACTAATTCACTGTCTACACAGCCCTGCACAATGCTGACGACATACACGTCGGCATGATGGAGTGCTGTGCCGTGGTGGCATAGCCATACAACAACCCCTTTTGAGACAAGGGGTTAAAAAAAAGGAGTCAAGACCATGTTACAATCCGAAGCAATCAAATGTATTGCTGAAACCATCGCCAGACTCGCAGAAGACCTTAACAAAAAAGGTCAGTATAATGAGCAACTTCAGGCCATGGATCAGATCATCAACGCTGAGCTCGAACTAGAGCCAAAGAAAGAGAAGCGTTCTGGAGGTAATGGCACGTACCACTACGAAGGAATTGAAGCTGCAATGCTCGAACCAAGCAAAAGACCGGCAGCCATTGAACTCAAGGTGCTGAAGGGTGAAGATGTTGTCCTCTCCTTCCATGTTGACCGCACATTTAAGTGGCTCATGAGACAGAACAAAGATCTCAACTGGTATGCATGCGGTCGCATTTCTCTTAACACCAAGACTAAATGGAACCTCGCAACGAGCCTGAAGAAACTGGCAGACAAAGAGGTTGAGCAGCCTGGTGCCTTCGCAGAGAAATTCCTACCACCTGTGATTGAATAGTGGTCATTAAGCCGGGGTTTAGTCCCCGGAAATGAACTTTATAATATATTATTATTATTAATATATTATATTATATATTATATATAATATATATATTATATAAAGTTTGGTAACTTTATTGTTATAGACCACAAAAAAGCACAAAAGTCAATCATAGACTGGATTTGAGGTAATATGATTACATACCGATGTAATCGTATTAGGTCGCGATGTAATCGTATTAGGTCGTGATGTAATACCCCTTGACCTAATTATATTACATACCGATGTAATCGTATTATGTCGCGATGTAATTGTATTACATACTGATGTAATCAGAATTTTAATTCTATGCCTAGTAGGAGGTAGACATGGATGCTCTTGCCGCAATGAATATGGAACTGTATCTGTTTGTATCTAGTTTAAAGAAATATCTCGCTGGGGTAAGACCTCGTTCAGACAGAGACAGATTCATTCAACACTTTTTCTTTGACCAGTACATAAAGTACGACATCAAGAGAGATTATAGAATGTGCGCAATAATTAAAGAACTGTCAGATAAATTCACGACAGGAGGTATGGTTGTTTTGAAGCGCGAAATAAAGCAACTCGACTGTCTCATTGAATCGATACCTGTTTAATTGACACTTAGTCATAGGTGCTATATATGGACGACATAAATTTTTACATCTGCATCACAGTCGGCAGTCTGAAGTCTAACCTCACTGAGCTTGCACGCCTTGTCAAGTCACAAAAGGCTCAAATCGCTGTCGATTGCATGAAATCACTACTACAGTCAATTACTGACCAAGACTTTCAGGAGGAAACTTATGAACAAGATATGGCAAGACGGTGAATTTACGCCTGTCGCACAAGTAACAATGTATATAGCAAGCCTTCTTCTTGGTTTATCTGGCTTTGCTTATATGTGGATTATTAATCAATAATCATTCGCGAACATGGAGGTAGAACAATGGCATATAAGACCTATTTTGTTTATGATAAGAAAACTGGATATATTCTGTCTGGATATCATATTCTTGGTGAAGATGCAGACAATCCTTTTACGAAACCTTTTGAGTGTCCAGAATTTCATTCAAAAGATGATAAGTGCCCGCTTGATTACATCTTTCATTCATCAATAAGGGAAGGTCTTAAGGATCTTAAATATGAAGATCTTGTTGTGTGTGAGAATAATGGACATAACGTACCGCGTTGTCATTTCGTTAAAAACGAAAATTATTTTAAAGCACGTTGTGAATGTAATGGCTGGTGGAAACTAAACAAAGATATTCACGGGAACTGGATTACATCAAACATTTTGTTAAAAAAGTAACAATCAATAAACATGGAGGAAGAATAATGAAAGTAACAATCAAGACAGAGGATTTGTTAAACCCTTTAAAGGCGCATTTGGTTCTAACAAAAGATAAGTGCACATTCAAAATACTTAATTGTTGTCGTCTGTTCGCTGACAAAGAAGATTCCTGGTTTGGCAAAGTTCTAAACATACAGTCTGTGTCATCGATTAATGATCCTGTGTTATGTAAAACAAAATCTATTTGTGATGTTGAAGAAGAAGGAGTCGCACTTGTCAATTGTGAAGAACTTTACAAATTTGTGTATTCACAACGTAAATCTAAAACCATAACTATTTGCACCTCTGACAAGCGTGACGCATGGGATTATTTGGACGTCATTGCAGAAAATTCAAAGGTTACACTGAAACAATATGATTTGTCGGAATTTTCAGATTTAGATGTGTGTCATAAAATCAGTGAACTTGATAATGGGATAACTGTGAAAGCATGTGATTTTATCCAAGCGATAGACAGTGCTAAACTGTGTCTATCAAAGGATATGACAGACGGGGAGTTTTGTAAATATTTCATAGACATTAAAGATGAGAATTTACTTTTGGTTACATGCAATAGATATCAAATGTCATACAATAAAATTCAGCTTGTCAAAACACATTCTCCAATTGAGTTCAAAAAAGATTCGTTTGGGAGAAAAAAACTAATATGTATTGATCCAAAGTCACTTGAATGTGTCTGTAAAGTTTTTGACGATTCAAACCTTGTGTTAGATGTTTTTATGAAAGATGAATATTTATGCCTAAGCAATTCAGGCACATCTATTCTTGTAAAAGACTCTGGCGGATCATTTGACTTTGAATCTGTTATGCCGAAGGATTTGTCTAAGTGGTCAAAATTTTACGTCAAGAATTGCGATTTAAAACGTTCAATTAAAGCCATATCAGCCGCGACTGATAAGAAAAGAACGATTGGATTGTCATTTAAAGAAGATTGTTTAAAAATATTTACGACTGAGAAGTTCGCAAAGTATTGTTGTTCAGAAGATGTTGGTTATGAGTGTATGAGCAATAATGGCGTGGGCATTATTGGTTTTGATTACAAACTTCTTTTGAATGCCATAGAAAAAATGGATCGCTACATCTATATTTACGCATTAGATGAAGTCAGCCCAATATTAATTAAGAATAATAACGATGATGGTTGTATTCAGGTTGTAATGCCTAAACTGCTATAGTCGCCACAACATTTTACAATGCAAAGGAGATTACAAAATGCTTCAAACGGTTAAGACTGTCATTAAGTGGAAAGATTCAGACGGCTGCATTCTAGGTGCAATTCGTGAACAAGAAATTGACCTGCCGAAATGGGGGAAACGTCATTTTCTTAGACAAGAAATCAACCGGGCGATTGTAAATCTTTGTTGGGAATGCAATCAGACAGGAAATCCAAAAGGGTTTAGAGATTATGCGATTAAATCATTTAGTCCATCGCAAATCATTCTTATTAAATCACGGACTAAAGGTAGCTTTGTTACTTTTAAGGATGAATCCTTAAAACGTTTTATGGAAGCAAACAAGCTATTGTGAGGTGTAACATGGGATTAGACATTTCATTCTATTCGATCAAAAGGGATGAGGTTGGGTATTTCAGAAAAGTAAACTTTATTCTGACATATTTTGATGTTGATGACGACGAAAACTGCGTTGACATTGAAATTGACAGAGAAAAGTTTGCTGAATTTGTTGCTGATCTTAAATGTGAACTTTTGCAATTTGACTCAAGGAAATCACAATATCCTGATAGCGTTGAAATGCCGCCGATCAATCCAAAGTTTTATTCATGTGAAGTGCCTTTTGGCGGCAGTACACTTTACGATCAATTCTATTGGGGGGATCTTCAGCGTGCTTATGATTGGGCAGTTAAAGTTCTAAGAGACTTTGATTGGGATGGCCATAAGCTCGTACTAAACTGTAATTGGTAAACATGGAGGTAGAACAATGATTATCACGCATTCATCGTTATCATGTTTTCAGCAGTGTCGTCAGAAATTCAAATTCCGTTATATTGACGAGATTTGTCCAGTGACAAAATCGAACGCCCTTGAATTTGGCTCTCAGATGCACCTTATTCTTCAGCACCTATTTGAGTGTATTGAAGCGCAGCAAACAAATGGTGATACAGAATATGAACCAAAGGAATCGGTTATTGATCGTTTGTGCCAGATGGTCGAAATAGCTGATATTGAAGCAACAGACAGGGCTAAACTAAAAGGTCTTATTATTGGCTATGTGAATAAATGGTATGAGTCGGATTGTCAGGAATATGAGATTGTTGATGTAGAGCGTGAATTTAGTTGTGATATAGACAAATTTTATCATTACAGATTTGTTGGTAAGGCTGATGGGATTGTTAAACGCAAATCAGATGGTAAGTATTTCATTCTCGAACACAAGACGGCTGCAATTGTGGATGATGATTACATCGCACAGAAGCAAATCGATAGCCAGACAATGACCTATGCATTCTTTTTGTCAAAGTCTATGGGAATAGAGATTTCAGGTGCAATCCACGATATTCTTACCAAACAAAAGATTCGCCTAAAAAAGGGTGAGACCGAAGAACAGTTTTGTCAACGTCTTATTGATGATGTAACAGATGACAACTTCACACGAATAATTGTTGAATTTGACAAACAGGAATTGGATGATTTTGTAACAGAACTAGAAGGTGCAACAAAAGATCTGTGTTATTGTGATTCGTATTACAAATGCACTGGCCAATGCATTGGAAGATATGGTGCTTGTGAATATCTGCCGTTATGCAGAAACAAGTGTGATTTGTGTGGATTAGAAGAACTTTATGACGTTCGCAAGCCACATGAAGAGATAAGCAACGAAACTTTAGAAGGAGAATGAGCATGAGGAAAGACATTCTATCACTGACAATCAAAGAGGCAATTCGTCTGGCGGAAATGTATGAGGACGATATTTATTGGGATATCTGGGAAATTGATTTGTGGTCAATTCCTGACGATCAATACATGGAGGTGTAATCATGGATCTCGTTGAACACAATAAACAACTATTAAAGATTATTCGTGCACAGGTTATGTCGGCTAGTCATATATACCAAGACAACTTTTGTGACTACTCATCTGACAAATATACACCTGATTCTTGGAGTGAATTTACACAGGAATGTTTCACAGACGTTTATCTATCTCTATGTAGAGAAATTGAAAAATTGGAAGGCGTAAGTGAGGAAGAGCTCCAAAAGAGTTATTCATTCTTTGACAGTAAGATACAAAAACAGGAAGAAAACCTGCCATTTTAAAAAGGAGAATAATTAATGACAGTAAAAGACATTCAAAAACTTTGTCATGCGTATAAGAATGACTCTTTTGTCAGAGAGCAAATTAATAATATCGAAGACAATGAGAAAATAAATGTCATTAATTGTCATGATGACAAATCGTTTACCATTGTTACCGATAAGACTTTGCACCTAATAAACACAACACAGAGGCAAATAAAGCTCAATCACGAGCTGTCAAAGAAAAGGAGAATGAGCTATGGCATTTAAGAAGGCAACCAGGCAAAACGCAACAATAAAGCTGGCAATCACGGGAACAAGTGGATCCGGAAAGACTTATTCCGCATTGCTAATTGCTAAAGGGTTGGGTGGCAAGACTGCATTACTTGATACAGAATATGGCAGTGCGTCACTATATGCAGATAAGTTTGATTTTGATACGTGGGATGAATTAGACCCCTCAGGTTTTCCACCTGAATATTTTATCCGTGTGATTAAGGCAGCCGAAGAAGCTGGGTATCAGAATCTTATTATCGATTCACTAACACACGAATGGAGTGGGCGTGGTGGTTGCCTAGAATTGGTAGACGCTTTAAGTAGGAGCCGTTACAAGGGTAATTCGTACGTGGCATGGGGCGAAATAACTCCAAGACACAATAAATTGATTGAGGCGATTGTTGGTGCGAAAATAAACATCATTGCCACAATGCGCGCAAAGTCTGAATACGTACTTAATAAAGATGAACGTACAGGCAAATCGACACCTCAAAAGGTTGGTCTTGGTAGTGTTCAGCGTGATGGAACCGACTACGAATTTACCATCATGTTTGAGCTTGATCGTGATTCTCACCTTGCAAGTGTCGGCAAAGATAGAACTGGTTTGTTTACGGATCCGCGCGTTATCACAGAAGACACAGGTAGAACTATTGCGCAATGGATGAAAGGCGTAATAAATGGCAAGACACCGACAACAAAGTATGACGGCGCACCGAATATCGCATTACTTGAAACTTTGTCACACCATTCAGACGAAGCAAAGCAGGCTTATGATAACGCACTGTATCCAAATCAATCTGAACAACCTGAACCAACAAAACAAAAGTCAAAGATGACTCCAGAAGATTACATTAAATCTGACATAGACAAAAGGATAAAGTCGGGGGAAAGTAAGGAATCAATTCTTGGTGATTATTCTGCGATACTCCAGATGGACATTCCAGACGTAAAAGATCTTAACCAAGACGACAAAAAGACATTGGCACGAGCTTTATTCGTGCGTAACAGCAAAGGAAACGTGAAATGTTAAACAAAGTGCTTTTAATTGGTAGAACTGCAAACAAACCTTCAATCAAGGAAGGTAAATCTGGAAACAAGTATTGCCATTTCTCATTAGCAACCAATATTGGATATGGTGACAAAAAACAAACTGATTGGCATGATATCACTTCATTTGGGAAAACTGCCGAGTTGTGTGCTCAATTTGTTGAAAAAGGATCTTTAATAGCGGTAGAAGGTAGGATTTCTTATGACAAGTACGAAAAAGATGGAAGGACAACAAAGACAACTAAGATTATTGCCGACAATGTAACATTTCTGTCTGGTAAGACACAGCAGAATGAGAGCCAGGAAATACAACAAATTCAGAAACAACCATTATTTAGTGATGATGTTGTCTCTGACGGGATACCGTTCTGATAACTCGCTGGGCTTCGGCCCAGCAAACAAGACAAGGAGTTGACATGTTAGTAGTAGGAAGAAAAAAGAATGAGTCAATCGTCATTTTGGCAGGCAAAGAAAAGATTGAAGTCAAGGTCATCTGTTCCGAAAGAGGCAAAGTTAAATTGGGAGTAAACGCAGGTGGCAAGGTAAGGATAATTCGGAAGGAATTGATTGACGGCATGGAGGTTTGTCATGGGATGGTGGAAGTGTAGCAGCAATATAAACCTGTTAGATGTTTGCTCCGAGTTAAAGAAGACTTCTGGGCGTGGTGATTCAAAATCATGCGAAAGAATGTTTGTTTTTTATTGTACACTTTCTGAATCATCAAACGGAATAATTTTTTACACGCCAAACAGTTTACAAATATTTACTCAATCAACACAAACTCAATGTAAAATAGTATGGGATATTTGCATAAAACATAACGTTTTAAGAAAAGACGGTAATGGTTATTCAGCCAGTGAATGGATGCATGAACAAGGTTTGCTTCCAGATGAAGAACAAAAACGAATAAACAGAGATAAACAGACGGCAGAAATTAAGGAACAGGTCAGACCAAATGTCAGGCTTTCACGGTCAGAATTGGATGCATTAAGAAAAGATTATTCCGATGAAAAAGTGGCGCAGATACTTGACACCTTATCCAAATACAAGACGGAAAAGGGTAAACATTACGCATCAGATTATGATGCAATCCGAAGATGGGTTTGCAGAGCTGTCGAAAAAAGTGCTACCATAAATCAACCAGAAAAATTTGACGAAGAAAACTTCACATCACCATTTCCTGATTGGATTTATGGGAACAAGGAAGAAGGCCATGACAAAGGATGACGCAATTATGCTGTTAAAGTATGCGCTCGTGAATTACCCGGCAGTAAAGATACAGGGTGAATCTTTTATGCAGACGGCGGCAATTTGGTACAACGAGTTTATTGACTGCACCAAAGAACAGGTTATTGCTGGATTCAAAGAAGCTCGTATGAAGTCACCTGATTGGATGCCGTCAATTGCACAAATCCGAGCGTCAATGATTTGCATAGAACAGCGCGAACTGATGGAACGTAAGCTAAAGACTCAAGATGATTTATTCCGTGATAGCCATTGCGGGAAATCAAAAGAGGAGTGGGAATCAATGAGACGTTGGGAATCATCCAGCGATGGTTCAAAAAAGGTTTCTGCATACAAGCAACGATTGCTTGAATTACTTGGAGGATAAAATGAAAACAAACGAAATTTACAAAATGATTGAGGACAAGGTAACTGAACAACTCAAAAATGGGGTTATCCCGTGGCGTAGGTGTTACCACGTAAATTCTGGTGATATGTGTATATCACACCAAACTGGAAACCCATATTCATTGTTGAACCAGATAATGCTTGATATTCCCGGTGAATATTGGAGCTTTGCTCAAATACAGAAAGAGGGGTACAGGGTTAGAAAAGGCGCGAAGTCGAGTAAAATCGTGTTTTGGAAAACGCTTTGCCACAAAGAAGAAAGCCTTGATGGCTCTGCATTAGAAGTGACTAGGCAAATTCCCTTCCTGAAATATTACAATGTGTTTCATGAAAGCGACATCGAAGGACTTCCGACAAAGACCAAAAATGCCGCTTTCTGGGATGAAGAAAACAAGGAGCCGATTGAAAAAGCCGAAGAAATCATTAGCAAATACCTGTCACAGAACGAAGGATTGCAAATGGTCACTGCGGATAGGACGCCTTGTTTTGACCCAAGAACAAATACTATATACGTTCCTGATAAATGTCAATTTGATTTAATTGAAGATTATTATTCGGCTTGTTTTCATGAAATAACTCACTCAACCAAAGAAGCGCTTGGACGCCCAAAGCTATCATCCGATGAAGATAGAGCGCGAGAAGAACTTGTTGCTGAAATTGGTGCCGCATTTCTCTGTGGTAAAGCTGGCATAGATTGTGACAAGGTTATAACGAATCAACAGGCATATTGTTCAAGTTGGTTAAAAGCTCTATCTGGACGGATAAAGTGGTTAATATGGGCCTCATCAAGAGCAGAGGCCGCGTATAAATACATCACAAACGAAATAAATTCACAAAGAGACGAAACGGAAGAATAACAAATAGTGCGGGTTAAAGCTCGCACCAAACAAGGATGTACTATGGATAAAAATGTTAAAACAAACATCGCAGCTATGGTCGCCGAGCGCTCTGTAATAGGAAGTGTTCTAATCGACGACAATACTCTTGATATTGCAAGAGAAATCCTAAAGCCATCAGACTTCTATGCAAAGCACAACCAAGAGATATTTAGCGCAATGTGTCATTTACAAGACGTAGGCAAAAAGATTAGCACTGCGTCTGTGTTTTCTCAACTTGTGTCAAGTAAGAACTTAGAAGAAGTTGGTGGTATCTCTTACTTGGTCGAGTGTTCAAGTCAATTGCCTAGCACAAATGCAATCGAACATTACTCCGAAATTGTCAAAACAGAATCATCCAGGCGCAAGCTGTCTCAATTTGGGGATATAATTAAGGATTTGTCCTCAAAACCAGTTGACAACCTCAATTCAGAGATTGCCAGACTTAGTGACGAAATGCTCGGAATTTGTTCAGAGAATAATGTCACACCATGGCAACCATTTGACAAGGTCTTAGAACGAGCTTGCAATGCACTGTTTGATAACAACAAGTCTGAAGTCATATCGTCTGGGTTTGTCGATTTGGATGAGAAGATAACTGGATTTCGGCCTGGTGAATTAATCGTTATTGCGGCTCGTCCCGGTGTTGGAAAAACGGCGCTAGGTCTTAACATTTTTCGTCATGTGACAATCGATCTAAAGCTACCCGCAGCTTTCTTTTCTCTCGAAATGACAGATGAAGAGCTTGCTTATCGAATGATTAGCTGCATGTCATCAGTCAATGGTAATGCTATTCGTCAACAACATTTAACAGATGAGGAATGGAAACGCTTTCTTGATGCCGTTGAAGTGTATAAATCAGCGAAGGATAGGATAATTATTGACGATACACCCGCTATATCCATTTCGACATTGAGAGAGAGAGCAAAGCGAATACAGCGTCAATTTGGGATTAAGATGATTATCATTGACTATCTGCAATTGATGACTTCTCTTTCCAAAAAGGTACAATCAAGAGAACAGGAAATTGCAGATGTTTCAAGAGAACTAAAGCGGGTTGCAAAAGAATTGCACGTTCCTGTAATAGCGATGGCGCAACTAAACCGAGCCGTTGAGACTCGATCGGTAAAACAACCTATTATGTCAGATATTAGAGATTCAGGGAGCATTGAACAGGATGCGGACAAGATCTTCTTTATCAGCCGAGAAGGTTCAGATCCGAAATCAAAGCAAGATGACGAAGCCGAAATCTTAATTGCTAAGCATAGGAATGGCCCGACTGGTACAATTAAACTGTACTGGGAAGGCCAATACACAAGATTCTCAAATCTTGAACACAACGACAATTACTTTTAATCAAGGATTTAAAGATGAGAAAGAATAAACCATTTCGTGAATGGTGTGCAAAGTCATGCTGTGCAAATAGATCGCTTATTGCAATATCACAGAGCCTTGAAAGTGCCAACGAGCTACTTAGTGTTACAATTATTAACCTTATTGGGACAGGAAATAGTCCTTCTGAACTTTATAAGATATATTCAAAACTCAGAATTTTAAAACGTGGATTAAGCGATTTTCAAAAACAAATCGAAGGCAAAATTGAAGCCGCTGAAAAAAAGCATGAATTGAGAAAAATAAAGCGACAAAGCTATAGCGTTTATCGTGCCGCCGCCGATAAGATAATAGCGAAGCTAAACATGTATATAGGAGATTAATGTGGGAATTAAGGGTTGACATGAAATATTCGAACATGGTACTTATATTGGCGTTATTACTGATAACGGGAGAGTCAGCTAAAGCACAAGATTATTCTGTATGGCTTGACAGATGCAAACCATACAGGGAAACGGTAGAAAAGATACTGGATTCTGAAGGCGTAAGTCGTGACTATTATTATTTAATGGTCGCAGAATCAAAGTGTCGAGACAAGGCGGAATCAAAAGCGGGTGCTAAAGGCTTCTGGCAACTAATGCCAAGAACCGCGAAGTCTTACGGCTGCAAAGACGCACATGATTTATCCTGTGCAACACATGCAGCAGCGAAGTACATCAAGCAGTTAGAGTCAAGGTTTCGCACGTTTGAGGAAGTTATTGTTGCCTACAATATGGGCGGACACAATTACCAGAAGAAAGGCAAATCAGGACAGGCATTGGGACTTGTTTATCGTGTTAAACAAATAAAGGGAGCAGACAAATGAACGTATTGGTAGCGTGTGAATGTTCGCAAACTGTTTGCAATGCATTTAGAAAACGCGGACATAATGCATTTTCTTGTGACATTGAGGGCGAATATGGTGGCCATCCAGAATGGCATATAAAAACAGATTGCATTGATGTTATTAATGGAAATTGCACGTTTTTCACTAACGACTCGAAACAACATTTTGTTGAATGTTGGGATTTAGTTATCGCACATCCACCATGCACGTATTTATGTTCATGCCAGGCTCCTTTGTATAATGTTGAAAAATATGGATTGGAAAAGGTAAATGAAAGGCGTGCCAGACAGAACGAAGCAATATCGTTTTTTATGATTTTTACGTCTTTGAAAACCAGAGTGGCCATTGAGAATCCAGTAGGGATAATGAGTTCGTTATTCAGAAAACCAGATCAGATCATTAATCCTTTTGATTTCGGAGATCGTGCCAGAAAAAAAACATGTTTATGGCTTTTTGGACTCCCTAAGCTGATTCCGACTTTCAAAGTAGAACCTGAAACTCAACATGAATTTAAACATGGTTATCGTATGGGTGAATGGATGTATCAAACATCATGTCTTCCACACAAAGATAGAGCCAAAGCAAGATCTAAGACGTTCGAAGGCATTGCTGAGGCGATGGCCGATCAATGGAGTTCATTCAAAGGGGCGAACAAATGAGTGTCGAAGAATTTAAAAATGGCTGCCCGGAATACAGGAATGAGGATTTCTATCGTGGATCATTCAATTGTGCAAAAGGAAATCTGTATCACGCGATCGACTCTATCGCATCTGCAATCGAATATTTCATTGACACAGAAGATCCTGATTATAAGAAATTTGATGATTGCCTCATTAGATTGACGGCTTCTTTGGATAAAATTGAGAACAGGATTAGCAGGAAATATGATAAGCAAATGAGTGATCATTTAGAATTTATCAATGGGATATATGACAAAGAGAAAAACTCACACGGAAATCCAAGGGAGTCGCAATCATTTTTACTAAACGGAAAGTATTATTGGGCAGACCTAAATACCCTTTCTATTTCTGACTTGGAAACTGAATGCATGATTTTTGAATCAAACGAGAACGGAGAAGTCACCAATTGGAGTGAAGTGTATTGTCGAAGGAACATTGATGTCACAAGGGAAAACCTTTTAAAATGCATCAATGAGTTTAAAAGAGAAATGGAGGAAAACAATGAGTAAAGCAGAGTATAAACTAAGTCAATATGCAGAAATAACTTTAGTCATATCGCATTTGAGAGTTGCATATAACAAGATCGCAAGTATGGATCCTAGTGGTCTATCAGATGACCTTTGCGAAAAGATAAATAAATGCGCAAAGATGATTGAAGACACAGCAATGAATCTTTCTCAAGAGAAACTTAACGTCTTATACGAATTAAAAGTGGAATTTTGTGAAGGAATGAAAGAAATTGATCGTGAGGCTTTATTGGGCTGCACTAATAAGCTTATTCGTGAGCAAGAGAACGAGAAGAAACATGGCTAATCATACAGAGTACACAGAGACAACGTGGCTGATTGAGTTTGCACAGGCAACACAGAAATACTCTGACGAATTAGCTCGCGTCTTTGGAAATAGAATCAGAGAGCTATCGTTTGAGTTCGATGACGATACACAACTAGGGAAAGAAGTGGCCAAAGCATTTAGTGCAGCCGTTTTGACTTACGGCAAAAATGCTTTTTACAAATAACAATCTCACAAATGGAGACTAACAATGGCGAAGAAAAAAGACTTTACGGAAGAGGTCAAGGACTTTCAGAACCAAATGCAGGAGATTCGGGAACAAATGAACGCTTTAGTAGGCAGCACAGACATGAACTATGTCGAGTTTAAGCAAAACAAAACGAAGGTTGGTATGAAAAAGAAAGAAGAAACAGACAGTATGGCATTCGGCGATTGCACATTCAAGATTACGACTGCAAATGAGATTATGTTAAACGCATTGTCAAAGTATGCAATGATGCTTGATTATGTCACGCAATCCCAAGGCGAAGATTCATTGAACGTAGAAGGTGTTATCAATAACATTCTCTACAACGGCATGAGCCGGATGATGAAAGACCTTGTTAAACGTCATGACTTTGAAAGCTCAGAGGAATTTATTGACTGTATGCGCAGTTGTCAGGACGGCGAGGAGGTCATGAATGAGATTAAGCACCATGAATGCACTGAATATCAACGCCTTCACGATGACATTCTGGCTCACATTCCCGTAGAGGATAAACAGAATAAATTTGATTTCGCTAAATAATTAGGAGATTGTCATGGGATATTTATTAAAATCGATTGAAGATACAAATAATGTATTCTTCAAAGTTAGATTTGTTCCTTGTTCTGAGTGCATTTAAATCAAAACAACGAGTAAATAATGACTATTAGCGACTTTGTGGCAAGATTAGAGAGATTGCAGAAACAGATCGGGCCGGTAGCACAGATTAAAATTGGTAAAGAATATAACCGGACTGATTTATTCTATGACTATTTCGACATTGAAGTCGCTAATGATAACGTCATATTGGTTCCATCTGATAAGTGGGAACAGAAGAAAACCGTTGTCCCACTTAAACTTAACAGCTTTTACGGAGAACAAGACGATGAAACGTAGAATCATGAATAAACACAACAACACAAACGCAGGCAAACACGCGCCTGATTATGCGAAGGGGTTGAAGTTGTATGAGTTTGGATTTTTTTCAAACAATCCGCGTACAAGCCAGATGAGCCCAATTAATATGCAAGACACGAAGTGGTTCATGTGTTATTCAACCAAGCCGGTATACAGCCATAAATCTGAATACTACAATTTTGTCAAGAAGTGCAGAACTTCACACCCATATTCTGAACTTATTTCTGGTGAGATTGAACAGTATTACAGACATTAAAAGGAGAACGAACAATGAAGTGCTGTCTATGTAATAAAGAAATAAGATCCGGCGAACCGATTGTAGTGGATCCATATACTGGGGCTATATATTGTGATCCACTGTGTGCTGAAAATGATTTTTTTGGTGGAGTAGAATCCCCTTGTATCACACTTGAGTCTGTCATGTCTGGCTACGGTTTGAAATGGATAACAAAAAACCATCCTGATTACCATTGTTACGAAACTGGAGATTTTTCAAACATGCAAAAGGAGAATGAGCAATGAGCAGACCGACAGAAGAGGAATAATATGGACGACGACGAAAGATTTGAAGATTATGGCGAAAACGTAACTTTGTGTTGTGCAACCTTAGAGGATTACTGGTTGTGAGACATGGATAGGAATGTTATTGTATAAAGCGGATTTATTATAGACATTTCGGATGAATAAAGGAGATATAAAAATGTCTAAGGGTTACTTCGAATTGTATAGTAAATTTGTGGATGATTACGGAAAGTGTAACAAGTATAATAAGCAACGATTAATTAAGAAGCATTGTAATATGGCAGAGTCGAATGCTATAAAGAAATACCCAAGAATGAGAAAAATGGAACGAGGTAAGAAGGTCTATACTTATAAAATTAGAGAACATGTTTATTTCACAAGTAAACCAAAACAAAAAAGTTGCACTGAATATTCTGTGCATAAAGTCTCTTTGGTTTGTAAACAAGGACACCGAGATTTTTGTTAGGAGATATAACTATGACAGTGAAAGAGTTAATCGAAAACTAGCATTGCTAAATTCTGATACAGATTGTCGAAATTGCTGCAAGTGCACATGTATATATGACTCTCGTAACGACAATGAGAATTTGGATCTAGCAAAAGAAATGTTATCTAAAGTACAGGGAGAATAAACAATGTCATTAAGTTATGGAAGCCGTAAAGGAAATAAAATTGAATGGATCATCGTCCATTACCCGGTCGCCCCTGGATGTAATGCGTCATGGTGCAAGGAGTATTATGATCGAGACAAAGTCACAGAATCGGCACATTATGCCGTTAGTCAATGTGAGACAGTCTCTATTGTCCCATGCAGCCTTGCAGCGTTCCATTGTGCAACAAAAGGAAAAGGAATCACAACCCATTGCGCAGCAAATAACTACAACTCCATCGGAATTGACCTGATGGACAACAAGATCTGCCGAAAAACATTGTCGGTTAAAGATACTGACTGGTACATCCCAGAGGCAACACTTGACCGGGCGTCGTATCTCATTGCTTACTTAATGAAGCAGTACAATATCGATATTGACCACGTTGTTAGGCATTGGGATGTGACGAGAAAAAATTGCCCGAGACCATTAGTCGGAGACGACATAAACGAATATTACGGCATTTCTGGCAATGAGCGATGGGCGAAGTTTAAACAACAAATAATGGAGCGGTTGAAATGAGCGACAAGAAATATATCATTGAGTACGCGACCTTTAATGATGAAGGCTGGAACCAGTACGAGTGCTGTGATACGCTAGAAGAAGCAAGAGAATTGGCATGTGAACTTAGAAACGAAACTGACGGCGAATTTACTATTATTGGAAAGCGAGTTAAAGACATAAGAATTGTAACACTCGTTGACGATAAAACAGCTATATTCAAACAAGGATTGACAGTTAAGGAACTCGTTGAGTGGTTGCAACAGATCGACCCTGACAAAGGGATTCAGGCTCGCGATAATACAGGTGATTGGTGTACATCGATTCAACTCAGTGAGTTAATAAAGTTCGTCTATATCCAATCACTACCGGAATAATAAAGGAAACTATGGATATTCAAACAATATCAACAACGATTAAAGACACATCACGTTCAATTTACATCCAGCTCATGGCAGGTAAAATCTCTGCCGGGGATCAACTGGATAAAGACATCAAAGACTTAGAACGAGCAATCTCAGGATTAAAGCACGTTCTGGATTTGGAACGTTCCGGATATACACAGACAATCAAATCAGACCTTAGGGGTCTTGCTGAAAGAGAGGCTATGCAATGAGGATTCGTACCGTCACACCTAAAGAAATTGTGCGTAGACACGTCATGAATAACAGCCTTTACAAGCTATTTTCGCTTATTATTGCTAGGAAATTGTCACGGGAACAAAATGATCCGTCTGGTTGCTGATTATTTCTTTTTGTGTGCCATCAACTCGGCACACCCAACAATCTTTATTGACGATGGGAAGTGCGTTGCTATGTGTGACGCAAATTCCGATAGACCACATGGATGCTATGACAACCACGGACAGTCACTAACAGATTGCTTTGATGATAACGGCATTCAGGGACTGTGCGACGCATACATCTACGCGCTCACACCAGATGATTACGAAGTCATAAATAAATAGCGGGAACGCTGACAAACACTTATCCTTATCATTTTGCCGACATTCGCAAAATGATCAAAAAAAAGCACTGGTGGGACACTTTTTTACTTTACCTCTTTTTACCAATTTGGTAAAAGGATCGTGTCAACAGGGTGGTGAAACGGAGAATCAACACCCACATAAAACAGGAGGGAATTATGTATCGCGGCTACGGAAGAATTATTAATCGCAAAGGCGATTATGTATGGGAATTATCATCTGACTACATTCTCACATACAGAGATGACCAAATACAGATAGGAGGAATAACATGATAGATAAGATCTACTGGAAAATAGCTTTTGCGTGCAATCCTCAGGAAACCTACACAGAATTAAAATGTAAATTTTTTTCTGATCAAGATTTCCGTAATGAAGTGTTAGATTCTATTCCAGAAGATAAAATGAAAGAGATGAAGGAAACTTATATAAAAACTTCAAAATTTAAAAATTTAACTTTTGAAGAATGGTTTGACTTTGTTAGACGTACAGGAATGATAATCCCACCTAGTATAATGTGACATACCTACAATAAACGAAACGGAGGAATAACATGAGTAACATCTTTGACTGCATGACAGAGGAGTTATCTGTTAGCGGACATCCAGAATCGATGGAGATCCTGTGGGATGACCCGGACTACATCGTTATTCGTGAAGGACATCGAGGCAACGATTTAATCTGCGCAACAATCAACCGCTCGACAAATGAAGTAGAAGTCAATCAACTTAGCGTTTCCGTGCTAGGATTGAATGAATTACAGATCGACGAAATTAAACGACGACTGATTAAGTACAAAGACAGGATTATCGAAATGCACTTGAAACATGAATATCTGCATGTACCAGTCAGGAGAATAGAATAATGGCAATCAAGTATAATTATTATGGTCTTGAGTTCATCAATATGCCACGTGATGAACGCCCATACTACTGCCGCTTTGCAGTACACGACAAGACAACAGGTGAGTGCATTGTTGAGTTTTACACCAATAAAGACCTTGAAGGTATGTTTGTGCAGAGAAAAGATGGCACATACAGACAGACCAGAGGCACATACCAATACTCACTGGCAGGACTCTGTGAAAAGTCTGTCTATCACAGGTTAAGAAACGAAGCCAACAAAGCCATCGAAGAAGCGAGTAATATTCCTTCTAACGAGGAAATCGCTGAGTGGGAAAAATCAGACGATTACGCCGAAATGATGAATCGGTTTGATCAAGATATGGCTGAGTTGCGTGAAGATGAAGAGGTTTGATCAATATAAGGAGAGAGAAACGACTCACTTTGTGAGATCAGACGGTCATCATTATGAAATTTTAGTTATGCCTGAGAATTTACAATAACGAGTATAAAATAATGACCATACTGGCAAGCGACAACATCAGACGTTTGGCAAAGATCATTCTCACCCTAGCTGAACTACAAATCAAGACACACAAGATTGTGGTTGAACCAAACGAACTTAAGAAACTCAGACGAAGCATTAAACGTTCCTGTGATACCTACTCAAGTGATAGTCTTCAGGCGACCTTATTCCGGGTTCTTGAGGACAAGGTGACACAGGATGATATTGAGGTACTTAGGGAACTTTCTGGAATTGAAACGGAAGGAGAATAATTAATGAATATCGACGCACTACACCTGCACCTCATGGTAACAACCATCGGTCGTGAGATCTTACATGTTAATGAAGATATCGATTCCATGCTTTCCTTTATTAAGGATGGTGAATATGCTTCAGAAGATCTTGAGAACGCACAGTTACTCTCAAGAAGTATCAAGGAACTGTCTGTGTTAGTGAAAAAATGGAAACCGAGAATCATTGATAGGATTTGATAAAAAGGAGAACAAACCATGAGTATGAACAAAGAACTTGTCAACATAAGTAAAGAAATATCGTATGCTCTACGTCATAATCCTTATCTTTATGATCTTGAAATGGATGATAATGGTTATGTTTTAGTAGAACAATTAATTAGCGGGATTAACATACATGGTAAACAAGATAGGGAAATATCATTAGAAGATATTAAAACTATAATGACTAGTTCTGATAAAAAGAGATGGGAACTCTGTGATAATAAGATAAGAGCATTATATGGTCACTCAATTTCTATTGATAAAATGATAGGAACTCCCCCTAATGTTTTGTATCATGGTACGTCACATAATAGTGTCCCTTCCATAATGGAACAAGGGTTATTACCTATGGAACGTCATTATGTACACCTGTCTACGGATAAAGAAACAGCAATCATTGTAGGAAAAAGGAGAGATCCAAATCCTGTTACTTTATCTGTTGATACACTAATGGCTATGCAGGATGGCATTCACTTTTATGTTGGAAATGATACTGTGTGGTTAAGTGATGTAATACCGCCAAAATATTTATCCTTGACAATATAATCATCAAATTATAATATGCCGCTCCGAAACAGTAAGCGATAAAAGCGTTCTCTTGGCGCATATAAGCTGGTGATGGAGGCGGAAGTCCATTACGCGCAAGCTGTTGTCTGATGATACGTTCAATGCCCGGTTTAATCTGGGCATTTTTTTATATTGATTGATCGATCTTAGACATTAGACATTCTTTAGACATTTAATGAAAACGCTCGAGCACACAGAACAAGTCAATCTAATAAAATGGTGGGCACTAGCTTGTCATAAATATGGCCTCGATGAGCGTTTGTTATTTGCAATTCCAAACGGCGGCGAACGCAATGTTATCGTTGCTTCCAGACTAAAGGCTGAAGGTGTACGCTCAGGTGTTCCCGATCTATTCCTTGCCGTTGGTCACGCAGATTATAATGGCCTATTTATAGAAATGAAAAAGGCTAAAGGCGGCAGGGTATCAGATAACCAGAAATGTTATATGGATATCCTAAAGACTCGTGGATATGCCGTCGTAGTCTGTCATGGATGGAACGAAGCCAGACAAGCCATTGAGTCTTACTTATCCCAAAAGATAGATTAAACGAGCAAAAAAAAAGGCTGCCGAGAAACGGAGAAAGTCCGGCAGCCCTAAGCATGGCCACGCATTTTGGTTCCAGACAGTACAGGAGAATTAACTGTCTGAAACAACGCAGAGTCCCACCGTGAAATCCGGCTTTCAAATTCCTTCGGTGAGACTCCTTTGTTGCGTGAGAAATTTATTACCACAATTAAAAATCAAAAGTCAACTTTATCTAGCATTCTATAAAACTAATTTTATTCGATAATTACACTGAACTTTTGAAATTTTATTAAATCGAAATTCGATAATTTTTCCTGGCAAAAAATGTGGACAAAAAAGTGGACAAGTTCAGGTGTGCTAAAATCCAGTTGTAGAACCGGTTTTGTGCATTTTTGGACTCGTTGTCCACGCCGTTGTCCATGGACAAGTGCTTTTTGGATGCACACATAACCAAGTAATAATGCGGAAATCAAGAACATGGATGAAATTGACATTAATTTCCCCCGGTCATGTTCACTTTTATTTTTCCCTAAAAAATCTTATGATGCCCGACTTGTCATTGGTGCGCATATGTAGTATTTGCGCAGGTTTAACAACAAAAATCACGAGAACGGACAAATGAGCGCAAAGGAATTTCCAAGAGTAAAAGGTGTTGTAAAAAAGTGGACAAAAAGTGGACAACGGTATTTGTTGCATGGCAAGGATTTGTCTGGAAAGGACATCTATGTGACAATCCCGGTCGAGGACACGGACACAGAAAAAGAATATTTCGATAAAGTCCGTGAAGCACGAATAAAATTAATTGAGAAAAAAAATAGGTCAAAAATTGAAGACCTTATTGATGAGTATATCCAAAAGAAGCAGCTATCATACGGAACAGCAAAAAATATCAGGCTCACACTAAGACCTTATTCACTCGACAATCAACACAATATCAGGGTCACAAAGGAATTGCTCGACGGGAAGTTAAAGCCTTCTACGGCCAAAACAAAGATCGGCTATATCCGCAGCTTTTTCCGCTGGCTTATTACATCAAGAAAGGTCGATGACATCACAGATCCAACGCAGGACTTCTCTATCAAGTGTCCTCCGACACACAGGTCAAGGGTCTTAACAGGCGAAGAGGAAGTCAGGCTAATGAGTTACATCGACAGCCTGAAGAATATCGAATACAGGCTAATACTCAGACTTGCATTATTTACTGGAGCACGCATATCATCGATTTGTGAACTCACCAATTCCTCATTACGTAATGGCAAGCTATATCTCTATAACGTGAAGTGCAAAAAAGCCTATGACTATCCAATACCACTAAAAGATTCCGAGACAATCAGGTTATTCAATTGTGTCTCATCAAAGACAGATAAGGATGGTAAGCTGTTTCCAAAGCCGGCAATTATTTATGCGAATTATCTTGACAAACGATTATTTGAACTATTTGGCAGAGATAATAACGGGGAAACAATTTCTGTCCATTCCTTACGCCATACATTTGCTACCAAAGCAATTCAACGTGGGGTGCCGGCAGATATTGTCTCCAGACTACTTGACCATTCATCACCGGCCACAACACTTCGGATTTATGCGCGGCATTCTGACCAACAGATTGAGGAAGCTGTGGACAAAATCTTCGGGTAAAAAAAAAGACCTGACATATTGCCAGGTCTCAAACCCCGCGTGTGCGGGGAACAAGCAACCAGCGAGATAATGTCTTTACGACGATGCAAACAAATTTAATAAATCTGCTTCAATGAGGCTCGCTGGCCACCGGGGCAGTCTCTACAGGATTGTCACCCGCCTTGTCAAGTCCAAAAAAAATTCTCAATGCCTCAATTTTCGCAGCGCATTGTTCCCACTTGAGAATTGCTAGACTTGCGAATCTGACTAGATCATCATTGGTCTGCATCTGTGTTGCTTCAGGCTTCTCACATGGAGCCAATAACGCATCAGGTGGAGTCACTAACTCAGTGACTGTAATAGTCTGCAAACGCTTCTCGCACGCTGTCAGGCACATCGCAAGCAAGCCAATCAATAGCAGCAGGGTCATTCTCGATAGTCTCAATTCTTTTTTCATGTTTATCCTGTGCCTCCAAAATCAAGGTTAAGGCCCGTTCAACGGCGTCGTTTGCACGTACAATTGTTTCGCGTAGACGTTCATTTTCTGCATTAAGTGTATTGACAGTAGCCTCGGCAGCTTCGGCGCGTCCTACGGCTTTCTGGATATCCTGTTGGGCCTTTTCAGTTGAGCACTGGACAAATAAAAGGGAAACGACGAAACACAATATACCGTATGAGATACAGGCCAACCATTTTGCCACATCTGAATTACAAAAATTCGACAAGATCGACTTTAAAGCTGCCATCATCCTGATACCCCGTTTCAAAAAAGTCTATTTCTTTGCCATCTTCGTCCAATTCATCGGCAAATTTGTAATAGAATTTGACCTCTGCATCGAGATCACACTTTGCCAGTAATTCCCTTAGCAATTCTTTAACTGTCAGTTTCATCTGTCACTCTCACACCGAACACCAATTCCGATAAGTCTTTCAGAATTAAAAATAATGAGTTTGAGAAATTCCACGAAAATATCATAACCACCTCGTCCATTCTGTGGATTGTACTGTTTTAGTTCGTCATAATGACCAGTAACATAATGTAGGCCATTATCCCACATGGGACGGAGCTTGTCAATATCACCGCCAAAATGCTTCTCTGAGTGCCAAATCACATCATATAGAGTTAGATGGTCATCGACCGGAACATGTGCAGCCATTTCATTTAGATTGTGTGTAATGTTGCCTAGATGTATGGCCCCGTTGGTGTACACAGACAAATCATTGATATTGACCGGAGTACAATAGCACTCGATCTCGCCCAGTTTGGTTGTTGGTAGATATGCAAATAGATCAAGACTCATTTGTCGTTACCTCCAGTTAGTCTATCAACCTCGTTACGAATCGCAATCCAATCCAAATCACCATTAGCCTTTTTTGGGATAAAGATAGAGTGATCATCTATAAGCAAATCGACATGACATTTACGAGATACCGGATAACCAAGCGGCCTTAAATCAGGATTCTCATTGACCGCATACAAATCAATCTTGTTATGCCTAAACCAATTCAATGCTTGTCTAAGTAAATTTACACCTTGATACTCTGTGTATTCCCTGCATGACCATAAGATTAATTTATGTCCACACTCATTGAAATGACGCAGAGTATCTACACAGTTAGGCATTGACTCGCCGACGTATGGCCAGTTGTCACGCACACAAGTTCCATCAAAATCAATGCCTATAATCATGTTACACCCCCATCCTTGAGATAATCGGCTTCAGCCTGAGGATTTGAAGGTCGTTGTAGATCTCCATAGCCTCACGCATAATTCCTTCATCGTCAAGGTCAATATTTGCATTTATTTCCTTGATGAACGTGTATTTCTGGAAATCATCGATAAAATCATCTAATTCAGCTTTCAGATTAGATAGATACTCAATAGGAATATTCGTTTCACAATCACGATTACGTTTCTTGATCCTTTCAAGCGCTTTCTCTGGAGTGCAATTGAGATACACAACCAGAGTTGGATACATGACATTTCGAGTCATATTCAGGAACAAATCCGAATACACATCGACTTCTTCCTGACTCATTATCCCGTCTTTTTTGAGCATTTCCACGAAACATGAGTCGCCAAAGACGCTACTGTCCTGCACGCTACTAATCCCGGCTAAGGCCAAATCCTGTGCAAGCATCTGTTGTTCATATCGTCGATTGAGCATGTAGATTTGCATTGAGAATGCGTATCTGTGAGGATCTTTGTAATACTTTGCAAGGAGCGGATTTTCTTCCACTGGTTCATAGAATCCCCTACAATCACCTTCTTCGTTAGCAATAACTTGTTGCAATGCTTTGGTGATACTTGTTTTCCCTGATCCGATTGCGCCCAATACGCAAATGTGGCACCCACATCTCTGAATGCCACGTGATAGGCATGATTCTTTTAGGTCATCAACCATTTTTCTTTTCTCCGTCCTTAGCTTCCGAGCTTAGCTTCACAGAAATATCGCCTTTGGTGGCTTCGATACTAGCCCCTTTTAGCCATCCATTAGCGAGTACTTTTTCAATGGTTCTAAGGACTACATATACACCAGCAATGACCAATCCGCCAACTAAAACAATTTTTCTCGCTTCGTCAGAAAGGACCTCAAAGTCAACAACTGCACCTATGAGTAATGCTAATGCTACAACAATAACACACCATCGATAAGAAATATATTTCGGAACTCTCTTATTCAAGATTGGCACCCCCACGCCAAAGATAAGAATAAATGTGACCATGATTATGGTTGCGGATAAAGGACTAATCATTATACAAACACCTCGCTAAGTTGTCGAAGTCTTTATGGCCAAAACTAGAGCTGCATCACCGCTGCTTGATGTCGAAAAAAAGCTCAATAATGTCCATGTACCGGATACACTGCCATTGCTAATTATCTTAAAATCACCAGAACTATATTCTTTCATTATTGACGCGGGTTTTAGATCTGAACCTGAAACGGTTTCGCCGGGGGCTTTGCTTGTTGCGTTTCCAGTATAGAGAAAGAGGCCAATGCCGCCAACTCTGGAATACACTGTATCAACAAAAACTTCCTTTCCCTGAGAGGCCATTGCTACACAAGGATTTAAGATAAGAGAATCGCCAGTGCTGTTACCTTTCGTGAGATCGATTGAAGATCCTGAGGTAGAAGCGCCGCGATAATATGACGTAATCGCATTTCCATTAATATCGTTAGTGGCTTTATTCGCAGTCCCGGTAAAGTTGTCTGCATACACATTTCGGAAAGTTTGATACTCATAACCTATATCTACTGGCAGCGCCGAACCAACTGGAGTTATTACGTAGAAATTATCTGTGCCATTTGTTGTTGGATATATAGATAAGTTGAGATTGCCCATATCAAACTTAATCATTGATGACGCTGTCATGACAAAAGCATTTGATGACAAGTTAATTGCTGAATATGCGTTATCGCTTGAATCATAATCCGTTAACAACTCTAATTTGGCAGATCTGTTGTTCCGTGGTTCGTTCGCAATAATTTCAACACGCCCGACTCGACGTTCCTCTGTTCCACCGCCAGACAATGGAAATTCTTTTTTTTCAGCATACAAATAAGCTCTTGAATATTGATTTGTGACTGTCCCCTGTTGCTCCGATTGATCAATAGAAAAGCAATTAAGGCCAAAAGAATCTGTACTGTCAGTAGTAGTGCCCGCCGTTGCCTCTAGTTTATATGTGACTTCTTGCGTCTCTAGTGAAACCAAATCTGCTGCCACATAGCTGTATGTTGGTTCTCCGGGTGGAGTGACACTGTAGGCGTTAATATCACCGGTTTTATATGTATAATTATTTGGAGCAATATTTGTAGCTTCCCTAAGTATGCATGGATTTCCGATACCAGGATCTACTGTGATTTGACTATTGAATTTAGATTGCCCGTTGATATTAATCTTTTCAGCTTCGATTGTGGCTACATTCCAATTTCCTTGCTGATCTTTCTTTACCGAGAACCCATTCCAAGTGTTCGCAGAATTCCCTGCTATCTGTAGAGAAGCCTGATTTGATAAGCTGTTATACGAGTTTCCATGCGACAATGACAGTCGAGACCCGTCATAGCTTGGAGAACCACTGGCATTGACAACTGAGATCCCACACGCACCATAATTCCCATCAACATAGTAATTGTTATTGATTATCGTGTTGTTTTCATTATTTTTAACGACTTCTAAAACACCATAATCATCACCCATTATGTTTCTGGACATTTCCATCAGACCTAATTTGATCTTGCTGAAATTACCAGTATTGACATCTGCTGTGGTAATATCGGCAGAATTAAAGTGAGCATCGCTCACAAATGTCTTTTCGCCATAGATTGTCTGGTTATCACCAACAGTTGGTTGCCCACGCTTATGCGTCGTAACAGATCTATCGCGTAAGTCTGCATATTCAGAATAAGTGGCATAAACCGAAGCTGTTACTGTTGAGACAGAGCCATCGGCGACATTATAGATAATGTCAAGTAATGTTCCGTAGACATTCGAGATATCACCATCTTCAGGCAAATGAAACGGTGTTTGCGATGACATTACTGCAATCACGTAGTCATGTGTTGGGTCACTTGCAGAATGTCCGTACAGATAGAGAGTGTTTACATCCCCACCAGTCGATTCGCCTTCCTTAAAGAATATCCTAATGAATACGTGATTCTCTGTGGCCCCTTCAAGTCTTACACTTGTAGTATTTGAGTATGGATTTGCAGGTCTATTCTGGACGGTTACTGCGCTTGCTTTAGGGACAAATGTCTGTGTCGCATCACATCCGGCCACGACAAGATTATTAGCCGCTGTTGCAGATGCGAGCAATTCAGTTCCTTTGATTGTCAATGTCGTTACATCGTATGCCATGATTTATTCTCCATTAGAAAAGTAATATCTCGTTGTCTGCGTCCCAACCGATTGCAAATCCACCGCCTAAATAGACGAAATCACCACCCTGCAGTTGCTGGCCATAAGAGTAGTTGGGATTGACGCCCCGCAAAAGGTCTGTGTCTATATAACCCTTAAATCCGTCACCGAGGACAACATTGTAGGTGTCATGGTCAGCGGCTTGTAAAAACATATAGCAAGGTGTCCATCTGCCACCCGGTGAGGTTGTAACTGTTGAAACTTCGTCTGATATAACCGTTGAGTCAAAGCCAATTCTACACTTCCAAGTCAAATTACCAGTGCTATTTGCATATCCTGTTCCATCGAATGAAATAATTTGTGAGCCTGTAGGCTCCGCATTACTGTTTTCAGTGAATTTAACATATCCTTGATATGCGTTTACAAGAATACATTGTGATGTTGATGAAGATGTGGCAATTTTTAAAGAATAATCTGTCTGGTCTAAATTTGTTAGACCAATAGCCCCAAATGTATTTGTATCAGATGTATGACCAGTTTCTTTGAAAACTTCACCAGCAATTATACATTTTAAATGCGTCCCCCAATCACTAGCCTTAAACGCAATCACTACTTGCGCATTTTTTAATATTAGATAATAAGTATATGTTTTACCGCTGGAATTGTTTAAGGCTGCGCTCCACGTTGAGTTACCAGAACCCCAACCATTCATTACAAATGGCATCCATTTTAAAAATTGTCCTTGTCCGTCCCAAATGTAAGAATATGTTGAATTTGTAGTAAGTGTACCGTCTTTAATCATGCAAAAATATAAACAACCATAAAAACATCCACTGTATTCACAGTAATTATTACTCATTTTTACGGGACAAACGTCCTCAGGTTTTAGTTTATAAGAGGAGGATAGCAAGTTATAATTGTACCCAATGCCCATTCTGTATGTGTGAGAGTCGTATTCGAGTTTTAGCACCTTAACCAAATTTGGATAGCTGCTAGAAGTAGATGGCATAGTCAAAAAATCGCTACTCGTCGGTGTGAGTGTGTCATACTGCCACCCAATATTAGCATTTACTATCGCGTCACAGACACCGTTCAGAATAAATTTAACTCTATCGACTGGGGTATCCGATCTACCACCCTGCCAAGAAAATTTAACGCATTTATATCCACCTGTTGACATATCCTACCTCCTATTCCCCGACCAGTGGATCGTTGTCTGGATCCCAACCAATGAGAAAATTATAATCCCCATCAATACAAATGAAGTTGCCATTATCGAATTGCTGTCCATATGTACCGATCGCACACCGGAAAAGGTCTGTGTCAAGATAACCTTTCATTCCATCTCCGGGTACAACACCATAAGTGTCTAAATCAATCGCAAGGCATCCAAATAAGAATGGAACCCAGCGGCCTTTCCCATTAATTGTACTATTTGTATAAGGCGATAGTTGCTCAATGTTATCAGGAATCATTTTTGCGCAATATGCCGATCCGTCCGATCCATCTATCCAAGTCCCATCACTTCTTGTAAAACATCCCAAACAATTATCTTTGGCCATGTTATTGTTAATTGATCCATAGAAGTCGTAATTAGATCCCGAGGATGTGCTGCCTGAAGACCATCTATTGTTTCCAATAAATGCAATATTTATGTAATTTGCGTCGGTAGCTGCATTTCCTGCTGATGTACTTGGAATTTTTAACCTTAGTACACCATATTTTGAAGTATACAAATTGTCATTTTCATGCAAAATTTTACCAAAAATCTTTCCAACAAAAAGTTTTGGAGTATTTGGATTATCACCAGTATCAAAGCTCACACCAATAACCGTATCAGTTGCATAAACCCCAATAGTGTAGTGTGTTTCCTCCTTGGCATTTCTTGCTAAATTATATGTTGTTGTTGCAGTTCCTACAATTCTGGTCGCATCAGACGGCAGAAATGATGAATCAAAGGACTGACCAAAGCTATTTGTAGATCCGGATGGAATCATTGATAGACATAATCCAGTGATATTCTCTTGACCAGTAAACAAATCACTTCCACTAAAATCTTTTATTCCAAATGGACTACTATTTGTGCTTATATAGGCTGCAAATAGTTTGCACCCTGAATTACTGTTATATAGTAGTAGCCCCGGCCAATATCCAGTTGTTGATCCAGAGTCAGGAACTTCTAAAAAACTTGTTATCGTTGGGGTTCTGCTATCCAAGACCCAACCTGTATTTGTGTCTAACAAGGCTTGCACTATCTTCTTTAAGAGCGTCTCGCTTTTTTGTCTAACAAACGAATACGAAGTCCCTCTTGGCAAATCCGCAGTTTTGCCAATTAGTGTGAATTTTTTAAACCTAAACCCCATATATCCTCCTTATATGTTACTAATATATATCGTTGGATGTGCGCTTGTGATTGCGCACATGAATAAGAACTCTGCGTATAATCGGATCATTTGGGAACCAAAATAAACTCTAATCGTTGAAAATATGTGCCGCTTCCGCCACTTTTGTAGTAGAAGAATGTATAGATAGTTTGTAAGGTGTTGTGATAAATGTAAAATCCAGATGGTGTGGATTGTTTACTCCCGTCTGCCGAAGTCCAAAATCCAACAATTATATCTTGTTTTGACGCATCATAAGTTAAATATCTTCCGTCTTCATCAAATAGTGGTGTTTCAGTTGATGAGTTATTATTAACAAACGTCTGTGTTTTTTGTTGATTGGCATATCCAACAATTGGCAAGTAATACCCTATACTCTCTAAATCATCCGTCCAGTCGGTCTGTACGTCATCCAGCACATAATAGTAATCTGTGTTGTTGACGGTGAATTTAAATGCGTTATATGCTTCATTTGATGAATTGTAAACGGTGATAACCGTTGCTTCATTAGTGGAACATACAGCGACTCTTGCTTGCGCGATATTTATTGTATTAGATGAAACATTTTTTAATGCGACTAAAGTTGAATTTTCGACCACAGAAACTTCTATCGCTCCCGCTTTAGTTCCAGGTTCTGTTTGCCATTGAATTACTCCATAAGACTTTGTGCTTGAATAAATAATCTGTTGACTGCCACCATAATAAGCATTTTTTATTTCGCCGGATTGCATTGATATTGAACCTCCACCGCTTTGATATGGAGTCACCCAGTTATAGTTGCCAAAATCATTTTCCGTCGAAACCGTCGGCAAGACAGGTGCAGGTGGCACATACTCCTCGACGACACCACTCTCCGGAATGCCACCCTCTGCAAGACTTCCGGTAAACTCTATGCGGCCAACGGATAACTGCTTAGGTACCTCAACCAGTACCACGCTGTCACTGGTCTCTGTGAGTACACCACAGATTCCCATCATTCGCGGCTTGTCGATGAATAGCCCGCCGGGTTCCCATCCACGAAGATTAAACAGCGTCTTATGGCTTGCGTACTTCTCAATCAAGCCGCCACCACCATCGACGCTTTCCATCCGGATATTATTGCCACTGAAATCACCACCGAAATAAAGCGTATTAGGATCGGAAAGAACCCACCCTAATTCTTCCCACTCATCTAATGTATGCCATCCAAGATTGCGGACACTCGCGATTAAATACCGCCAATCTTCTTCATCGATAGACGTGCTCGGATCAACAATCAGTCTCGCACCAGGACTTATTTCCCCATTATTTTCAAAGAAAATATCATCAATCTCGCACTCACTCGGCATTAACCAGATTGTCTTTGCCATGGCGTCGGCATCAAACCAACCCCATGTAGATGTGTGGAAATACGAGCCATCCTGCGGTTCAGACGCATCGCCATCAAAGAATCCATAACCACTTTCAGGCTGTCCCCACGTCGCTTGACTCGTAGAGATATAAGTTATTCTTATGGTAGGCGTCTTAGTATAGCCATATAAACCATGTGCCGTTTGCCATGGATACCATGTGTTCCCAATCTTATAGAATCTATCAGACATTCACGGCCCCCAACTTAGATCTCGATATACTCAGTTTCGTATGCGTCAGACCCAAGATACAAAGTTTCTGTGCCTGTGCTTGGTGCTGTTGTCTGTGCATAAGTATTATAGTCACTCTGTGCCCCGGCATAGACCTCAAATTCAGATTCAGCTTTTTCGACGTGTCCGGCTTCCCACTTGATATGTGCTGGGCATACTTCTTCAAACCAATAAAGAAAAGTCTCTAGCTTATCAATCGATGTGTCGAATATTGTTATTGATAGAACAAATGGGTCGTTTTCGTCAATATATAGCTCAAAATTTCCTTCTCCAAACAGATCTGCCATTACCTTTCGTGCGTACAGAATGGTTATTGGCTGGTTGTTTGACAAGTGGAGAATTATAATTCTACGGCGCTCTTCAATTGTTTCTCCACCGTACAGTTTAATATTTAACAATGATTCCCAATATTTTAGAGTTTCTTCATCACATGTCTGAATAAAGAAATTTTCTGTAATTTCATTGAAGTATGTTTTAACCTGCAACAACTCTTCATTTTCAGAAAAAGCCGCAGAAAACATTGACTTTATGTTTCTGAAAACAGGCGGCAATAATTCAGTTAAGTCATACCAATGCATTTCAATACTCCGATTAAATTTGAGTTAAGACAATGCTATTAAACACAGGTATTTCCTGCCCGCCAATTATACCCTGTTCTGTTAGAATCAAATCGTCACTATCGCCATTAATCTTTATATTATTTGCGACAAGTACACCATCGATTGAATTGATAATTCCAAGAACCTTGTTTATGTAAATGACCATAGAATATTCAGCATTTCTCCAAGACCCCATCTGACCCCATTCAGCACACAAATCTTTCATGTACGTTCTAATTTGTGCCTCTGCTTCGTCTTGAATTTCTATTATTGTCTTTGAAGAACCAGGCTTTATCTTTACATCAGCGGTTATTGAGATTTGCACGGATGTAGCAGTTGTTACAGTTGCGACGGCGCCAATTGGTGCCATTCCATAACCATTGTCACTAGGAATAGTTGAACCATCGTCTGGAGGGCATAAAATCATCTGAAGCTCGGCAACTTTGTCATTAGTAACCGGCAAATAATCATAGTCTACAACGCAGCATAAAACTGTTCCCGGCCCATCCCATACGGGATAAACCTGAACAGCACCAACCCCTGATTGTTCAAGTAGAAAGTTTCTATATGCCGGTATATTTCCACCAAATTCAACCTTACCTACAGCAAGTTTGTAGCGTTCCCTTAATGCGCTATCTGATTCTTGATTTGTGCCGTCAATTGTTATGTCAAGCAAAAGAGCTACAGTAAGACCAGAAATAAAATCCACTGATGAAAGCGATGAATTTATTATGTTTCCAATCTCGCCACTCTCATCACAAGTGACTAATCCAAGATAAGGCGCGTTTGGATATTCTGAATCAGGGACAAGTTCGCATCCTGATGTCAACGTAAAATAAATATTATCGCTAACATCTATTACTTTAAATCTACTACCAACAGGCGGAGCAATGTTAAATCGCGCTTTCCTAATACAAGGCGTTGCCTGTTTCCTAGACAACCCTGCTTCAGCGACTTTGTAATCCAAATATTCACCCGTTGCATAAAGCGCATACGCCTGACGCTGTATGTATGCAAGATCCAAATATAGCCCTTCAATAGCCCAAGCTGCTGCTGAAAGGCTTGTTCGTATTAAAGACCCATCACGTTTATTGAGTTCAACAGAGACACGTGAGAGCATGTCTGACAGAATATTTGCAAATGTTTTAAGCGATAAATCAATCATTCTGCACCTCACATTGTAACGGTCATTGTGAACGACGTACTACCAACTATTGTTGTTATATTGAATGTAACTATCATATCAGAGCCATTGGTTTGCGTAAACTCAAAATTGTCTATAGATAAAACCCTGTCATCAATTGATAAAGCGTCCCTGATCCTTCTCGCTATCTCTGATTTCGTATAGGAATAATCTGAACCGATTAAATCTTCAAATGTTGTCCCATAATTGGCCCCCATTATTGGATATTTGTAGCGCTCTGTTTCTAAAGCAAACTTAACCGCTTGAATTATTGTATTGAGTTCATCCTTAGGTTCAGTGTTATCTTCAGATTCAAAGTCAACAATCCATTCATTATTCGGGTATGATGTGTATTCTGCAAACCTTGTCTTTATGTCCATTTTTTTACCTATTCATGTTCAAAAAGTCTTGACAAAACAATAAATTTCTGCCCAGAGCTAACCCTTAACATTAAGACCTTGTCATCTTTTTCAAGTTTTCTGTTTATTGTGATAACAATCCTATCTGAATTTGAATCAGTCGGCAAATCGGTTCCATGTTCTGTGCAGACTCCAGATATTACCTTGTCGTCAACGTTTGCTAACGTTATAGGTGTCTGAGTTTCAGCATTTAATGGTGGGCTTGTTGGTGTTGGCGAACCTGCCGGATTGATATATGAATGCACATGTTTTAATAAGTCATCACCCCATTTATGGTTATGCTTTTGAATTGTAATCTTCTTTTCAACGACTGGTTCGGTAAGAAGTATTGATTTACCACTAATTTCAATTGTACCGTCGTTTAATCTTATTGTTATTGGATCTTCTTTTGTAACCGTTCCAAAGCAATATTGTACGGGAATTGTCGATTGAACTGCATTGACGGCTATTCCTTGAATTACAGTTAATAAATTTGACATTAAGAGTCCCTCCAAAATGTCCTTGTTTCAAGTTCCATTGTGTGAACAGAATCTTCAAATTTATGTTCAACAGAATCAAGAACAACCATTTGTCTTTTTGACACATCATCGTCAAGTGAAGGAAAATGAATTGTAATCACCATACCTGCCCTCAAGCCAACAACACCTAAAGCCGAAATATTCATTGTTTTTAAAGGTCTATTCTTCATCTCAAGCATCTTATCCGCTCTATCTTGCATTTGAGAATCCTGTATATTGTTGTCGACACTTTCACGTAAACACAATTGTCCCCAGCGGCTTACATTCTCATTTGCATTATTATTCGCTGAAACGAATCTACGCCCCCCGGCACTTCCTGATTCACGATACAGATAAACTTGGTTGTATGTGTCATTATCAATGTCTGTATTCAATACATATTCAGTAGCCAGAGAATCATCGCCAACCATAATATCAGAAATCATTTCATCAGCATAACTTAGTGTTAACTTTCCAAAATTGTCATAAAAAACCAGTATTCGCTTTGTCTGTACCGTGCTTATGTCCACCAACTTTGAGATAACATCAAAACATGATTCATTATCAATGCTTAGTTCATATCCTATGTTTGGAACATCTGCGATCTTTCCAAGCTCAAAACCATATAATGTCGCGATATCCTGAATCACAGTTTTTGGCGAATAATCAAACTTATAATAATTGCTAAACGTATTCTTAAGATATCTCAACCCATCATAAGCCGTAAAAGAAAAGACCCCCCACCTGTTTAGAGAGGAGGAAAACACACGTCCAAAAAACATAAGTACGCCATCAACCTTCAGGCGCACAGTTGCACCCATTTCGGGCTTTTGCGAAGAAACATCTGGAATCTCACCAGTTAGAACAGACGGTGTGCAAGTCCTTTCTGTTCTTAGGGATAGAGTAGATGGGTAATATTGGAATATTCCACCGTCAACGTTTTCAAAAAACAATTCTAAAGACTGCATTTGCTAATTCTCCGGTTGTAAACGATTAATGTTATTGCTTACATTGCCTTTAACACAGTCTGTCTTTTGCACCCAACCAATGCCGTTCAAATAAATCCTGTCAAATTCTTTTTTTTTGTTTGGTGGCAAAACTCTCCCTACTACACCTCTTGTCCTTGTGAGAATTGCCCTCGACGTGGCATAAGCTGTGATTGATTGGTCATCTGTTTCATAGACCGGGCCTGACGCAACCACCAAATCACCGACAACAAATTCATCATCATCTATCGATCTCTGTTTCGTTGCCACAAGGTAGGTTGTGTCTGATTCCTCATCGATATACTTTACTTCAACTCTTTGTGGGGCTGTGTTTCTGTATTCCTGAATTTCGACGTCAAAATAAACATCACCACTTTCTCCGCCTTTATCAGTAATAATAAAATTTGATATTACTGCATCGAATGATGTGTCAAACATCGGTTTGTCTGCATCGTACCTATTTATAATAAGCCTAAAGACCTTTCGTTCTCTCTGAAGTCTATGGATAAATTCGATATACGTCTTTGGATCATATCTTACACTTTGCAGACGTCCTTCGTAGACAATATTTGACGTCGTACCGGCAATAAAACGATCTGCCGCAGGAAAAAAACTTGAAATCTTTACATTGGCTAATTTTGGAGTTCTCGGAATAACAGTTTCACCGAGTCCAACAAGGTTGTAGTTGGTGTTATCCCCGCCGTACTCTACGGAAATTTCAGGAGGGTTCACTGGCAATTTAATTTTATCTCTATTCTTCCCCAAATCAAACCAAATGCTAAAATACTGAGCTTCCATGTTGTTTTACCCCACATTACCATAAGCGTTAAAAGTACCAGCATCAGCCATCCTCTGTAGCTCGGCGGCCAAACTTTTAGCATAATCATTTGGTGATTGACCACTAACTCCTCTAACTTGAAGGTTTATCGTGGGTGTCAATTGCCTTAGATTGATTTCATTGATTGCCTTTTGTTCAGCCATTTCTTTTAACCACCGCAAATCTTGTTCACGCTGTCCCATGCTTACTATTTGACCGACGCCTGTATTAATATCATTCAGTGAATCATTGGTCTCGTCACTATCCTTGCTTTGTGCATCAATTGATTTATCAAAGAAACCATGGACTTTTTTTATTGCCCCATCAATAGCTTCAGCGGTCATCTTAACACTGTTAATTGGATCAACTTTATATTCATCAAGATTTACTCTTTTTAATGAAATTTCTTCAAACCCATTTTTTTTCGCCTCTTCCAGATCGTTCATTATCTGATGAATTGAATCGGCTGCTGATGTAATTCCCAACATTTCGCCTAAATCAGTATCAGCCAAATCTTCAACAAGACCAGCAATAAAACCAACTAAATTTGAAACAATATCAATAATTCCATCTCTTATCCAATTTGCAATACCAATTGCGCCATTTGCAAAGTCTTCACAAACGCCTAATATCCAATTAATATCCGTTTCGATTCCTGTTACAATTATGTTTAGAGCATGTTGAACCAACTCGACAATTCCATAGGAGATCGCTGATACCCCGCCAACAATAATCATTGTTAGCTTATCTACCAATCCCATCGATTCTTCACTAATCCAAGGCAAATATTTATTTACGAGTTCCCCAATCCAATCAAAAGCAGGTTTCGCAATGTCATAGATTTGTGACCAACCATCTATAATTGTATCCAATAGCGATGCAACTGCCGAAGCAGCCATAGTGACTTCTTCCTTCAATCCTTCAAAAAAACCTCTAGCGTCATCATTATTCATCCAGTCCATTATTTTATCGACAAACGGTTCAAATACTGAAATGACATCAGATATCATATCAACAACGTAATTCTTGACCCGTTCTGTCATTCCCTGAATCTTTTTGTCCAATGTCATGCTAAATTGATCGGCTTTATCTTGCGTATAACCAAGGCTATCAGCGACTTCTTTAAATTTGTCCATTGCCCCGGACACATCGCCGCGCTTTAGATACCTGTCTATATGGCTACGCTCAATTTTTTGCTCGACAAATTCCCCACCGCCTAGCAGATCGGAAAGACCGCTTGCGCTTCTCCCTTTTATTGCATCCTCAAACCCACTTATGACATCGCCAAAACTTTTATCAGGGTTTAGATTCGCGAATCTATCAGCAAGCATTGTGAGATCCTTTATTTCATTTCCACCAATCCCTAACCTTGCAAATCGATGTCCGGCCTTCCTGACTTCGCCCTCTGCACGACCTAAACTGTATGCTATATTCTTGGCAAACGTATTAAATTCCGCGCCTGCTTCTTTTCCAAAGATTATAAACGACCTCTGTTTATCCCCAATATCATCTAAATTCTCAATAACCCTTGCAGAGATTCGTTCAAATACCTGTAACGCCTGGTTCAATACTAGGAATGCACCACCTAATCCAGCTTTTCCTATTCCAAGAGAAGCGCTTGAAGATGAATCACCGAGAGATGACATATTCTTTTCAGCACTACCGGATGAATGAATAAAATCTGATAGGCTGTTAGAACATCTATCATACATTTCATTGAATTTATCCAATGCTTGAGAAAATTCATCCTCTACTGTTATTGTTACATCTACGCCCGCCATAAATATCTCCAGTCAAATAAAAAAGGCACCCTAGCTAAATGCCTGGATGCCCTTATTTTACTTTCGGCCTATTCTTCACTTCGCGCCGAGCCATCGCAAGCACGAATGCTTTCTCTCTAGTGTCCATATCCATGACCACATGTGGTAATATTCCATGATTGATAAACAGATAGTACGCAAGTGCTGCATCTTCATCACAATCATCATCCAGAATGTCATCACATGTGGTCTCTATTTTTTTGTTATAACACCATATTCAGGGGAATCATCTGATAACCCATTAAGATCAAGAAATGCTCTCGCAAGTTTTTCATATTCTTTCACGAAAAGCATTTTTTTTGGAAGTTCAATTGGATCAAGCGTTCCATAATGTTCACATAACTCTTTGTCTCGGAAGTTAGGATACACGCACGCTTCGACAAGGCATCTGTTAAGGTGTGCAACCTTATCAACGATGCTGACCTTTCGCCCATCTATTGTTTGTTCTTTTTTTGAGAGCTTTGAAATTAGTTCAAGTGTTTCCTGATTTAAGGCTTTGATTTTAAATGGTATTGGGTTCCCATTTTCATCAAGAAACCTGTCAGAGACAAATACTTCCGCTGTTTGTTCGGTGTAAGTCGGGTTTAAAAATGCTGACAATCCAGACATGACATTCTCCTGTTTATTTTTGTGTGATGTAAATAACCGGGCAATCAGACTCAAAAGTCATTTTGCACCAAAGCGCTACTGCCCGGATTATTCACTTTGTTTAATTACCCAAGCTGTGCGGGTGAATTAAAGCTCGTTAATATTTCAAAAGATGTAAAGCTAAATCCAACGGATTCAACCAGAAAATCACTATCTGCATCAAGCATTGCGAGGACTCCACTTTGCAATTTAACGTTATAAATTGCTATTGTTTGCACACCAACGCTCGAAGCAGGATCATCATTAATGACCTGCATTGTAAAGTAAGGGAGTTCGCCCGTTTTGATGTAATTTTGAATCAAATTCCTGAACTCAGGTGTTCCATAGTAAATGTCCATCGTCCCGGTTAAAGTAATGCCGGTCGTCTTTTTTTGCACAAGACGAGTTCCGACAACTTTAAAATCACTCTCCTCAAGGGAGTAATCAAGCTGCAATTTCTTCATGCCAAACATTTCAATTTGTTGGCCATTAATCGTACAAATTGCTTTGCCTTCCTTGCCATTAAGGGCATCTCGTTCAAGTAAATATGACATTTTTCACCTCTTATTATCAGGATATTGTGATGTTTACGTAAATCTTTTCGATAGAGTCAACAGGCTGAACGTAGACTTCAATGAGCACGGCATCAGATTCGGCACCCGCACTCACCGTTACGTCATCTGCAATAACGTTTTGGACGGCTTGGTTTCCTTGATATCTGTTTAACAGATTGAGAATTTCAGCCTTTAAAAGGTTTCGTCCAGTTTCGTTGTTCGGCGTGTTGCCAACGTAATATTTCGCGAACACCCTGTAAATATCATTGCACAGGCCGAATAAAACCCTGATTACACGGTTCTTCCTAAACTGTTTACCCTTAGTCGGCGCAAATGTAGTAAATGTATTTATATCTTGAACATTCTTAATATCGCCAAATTCGTTAAACAGAATAAACTGTCCTTCATTGAGAGCATCTATTTGTTGCGACTGTGTAAGTACTGGTGATACTTCCACAGCATCAGGGTGTGATGCATAGGTTAATGATTCGTTGACATTGGCTCCGGCTGTACAACCAGCAACCCAACAAATCATTTCTTCAGTCGTAAATTGATGACCTGTGTTATCGGTAATAACTTGAGGATAAACAGAAATAACACACTCATTATCGGCTGACGCATAGTCGCTCAAAACAGCCTGAACTTTTTTACCTTCATCATTCGACAAGCGTTTTACAAATGAAGAGGCGGCAGACTTTAACGAATTGTCAACGGCTGAAAAAGCCAACACATTCCATGATTCAAGTTCCGCCACTTCGAAGAAGTCAGAAAATGATGTGACTGGAATTGTTCCGTCTACACCGCCACTAAGCGTCATATTTGCTGAGAATAAATTCCCTGTGCCTTCAAAAGACACCCACCCATTGTCAACAAGCCCACTGACAGGAACAGAAGATGATTCAGACTTTAATGTCTGAGTATCAACGGCTTTACCGTCAACAAGGGTTTGTACATAGAATATAGAACTCTGTACTGAATTATCAGGGTGTGGTGTAACAATAACTGAAATATCATTACCGCGTGTACCAGTGAATTTTGCCGTTACCGTCAAAGAATTGTCCGTTTCAGCCACAGATTGAGTCGCAGTAGCAGCAACCCCGCCTGTATCTTTAAGTCTCCATACAAGAACTTTAGATGCACCAGATGTTCTATTGGTTCCGATCAAAAGCTGACGCAACCAGATCATGTGATCATCCATCTGGTCATAACCGAGTTTATCGAAGCATTCAGACGGATCGTTAATCGTAATAAATTTGTCAAACTCACCCCAGTTTAATGCTTTGGGAATGCAAATAACACCACGCTCACCCATTGTTGCAAGTGCAGAAGGCGCCGATGAATAATTAATGTATACTCCGGGTAAAACCTTGTTCTGATCAATCCATGTACCACCAGCCATTGGAATCCTCCTTATTGATTAAAAGAATCAATATATTTCTGTAACGCTAATTTAGCATCAGATATTGTGTATTCGGGTTTAACCAATATTGCACGAATCATATCAGGATGCAAATGAAATTCTGACAAACATTTACTTTTTGCGAGAATTTCTTTGTCAAATTTCTGTGAATCAAGCTGTTGTTCTTTTTTATTCTTGTTTCCCATGTTATCCGCCTTTTTCTTTTATTTTAAGAAAAACAGATAAGTCTTGAATAACCTGCATCTTTTCGTCAATTACGGTATCTTGTGACACCCTAAACCTTAGTGTAAACGAGTATTTGAGCGCGTCTAATTGCAACCCCCACTCACGTTCATACACTTGCGTTTTGTAATCCTGACCGTAAATAGGTAAGTAAATTAGCGACGTATTAATACTGTCGGCGATTTGGGCGTAATCATCAAATAATCTCGGTGTGTTATATTCAAGCATATAAAACAGGTCTATTGAATAAATTAGCCAAGCTCTACCAATTTCCCGTTCAATCTTTACCGGTTCGCGGTGTATGATAAACCAAGCAGGCAGCTTTGTGGCCTGTTGGTTTGGGTTGTCATAAATATAGGCATTGGAATCAATAGACAACAAGACAGATGCAATGCTTTTATGGATTGTAGGTGTGTCAATAACTACGCTCATTGTCAACCACCTAATCGTTCTAATTCATCGTTTGTTTGATTAATGTTTTCGGTCTGCAAAGCGTAATATGCCTCAAAAAATCTTTTCTTCGCTTTTTCAACAATATGTTCGGGTTGAACATACTTCGTTTTGGTTCCAACAACAAGGCCAAAAAGAGGTTCACCAGGATCCGGACGTTTTTGCTTAAAAAAGATATTAAATAGCCATGAAAGCGCCTTCGGCCTTTTGTTTGTTTCTGCCGGTTGGTGACGTGCAATTGTTCCTGTTCCATCTATGTACAGCCAAGGGACAAAATGTTTCTTCATTTTGTGGCCATTCTCTACATAAGAGGCATATTGCACATTATTAAATAATCTTACTTTTATACTGTCATTATTCTCTATAGTGTATGATGAATCCCAATGTCTAGCCATGTTACCTGTGACAGTGTTCCTTCCTCGCTCCTCTCCTTCATGTGGTGGAGTACAACGCTTTGCCTCGGCAACCATTTCATAGCAAGCCAATTTGACATTTTTTTTTGTCTTGGCTTTTGCTTGTTTGGCTATATTCTTCATAATGTTGCCAAATTCTTTAGCGTTACTCCTAACTGGCATATTGTCACCTCATTTAATCAATACGTTCTTCGTTTAACAAAGCTATCTGCATGTGTTCAAGGTTTGCCACCACTCCACCGAATGGTTCAACGTAAATGTTTGGCTTTCCTGCAAAGTAACGATTTATTGACACAGGTTGAGGTCTTATAGCTGAACTGCGATAAACGATTATCTCATCACCTGCCTTGATATCTGTTCCAACGTCGCAACAAAGAGTATTCGAATCACTTTCTTTTGATGCCGTCTCGGTCATTTCTGGCGAGTTTGTCGGGTTATTATAGACACGACAAGGACATGCAGATAATATCTGAGTCCTTGCGTGCTTTGTGATTCCACCTTCAACCGAATCGACTACACGGAATGAGTCGAAAGTGTCATTGTACCAATTTATGCCGGGCATTGAAAACATACAAATACCTAATTGTTTAATTTATCATATTCTTCTGAATCTTTAACTTGTTGTGTCAAAAAATAATCAAGAGTTGCAGTATTTTTTTTGATGTCATTACATGTATTCTCTATAGTCTTATTAGTTTTTTTTGCGTTACTATATCTTCCGTCATAATGTTCGTCTTCTATTTTTTTACATAGAGATTGAAGCTGCTTAATTCTCGTCTCCATATTTGTTATATATTCAACTATTTTTTGGTCTCTTTTGTTGACATTTATTTCTAACTGTTCTTTTCTATCTATATCATTAAATTTTCTATCCCCAAATAATCTTTTCATTACTCTTTGCTTGTAAATGTTCATTTTTTACCTCTCTAAATTACGTAAGAACCGCCAATAACAAATACACGTGCTAACGACGCATATTGCTGGCCATAGGTTGTAAGATTCCATTGCCCCCAATTCTGGGTTGCTTGCGTTGCTGCCGACGTATCATAAGACACGCTGGCATCTCCGAGGCTTGCACTGGATACAATTCCGACAAGCGCACCAGAATCAGCCGCTTGTGATGCTGTTGCTGAGCCGCCAGTGTTGCCTTTGTTTTGCCTCAAGTACATTGTGACGTAGTGAGCAACAAAAAGACCTGCGCCAAGTCGCCACGCTTCTTCCCATCTGTCAGGTGAAACGGTGCTATTCGCCATGTTTATTAAGACATTCATAATTGAATCAGGCACAAAACCTACTTCTGTTCCTGATTTCTTGAACTGTGGATAATCTTCATAGAACATGGACAAAGTATAAGCACCATCAACACCTTCAACGATGTTTGAAGCACGGGCTTTTATTTGTTCTATTTCTGGGTTTATGATGTGTATCATTTATTTTATGTCTTCCAGTTGGCCTGCGCACCTTATTAAATCATTGCTTATTTCCAAAGCCAGCTTGTATGCTTGTGGCGCTTTCGAATACATTGACTCAATTTTATCAACATTTGCCGCTTTATCTAAAATGTCTAAAAATGTCTTAAGTTTAGACATTTTTTTATTAGCATTGTTATAATGCGATATTGCATAGCGGATATCAGTTTGTTCTGGTGTTGCCGCGTCCTTTTTTAAGATCCGACTTCTTAATTCGTTCATAATCGCATGCCTTATCAAGAAATGGCGGCTTTTGCACCGCCATTATGATTAATCACTTACCTTTTTTCTTTTCTTTCTCTTCTTTCGCAAGCTGATTATTGACTGACTTATTGTCAATGTGAGCGGTAATCAGACCGGCATTAGTAAGAAGCTGAAAGTAAGGGTCGGATGCAATCCATTCAGGCGGAACAACAATATCGCCGTTCTTTGCACTGAATCGCTCGCCATCTTTGTTTCTGAACTCACATGATTGTTTTACATGAATAATCATTTCGTTCCCCCTTAAATTCCGTCTGCATAACGGATTGTCTGGGTGTAGAACAATTCAAGCTCGGAAACATTAGCCATGTACACACTATCATAAGAGAGTGCTTCAACGTTAGGCTGTGTCATTGTACGGGACAATGGAACAAGTTCTTCAAGTGCAAGGAATTTCTCATTGTGACAATAAACAACCATACGGTCAGTGCTAGAAGCGCCAGCACCTGCACACCACGGACAAGCGGCGATGACAAGTGACTTTCCGTTACGTTTCGCAATATTGTTATCAAGCAAGAACTCAAGAATGGTCTTGTCTGCATATTGTGAGACCTTGGTAGTGGCAAGAACATTGTATTGAGCATGTGGAATCAATACATGATTCGGAAGTGCACTCAAATCGTACTGAGCCGCAGCCCAAACCGCCAAAACAGCATCATTGACATCTTTAAGAATTTCATCAGCAGTCTTGCTTGACCAAGCTGTAGAACCACCTGAACCAGTAGCAACAGATGCAGCGGTTACATTTGGATTATTGAGAAGGCCAGTCGTGCCATAATCTGATAAACCTTTGTAAGCATTCTCATCCATGTGCTTATCATACGTCAAACGAATACCATCGGTGAGCAAAGCATCAAGTGATTTGCCGGTGATTTGCTGACGCTGCATGTCAACGAAAGGAACACGAAGGATGCTTGAGAACACGTGTGCGCCAAATGTGTCTTTACCAAGATTCATCTGGACAATGGGTGAACCATTAGCACCGGGTGCACTAACCGTTCCATTTCCAGAACCACCTGTGACACCGAAATCGATATTAAGAGCAGAAATATATTCTACCCAACCACCACCGACTTTGATGGGAACATCACGAGTGTATGTGATAGAAGTGAGTGGTTCTTTGATTTTTGGATCGCGTTTTTCAAGTTCAGAAACGAGAAAAGCACCACCGCTTGCGATTGCCGCATCGTTAAAATGGCGAACGGTTCCACTGTCGTTAAATCTTGCGATTCCAGAAACACCAGATTTCTGGCCAACAATTCCTGCATTAAAAGTTCCGTAATTTTTCATATCTATTTGCTCCTTAGATATTATTATTTAATTGTTATTAGCCGTTATCTGCCTTGAGAATAACAAGTTCGACAATGTTATTAGCATCTTTAGAACCGCCCCATTTGCAGTTAGGCAAAAGGATTGTATCAGTGTTAAGAGTGCCAACCGTAGCAGTAAAGTCACCGATGACGTTGCTGTTTGCTGTGCTAATTGCGAGATAAACAGGGCCATTTAATGCAGGCGTTCCTACCTTACATTCAACATTGATTCTGCCTCGCTGGAAGCAGGAAACAGGATCATTTGGCTTATATTCACCGGCATCGTTCTGATTCACATAACTGAGTTGCGTCTGAACCTGACGTCCAGCAACACCAGCGAAATCAGCGGCAGTAATAGAAGCTGTTGGAAGTTTTACACCGCCATTAGCGACCATTAGAGCATGTCCAAACGGGATGTTTGCAGATGCTTCTTTGTTTGGATGTGTATTTACAATAAAATCCGGCTGGCGAGCATAGGAACCCGCAAAACCATGATTCATATTAAGGCCGATAACTTTTCCACTCATTTCTAACACTCCTTATTTAACATATTTTTTTAGTTTAAGAGAAACTTTGTAAGCTTCTTGTATGTCTTTTATCGCCATATTTAATAGGTGCATGTCAGGCTCTCTTGACTTATATGCCTTGTCTAAGTTTTGGTATGCAGAATAAGCTTTTTGTCTACAACCATTCATAAGATCAAAAGGCACTTCGTTATCAAGATGCCTAACCAACTTCTTCAGGTCATTCATAACTTTAGTCCTTGTGGGGATTGAATTTGTCATAAATCTTCTGAAGAACGTCTGTTTCAAGAACTTTCGCCTGGTCGTTCTTTTTGGCTTGATTCTGTTTTACGACTTTCATCAGACCGGGCATTTGGGATTTGCCTTTTGATGTAGCTTTAAGGATAGCATCCTGAATGCGTTTTCTATCCTCTGGGTTCTTGATTCCCAAAGCGGCGCGGCTAATAGCTTTAATGGCAGCATCTTTGGCAGAGAGTTTAGCTTCTACTTCGTCCGTTGGGATAACATCGATATCCTCATCTTCGTCTTCAATGACTTCATCGTCATCGCCTTCGATTACGACATCATCCTCGCCTTTATCTTCAACGATTTTATCCTCGCTTCCTTCAACAGCGACTTCATCTTCGTCCTCGGCTAAAGGTGCATCTGGTTCTTCGTCAGAATGTTCACGCTGTTCCAAAGCATCAACACGCTCGCTAAGAGCATCGATGGCTTTCCAGATCTCTAAATCTCTGTCATCGTCTTTGCAGGCATCTTCTTTTATTTCTTCAGGTTCTTCGTCTTGAATGTCGCCTTTTTCCGCAACTTCGTTCAAGACTTCGGCGGCATCTCTGAATTTCTTCTCAAGTTCTTCAGGTTTTGCGTCCTTCAAATACTGAATAACGGCGTCTTTAATCGTTTGCTTTCTGGCAATAGATTCTTTCTTCATCTTTAAAATTCCTCCAATGATAGAATCATTATTTTTTTGGTCACGAATTGCGACTGTGTGACCTGCACGGCCTTCGTCAACAACCGCGACATGGTTGCCTCTAATTTTAGTCTGGCAAATGCGGCCTGTTTCGTCCTCTTTATCTTCGGCATAGTATCCTGCGGAAACTTGCCGCTTGCCATTTCGTATTTCATCGATAAGGTCTTGGTCTGTGATGTATAAATCAGCTAAAATTTTGTCTGCATCATCACCACGGCCAACGCGTACATGCTGTACGTGCCCTTTTGAAAACTCTTTGTAGTTATCAGGTGTTACGTCAACATCCGGGTGCCCATCTGTAACTGGCTTTCCTTCAAAGGAAGCGATTGTAGCAGCCGAGAACACCTCGTTAGGTGAACGAAACACATTTATGATTTCTGATGGATTCCCATCTTCAAACAATTCAGACTCTAAATATTGCTGGTACCCAGTGCGCGCTATTGGCACGTTACGGCAAACAAGAAAGCCCTCTGGAGTCATCGCAATATTTGTTGAGATTTTGTCACCGTAATAACAAATCTGAGACATATATTGACCTCTTTTAAATGGATAAAGTCATAATGCAAATATTCATTTTTATGTCAACAATTATTTATTATCTTTGATTAAATTTCTGTATTTTTCAAGCAATTTTTTATATTTTTCGTCTTTTTTTATGAAATGCTTATGAAAGGTTATCCATGATCCAAGCTCTTTCACGGGAATGTACTGCATAAGTTTACGATATTCCCTTATAGAAGCAGCTTCCAATCCCATTACACGTTCACGCTCTTTGTAACGCTTTACTTCTGCCTGAGTCCTTTGTTCCGCTGAATATGGGTTGGTTAATGGATTTGAGAATTTGCGATACGCTTCAATTTGTTCAGGCGTATGAGCCTTCTCAACCCACTTTGCAATTGTATGTCTGCAATTTGGATGAATTGACAGGTATGTGTTTTCAATGTCATCAGATCCATTTGGATCAATCTTGCTGAATGCGTCTTTAAGTGGCGGATAATTTGGATTCGTTCCTGAACGAGAATAAACGCGTCCTTCATATTTGGCGCATATTGGGCAGGTGGACTTTCTGTCAACGATTATGTAGAGGTCTTGTTCTGGATCATCGAATATCTCACCAAGATTTGAGGCTTGAGCTGACGTTGTTCTCGCGGCCATATTGCAGTAATTCCCAAGCGTCCACTTTCGGCCACTTCTATCGACAAATGCCACAAGCCCTTCATTCATTAGAGATGATATAAGATTCTTTTGCGCATTGACCATACCTGACCCAGTGGCTTCTTGTAACGCAATCGAACGTAACGTCTGTTGTCGAACGATATCAGCTTCCCTACGCCCAATAACGTACATGTTTTTCATGTATTGAATCTGCTTCTTTGCATCTTCATTAATTTGTTTTGCGGATTTTTTGGGGTCTTTAAGTAATTCCGCCTTTTCTTTTTCTGTGAGTTTCTTTTGTTTCTTTGGAACCAAGGCTACATTGTCACTAGATGATTCAATTGATGGAAAGTTGACTTCAACCTGACCTTGTTCGTCTTTGTCAGATTGTGAGTTTACACACGCAGACTGAACTTGGTTCCTGACGCTCTGTCTCGCACTATCGACTGCATGGTTTATTTGACCAAGCATTTGATTAACAATCATGTCAACGCGCTTCGTATCTGGTTCAGCCAGTTGAAATGCGGAATAAAAATCTTTGGGCTGTAAAGCCGGAGTCATCCCAAATCTTCCGCGTAACTTTCCGATTATCACGTTGGCTTTAACCAATGTTTCGGCGAGCGGTTCTATTATCCCCTTAAGTTGTCCGAGGGTTATTGTTACACGCATTAAAGCTGCCTCGACGTGATAAGTTGCCAAATCATTATTGGTTAGGCGTGCGAGTTCTTTAATGATGTCATTCTGAGCCTTCTCGAACGTCTTAATCATTTCGGCTTGCGCCAAGCCTGCACTAACCTTGACGAGACGCATTGAGGCTCTAACAGAATCGGGCGAGCCGGTTGAACACAACACTTCGGCGCTTTCCAGAATTTGTGACGGATTCATCAAAACCTCAAATACGATTTAAGTGGATTATTTTGCGTTTTGGTTTGCGTTTTGGTTTTCAGGTGTATTTACCTTGCCTTGTACGTTTTCTTTATCCTGTGGCAAATCTGTCAATCCCTCGGGCTGATTTTCCTGCACATCAGATTCGCCGCCTTCATTTCCCTGGAATATTCCACCAAATGGATCCGCTGTTGGTGATAAGTCTTTCAGATATTTCCCTTTGACGGCATTCACATCATCATCAGTGATTGTGCTTGTAATTCCGACTTCAAGCTGAGAGTTACGCACGCCGTTTAGTAGCGTATCGGCGGGGATAACACCGGCTTGAAATAGCCGTTCGAGGTATTGTGAACTGCGTTCAATCAAATCAGCCTTCTCTGTTGGCGTCATTTCATCCAGAGGCGGCAACTTAAATTCAATGCCGGCAGGGACTCCGCCCAAAGCAGACATCGCAACTATCGGCGCCAATTTCTCCAATACCGGGTAAATGTGGATTGAACGTTGTTGTTCAAGCGTCCCACGATAATTCTTCTCATCTGATTCACCTGTACTGTTCATTCCGGCAGGGGATCGCCCAAAGAGACGGGTGGCAGGAATTGCAGTAGAACCTGATACGTCTAACATTGCCCCGTCTAATACTTCAGGAAGTCCACCGAATGAATATTGCAGTTGTTGAACAGAGTCGCCTTTATTTACTAGGCGAACGCCAAGATTTGATTCTAGGATACTCATTGCTTGTATCATGGAATACATACGCTTTTGAGCTGACGCAGACGCAGATGCAAAAATCTGGTCTAACGAATCGATTTCATATACCGACAAACAAGCCTTAAATGTGAGATTTGCAATATTGTGGGTTACATTATCACGGCGCACCAAATCATCATACATGGCTTCAATAGCGGATGTTCCCCACTGTTGTTCGGCTATTGCCTCATAATATGGCATTTGAGTTCCGATAAATCTTAATACTCTTGAATGATGGACACGGTATCGAATGAGACCGTTTTCATCCCGGACTTCATAATATCGTGGCAAGCCATAATCTGAACTTGCAGGGTTTGAAACGAGCTCAAGCGATGGATAAATCCCGCTCCATCTATCAACAATAAACAGCCCACGGAATGAACCGGGTAGAATTTCATTGACGCGTAGAGGTTTGGCCATGTCGTCATCTTGACCGTCAATCATTATAATTGCCGCCGCACCACCATAAAGACGCGCCCATTTAATGGCCTCAATTATTTGACGTCTTATCTTTGTTTTATCAATACATTCTGTGAGTTTGTCCAGTGAGTCATTATCTAATCCGGGTGCTTCAATGCGCAGGTCTGTCATTGCATCTTCCGGGATAACAGAGCAAACCCTCTGCACAATCCATGATGAACGATATAAAGATGTAAGTAACGACCAATCCTGAGTTAATCTTGTTAAAGGGTATTCGGTGGTATTGATTAAATTCATTTCTCCGAATCCAGTCCTAGCTCCGGGATTGCTGAACGCATCTGTCTTGCGCATTGTTGCCGCGACGGCCTGTCCCACAACGCTACTTTTTTCGTCATTTGGATCAATATTTAAAGCTGAATTTCTTTTAAATCTCATCATTAATCCCCATATTGGCTAAATCGTAAACAGATAATGCTGTCATGCAGTAATAACGCAATGCGTCAGGTGCATGATCATTTGTCTTTAGCGGGCGTTCTTCGCCGTTCTGTGCAGCTTTTTCATCCCAGACATATAATTCTAATTCTGATATAAGTCCAGTGCATGATTCGTGAATCTTCAGGCAATTGAGTCCAAACAAGGAAGAAACCCTGCGAATCCCTGGCAAAACATCATTCTTTCCTTGGATTACCGGATAACCATCAATCTTTAGCGCAGTAATAAATGATGACGCTGAAGGGTCAACAATTATCTGATGTTCACATTCTTCAGGTGAACCAATAAACTTGTGCATCGCTTCGACATACTGTTCATCGGTCTTTTGCACCATTTCTTTTCTGGAATCCCAACGATATTCACGCATAACATAGATATTATTATCACTACCAATGGCACATTCAAGAAAGACACACGGGTTTATTGTCCCGTAATCGCAAGCGACGTATTTCTGTTCATAGAATTTAACTCCATCTGGAATTTTTGAGTAAACCATATTTCGGTTAAAGCCGTCATAGATGACACCTTCGGCAGCCACACGCAACCCTAGGATGTACATCGCTTTGTATCTTCCAGTGTACTGTGATTCGAGTTCTGCTTTGCGATCCTTAGTCATTGCCAAGTTATCATCGAGCGTAAAGTGAAATCTGAGGTAACCGGGTGCTTGCTGTTCTTCCCAAACATCCGTGAATTTTGTGTAAATGTAATGAGAAGGAACAACCGGGTTTAATGTCCAAAAGATACGGCGGTCACGAGAAACGGCGGTACGGGCTAAGGCCTCAACAATGAATGATTCCGGGTGGGTTGCCACCTCGTCAGCATACCAACCACCGGCAGTCAACCCTTTAAGCCGTTTATAGTCACTGTCATCATGGGCGCCAAAAAGATAAATGATCTTATCCCCTAACCTAACGATTGTTGTGTTGGATTTATCTTTGGTCAAGATAGCTTTCGGGAACATCGCCAGTAGACCGAAGTCACCGACAATCGTATTACGGATAACCGAACCAAGCGTATTTCCTGACATGATAAAGACATTTTCAGGTGATCTTGCTATATACAACATCCAAGCAATGAGTGATGCAACGGTCTTGCCTGAACGGATCGCGCCTTCCCACACGGTCATCCAACCTGTAGCTTTGATGCTTGCACGTGCTTTGTGAGATAATGGCTTTAATCTGTTGTCATCCATCTAAACCTGCCCTGAAATACCATATATAGTCCTTGTCATTGAAGTCTGGACGGAAAACGACTTTGACAAACCCTGATTCTTCATCAAGTTCAATTTGCTTAATGAAATATTGGAATCCATCCGTGTCTTTAGGAATCTCTAGCAGTTCAACAACACGCGGCAGTCTTTTCTTGAGAATATCGATAATGACTGAGTTACAGTCATCTGCAACGTTATGCATTTCAATCATTTCTTTTCCTTGTCTGTTTTCTTTGCTTTTGTCTTTGATTTGGATAATTCTTTCCTTGTTTCTTCCCGTTTCTCTGGATCCAACGGATAACGTGCTTGTCCGGGAATGAATTTGTGATTGTAGTAAAGCATGTGTTCAGGAAGTTTGTGACTTGGTTCTTCAATCCTTGTTATCTTTCCTGATTCCGGGTCACGAACAAATGAGAATTTGTAGATACCTTCTGGGTCATATGCGCAGCATACAATCTGTTTTTCACAACAGAAGAAATAAGACCATGAGTGAGAAAAGGAACTTAAAGCGCTTTTCTCACTGCTATATATTCTTTGAGAATATACAGTTACCGGCTCATACTCTTTTCTTATCATAACATAAGAAAACCCCATTATTTTAATCATATAACCCTGCGCATCATGGTTCTGTTTTCTTGGTACGAAGTTAAACATACTCATAATCACTCCTTGCTATCAATATCAGTCACACCACCAAGTTTGTTGGCCCAGTTCTCCGGATAATGGTCGTAATACCATTCATGCGACTTGTTTCCTAAACGACGCCACCAGAACAAAAAGACTGATGGTAAACCAATGGCCCAAAGGAACAGTGGGCCCAAATAAAGACTCTGCACACTGTGACCCGTCTCATGGTTTAAGATTTCTTGACCAGAGTCAAAATGAGCAAAGATAAAAGGCCCAAGAGACCAACATGCATACCATTTCGTCGGGATCCATAAGACAGTCATATTAGTGTGTGGATTTGTGTATTCAATCGGCTCAATCCTAAACATGAAGTAGAGAATGATGCCGACTAAACACTGCGGCAGTTGCCACAGAAACAAAACAAAGATTATTGGTGTTATATTAGAGTAATTAATCTTCATTATTATTCCTTAACGCATTCTTTACAGATATCGCATAATCTTCAGGCCGTTCATCAATATCATCTGGATTAAGATCAACAAGCTGGCTGGCGATTGATTTCTGTTCTGGGTCAATGTCACCTTCAATAAGACGGTCAATTTCAGCCAAAGCACGGATGACGGAATTTGCCACGGATGAGTTCAGTGCTTGTGACGCTTTCGGGTCTAACTTCTTTAATGCCTTGGCTTCATTAATATCTTCAACGCCTGTCTGGATGATAAAGGCCAATACACGCATACTTTTCTCACGAGACCAGATGGCTTTTTTCTTTGCCTCTTCTAACGCTTCTGCCTCAATCTTTGCTTTTTCCTGTTCGTAGAATGCCTTAACATGTGGCTCTTTCATCAAGTCACAAGCACGAGTGTCACGGTCAGCCCTACTCCACTTCCTAGACATCGGGTATGCCTCCGCATAGGACGCTTCCAGGGTGTTACCTGCCAACCTAGCCATAACAAATGAGTACTGTTTTTTATTTAATTTTTTCATTAGAAAAACGATTCTTGGTAAAATCTTGGATAAATTTTAATATTTTGTTGCAAAATTTAATCAAATAATACACAATTTCGTCAAAATTCAAACCAAAATTGGAGAAAATGGCAAAAAAAAAGATTGCCATTTAAAAGAGTAAAAACGGAGGAAGCTATGTACAAGTATCCAAAAATTGAAACGGTGTATAAGCGAGACATGGACGGCACAAAAAAGCTACTCGATGGAGTTTTTCGGTCGGCTGAAGTCTGTTTATTGTCTTCTTGCCCAATATGGGCAGCATATGAAAAGCTGGATGGTAGCAATCATCAAATCTATTGGGATGGCCACACAATAAAGCTGGGTGGAAGAACTGAGAACTCGAACATCCCAAATCCAGTTGTTGAGTACTTCGAGAATAAGTTCAACAACAACGAGACTGAGGAATTGTTTGAACAAATCTTTGGTGACAAACCAATGGTTCTGTTCTTTGAGGCTATTGGGAACAAGATTCAGACATATGGCAAGCACTATGGAGACATGCCACGATTTGTCATTCTGGATGTCTACAATGTGGATAATGACTCATGGTGGAACTATGGCGCAGTAGATGATACCTTGCCTAATTATCGATCGATATGTTCCATGGCAAATGCGCTTGCGGTTGAATGCAAACGTGAAGTTATGAGCGGAACAATTGATTCGATTATTACGTATGTCAAATCGAAGCCGATGTCAAAGTTTACGAAAGAAGGCGATAAATTGCCAATGGAAGGTGTTGTTGCCGTTCCTTGCTTAGAACTGAAAGATGGCAATGGAGAAAGGATAATCGTTAAGATAAAGGGTTGCGATCATTGTGAAGACTGGGCTTCGTTTATGAAGGCTTATAAATAATATTGTCTGAAATCAGTAACGCTTTACAGGAGAAAACAACATGGAAACCGAAGGAACATCAAAAGAGCTGTTGAGTAACAACAACCCAAATCTTGAATGGGCAAAAGAAGCTAATGGAAATCAGATAACAGAGTTTATGGATACTGTTCATCCCGGCAATGAGATAGCAGATGCATTCAACAACGTATTTGATAGCGCAAAAGAAATCACGCGTTATGGGGAATTAATGCATAAAGGGATACAGCTAACAAACGAGATGTCTGCAATGAGAGTCCAGATCGCTGATCTTATGCAAAAGCTAAAAGTAAAAGAGGTTGAGTTCAACAGTAACCAAAAAGAAATTACAGAGATGAAGAAATTCATTGTAAACAACCCTTTATTAAGGCTTACAAATAACGAAGGAGCAAGGCAATGATAGAGAAGCTGTTCAAAATGATTGAAGATGCTCATTGTGGTATGTGCATCAACGTCGAATACTATCATGTTTGCGGCCATGTCATTACGATATACAAGACGCCTGCATTGATCGAAGATAACAGACCGCTAATATTAGTTGAAGGTGATTTGGAAACAGCAGCGGCACAAGCATATTTGCTTTTAGACCAATATTTAAACATGACAGAAAAAGAGCGTGGCGAAATTGAACGAATGTATATCAGCTATAAATATAGAAAAGTCGGAGAACCAAAAGATGCGACTGAGCTGGCTGAATTTTAGAAAAGCAAAAATACGCTGAGTAAAGGATGGAAAACGATGAAAAGTAAAGAAACGGTCTTTGAGCTTCGCAACGTAGATGATTTAATCCCGTATGCGAGAAATGCAAGAACGCATAGTCCGGAGCAGGTGCAGAAATTAGCAGGTAGTATCAAAGAATTTGGATTTCTGAATCCTGTAGTGATTAGTGAGGATGGTGGGATCCTCGCTGGTCATGGAAGGGTAATGGCAGCACAGAAATTGGGAATCAAACAGGTACCATGCATTATTGAAAGCCATCTGACCGAGACACAGAGGAAAGCATATATTCTCGCTGATAATCGTCTTGCATTGGATGCAGGATGGGATGAAGAAATGCTTGCTTTAGAACTAGGCGATTTGTTAAACAACAACTTTAATAAAGATATAATTGGGTTTACAGAAAAAGAGATATCGGACATATTAAACGCCGAATCAAGCGACGAAATTTCCATACCCGAAGAAATCAATTATAAAAAAGATTTGGAAATAATAATTTCCTGTGAAAACGAAATTGAGCAAGAAACTCTTTTTAACGAATTAAAAGAAAGGGGAATAAAATGCCGAGTTCTAGGATTGTAAAACAAACTAAAATTAGCGATTCTTTTCGTGTAAACAAAATAAAAGGAACTTTTGACTATCAAAACGAAATAGTTGGAGAAACTTTTGATGTTAATATTCCTATTGAAAACAAAGATTGGAGCATAGGCCTTATTGTAGGCAGTTCTGGGAGTGGCAAAACCACAATAGCAAAAAATATCTTTACTGATTTTTATTTCTTTAATGGTTTTTCTTGGAAAGAACCTAGTCTGGTTGATGATTTTCCTCAAACCTGTTCTGTGGAAGACATAACTAGGTCTTTAAACGCCGTAGGATTATCTTGTGTTCCTGATTGGCTAAAACCATTTAATGTTCTTTCAAACGGTCAAAAGATGAGGGCTGAACTGGCCAGAATCTTTTTTGAGACAGAAAAACCAATAATTTATGATGAATTTACTTCCGTTGTAGATAGAGAAGTTGCTAAAGTAACAAGTTGTGTTATTTCAAATTATGTAAGAAAAAAACAACAAAAAATTTATCGCTGTTAGTTGTCACAGCGACATAATAGACTGGTTGAATCCTGATTGGGTTTATAATACAGATTTAAATGAATTTAAATGGAGGTGTCTTCGGCGAAGACCAGAAATCAAAATCAGAATTAGAACGGGAAATAACAAAGAATGGGGAATATTTAGCCGATATCATTATCTAAACACAGGACACAATAATTCAGCAAAAGTTTTTATTGCCGAACTAAATAATAAACCTGTAGGTTTTTTATCATTATGTTTTATGCCTCTTTTAAAGTTTAAAACCTATAGGTGCCACAGGTTAGTTGTGTTACCAGACTATCAAGGTCTAGGCATTGGTTCTGCAATTTTAAATTTTGTTGGAGAATATATCTATAAAAAATTAGGTTGTAGACTTCTTTTAGTAACAAGTCTAGCCTTTTTAGCTAAAAGTATTTCTAAAAACAAAAAATGGTCTCTTACCAGACGTGGACATGCCAAGCCTTACAAATCTAGCAAGTCTTCCCTAAATTCAGTAGGTTCAGTAATTATGTCGTCGTTTAACACGACTAGTTCTAGTAACAGATATACTTGGAGTCTTTTTTATAATCCAAATAAATAAAGTTTTGTGGTACGAAATTGACGCCAATTTCTTTTAAACAGAAATGTCTTTTAAATTCAATTATATTTGTTAATTCAAAAGCCACTCCCATTTCTTTATTTTTATAATAATTCTTAAATTCTTCTATTGTAATTCCACTTTTATCTTTTGTCATTTCCCACAATTTTACAGGAGGCTCTTCTATAATGTTTTTTATTGTAGCAGAGCAAACACATTTGTTTATAGGCGTTGTAACATAAAAAATTATTTTTTCTATCTTTTGTAGTGGCTTCTTTTTTCTATATTCAAAAGTTTTGTTTCCGTTTAATATTTCTTGAACAAATTGATGTTTTATTGGCAAAATAATATCCATGCTTGTTTTTTTTCCTTTACACGGCACTTTTTTTGTGCCTTACGCCATTTTTTCCTTTACACGGCACTTTTTTTGTGCCTTACGCCATTTTTTCCTT
>OCVV011240133.1_pt1 | contig 55449 bp, 53 predicted proteins | sample 1539721 | NCBI WGS metagenome assembly OCVV01 (sample SAMN02144230, study PRJEB22623) | gut metagenome | biome: sheep rumen | host: Ovis aries | place: New Zealand
GGTCAGGGCTGCAGGCGAAGAAATGCCGCGCCGCGGCTGGATGCCGGTCATGGTACCCGGCGCACCGGCTGCATGGCAGGCGCTTCCTCTGCTGATATAAGGCTCAGCACTGAGGTTTACTACACTAACGAAATGCCTCTGCCTGTGCATTTTGACCTGAACTCACTCTGCGGTGAGATAAAGGCTGTTCCCGAGGCTGCCCGTATTTTCGGAGATATATTCTCAAAAATTGATATCGGCAACGGCGAGGACGAAGCCTCTGAAGCTATGTCTCAGGAAATGATAGACAATATGATAAAGGATATGCCATTGAGAACTCTTGTGACATTTACAGATGTACCTGAGATAACCCGTGCAAATATTCAGGCTATACTTGATGATCTGAATAGCTTAATGACCCGCAAATATGAAAAGGCTGCTTCAAAGGCTATTTGACAGATTCAGCGGACGTTACGAGCATTATAAGCTTTATATGGCGGTGATTATTATTACTGTCACCTTGCTTATAGTGTTCGGAAACGTCATCGTCGCAATGCAGCCGAAGAAGATGAAGGTACAGTTTAAGTCTGACTCTGAGGACAGCATTGAGGTAACGGAGTATCATTCCTCCGCTGAGACAAAAAAGACAAGCAAGACATCGAAAAGCAGCTCCTCCCAAGCGCATGATACAAAGAAAACAACTACAACCAAAGCAGCCAAAGTCACAGAGGCCGAGATAGTTTATTCCTTCCCTGCCGATATAAATACGGCAGACCTCGGCTGCCTTTGCGCAGCTGACGGCATAGGTGAAGAGCTCGCTCGGAGGATACTTGCATACAGAGACAGCGTAGGGGTTATTATCAATATGGATATGCTTCGTGAGGTCGAGGGAATAGGCGAGAAAAAGCTGAGCACTCTGAAAAGTCAGTTCTATGTGTCATCTGAGTATTACCGTGAAATGCCGACAGCTCAGACTCAAATACAGACTGTTATTACAGAGGTCATTCCCGAGGAGGAAAATGAGCCCTACGAGGAGGAAAGCTCTGAAACGGAAGAACCGAAACCCGAACCCGAGCCCGAAATGCAAAAGGTTAATATCAACACTGCCTCTGCCGAGGAGATTGCAGAATGTCTGCTGATAGATATTGAACAGGCGCAGAAAATCGTTCAGCTAAGAGAGAAGATCCATTATTTCTCTGCTCCCGAGGAGCTTCTTCTGAATGACACTATGAGCAAGGCAATGATAGTCGAAAGGCTCGATTATATAGAGATATAGCTCGATTATATAGAGATATAGCTCAGGGCTTGCAATTGAAGGAAATTTGTGGTATAATGATAAACGTCTATAAGCTATATCAAGTGGGAAGTGATATTATGGAAAAGGTTCATTTTGAAGTAAACAGCTCTGCTGAGAAGATAATTCTGGCAGGAGCAGCCTCTGTTGCGCTGGCAATTCTGTTTGACGGCAAAAAGAAAAAGCCCAAGAAAAGAAAGAGCTTCGTTCAGAGAGTCAGCAAAAATTATAAGATAATAGATAATGCTCTTACAAGAACTGTAGCTAAAAATGTAGCTGCAAAGGAGAAGGAAAGGCTGCTTGATGAGCAGTTCAAAACCAAACTCAGGCACCTTGAAATTGAGGGCTCTGAGCCTATTGACGCTGAGGTGCTTTATGACTAAGTACTTCAAAAGCTACAGACGCTTTTTTGCTAAGGCTCTGGCTGATGAGAGCTGCGACCTTGAAAGGCTTATGCAGTATCACAAGGATCATATTGAGTTTTTCCAGCATGAGCGCTTCATTCATCTGATAGTTATGTTTTTGTTTGCTATCTCGGTAGTGATAGCATTCATTGTTATTGCTGTGACTAAGGAGATGCTTCTGATTCCGCTAGCAGTGGCTCTGCTGGTACTGCTTGTGCCTTATATCAAGCATTACTATTTTCTTGAAAACCAGACTCAGGCACTTTATCATGACTACGAAAAGCTTCACGAGAAGCTTTATGGCTTCCCAAATGACGGAGACGAGCTGAAATGACCTATCACAGCTATGAAGACAAAGAACACTGGAAAGGGAGCGTACTTACTGCTCCCCTGCCGCCTGTACTGGTAAGCTGCGGAACAGTTGATAAGCCGAATGTGCTTACTGTTGCATGGACGGGAATACTCAACACGCAGCCGCCTGTGACTTATATTTCGGTACGGCCTGAAAGATACTCCTACGGACTTATAAAGGAAAGCGGAGAGTTTGTGATAAATCTCTCCACCGAGGAGCTTGTTAAGGCTGTGGATTACTGCGGCGTTAAAAGCGGTGCCAAGACCGATAAGCTTAAAGATATGGGGCTTACTGTCTCAAAGTGCGAGGCTGTGGGAGCACCTATGTTAGACCAGTCTCCGCTGTCGCTTGAATGTAAGGTGCGGCAGATAATTCCGCTTGGAACTCATGATATGTTTATGGCTGATATTGTCGGTGTGAATGCCGCAAAGGAGCTGTTAGACGATAAAGGCAGGCTTTGTCTGGAAAGGGCAAGGCTGCTTGCTTATTCTCACGGCGAATATTATGCTCTGGGCAGAAAACTCGGAAGCTTCGGATATTCGGTCAGAAAGAAAAAGCGAAAACAAAATAAAACACAGAAAAGGACAAAGTAACTATGAACAAATTTATCGCCCTGACCGCAGTAATGGGACTCTACGCTGCGTTTGGTGCTAAAAAGACCTATGCATGGGGCTCTAAGGCTCACAAGGATATTACAGAGAAGGCTCTTAGCCTGCTTGAAAAGGAAAAGAAAGCCCGTATACTCTCGTTTTACGAGCCCTACAAGGAGCAGCTGATGAACGGCTGTACCGAGCCCGACCGCAAGGGAGACCTCGACAAGGGCGCAGGCAGGCACTACTACTCGTGTGTAAACTCAAAGGGCAAGGAGCTGCCGCTTACTAACGGCTACTATCAGAACAGACTTGGCGGCTTTCTGAGAAGTGCAAGAACTCTGCTTGAGGAGAACTACACAGCGGCTCTTTCCTACTACAAAAGCGGCAATACCGAAGAGGCTATGCACTATCTGGGACGGGCGATACATTTCGTTGAGGATATGGGCTGTACAGTTCATGTATCAAATATGAGGTATCTGCCAAAGGCGAGCAATCCGCACTATGCGTTTGAGAAGCACATCGACACCACCTGCGTTAAGCACACAGCAGAGCGCTTCGACAAGAGGCTTACCAAGAGCTATGAGAAAAGCACCTTTGAAGACGCTGCAAACAAGCTTGTAAGCTACTCTGCAAAGTTTGTCGAGATGATGTCACACCTTGACCCCAGAGCCTTTGACGATATTGCAAAGAACACTCTGCCCGTTACACAGCAGAATGTTATGGCTCTGCTTGTTAAGTTCTACAATGACTGCTCCTCAGACAACGGAAACTATGTTATCGACGCTAAAGCATATACGTTCAGGAATGAAGCCTCGGGACAGATAATAACAGTCACAGAAAAGGGTCTGACCCTTGATGATGCTGACAAGGATAAGGAACAAAAGCTGACAGTTATCCTCAAGGACAGCGGAACAGTTGCCTTCAAGGTTAAGGACGGCGGCTTTGTAAACGGCAAGTGCAGCGGCTATGACTATGTGAAGATCGACGGTCAGCCTGCACTTTACAGACTGGCTGCCCTCGGGAACAGACGCTTCAGAATAGCCGTAGGGTCTGCTGACTTTGAAAAGGTAATTGAAAACAGTCAGGCAGGAAAGCTGGTATTCTCAAAATTTCAGCCCGGGAACAAAGCTCAGAACTGGATATTGCAGTAACAAAAAAGGCTGTATCGGAGTTTTCCGATACAGCCGTATTTTTATGTACCTTATCTTGCCTCGCAAATCAGTTTGATAGCAGTTCTGTCTTCACCGTCAATAGTTACGTTTGCAAATGCAGGAATACAGATCAAATCGATCCCGACTGGAGCAAGATAGCCCCTTGCGATCGCTACAGATTTGATTGCCTGATTTGCTGCGCCTGCGCCGACAGCCTGTATCTCAACAGCTCCACTTTCACGGATAACACCTGAAATAGCACCTGCAACTGAATTTGGTACTGATCTTGATGAAACCTTTAGTATCTCCATATCGTTTTCTCTCTTTCCTGATAAATTTTTTGACAAAATGTCCTTGCAATGATTATACAACAAAAAGCTGACAATTTCAAGCCCTATTTCTAAATTTTGTGATTATCGCTTAATAACACGAGTTATATTTGTTGCTTTTCCCGATTGTTCATTGAAGCTAACTACAACCGCATTTATGAAAGGCGCTTCATCGCTTTCAGAGAACTTTACGGGAGTATGATAAAGGAACTTCTTTATCACAATATCCTTGTCAACTCCGAGCACCGACCTCTCTGCTCCCGTCATTCCGACATCGGTGATATAGGCTGTATGTCCGCCTAAAATAGCTTCATCGGCTGTCTGGACATGAGTATGTGTTCCGAGCACTGCAGTTACTCTGCCCTCAAGATAATAGCCCATAGCCTTTTTTTCCGAGGTCGCCTCAGCGTGGAAATCAACGAATATATTCGGAGTACGGATATTTTCAAGAAGCTTGTCCACATAGTTGAAGGGATTCTCTACAGAATCAAGGTAGAGCGTTCCCATAAGGTTTACGATTGCAACCTGACAAGCGCCCATATCAATCACATAAACGCCCTTTCCGATAACTCCGTCAGGATAATTTGCAGGTCTTAAAAGCCTGTCCTCTATCTCATAGAGCTCCTCAGCTTCCTGACGTCGGAAAGCATGGTTGCCTGTTGTGACAACATCAGCCCCGAGGTTTATAAGCTCTCTGTAGGACTGCGGAGTTACTCCGTTGCCCTGTGCTGAGTTTTCACCGTTTATAACGGTTATGTCGATTTCAAATTCCCTTTTGATGTCATAAAGGCACTTTGACAGCATATCTCGGCCGCCGTTGCCCACTACATCTCCGATAAACAGCAGATTCATCGCTGTTCTCCTCTCTATTATAAAACAAACCAAGTGCGAAAAAACAAGAAAGCAGGACAGCCGCAAGACTGCCCTGCTTTTGTTAATCATATATTATCGTCAGTAATGACAGGTGTGTCGCCTACTGTAAGCTGGGAATCATCGGTCAGCGGTGCAGGGTCACTGTACTCAGACTCGGGAATCTCGCCGTTCATAAGCTTGTAGAAGGTCGGTCCGTCGATTTTCTCGTTCTTCATCAGATACTTAGCAATAAGGTGGAGCTTATCAATATGCTGTGTGAGCAGCTCCTCTGCCTTTTCAAAGGCTGTCTCGATGATAGATCTGATCTCGTTGTCGATCTCAGCAGCGATATTATCCGAATAGCTCGGTGTGTTGCTGTAATCACGTCCGAGGAATACCTCGTGCTCTGGCTGACCGTAAACAACAGGACCTAAATTCTCGCTGAAGCCATAGCGTGTTACCATGCTTCTGGCTGTAGAGGTCGCTCTCTCGAGGTCATTCGATGCGCCTGTCGAGATATCATCAAGGATTATCTTCTCGGCAACACGGCCACCCAGCAGAACGATGATGTTCTCAAACATCTCATTCTTTGAAACGAAGGACTTATCCTTCTCGGGCAGGCTCATGGTGAAGCCGCCTGCAGAGCCTCTCGGGATTATAGTCACCTGATGCACCTTATCCTGCGACTTGCAGTAATAGGTACAGATAGCGTGGCCGCCCTCATGGTAAGCGGTGAGCTTCTTCTCAGCCTCGGTTACTACCTTTGACTTCTTCTCAGGGCCTGCAATTACCTTGATAGATGCCTCTTCGAGCTCTGCTCTTGTAATAGCCTTCTTATTATATCTTGCCGCAAGGAGCGCTGCCTCATTAACGAGGTTTTCAAGGTCTGCTCCTGTGAAGCCGACTGTAGACTTGGCAATTGTTGCAAGGTCAACATCGGGAGCAAGCGGCTTATTCCTTGTGTGAACTTTAAGAATATCCTCTCTGCCCTTAACATCAGGGTAGCCGACAAGTATCTGTCTGTCAAATCTGCCCGGTCTGAGGAGCGCAGGGTCAAGAATATCACGTCTGTTGGTTGCGGCCATAACGATAACCGAATCGTTATCCTCAAAGCCATCCATCTCAACGAGGAGCTGGTTCAGGGTCTGCTCACGCTCATCGTGACCGCCGCCGAGGCCTGCACCTCTGTGTCTGCCGACTGCGTCTATCTCGTCGATAAATACGATAGCAGGAGCGTTTTTCTTTGCCTGATCGAACAGGTCTCTTACTCTTGAAGCGCCGACACCGACGAACATCTCAACGAAGTCAGAACCCGAGATTGAGAAGAACGGCACCTTAGCCTCACCAGCAACTGCTCTTGCAAGCAGGGTCTTACCTGTTCCGGGAGGGCCCTCAAGCAGTACACCCTTAGGAATTCTTGCGCCGATCTCAAGATATTTCTTGTTATCACGCAGGAAGTCAACGATTTCCTGAAGCTCTTCCTTTTCTTCCTCAGCACCTGCGACATCATCAAATGTAGCCTTCTTGCTGTCAGGCGATACCCTTGCATTTGCCTTTCCGAAGGAGGACATTTTTCCGCCGCCTGCACTTCTCATCATAAAAATGAAGAAGAAGATCATTACACCCAGCATAAGAAGCGTAGGTATCAGATTAAGCCAGAAGCTGTTATCCGATATCGGGATAAGATCATACACAAGCGGATCATCGGGGTACTTTGCATTATAGAGCTTTCTGTAGCTCTCTGCATCGTCACCGCCGAGCACCTCATTAACAAAGATAGACACATTTGGAACAGTATAGGAGTTTACCTTCTCGGTATCATCGGTATTAAGCTTATATTTAAGCTGTCCCGAGCCAAGATCGAGCTCAAACTCCGAAACTTCGAGATTATCAAAGCTGTTCATTACCTCAGAGTATTTCTTGCCTGAGTTGCCCGATGACATATTCGTGAGCATAAACACAAGCCCGAATATGATCGCTACAGAAACAAGCAGATATATGAACAGCGTCTTTCCGTTTCCGCCACTCTTCAATTGATCACAACCTTACTATTATATATTTTTATGCCCGCATTAAAGCAGGCTCTGCATTCTTTTTTGCCGACCGCTGTCAGCTTACCCATTATAATACGTTTTTGTGACAGTTTTATGATATTCTGAACACGAGTATTCTTTTTGTACTGCTGTCAATTTTTACACGCTCAGCCGAGCCGAAGTTCTCCACAAAAACGATGCCATCGCTGTCAGATAGAAGCACCGCACTGTTTCTTTCATTCTGTCTGAAAGCGCTGTTTATAAGCTTTCTGACGTCTGATGTAAACTCACGGCTGCAAAGCTGTATTTTATCACCCGAAATTCTCGGTCTGACAACAAGCTCACCTCTTATTTTATCATAATCCAAGCAACAGTTTGTGAATTTTTTGTGAATATTTTCAATTGTTTCGGGAGCATTTATTATTTCAAAGCAAATTTTTCGCCCGCAGTACTCTATTTCGCAGTTTCCGCTGACTGTAACACTCTGAAAATTTACATTTTCTGTTTCCATTTTATCAAAGGAGAGCGCTCCTTTAGAGACATTAGCACTTATACCCTTAGTGATATTGTATCTTCCGCCGTCTTGGATAATCCTGTCAAGCTCCTTAACAGCCTGAGCTGAAACTTTGAAGCCCTCGGCTGAAACTATGAGCATAAGAGCTCTTCGCCTGATACTGATATGTGCCTGTGACAAAAGCTTGGTATCATATCCGCCTGATTGCCTGCACTCTGCAAACAGGTCTGAGGCAAGCTTATCAAGGTATTCGCTGTCGGCTCTGAGATTATCAGCTGTATCTCTGTATGATGTAAACAAGCCCTCATTAAGCTCACGCATAACGGGTATTATGCGGTGGCGTATCTTATTTCGGGAGTAAATATCCTCAAGGTTTGTTGAGTCGGTCACAAAGTCCTGCCCCTGCTCTGAGAGATAGGCTTCTATTTCCTCTCTTGTACTGTTAATAAGAGGTCTTATTATCCTGCCCCTGACGGCAGGTATACCGCTTAGTCCTTTTAGGCCCGTACCCCTTGACAGATTGAAAAGTGCTGTCTCAAGATTGTCGCTCAGAGTATGCGCTGTACAGATCTTGTCAGCTTCTATACTCTCAAAATAGCGGTAACGAAGCTCCCTGGCGCCAAGCTCTGTGGACACTCCGTGCTCCTCACAGTAGGCATTGACATCTATCCGCACAGACTCAAACGGCACGGAAAGACGCTCGCAAAGCTCTCGGCAGAAGGCCTCGTCACGGTCACTTTCAGCACCCCTCAGACAATGATTTACATGACAAGCCTTTATCTTATAGCCCAGCTCATATAAACACAAAAGGAGCGCAGTGCTGTCTGCTCCGCCCGAAAGGCAGACCAGAAGGCACTCGCTCTTTGTACACATATTGTATTTTTCGATAGTCTTACTGACTGTTTGTGAAAGCTCAGCCATCATCTCTCCTGAAATCTAAGCCTCTGAACAGAGTATACTCACCCATCCAGCCAAGCTGAATGGTATTCGTCTGTCCGTGGCGGTTTTTAGCGACTATGCATTCCGCAGTTGATTGGTCTGCATTTGCATCATGGTATGCCTCTCTGTAGAGGAACATTATAATATCTGCGTCCTGCTCTATAGAGCCCGACTCACGAAGGTCGGACATAAGAGGCCTCTTATCCTCACGCTTTTCGGCACTTCTTGAAAGCTGCGACAAAGCTATAACAGGGACATTGAGCTCCTTTGCCATAAGCTTCAGACCTCGGGTTATCTCGCTGACAATTTCAACACGGCTTGCGTTCTTGTTTGAGCCCTGCATAAGCTGTATGTAGTCGATGACCACAAGCCCCAGGTTATTGAGCCTTCTGAGCTTAGCCTTCATCTGTGCAACGCTGGTATTTCCGCCGTCATCAAAATAGATAGGAAGTCTGGATAGCGTATCTGCCGCCTCAGCGATCTTGTCCCAGTCCTCAGGCTGAAGCTTACCTGTTCTCATAAGAGAGTTATCTACAAGAGCCTCAGTAGCAAGCATTCTCGAAACAAGCTGATCCTTGCCCATCTCAAGGGAGAAGAACACAACGTCTTTCTTCGTGTTTTTGCACATATTGACTGCAATATTCGCAGCAAATGCCGACTTTCCCATAGCAGGACGGGCTGCAATTATGATAAGGTCGCTCTTGTTAAGACCTGTGGTTATAGCATCAAGCTGGCCGAAGCCCGTTGTCGCTCCGAGGTAATCGGCGGCATCGGCGCCTGAAATCTCTTCGAGATGCTTGAAGGTATCGACGATAACATCGCCTATTCTTGTCAGACCGAGGACATTTCTGCCCTGACGGATATTGTATATGGTCTGCTCTGCTGAGTCAAGCTGTTCGTCGGCTGTTTCTGTGCCGTAATATGCCTTCTGGAGTATATCGTTTGCACAGGAAATAAGCTGTCTAACCTTATATTTCTCAATTATCAGATTGCAGTAGCTGTCTATGTTCGCAGTTGAGGGAACGTTCTCCATAAGACCTTTGAGATAGGTCTTAGCCATTGCAGAGGTCTCAAACACGCCGGCTGTAACAGCCTCGTCGATGACTGTAAGCACATCTTTATCCGAGGAGTTATGCATAGTCCTCACGATAATAGAGAAGAGCTGCTGATGCTGAGGTCTGTAGAAATACTCAGGCTTCATCATCTCAACTACCTGAGCCAGACAGTCAGGGTCAAGAAGCACTCCGCCTATAACGGCTTCCTCGGCCTCCTGCATATATGGGAGCTCTCGCCCCAGTAAAGCGGCTGTATCAAAGCCGCTGTTTTTTTCTGCCATAATTATTATTCCTCAATAACCTTGATTTTAATGTCACAGCCAACTCCGTGAGTAAGCTTGATAGCTGCATCAAAATCGCCGTATGCCTTGATCTCGGCTTTGAGATTTATCTTCTTTTTGTCGATATCAACACCGTACTGAGCCTTTATAGCATCGCTTACAGCGGCTGCCGTAACAGCGCCGAAGAGCTTTCCGCCCTGACCTGCCTTAGCCTTGATAACGACCTCCTTGCCCTCAAGAGCGCTTACCGACTTCTTGTTGTCGGCTATCTCAACATCGATCTTATGCTGAGCCGAAGCCTTCTTGCCTGCAAGGTCATTCATGTTCTTGGAGTTTGCTTCAAGAGCGAAGCCCTTAGCTATAAGATAGTTTCTTGCATAGCCGTCAGCGGCATTTATAACGTCGCCTGCCTTGCCCGAACCTTTAACATCTTTGATAAGTATAACCTTCATACTGTACACGTCCTTTCATTATTCTGAGAAGTTATTCCTGATATATTCGTCAATTGCGTTATTAAGCTTTTGTTTTGCGTCCTCAAGAGTAGTTTTCATCTGAGTTGCCGCCATAGTGAGGTGTCCGCCTCCGCCGAGGGATTCCATTACCACCTGAACGTTGAATGCGCCCATGCTTCTGGCGGAGATATTCACTGTATCGCCAAGCTGATAAAGCACAAACGATGCATTTACTCCCGTAATGCCCAAGAGCTCATCTGCTGCCTGAGATGCAGCTATTCTTATCTCGGGGAAGGTCTCCTCGGTAAAGGCAATAGCGCAGCCTCGGTAAATAGCCGCATTATTGATAAGAGAAGACTTCTGATGATAGGTCTCGATAGAGTTTGCGAAGAGCTTCTTTACTGCAACGGTATCTGCTCCGTACTTTTTAAGAAGAGCCGCAGCCTCAAAGGTCATAACACCTGTTTTCATTACGAAGTTCTTTGTATCAAGCATGATACCCGATAGCAGAGCCTCGGCAACAGGTGCGGATATCCTTACATCCTCACCGAAATACTGCACGAGCATTGATACAAGCTCGCAGGCAGATGATGCATTCGGCTCAAGATATGACATTACTGTCGGCTGTATGCCGTCTACCATTCTTCTGTGGTGGTCAATAACTATTATATCTCTTGCCTTTGAGAGCACCTCTGCGGACTCAACAAGGGCGGGATTGTGCGTATCGCAGACAACAAGCAGAGTGCTGTCATCAAACATTGAAAGGCCCTGCTTAGGTGTGATGAACAGGTCATCTGACTCGGTCTCTTCAAGGTAGTCAATAAGTGAGACTGCAAGGTTCTTTGTCCTGTCAACGATGACATAGGCAGGCTTGCCGAGCTGTCTTGCGGCACTGACTATACCGATAGATGAGCCTATACTGTCAAGGTCTCCGAAGCGATGACCCATAACCAGCACCTTATCATGAGAGTCAATATGCTCAAGAATGCTCTTAGCAACCATTCTGATCCTTGTTTTGTTGTTCGAGTCAGTACCCGAGGACAGACCGCCGAAGAAGTTGAACTCTCCGTTTTCCTTAACAGCCGCCTGATCTCCGCCTCTTCCGAGACACATTTCAAGAGCCTGTCTTGCAAACTTTTCGCTCTCGGCAGGATTCATACCGTCACGGCCGACACCGATAGAAATAGTGATGTTTGAACGGTCTGAAACCACGATCTTACGAGCCTGCTCCAGTATTTTGAAGCGTGACTCAATTATAGGAGCTAAGTGGCGCTCTTCCATGAAGATATAGAACTTATCGTTTGAGACCTTCTTTGAAACGGCAGTCGTGCCGTCGATAAAGTCCTCGATAAGGCGTTCTATCTCAACCTGAACGTGAGCCTTTTCACTCTCACGGACGCCTGACATCAGGTCATCATAGTTGTCTATCATAATGATGATAGTTGCTCTGTGCGACATTCTGTGCTCATAATCAAGCTCGATAAAGTCGGTTACATCGTCAAAGTAGATGAGCGTAAGGTTATTGTCCGCCTCGTTCTCGACCGCTTTTGCGTAATAGAACTTTGTATTCACGCAGACAAGATCACCCTTCGGATCGTGTATCTGACCGAGGTCTATGTTCATAACGTCCTGTATCTTCTGACCGTAGGGCTCTCCGTCAAGGAAAAGCTTATCGGTAAAGGCCTGATTCGACCAGATTATCGAGTTGTCTGCATCTATCACTATGACAGGTGCAGGGAAATTGTACATTGAGTCTCTTTCTTTCCTGGTTATCATAGTAGCCATGCGTGACACTTTTTTCTTTGTCTGTGTCATAAAGCCCCAGAGCTCTAAAAGCAGCATAAATACACACAGCACATCAACCACTATCAGAATATTTCCGAGAGTGCTTCTTGACGGCGTATTATGCAGTACTATTGCGCCTATAAAGGCACACAATGCAGTCAGAGCGACTGTTGCCCGCACCAGTATATGAAAACCGTTGTTGTTCTTCATATCAGCTAACATCCCTTTCTGCCCGAGGGTTTTCCCGACAGGCAAAATGCGTATCTATATTTCCATTATGATAGGAAGTATCATAGGGCTTCTCTGGGTTTTCTCAAAGATAAACTCTGAAAGCTTATCCTTCATTTTGCCCTTAATGGAGTTCCAGTCCTTCATATTGTGTTCCAGACAATCCTCCAGAGCTGCGGCAAGGATAGACTGAGCCTCGCTCATAAGCTCTTCGCTCTCCCTGACGTAGACAAAGCCTCGGGAAACAACATCAGGACCTGCTAAGACCTCACCCGACAGACGGTCTATAGTTGCAACTGCGATTATAAGTCCGTCTTCAGCAAGGCGCTTTCTGTCTCTGAGAACTATAGCTCCCACATCTCCGACACCCAGGCCGTCAACAAGAACTCTTCCCGCAGGCACCTGACCGACTATCTTCATATCAACTCCGTCAGTCTCGATAATATTTCCGATAGAGGCAATTATTATATTTCTCTCAGGTATACCGACGGAGAGGGCTGTCTGCTTATGCTTCATCAGGTGCTTGAATTCGCCGTGAACGGGGATAAAAAACTTAGGCTTTGTGATTGAAAGCATAAGCTTCTGCTCTTCCTGACAAGCGTGACCCGAAACATGAACATCATACATACTCTCGTAGATGACCTCAGCACCAAGCTTCATAAGGTCGTTGACAACTGCCGTTACAAGCTTTTCGTTTCCGGGAATAGGGTTTGCGGAAATAATAATGAAGTCCTGCGGTGTGATAGTTACCTGCCTGTGGAAGTTCTCTGACATTCTCTTTAACGCCGACATAGGCTCGCCCTGACTTCCTGTGGTAACTATAACCATCTTCTCGGGCGGATACCTGCCTATGGAGTCAATATCCACAAGCACTCCCGCAGGCACTTTCAGGTAGCCGAGCTCCACACCCTTTGACATTACATTCACCATGCTTCTGCCCGAGCAGGCGACCTTTCTGCCGTGAGTAACAGCATTGTTGATGATCTGCTGAACTCTGTGAATATTTGAAGCAAAGGTAGCTATTATTATTCTCTTGCCCTCAGCCTGAACGAAAAGGCGCTCAAAGCTCTCTCCGACCTTGCGCTCACTCATTGTAAAGCCCGGGCGCTCGGAGTTGGTTGAGTCTGCCATAAGGGCGAGAACTCCCCTGTTTCCAAGCTCTGCAAATCTTGGAAGGTCGATAATACCGCCCTCAATAGGTGTATAGTCCACCTTGAAGTCACCCGTGTGTACAAGCACTCCCGCAGGGGTATGGATAGCAAAGCCCACAGCGTCGGGAATTGAATGGTTTACTCTTATAAACTCAACAGCCATACAGCCGAAGCGGACAGTCTGTCTCGGCTCAACTACATTGAGTTTGCAATCAGCAAGTATTCCGTGCTCCTTGAGCTTGCCCTCAACAAGTCCAATAGTCAGCCTTGTACCGTAAACAGGGACATTGAATTTCTTGAGAAAATACGGAAGTCCTCCGATATGGTCCTCATGTCCGTGAGTAAGGACAACACCTCTCAGCTTATCTATATTCTTCTCTATATATGTGAAATCAGGTATAACAATATCGACACCGGGCAGATCGCTGTCAGGGAATGCAAGTCCGCAGTCAAGCACGAACATATCATTTGAGCACTCAATAACATTGAAGTTCTTGCCTATCTCGTCAAGGCCTCCCAAAGGGATTATCCTTACAGGAGTTTTTCTTGCAGGCTCTCTGGTGCGGTGTGTGCTCTGGTTCTGGCTCTGCCTGTCCTTGCGGCTCAGATTTTTGAGTATGCTGTGCTCAGCGCCCTTTAATGATACCGCCTTCCCATTGCCTTTAGGGTTTGACACCTTCAGCGGAGCCGCCGCATCAGTTCTTCTGAACACACGCTTTCCGACCGTGTTTTTAACTTTATTTTTCTGTTCACTCATAAATAAAAATGTCTGCTCAGAGCTTTTTTATGCCATACCAAGCCCACGGCACAGGAATATCCTGCGTCGGGAATGCTCGGAGCAGACTGCTCCTCTCTTTCTGCGCACTGCGCTGTAATTATTATGTATCAGGCACGCATGGCAATTGCCCTGAAAGAATTACAGACGGGTTTTCCGCTGCTTAGTGTATCTATGCAGTACCTTATATAAAGCGGATTTCTCATCTCCGCTGAACGAACACAAATATACTCTTATATTGTACTCCATTTTTCTCTCATTGTCAAGATGCATAATCTACAAAGGGCAGCAGAAAAATGTCTGAAATTATCTTATTTTGTCTTATTATGTATAATAGGGTGTTTTTTTGTACAATTGCATTTTACCCCCTTTTCAAAATGAAAAAAGTATGTTATAATATTACGGACAATAGATTTTCAGGAGGTAAAAAATGACAAATGACTTTAATGAGCTTAAAAGGCTCGCACTGGAAAAATACTTTTCTCACCTTAACGATATGCAGAAAAAAGCCGTATTCCACATAAACGGACCACTTCTGATACTGGCAGGAGCAGGAAGCGGAAAAACTACTGTCCTTGTAAACAGGATCGCGAATATGATTTTCTTCGGTGATGCCTACAACAGCGACACGGGCTTCGGGACACCCTCGGCTGATGACTATGCATTCCTCAGAGCATACATAAACGGCGAAACCGATGACGCATTAAAGCTTGCCGATATAGTATCCTATAACTGTGTAAGACCATGGACCGTGCTTGCTATCACCTTCACGAACAAGGCGGCAGGCGAGCTGAAGGAAAGGCTTACAAATATGCTTGGTGATGCAGGCAGCGGTATCACAGCCGCAACCTTCCATTCTGCCTGTGCAAGGATCCTCAGAAGAGAGGGTGAAAAGCTGGGGTATCAGTCCTCGTACACTATCTATGATACCGATGACTCGCAGAGAGTGATTAAGAGCATTCTTCATGACATAAACGTGTCTGACAAGATGTTCCCGCCGAAGTTAATTATGGCGGAAATATCGCACTCAAAGGACAGTCTTATCTATCCTGATGAGTATATTGCCGAAGCAGGCGGAGATTACAGAAATCTTGTTATCGGCAAGGTGTACAAAATATATCAGGAGCGTTTATTGCAGGCAAATGCTATGGATTTTGACGATATTATCGTAAATACGGTAAGGCTGTTTGAGAACTTCCCCGATGTATTGGAGCACTATCAGAATCTGTATAAGTACATTCTGGTTGATGAGTATCAGGATACGAACAAAGCACAGTTCAGGCTTATTTCGCTTTTGTCGGACAAGTACAAGAATATCTGCGTTGTAGGTGATGATGACCAGAGCATTTATAAGTTCAGAGGGGCAACTATTGAGAACATTCTGAACTTTGAAGATCAGTTTGAGATCACTGACGGCTGTATGGTCATAAAGCTTGAACAGAACTATCGCTCCACTCAGAATATTCTTACCTGTGCCAATAAGCTTATCAGCAACAACAAGGGCAGAAAGGGCAAAAACCTCTGGACAGATGCAGGACGCGGCGATAAGATAACGGTATATCGCTCTCCGAATGAGAGGTCTGAGGCAGGCTTTGTGGCTGATACTATACTTGAAAGCGTCGAAAAGGGTGCTAAATACAACGATCATGCCGTTCTTTACAGAATGAATGCAATCTCCAACAGTCTGGAGCGTGCTCTCATTCAGAGGAATATTCCTTACAAGATATTCGGCGGACCTAAGTTTTATGACCGCAAGGAAATCCGTGATGTTCTGGCTTATTTGCAGGTTATCAATAACCCGAGCGATATGCTCAGGTTCAGACGCATTATCAATGTGCCGAAAAGGGGCATAGGCGAGGCTACTGTCAGGACTATTGAGCAGATAAGCTCCGACCTTGGTACTGACCCTATCTCGGTAATGGCTGATTCTGACGGGCTTGCTCCGCTGGTGAGGAAGTCGGCAGTTCTTAAAAAGACGGCTGAGATGTTTAATAACCTTATTGAGTTTGCCGATACACTTGAGCTGCCCAAGCTTCTTGACCTGATTATAGATAAAACAGGCTATGCAGAGGAGCTCAAAAAAGAGGGCGATGAGGGCGTGGGAAGGCTTGAAAACATAGCCGAGCTTAAATCCACAATGCAGAACTACATCGACGAAAACGAAGATCCCTCTCTTTCGGGATTTCTTGAGGAAATATCGCTCTACACCGATATTGACAGCCTTGACAACGAGGCTGACTACGTTGTGCTGATGACTATGCACGCTGCAAAGGGTCTGGAGTTCCCGACTGTGTTTGTTACGGCTATGGAGGAGAATATCTTCCCGTCTTCCAGAAGCCTTGAAGAGGGCGAACTTGAGGAAGAAAGAAGGCTTGCTTACGTTGCTGTCACCAGAGCAAAGAAAAAGCTTTTCCTTACTTACTCAATAGAAAGGCTTATCTACGGGCGCAGCGACAGTAACAGGGTTTCACGGTTTATAAAGGAGCTTCCTCAGGAGCTGCTTGAAACTAAAGACGAGGTGCTTCTGGCAGGTGAAAGGAACGGATTTGAACCTCCGAAGAGCATAAGCCTTCAGCAGCAGATGAGAAGCAGGACATCGGCCTCGGAGCCTGTCGAGATGAATTTCAGCGTAGGTGAGAGGGTAACACACAAGATCTTCGGAGAGGGCACAGTGCTTTCTGCAAAGCCTATGGGCAGTGATGTGCTCGTCGAAATAGCCTTCGACGGCAGAGGAACCAAGAAAGTCATGGCAAGGTATGCAAAGCTCAAAAAGGCTGATTTGTAAATTTTATAAAAATAATGCCTCAGGCACTTGACAAAGCTCTTACAATCTGATATAATATGTTAGTCGCTGTAAAGTGATGAGCTATTAGCTCAGTTGGCAGAGCATTTGACTTTTAATCAAAGGGTCTGGGGTTCGAATCCCCAATAGCTCACTTCCCCGTATTCCTTAACGGAGTATGGGGATTTTTTATAACCATTCCTAGCTTTTTACCGTCTAATATATAGAGGAAAAGAAAGGAGATCGCTATGACGACTAATGAGTTAAAAAAGGCTGTGTTGCAGGCTAAGCTCGGCGACAAAAGCAGCTGGGACTGCTTATATAATGAGTTTGAGAAAAAAATATATGAGCTTGCACTTAAATACGTACAGGACTCTCAGACAGCCGAGGATATACGCTCCGAGACATTTGTTACGGCTATGGAGAAGGTAAGTGAGCTCAATGATGATGCCTCTTTCGGGAGTTGGTTGTACACTATAGCATATCATAAAAGTATAGATCATCTGCGTGATGAGAAAGCTATAGTCCGTATCAATGAGATAGATGAGCTTGACGAGCCTGTTATGCTCCCCGAGGATATCACAGAAAACAAGGAAACTCAAGAAGAACTCAGGAGCATCATAAGCAGTCTGAAGCCCGATATGCGAACTGCTGTGATAATGTACTATTTCCAGCAGAAGAACATTTCTGACGTTGCGCAGGAACTCGGACTTACAAACAATGCCGCCAAACAAAAGCTTTTTCAAGCGAGGAAAAAGATAAGAAAGGGTGTTGAAAAGCTCGCAGGGGGCGGAGTGCTGCTTGCAGCAATACCTATGGAGGCTGTGCTTGAAAGTGTTCTGAGCAAAGAAGTCATCGGGGCGTCGGCTGCTAGGATAAGCTTCGGGACTGCCAAAATAGCTGCTGCCGCTGCCGCAGGCGTGATAGCCTTCACTGTGCCGACAGTATTGTTTCTTAACGATAATGATCGTCACCACAAGAATGACAGCAGCTCTTCTACAGACAGCATCTATATCAAAAAAAATGCAATAATTCCCGATGTTCGCTATATGGACTATGATCAAGCTGCCCAAAAGCTAAGTGATCTCGGATTCAAGGCGATCGAGCATAAGAATACTGTTGACCTCGCAGCTAAGAAAGGTGAAGCGGCAGGAACTTCGCCTCTCGGCGGAACAAGCTACGATATCAACAAGAGCGTTACCTTATATGAAGCTCTTGACAGCGGTATGAGCGACTCTTACATTGATGAAATGAGAGGAAATGTGAAACAGCAGGAATACTCAGAAGAGATTTTTGACGGCATTTTTTCATATCCTGCCGAGCAGATAAGCTTTATTCCCGAGTATAAACAAGACGAGAACGAAAAAGCAAAATATGACCGTATAATGATAGATTTTGAGATATTGCCGGAACTTATCTGCGATGAAAGCGACGTTAAACAATATGAACCTACGCTGGAATACAATGACGGAACTGTCACTTATCCGCTTGGGAGGGGTTCGATCTTGACTTTTACAGGAATTGAAGATACTACGTGGTATATCTTTTACGCAGACGGTACACCCGATTCGGCTAAGCTGTTTTTCACCGATATTCATACCAACGAGAAGCTGTTCTACGGAACATATTTCTTTAACTACGGCACTAAGCAGATATTATTTGTCAGTGCGATCGATAAGAACGAATAGAAAAAAGCAGGCAGTCAACGCTGTCTGCTTTTACTTTAATATCTCATCATAGAAGTACATTTCATCTGCGGTGTAGGGCTTATCCTTTGGCTTTTGCTTTTTGGCGGGGAAGAAGATAAGCCTTATTATCTGAAGCGGTAATGTGATAAGGTAAAATAATAGTTTAAGCATACGTTCCCCCCAGATACGCCCTTAATTCTTTCAGCCAGTCAGGGACATTCTCAGTCTTCACGATCAATGTGCCGTTTTTATATTCCGCGATCTCTGCAAAGCCGTTCTCATTATCATAAAAGCGCACCTCATTACAGTACGGCAAAACCTTGGAAAGGTCTTCAAACCGCTTGGCAAAGCGCCTTTCAACATCTGAGCTTGCTATATTATGACCGCCCTTGCGGACACGGTTTTCAATTCTGATAATGCTTTCATCAGAGGTATTGACACCAATATAATAAAGCCTAACAAAATAATCAAGTTCACGGGCTTTTTTGATCGTTTTAACTGTTCGTACACCTGACAGCGTGGTCTCCTGAGTGAAATTTATGCCCTTATCAAGACAATCATTTACAAGCTTAATAGCCTTCTTGCCGCCTGCTATCCTGTCTCCGCATAATTCGGCAGTTATTTTGTCTGTGTCTATAATCTGCCCAAGCTCAGTACTCTCGGCAGATAGCACACCCGACAAGCTGCTTTTTCCAACTCCGTTCACTCCGCCGATAATCGTGAATATTTTCAAGACAAGCCCTCCCCTCTGTTCTTATATAATAGCACATCTCGGCGGCAAAGTCAATAAAAGCAAAAGCACAAAAAATTCACGCAATTTCTTATTTCTGCGCTTGACAAATCATCGCAAATGTGCTAAACTATATGCATATATGTAAAGGCTATGACGAAGAGAGTAGGCATTTAGTGAAAGTCAAAGCGAGCCGCCGTTGGTGTGAGGGCGGTATGATTAGCTTTCTGCCGAAGATCACTTTATCAGCTGCGCACCGAATTACAGTAGGCTGCGACGTTTTTTCCTGCGTTATAGGGAACGCATATAAATGTATGCTGAATGGGTGGTTGCGATTGCTTCGGGCTTTCGTCCTTTTCGGGGCGAGGGCTTTTTTTATTGCCTCCCTGTAAGCAAAATAATGAAAGGATGAGTTTAGTGTACAAAAAAGTGGACACCAATCTGAACTTTGTTCAGAGGGAAAAGGAAGTCGAAAAGTTCTGGGACGAGAACGGCATCTTTGAGAAGAGCATCGACACCCGCAAAAAGGGCGAATCTTATGTTTTTTATGACGGCCCTCCGACTGCTAACGGAAAGCCGCACATCGGCCATGTGCTGACCCGTGCTATCAAGGATATGATCCCGAGATACCACACTATGAAGGGCGCTATGGTTCCGAGAAAGGCAGGCTGGGACACTCACGGACTGCCTGTTGAGCTTGAGGTCGAAAAAATGCTCGGTCTTGACGGCAAGGATCAGATCGAGGAATACGGTCTTGAGCCCTTCATCGAGAAGTGCAAGGAGAGCGTATGGAAATACAAGGGAATGTGGGAGGATTTCTCAGGAACTGTAGGCTTCTGGGCTGACATGGAGAACCCCTATGTTACCTATCACAATGATTTTATCGAGTCCGAGTGGTGGGCTCTCAAACAGATATATGACAAGGGTCTGCTTTACAAGGGCTTCAAGATAGTTCCTTACTGCCCGAGATGCGGAACTCCCCTTTCATCTCACGAGGTAGCTCAGGGATATAAGCTCGTTAAGGAGCGCTCAGCTATCGCAAGATTTAAGATAAAGGGCAAGGACGAGTACTTCCTCGCTTGGACCACAACTCCGTGGACTCTGCCCTCGAACGTGGCTCTCTGCGTAAACCCGAATGAGACCTATTGCAAGGTAAAGGCTGCTGACGGCTACACCTACACAATGGCTCAGGCTCTGCTGGATACAGTTCTCGGACCGCTTGCTAAGGACGGCTCTCCTGCTTATGAGGTTCTTGAAAGCTGCACAGGTAAAGACCTTGAATATACCGAGTATGAACCCCTGTTTGAGTGCTCGGGCATTGCTGCTCAGAAGCAGAACAAGAAGGCTCACTTTGTTACCTGCGACAACTACGTTACCATGTCAGACGGTACAGGTATAGTTCATATTGCTCCTGCCTTCGGTGAGGACGACTCCCGTATCGGCAAAAACTACGATCTGCCTTTCGTGCAGTTTGTTGACGGAAAGGGCAACATGACCGAGGAAACTCCTTTTGCAGGTCTCTTTGTAAAGGACGCTGACCCCGAGGTTCTTAAAGACCTTGACAAAAGCGGAAAGCTCTTCTCAGCGCCTAAGTTTGAGCATGACTATCCTCATTGCTGGAGATGTAATTCTCCTCTTATCTACTATGCAAGAGATACCTGGTTCATCAAGATGACTGATGTAAAGGACAGGCTGATTGCTAACAACAACACTATCAACTGGATACCCGAGAGCATAGGTACAGGCCGTTTCGGTGACTGGCTGAAAAATGTTCAGGACTGGGGCATTTCCAGAAACAGATACTGGGGCACACCTCTCAACATCTGGGAGTGTGAGTGCGGCTGCCGCCATTCTATCGGTTCTATCGAGGAGCTGAAGTCGATGTCTGACAACTGCCCCGAGGATATAGAGCTGCACCGCCCATTCATCGACGCTGTTACTATCAAGTGCCCTGAATGCGGCAAGCAGATGAAGCGTGTTCCCGAGGTAATTGACTGCTGGTTCGATTCGGGCTCTATGCCTTTTGCGCAGCATCACTATCCTTTTGAGAACAAGGAGCTGTTTGAGTCGCAGTTCCCTGCTGACTTCATTTCAGAAGCCGTTGACCAGACAAGAGGCTGGTTCTATTCACTGCTGGCTATCTCTACTCTGATATTCGACAAGGCTCCGTTCAAGAACGTTATAGTTCTCGGCCTTGTTCAGGACGAGAACGGCCAGAAGATGTCGAAGTCAAAGGGCAATGCTGTTGACCCGTTTGAAGCTCTGGAGAAGTTCGGCGCTGACGCTATAAGATGGTACTTCTATACCAATTCACAGCCGTGGCTGCCTAACAAGTTTCATGACAAGGGCGTTACCGAGGGTCAGAGAAAGTTCATGGGAACACTCTGGAACACCTATGCGTTCTATATCCTGTATGCTGAGATAGACCAGTTCGACCCGACTAAGCATGAGATCGAGTATGAGAAGCTCTCCGTAATGGACAAGTGGCTGCTCTCTAAGATGAACACCATGATAAAGGAGACCGACGACAACCTTGCAAACTACCGTATCCCCGAGGCTGCCAAAGCTATGCAGGAGTTCGTTGACGACCTCTCGAACTGGTATGTAAGGCGCGGCAGAGAGAGATACTGGGTACAGGGCATGAGCCAGGATAAGATCAATGCTTATATGACCCTCTGGACTGCACTGGTAACACTTGCTAAGTGCGCTGCTCCTATGGTGCCGTTCATCACCGAGGAGATCTATCAGAACCTTGTAAGAAGTGTTGATAAGAACGCTCCCGAGAGTATACACCTTTGCGACTACCCTGTATGCGATGAGAAGCTTATCGACAAGAAGCTCGAAAGCGATATGGACGAGGTACTGAAAATAGTTATCCTCGGAAGAAGTGCAAGAAACGGCGCTGCTCTCAAGAACAGACAGCCGCTGAGCAAGATGTATGTGTCCGCAGATCATGAGCTTGACAGCTTCTATGTTGACATAATCAGAGATGAGCTCAACCTTAAAGCAGTTGAGTTCAAGGACGATGTTTCATCGTTCATCGAGTACAAGTTCAAACCGCAGCTGAAAACTCTCGGACCGAGATACGGCAAGAACCTGAACGAGATCAGAACTGCTCTTACCGAGCTTGACGGAAACGCCGCTTATGCCGAGCTTGGCGCTAACGAGTGCCTGAAACTCAACATTTCTATCGGTGAGATAAGCCTTGACAGAGATGATCTGCTTATTGAAAGCGACCAGAAGGAAGGCTTCTACACCTTGACCGATAATGGCGTTACTGTTGCTATCTGCACAGTACTTACTCCCGAGCTGATCGAGGAGGGCTATGTGCGTGAGATCATCAGCAAGCTGCAGACCATGCGTAAGGATTCGGGCTTTGAGGTCATGGATCACATCGAGGTATCTATCAGCGGAAGTCAGGCTGTATGCGACGTAGTTGAGAAGTACAAGGACAGCATCTCGACAGACGTTCTTGCGAACTCTATCGCCTTCACCGATGCTCCCGACGCTAAGGAGTGGGATATAAACGGTGAAAAGGTAAAGATCGCAGTTAAGAAGGTTTAAGTCAAAAAGCTAAATTCTTATATAGGAACGCTCCCTCGTATTAAACGGGGGAGCGTTTTTGTGGTTAATACATTTCCTGTTCAAGTGACCTGAATACCTCAGTATCAAAGAACTCACTTATCGAAATATCAAGACCGTCACAAAGCTTTTTTATTGTGACGATTCCTACATTTTTAGATTTTAGATTAACGATGTCATTAACTGTGGACTGCGTTACACCTGAAATTGTTGCAAGCTTATTTATCGTTATACCATTTTGCTCACAAAGCTCAATAAAACGTTGTGCCGTAGCCTGCGAAATGTTCATGATAATACGTCCTTTCATCATTTTGACATATATATCATAACACTTTTTGTACAAAATTATTAACGGAATGCCGTTGACTTTCGTTTCTCTTTGTGGTAAAATATATTTAACGGTAAACCGTTAAATATATTTGGAGGTGTTTATATGCAAACAAGTAAACTTATTGGATACAGACTAGATAGGAAGTATTCATATGATACGCTTAAGAAAGAACTGGGTGAAGACCTGCAGGAAGCCATAAATAACGAATACTTTATCGAAATTAAAGGAAACGATGAACAACCAGTCTATTTGTTTACTGAAAAAGGAAAACAAGCAGCATGGGAGAAGAAATAATAAGTTTATTCAGATTCACCATAAGGAGGTATTTGCTATGAAAAGAATACTCTATATACTGCTAGTCGTCATTATGTGTTCCGGACTTGCTTCTTGTGGAAAAGCAGTTGATAATTTAAATGATGATGAGAAGAAAATACTTGATGCATTAACAGCTAATATAACTACCTTTCATGATCCTGCTTCGGTAAGGGTGATAAAATGCAGTGACCCATTTTCCAATCGATATGAAAACTTTGTTGATACAGACAATTATTTCTATTATTCAAGTTTTTTGGGATATCCAGATGGTAGTATGTTTGACGCAGATACTTGGGAATTCAAAGAGTCAGAAAACTATGATAATTTAGATTGTGTAATGATTCAACTAAACGGGACAAATACTTCTGGAGGTAAATCATCAGAAGTATACTGTCTTTGTATAGATGGTGCTGATGCGAATAAAATTCAAGTATTCACAGAAGAAATAAACTTCATAAAAAATGATAATGCTAGTGACGAAGAATCATCGAGTTCTTCTAAATTTGCCGATATGGTTGGTAAAGGGTGGCAGGAGAAACAAATGAAGATTATTGAAGCAAAAGCAGATAAACTCGGATATAATACAGCCTCATCAGGCTCATATCCAATTTCACAAGGCAATGACATCGATGTTTCAAAACTAAATGCAGCTCTTGAAGAATACTGCAAAGAGCAAGGATATAAATAATCATAGAATAGTACAAAAGGCATACAGTCCGAAAAAGCGGACTGTATGCCTTTCTTATTTCTTCATTCTTATAATGGAGTTCCACGGGTACGCCCTCGGGGCGTTCATTGAGAACTTCATAGCTGCGTGGTTGGCTGTGTCGATAGGGTTGCCCCACTCGTCATAAAGCTCTGTTACGGTGAAGGTCTCGGGGGCGCCCTCGGTGGTCAGCACCTCGACCTCGTCGCCGAGGTTGAACTTGTTCTTCTGCTGGCAGAGGAGCCTTCCGTCTGCAAAGCCCTCGACTACCGCAACTACGTCATATTCACGGACATAGCCGCTTGTGCCGTAATACTGGCTGTCCTCGGGTCTGCCGAAATAGAAACCCTCGCAGTATGCCCTGTGGCTGACCTTATAGACCTCGTCTTTCAGCCACTGAGGTAGCTCAAAGTGGTCTGGGTCGGCCTTGTAGATGTCCATAGCCTTGCGGTACGCATTCGTGATGACCGACACATAGTAGCTCGACTTTGCCCTGCCCTCTATCTTGAAGCTGTTTATTCCTGCCTCGGCAAGCTTGTCGATGTGCTCGATAAGGCACATATCCTTTGAGTTCAAGATGTATGTGCCCTTTTCGTCCTCTATCACGGGGAAATACTGTCCTGGTCTTGTCTCCTCCATAAGGTGATAGCCCCAGCGGCAGGGCTGAGCGCACTCGCCCCTGTTGGCGTCACGCCCTACAAGGTACTGCGAGATAAGACAGCGCCCCGAAAAGCTCATGCACATAGCCCCGTGAACAAAGCACTCGATCTCCAGCTCCTTCGGGGTCTTTGCTCTGAGCTCTGCTATCTCATCTAAGGTCATCTCTCTTGCAAGCACTACCCTCTTGGCGCCCATTTCATAGAACGCATTTGCACTTGCATAGTTGACTATTCCTGCCTGAGTGGAGATGTGTATATCTATATCAGGCGCATACTTTTTCACCAGCATGAATACGCCGATATCATTGACTATCAGAGCGTCAACGCCTGCTGAGACCGCATCTTTAACGAACGGTTCAAGCTTTGGTATCTCATCATTATGGGGGAGGGTATTGCAGGTAAGATACACCCGTTTTCCCCTTGAATGAGCTTCATCGCAGGCCTTTTTGAGAAGCTCGCTGTCAAAGTTCGCCGAAGCTGCCCTCATTCCGAAGCCTGTGCCGCCCAGATAAACGGCATCTGCCCCGAAGTCGAGCGCTGCATACAGCCTTTCCATATCTCCGACAGGAGAAAGCACCTCCAGAAGGCTCGTATTTACGTCACGCATTATGCAAGACCTGCCTTCTTGAGGTTCTCTTCATGCTCCTCAAGCGTCTTAGCATAGAAGGTCTGCTTTGTGGTGAGGTTATTACAGAAGTAATAGTAATTTGTCTTAGCAGGATTGAGAACTGCAAGTATAGCTTCAACACCGGGGTTGCAGATAGGTCCTGCGGGCAGTCCCTTGCAGGAATAAGTGTCATAGCTCTCGGCATAGTGGGTTCTTGCAGAGGCTGTATCTGCCTGTGCATTAATTACCTGCTTGATGTAGTTAGATGTTGTATCGGACTGCAGCATCGGGAAGGTATCGGGGTCATTCAGACGGTTGATAAATACTGACGCTACAGTCGGCATTTCCTCAACGGAAGCAGACTCAAGCTGAACGATAGATGCAAGCGTCATCACCTGCTGGAATGTAAGCTTAGTGGTTGACATCTTAGGCTCGATAGAGGTCGTATACTGCTTCTGGAACTGCTCCTTTACCTTCTTGGCTACGTTCTCCGCAGAGTCGTTTACATAGAACTCGTATGTATTCGGTGCGAAGTAGCCCTCTCTTGCATAGAAGGTATCTGCGTCCTTGTCAATAAGCTTTTCAAAGTCAAGTCCCTGATCTCTGTTGAACTCAAAGATGAAGTCATCAGCTTCGCAGACCTTAGCTTCTTCAAGCTTGTCGGCAATAGTTATAAGGTTTTCACCCTCGGCAAAGGTAACTGTTACAGACTCATACGATTCTCTCTGAACCGAGAGCTTCTCGATAATATCCTGATAGCCGTTTGAAGGCTGGAGAGTTATATCTCCCGGATAAAGGGTAGGATCGTGCTGAAGCTTCAGAGCAAGCTTGAACAGAGTTTTGTTCTGGATAACGCCGTTTTCAACAAGTATATCGGCTATCTTATCATTGTTTGAGCCCTCAGGGATATTAAATCTTATATCGCTCTCGCTCTTGCCGATACCGTAAAATTCCATTCCGAGCTTGATACCCGTAACAGCTATCAGCAGTGAAACAGTAAGTATTATCGCAACAATAATGATACCGCCGAAGATAGTTCCGTTAAAGCGGCTCTTCTTTTTCTTCTTTTTCTTTTTGCTTTTTCCTGTCGGCTTCTTTTTGGGCGGAGCCGTCCTTTCAGGCGCACGCACCGATTTTTCAGGCACTGCGGCATTCTCGGGCTCAGCCTCTTCGGGGGTCTGCTCGAAACTCTCGGAAGGCTTTTCTGTCTCCGAGGGCTCTGCGCTATCCGCAGGCTTATCAGTCTCAGTAATAACAGCCTCAACAGCTTCTACAGAGTGGTTTTCTGCCTCTTTTTCAAGCACTGCCACAGCGGAAGCCGCAGACAATGCCGCCGCAGATGCCGACAGCTCAGACCTTGCCGACCTGCTGAGCTCAGCAATATGGTCTGCTGTGCTCTTAGGCTCGGTTACGGCAGGAACTTCAGTTTCAGCAGGAGCTTCTGACGTCATAGTCTCAGGGGCTTTTGGGGGCTCCTTCGGAGCAGGATCATCAATAGGCTCAATTCCCTGAACGAAGTCAGGACCGGAAAAACCGTCCTCTTCAACAGGTGTTCCCTGATCTTTTTTAATATCGCTCATTGGTTTCTTCCTTTCTTTCAATAAACCTTATATCAGAATTGATAGATATGTTTATCAGTAAAAAGCATATCAGCTTTCATATCATACTCATTGCGGGCAAGCTCGTCGCAGACACAGCTTTCGTAGCAGATACCTGCTTTCACTCCGTTAAAGCCTGCTAAGAACCTGTCATAGTAGCCTCCGCCAAAGCCAAGTCTCCAGCCCTTTCTGTCAAAGCAAAGCCCGGGCAGAACACAAAGCGCATTCTCAAAAGCCGTGACCTCACGGCATTTATCCGAGGGCTCAAGGATACCCATAGTGCCCTCCTCAAGCTCAGAGAAGGAGCATACCTCATAAAAGCGCATTATGCCCTCAGAAGGACTGCCGATACATTTCGGACACAGTACTTTTTTCTCCGAAAAGGCACAAGCCAGTATCTCTCTTGTCGATACCTCAATGCCTGTTGACACAAAGCACAGAAGCATCTCACAGGAACGGTACACATCACTTTTAAGAAAATTCTCCGTGATAAGCCTGTCCGCCTGCTTGCGCTCAGATCTGCTCATTTCACGGCGAAGCCCTTTATAATAAGCACGAAGCTCGCTCTTCTCTACCATGCGCACTGAATGCTTGACTTTACGTGCTCGGCTTTTTCTTTTGAGACTGCAAGCTCGGCAAGCTTTAAGCCGAACTCTATACACACGCCTGCACCTCTTGCAGTAATTATCTTTCCGTCATGCTCAACAGGGGCGCCTGTGTGCTCTGCACCTGCAAGGTCTTTCTCAAAGCCCGGGAAGCAGGTTGCTTTTTTTCCGTTCAGCAGCCCCTTATGTCCGAGAATCGAGGGAGCTGCACAGATAGCACCGATATACCTGTCATTCTCAGCGCAGAAGTCAATCGCTGCCTGAACGGTGCTGTCAGCCTCTAAGTTGAGTGTTCCGGGCATTCCGCCGGGGAGAACTATCATATCTGTATCACTTCCGAGCTTAACCTCGGCAGTGGTAATGTCAGCCTTAACGGGTACTTTTCCCGAGCTTACAACAGTGTCTGAGCCGACACCTACTGTTTTTACCTCTGCACCTGCACGCCTGAGTACATCTACCGGTGCAAGTGCCTCGATCATTTCAAATCCGTTTGCAAGAAATACATATACCATAGTTATTCTCCTAACCAGCCGACAGTATCTAAAATGTCGGCAAAGATCTCATCTATAGTTCTGGGCTCATCGCCCTTACTGCACCTGATTATTTTCCAGCCGCATTTCTCTGCGGTGAAGAGTGCCGCCTTTCGGCAGGCATAAAGATATGACACATCTGCCTCGTGAATATCCTTTTTGGATTCATCACCGTTGTAGCGCTCACTCATAAGCCTCTGGGATATTTCTATAGGCATATCCAGAAAAATCACCTGATCGGGTCTCGGCAGGCCAAGCTTGTCATACTCATAATCCTCAAGCCATTCTATGTAGCTGTCCCATTCTTCCTCGGGGAGCTTTGTCATCTGATAAATGCAGTTTGATGTCACATAGCGTGCAGCACTTATAAATGCGCCTTTTTTATAGTCCTCCTCCCAGAGCTGTTTATAGCTGACATATCGGTCAACAGCGTAAAAGCTCGATGCCGCATAGGCATTTACATCGGCAGGTGACGAGCCTATCTCTCCGCCGAGATACATCTTCACAAGCTCAGATGACTTATTATCATAATCGGGAAAGCTTATCGACTTATGATAAACTCCCCTGTCGGTAAGATACTTATCAAACTTATCAAACTGAGTAGACTTTCCGCTTCCGTCAAGCCCCTCCAGAACTATTATTCTGCTCATACCTTCTCCTTAACGAACTGTGCCTTCATCTGCTTATACTGCTCCTTGACAGCAGGCATTTTTCCGCAGGACATTTTTCCCTCGGGACATACACCCGTCATCACGCAGGAGGGTCCTGCCTTCTTGAACAGATTCGGTGCAACCTCACAGCAAAGACGGAGCATTTCATCAGCGACTGCCTTTATCTCCCACTGTGCACGGTTACAGCACCTGTGCTTGAAGAAATTGAACAGCGTTCTCACGTTCATAGAAACTATTATCTTTGTCTCGCAGGCATTAGGAAGAACAAACCTTGCATCTTCATTAGCCTTCTTGCGAGCCTTGCTCTTGGCAGACTTCTCGTCCATGCCCTCAGCGAGCATTGCTTTTTCGTGCATTTCGGTCAGCAGTTCTGCTATTTTATCGTAGCTCTCAACTATCTGAGCCATCTGCTTTTCAAACTCTGCCTTAGCCTCGGGACATTCCTCAATTGCAGGCGGAGTTATAAACTCAAATCCGTTCTCATTCACATATCTCTGGCTCTTCTGCGAGTACGATGCAATTCTGTGCCTTACAAGCTGATGAGAGCAGGCTCTTGAGATACCCTCTATCGCAAAAGTAAATGAAGCGTGCTCCATCGGGCTTTCATGTCCGATAGAGGCGAGCATATCAACAAAGCTTTCCACCTTTTCATCGGTAAGACCGTCCATAAGTGAATCTACATCACTGCTCGAATAGCAGAGCTTTGCCGCTGTAGCCACCAGTTTTTCAGGCTCAGGAGTGTGAGCAAGAAGCTTTACCTGCATTTGAGAATACCTCCCCATTTTTCATATTTACATACATTAAGATTATAGCATTTTTTTCGTGATTAGTCAACAACAAACACGCAAATTCTTGAAATTACCGAAATTATCATACAATTACATATCTTTTTTTCACATTTATTATAACAAAAACTGCCGTCAGCCGAAAATACGGGCTGACAGCAGGTATGATCTGCGTTATTCAGAGCTTAGCCGCCTCTTTAAGATACTGGTCTGCGTTTCTGAGCATAAGCTCAGTTATGTTCTCTCCGCCCATGATACGGGCAAGCTCTCTCTTTCTGCCCTCGTGGTCAAGAGACCTTACCGAGGTCTTAGTGCGGCCGTCCTCGACACGCTTCTCTATAAGCAGATGCTCGTCTGCCATAACCGCGATCTGCGACAGGTGAGTAACGCAAAGCACCTGTCTGAGCTTTGATATCTGGCGAAGCTTTATGCCTATCTTTTCAGCGGCTCTTCCACTGACGCCAGTGTCTATCTCGTCGAAGATCAGGGTCTCGATATCGTCCTTCTCGGCAATTACGTTTTTGAGCGCAAGCATTATCCTTGAAAGCTCACCGCCCGAAGCTATCTTTGCAATAGGCTTCGGCTCCTCGCCTGCGTTTGCGGAGATAAGAAACTCAATATTATCCATGCCGTTTACCGTAAGCTTGCCCTTCTCATTTCTGACATCAAGCTTTACATCGGGCATATTCAGAAATTCAAGCTCCCCTGCAACCTGCTTAGTAAAGCGCTCTGCGGCTTTCATTCTGTGTTCTGAAAGAAGATTTGCCTTTATGGTAACGGTCTTCAAAAGCTCCGACATCTGAGCGTTAAGCTCTTCAAGGCTCTCATCTGCATTTTCAAGCATGGAAAGCTCATTCTCGGTATCCTCAAGCACTTTGAGAACGTCAGACAGGTCGGGGCCGTACTTTTTCTTCACACGGCGAAGCTCCTCGGATCGCCTGTTCAGATAGTCATACCTTGCAGGGTCAACCTCCAGCTTATCAAGCAGAGAGGACAGTTCCTCGGAAATATCCTCAAGCTCTATTGCGGCTGAATCAAGCCTCTCATAGAGTGCCGCAGACTGTGCGTACACATCGGTAATATCAGAGAGCCTGTCACGGGAACGCTGTGCAAAAACAACTGCTCCGTCAGTATCATCATCACCCGAAAGAAGAGTTACTGCACCGTAAAGTGCCTCGCTTATTGTGACTGAGTTTTTCATTACATTAAGCTCCGCATCTATCTCGTCGTCCTCGCCCTCTTTAATATTCAGGGCTGAAAGCTCATCAAAGCGCTCATGAAGAATATCTATACGGTCAGCCTTCTGAGCCCTTTCTGCTTTGAGCTTGTTTATCTCCTTCGCTTTTTGCTGAAGCTGTCTGAAGGCTGTTTTATAGTCCTCAATAAGGGCGGCAGACTCGGCATAGCTGTCGAGAATGTCGATATGGCGCTCAGGTGACATAAGTATCTGATTATCATGCTGACCGTGAATGTTTACCAGAAGCTCTCCGAGCTCCTTCAGGGCAGAAACGTTGACCGCCCTTGAATTTATCCTTGCCATACTTCCGCCGTCAGCGGCTATCTCACGGGTCAGGATAAGCTGTCCGTCTTCATCATCTATTCCAAGTTCTGAAAGCTTCTCCCGTACCTTTTCACTGATACCTGTAAACAGCGCTGAGATAACTGCCTTTTTTGCTCCGCTTCTTACAATATCCTTATTGGAGCGCTGACCCAGTATCGCATTAATGCCGTTAATAAGAATCGACTTTCCTGCTCCTGTCTCGCCCGTAAACACATTGAGCGAGTCACAGAAGCCGATAGTGGCTTTCTCGATAACGGCAAGGTTCTCTATATAAATTTCCTTGAGCATTTTTATCAGATCCTGTTTATTTAGTAATTATAGCCGAGAACTCTTTAGTAATGAGTCTTGCATCTGCCTCGGTACGCATAAGAATGAAGATAGTATCATCTCCGGCTATTGTGCCGACTATGTTTTCAAGCTCTATCACATCAAGCTTTGCGCAGACTGCCTGTGCCATTCCGCTCATACACTTGACAACCACAGTATTGAGTGCATAGTCTACATTCACGACTGCATCTGCAAGCAGACTGTAAAGAGCCGCACTCTCGCTGCCCTCGCTTTTTGTGACCGAAGGCACTCTGTAGCGGTACTTACCCGAGCTGTCCGCTGCCTTTATAAGGTCAAGCTCCCGTATATCTCTTGACAGCGTCGCCTGAGTGACCTCACAGCCCTCAGCAAGAAGAGCCTCTCTCAGCCCTTCCTGAGTATCAACAGGCTGCTCGCAAACAAGCTTTACAATAAGCTGCTGTCTGTTTTTTTTATTCATGAGAAACCTCCTCCGAGCCCTTCAAAGGCTGCATAAGCTTCTTATGAATTGATGTAAAGAAGCTGCCGCCCGATATATCAATGATATCGACAAAAAGCTTAGACCCTGTGACATATACCTTGTCGCCGTCTGTAAGCTTTGCTACATTATTTCCGTCAACATTTACCCACACATGAGCACCCTCATTAGTGCCTACTTTTACGGTGATACTGCTGTCCGCACAAAGTATCATGCTCCTTGCAAACAGAGAATGAGCACATATCTGAGTAACCTCTATGCAGTTCATCTCGGGCTCTATAATAGGGCCGCCTGCCGACATAGAATAGGCTGTTGCACCTGTTGCTGTCGAAAGAATAACTCCGTCAGCACGAAGTGATGAGATTACACGGCTTCCCTTTGAAACAGAATAATCTGCTATCTTGCAGTCATCACAACGTGAAACGGTAACGTCATTGAGCGCTGTAAAGCTTTGCTGTTCAGCGCCGCACTCAACCTTAACATCTAACATCATTCGGCGGCTCATAGTATATTCACCGCTTATAAGCCTGCTTAAAAGACCAAGCTGTGAATGCTCAAGCGATGCCATAAAGCCTAGCCTTCCGCAGTTTATTCCCAGAACAGGCTTATTGTGTACTGCCGCCTTTTTTGAGCACTTTAGGATAGTTCCGTCACCGCCGACTGCAATTATCATATCACACTTAGGTATAAAGCTGTCCTCGTGAACGAAGCTGACATAGTCAATGCCTGCAAATACAAGGCGGTAATCCTCGTTCAGATATATTTCTGCGCCCTCACCGGCAAGTATCCCTGCCGCCTCACAGGTGTACTCATAGCAGTTTGTCTTGTCAAGATTTGGATGCATATAGATCTTCATGCGTAAGCCTCCTTAGGCCTGCTTGTCTTTGAAATGTGCGAATGCCGACCTGACGGTCTCCTCGGGAGTAATGATAAAAGCCTTATCTGTATTCCCCTTTTTCATACGGATAAGATACTCAATATTGCCGTCAGAGCCCCTTATCCCCGAATATGTAAGTCCCATTACCGACAGTCCCGACTGTGTAAACAGCGCTGTAAGCTCCCTGAGCACCCGAATATGCTCCTTCGGGTCTTTTACTATGCCTTTTTTGCTGAGCGCCTGCTTTCCTGCCTCAAACTGCGGCTTTATCAGCAAAACCAGCTCACCGCCCTCGCAAAGGCACTGGGTCATCGGACCTATCACCAGCCTGAGCGAAATAAAAGACAAATCTCCGCATATAAACGAGGGCTTTTGCTCAAAGAGCTCAGGTGTCATATACCTTGCATTAATGCCCTCAAGATCGGCTACACGAGGGTCAGCGCATAAGCTCTCATCAAGCTGTCCGTGACCTACATCAACGGCATAGACCTTATCTGCTCCGTGCATTAAAAGGCACTGTGTAAAGCCGCCCGTTGATGCACCTATATCGGCACAGCAAAGCCCGTTCACATCAAAGTCAAACACCTTAAAAGCGTGCTCCAGCTTTTCACCGCCCCGACCTACAAAGCTGAGAGGGTCATCGGCACACTCAATTTTGTCCGACTCGCTGACAGTGTAGGAGGGCTTCGTAATTACCATTCCGCCGACCTTTACTCCGCCGCTTTTGATAAGAGCCTTCGCCCTCTCCCGACTTTTTATAAGCCCTGCTTCAACAAGGTACGCATCAAGTCTCTGTGACATCATTCTTACTCCCGAGAATAGTCTCAGCCATTTTCTCTGCCGAGAGGCCAAGCTCATCAAGCAGCGAGACAGGCTTTCCGTGATGTACAAAGTCCTCAACTGCGTGGCTTTCTATGTTTGTAAGCCTTGCCGAGTACTTTTCCGCAAGGCAGCCCGAGCTGTAGGCTTCTTCAAAGAACACCACTCTGTCATACTTTTTCATAAGACAGACTGTGTCCTCATTTATCGGCCAGAGCTTAACAAGATTGAGCGTATCAGGCTTTGCGCCCTTGCTTTCAAGAAGCTCGCAGGCTTTATAAAGGCTATTTGCAAGCCTTCCGTAGGTGACCGCCAGTGTCTTTGAGCCGTTTTCCTCATAGGTGTATAAGGTTTCGGGCTTTGACCTTGGAGAGCGGTCTGCACCCCTTGGATATCTGACTACAACAAGTCCCTTATCCTCATTTACTGCCTTTTCAAGACAGGCCTCAAGCTCGGAATAAATTGACGGTGAATATACTGTCACCCCCGGGATAGTGGTCAGGAAATTCACATCAAAAATGCCCTGATGTGTCTCTCCGTCATCACCGACTATGCCTGCTCTGTCAACACAGATAACTGCGTGAGTTCCCATTATGGATAGGTCATGGATAAGCTGGTCATAGGAGCGCTGTAAAAAGGTCGAATAAACCGCAAAAACAGGCACATAGCCCATTGATGCCAGCCCTCCGCAGAAGGTGACAGCGTGCTCCTCGGCTATGCCTACATCAAAAAAGCGTGACGGATACTTCTTTGCAAAGTACTGAAGTCCCGTTCCGTACTTCATTGCGGCAGTTACAGCACAGACTTTTTTGTTCTTTTCAGCTAATGCGCAGAGATGTCTGCCCATAACAGAGGAAAAGCTGTCGGAAAGGACAACATCGGGATTGCCCGTTGCTATTTCAAAGCTGCCTATTCCGTGATACTCACCGGGGTTTTGCTCCGCAGGCTTATAGCCCTTGCCCTTGACCGTGTTCACATGGACAAATACGGGCTTCCCGAGCTTTTTTGCCGCCCTAAGACCCCTTTCAAGGTCATTGAGGTCATGTCCGTTCAAAGGACCGATGAACTCAAAGCCCAGATCCTCGAACATGGTGCTGTGGATAAGGATATTCTTGAAAGCATCCTTTGAGCTTCTGATAGCGTTCTCTACAGGCTTACCGACCAGAGGTGTCGCATCAAGAACACGCTGAACACGACTTTTTGTTTTCCTGTATGTGTCCTTTGTTCTCATTGTGGAGAGATACTTTGCCATAGCACCAACATTCTTTGAGATAGACATTTCATTATAGTTAAGTATTACTATGATATTTGTCTCGCTCTTGCCTGCATTGTTAAGACCCTCATAGAGCTCTCCGCCTGTTGAGGCGCCGTCGCCGACAACTGCAATAGCATGGTGCTCGTTATCGCCGCTGAGCTTCATAGCTGTGGCGATACCCAGTGCCGCCGAGACAGAGGTCGAGCTGTGACCGCTTACAAAAGCATCATGAACAGACTCATCAGGGCGGCAGAAGCCCGAGATACCGTTTTCCTGCCTGAGAGTATTCATTCTGTCAAGCCTGCCTGTAAGTATCTTATGTGTATATGCCTGATGTCCGACGTCCCAGACGATCTTATCATCGGGTGAATCAAACACTCTGTGAATAGCCATAGTAAGCTCCACCGTTCCTAGGTTCGAGGCAAGATGTCCGCCTGTTTTTGAAACAGTGCTTATAAGTATTTTCCGTATATCGTCACAAAGCCCCTCGCACTCCTCTACAGTGAGCCTTTTAAGGTCCTGCGGAAGCCTGAGGCTTTTCAAGTCGATTTTTTTGTCTGACAATCAAATGATCTCCTATCATACTCAGCTTCTTCTGGTAAGAAGGTCTTCCGTAAGCTGAGACAGAAATTCGTGTTCTTCAAAATAACGCAGATGTCCGAGCGCTTCAACAGTGAGCTGTTTCGCTATCGACTGAGAACGCTCAAGACCAAGAAGTGTAACGTAGGTGTTTTTGTTCTGCTCTTCATCACTGCCTATAGGCTTGCCGAGCTCATCAAAGCTTCCTGTGACATCCAAGATATCATCAACTATCTGGAATGCTCTGCCTACTGCCTTTGCATAGTCTGCGGCAAAAGGTATCGCTTCAAACTTTCCTGCGAGTACTGCGCCCATAACGCAGGCAGCCTCAATAAGAGCACCTGTTTTGCAGGTCTGCAAAACGTTCAGGGTTTCAATATCTATGTCCTTGCCCTCGGTTTTAAGGTCTATCACCTGACCGCCTATCATGCCGTCAGAGCTTATAGCCTTTGAAAGCACCGACACAAGCATTATAGCCCTCTCTGGCGGAATATCTCCTGCCATTGCCGCATCTGAAATGACCTCAAATGCCATTGAATTAAGTGCATCTCCTGCAAGGAGCGCTATATCCTCGCCGAAGGCCTTATGGCACGAGGGCTTGCCTCTGCGGTAATCATCATTGTCCATACAGGGAAGGTCATCGTGTATGAGCGAATATGTATGGATAAGCTCAACACTGCAGGCAGCAGCAATGTACTTTTCAGGCTTTTTCTCACCGCACATTCTTGCAAACTCCATCATAAGGATAGGTCTGAGCCTTTTTCCGCCTGCAAGCAGAGAATACTCCATAGCCTTTACAACCTCGCCCTGAAGCTCGGGCTTGGAAGCTGTGAACTTTTTAAGCTGCTCCTCAACCAGCTCGATATAATAATCAAGCTTAGCCTTGTTCATATCATTCATCGTCTGCTTCACCGTCCATATTTCTGACAGTAAGCTTAGCCTCTTCAAGCTCCTTTTTGCAGTCAGCGCAAAGAGCCACTCCCTCCTTATAAAGGTCGAGGGATTCATTAAGGCTTGGGTTATCCTTTTCGAGCTTCTCGGTTATCTCGCCGAGCCTTGTCATTTTTTCTTCAAATGTCATATCATTCACCGCTGTTTTCATTTGTTTTTGTGATCTTAGCCTCTGCCGAGGAATGTGAGAACCTTATCTCAACCATGTCTCCCTCGGAAAGCTCTGAGGCCTCTGTTACTGCCCTGCCGTCAAGTGTCACCATTGAGTAGCCCCTTGAAAGCACTCCGAACGGACTTAATGCCGAGAGTGATGATACCGCCTTATCAAGCTTCATATCGAGCTTTGAAAGTATACTCTCCATATTCTTTGAGAGAGCTTTCTCATATCCTGAAAACTTCTCTTCTGCCTGCTCCAGCTTCTTTTCGGGAGACAGGAGCCTCAGCCTTGAGGAGTACTCCTCGACCTTTATCAGTCTGTCTGAGAGCGACTTTTCATAGGCTTTTTCAAGTCTGTCTCTCATAAGCTTCAGAGCGCCCTTCATTTCAGCCATATCGGGAACTGCCTGCTCTGCAGCAGCCGAGGGTGTCGGCACTCTGAGGTCTGCGGCATAGTCAACAAGGGTAGTATCGACCTCGTGACCCACTGCCGTAATAACAGGCGTTTCACAGTCAGCAACCGCAAGCACAACCGACTTATGATTAAACGGCATTAGATCCTCTGCCGAGCCGCCGCCCCTGGCGAGTATGAGAGTATCAGCTCCGCTTCGGTCGGCTCTTCTTATAGCCTCGCAGATATGTATATGCGCATCATCACCCTGTACGGGTGCTCCGAAAAGCAAAAGCTCGCAAAGCGGAAAGCGTCTTGACATTACTCTGATTATATCCTGCAGCGCCGCCCCTGTAGGCGAGGTCACTACCGCAATCTTTTTAGGGACAAGAGGTATCTGCTTTTTGCGTTCCTGCTTGAATATGCCAAGAGCCTCAAGCTCTTTTTTAGTCTGTTCTATACCTGTGTGAACTTCTCCGACACCGGCAGGAACTATCTCTGTAACCACGATCTGACAATAGCCGTTTTTTGCGTACACGCCTGCATTTCCGACTACCATTACTTTCATTCCGTCCTCCGGGGTAAACCTCAGATTTGAGGGCCTTGGAGCAAACAGCGTACAGGAGATCGAGGAATCCTTATCTTTAAGTGAGAAATATGCGTGCCCCGAGCGTGAATTAAGGCTGTAATTTGATATTTCGCCTTTAACTGTCACGCCCTTCATTCTAGGGTCTGCCTTTATTTTCAAGGACAGGTAATTGTTAAGCTGAGTAACCGTCAGTATTGACGCCACTATATCAGCCCCTTTCTGAGTGCCGCATAAACGGCTGTACCTACGGCATTGTCAGAGGACAGCTCAGGGCTTGCAAAGCTTCCGTACTGCGAGAGCTTAGCCTTGATACTGCGGTTTGACATTACACCGCCTGCGTAAATTATTTCTATATCCTTATATTTTTCAAGCAGCGCCTTTGTCAGCGCCTCGACAGATGCACAAACACTGTCTATACAGAATTTTGCAACATCGCACTTATCATATCCCGAAGTCATAAGCTTCATGCACTTGTTCTCTATCCCCGAGAGCGAGCAGTACAGCCCCTTGACTACAGGTCTTATATCAAACTGAGCATGGCTTTGTTCTGCAAGCCTTTCAAGCTCTGCACCGCATGGAAAGCTGAGCCCCAGTCTCACTCCGCAGCGGTCTATTGCCTGTCCTGCGTTAAGGTCGGAGCTTCCTCCTATTCGCTCTATCCTTGCATTGTGCTCCTTATCGGGAGTGCATAGCAGAAGATCGGTAGTTCCTCCGCTTACATGAAAGGCTGCAAAGGGCTTGTCTCCCTTTATAAGGTCAAGCCTGCCGCAGGAAAACAGTGCCGCCAGTATATGACCTATCTGATGCGAGGTCATAAAAAGCTCACAGCCTGCCCCGTGTGAAAAGGCGGCTGCGGCATTCATTCCGACCAGAAAGCATGGCATATAAGAGCCCTGCACCAGCCTTGGGGCGCACGAACACCCACAGGCATCAACACGGTTAATGCCCTCAAAGGCCTCTTCCATTATCTCGGGCAGTGCTTTTGTGTGCAGAAACACTGCATCAGACTGCCTGAGACCTCTCTCCCCGTCCTTGACGGGCAGCAGACGCTTTACATTCCTGACACTCATATCAGAGGTGTCAAGCAGTGCCGCAGAGGTTGTATAATTGCTTGTATCAAAGCCGACTGTAATACTCATTTTTCCTCAGTATTAAGGCTCTTTGAATATGAGCCCAGAACTCCGTTGATAAACGATACATCAGAACCGAAGGTGTACATTCCTGCTATCTTTACTGCCTCGCTGATCGCGACGTTTACGGGAACGCTCTCAACGTATGCAGCCTCATAAAGGGCAAGCCTCAGCACTGCGAGATTTACCTTCGGTATACGGGAGATAACACGCTTGTTGCTGTACTTTGATATGATCTCGTCGAGCTCCTCACGCTTTTCGTCAACTCCGCGAACGGTAGCCTCGACCTCCTCATTGAACGGAAACTCGTCTACCTCTTTGGCGCTTTCAAATATATCCTCAAGAGCCTCGTCCTCTCTGAAGCTTCTCTCATAAATGAGCAGAAAGGCTGCCTCTCTCATTCCTCTTCTGTTAAGTCCCACAAAAACACTCCTTATTCGCTGACCTTGTCAATGCCGCAGACATTAACGTTCACCTTTGCGACAGTAAGACCCAGCATATTCTGAACTGCACTCTTTACCTTATCCTGTACCTCCTCGGCAGTGGAAACGGCCTTTGCATTCTGCCTGAGTATTATGCCGATAGACACGGAAAGAACATCGTCAACAAGTCCGATCCTTAAATTGCCGAAGTTCTCCTGTCTGAGCCAGAGCTGTCTCGGGCTCTTCATAACAGGTGCTATCCTGCTGACACCCTCAATCTCAGCAACGGTATTGGTGATTATTCTTGCAATAACGTCCTGACTGATATGCAGGCTCTTTCCCGAATTTTTAACAACATCACTCATAAGTATACCTCCATAAGAAAAAATCCTTCAAAATCATACTTAAAGTCATTATAACATATTTTTCAATATGTTACAAGTATTTTTGAAGGATTTTTATATTTATTTTACTATTTGCCGGCTGAATATCAGCTGTCAATATCGTATATCCTGATATTCTCGTTAGGAACTGTCACCTGACTGAGAAGGATATCCTTTATCTGCGCCGCCTCACTGGTCTGAAGCCCCTTGCTGTCGGTCTTGACAACTATATCGGCATTGCTTCCGTCTAAGTACACTACGCAGTCCTGAAAGCCTGCCGCCTTGACCAAGCTCTCAACCTTTGTTTCGGACTCCATTAATGATGCCATAGCCTGAGCGTTTTCCTCGGCTACGGCTTTCTCCTCTGTTGTTGCATCTCCTCCGCCTATGATGCTTTTTAGCGTTTCCACAGCCTCATCACGGGAGTTCATTTTCTCGATCCGCACCTGAGAGAAATAATCCTCGGAAGCGCTGTCAGCACTCACAAGCTCAGCCTCGCCGTAGCTTACGGAGTTGCTCTTTACCACCTTAGTTTTCTTGACATCAGCCCCCGATGACGAATATGCGTAGTTCACATACACAGCTATTCCAAGCACCAGCGTCATGCCTGCTAAGAGCATCTGTCTTTTGCCTATAATAAGTGTCGGTTTTTTCATCATGCTTACCTCTTTCGTTTATTGATTTCTGCATTCAACGCAGATCTTATCGCTCGGCACATCAAGAAGCCTTGACACCGCTTTTATTACTCGCTCTTTTACTTTTACATCGCCTCCTCCGTCACAGACTATTATTACTCCGCTTATCTGCGGTCTTATTACCTTCTTTACCAGTGCCTCCTTTTCTCCGCCCTCTTCGGTGAAGACTATCTCGTTTTTGTAGGTCTCCTCGCTTCCGCCGTCTTTGAGGTCGGTGCTTCGGCTGATGTTCTCTGCATAGACATACTCTGTTGTTCCGCCGATTGTCAGCATAACCTCACAGTCGCCTACGCCGCTGACGCTTCCAAGTATCTTCGAGAGCTTCTTCTCCATCTTTCTTGCATACTCATCGGGGTCATTACTGACTGTGCTCTCCGAGGGTGAGGCCTGCTCCTTTTCCTTATCGGAAGAAAGCATATCCGACAGGAAGATAAGCCCTATCCCAAGTACACCGATAAAGAATATCAGCTTGTATCTCTGCTCCTTTTTTATGAGCGAACCTATCTTTTTAAGCTCAGGCATCATCGTTTTCAGCTCCGCTGCTTTTGTATTCTGTTTCACAGTCGGGAAGGTCTTCCCGTATCAGAGCTTCTATGCTCTTCTGCTCTGAGCTCTGCACTCCGTAAAGGCTTACCCTTTCTATCACGATATAATTATATTCATCAAGACCTGCCGTTATGACAGCCCGTACATTTCCATAGCCTGCCTGTCGTATTTTCCCATTAAGATACGAGCCCACCTCACGCTCGGCAGAACTAAGATAATACCTTGCCGAAAGCTCAGTCATTGAAGCAGGTGTGCCCTCAGTAAGAATGTCATCTTTATCGGGGATATCAAGCACGAAGCCGTCCTCACGGAAGGGCGATACAACAGCTAAGAGCATTACCGCCGCCATTACCGCCCCGAGAAGCTTCGCCGAGCCGTTCTTCGGTGCAGCAAGCCCTGTAAGAGAGCTCACTATCCCGACAGCACAGGCTATATAGATAACTGCTTTGAAAGTCTGCATAGCTTCTCCTTTCAGCCGCCCGAGGCACTCATCAGTATCAGCGAGGTGGCAGTAATAAAAAACAGTGAATAGGCTATCACTATGCTCATAGCGATAGAGAGCACAGAGTTTATCCCCGAGAGTATTCCTGCAGAGCTTTCAAGAGAAAACATAGAGTGGAGCGTTTCTGCGAGAGATACGGCTATCTTCATTGAGATAACGAGAAGAAGCGGCCGCAGCACTATGATAAAAACTACGATAACTCCTATAACTCCTACGCTTGTTCGTATCACCCCGAGGCTGCTCTTCACTGCCGAATAGGCCTCCGAAACCGAGCTTCCGATAACAGGGATAAAGCTTGATGCTGCAAATCGGATAGTCTTTGAGCCGAGAGTGTCGGCGGCATTTCCCGACAGCCCTGTGATAGTCATAAGAGCTGTGAAAATCAGCATTATAAAGCCCAGAGCCTTTGTCACAAAGCCCTTTACAGACTGTGCCGCCTTTCCTAAATTAAGGCTCGGATTTATAGCTGAGATAAATGACAGTGCCGTCACACAGGAGATAAGCGGCATTAAGAGCTTTGACGATGCATAAGCCATTATCTCACAGACAAAAAACATAACAGAATAGTATCCTGCCGCCGAGACTGCATTTCCCGAGGCGGTAGCAACACCTGTAAAAACAGGGATATAGCTTATCATAAACTCGTTTATGCTGTTTACAGAGCCGAGCAGTGCGTTTAAGCTTTCAGTCAGGCTGTCACTGACTATCAGAATACACACCAGTGCTGAGACAGCCCCGAACACCTGCTCCAGCTTGTCCGAGTAGGACAAGCCCTTTATCATTACACAGACAGCTGCCGCTGCTATAAGCCTGCCGAGCATTTTTGCAGGCCGAAAAAGCTCCTCCTTGAATGCACTCCATATTGACCCGAAAACATTCTTCGGGTCAATTGATGCGGCAGCTTCGGGAGAATCGGCTGTGATACCGTTATCCCGAAGATAGCTCTGAGCTTCATCTCCGCCGAGGCCTTCAAGGTCATGGTTTATCTCGGAAATCAGCTTATCATATTCATCACTCTGAGACTCCGCTGCAAAGGCTGTCATCGGAGCTCCGAAAAGCATTATCCAGAGAAGCATTATCATAAAACATCTTTTCATATTATCACGAAAGCATTGAGCTCACAAGGTCAGCCGCCGCCGAAAACAGCGGCAGTGACACGCTTATTATTCCCAGCCGCCCTATCAGATCTGCCTGAGCCGCTATTGCGCCCTCTCCGCACTGACGGCAGTATTCCTCGGCAAGTGAGGTCAGATACGCTATCCCAAGCGCTTTGAGCAGTATCTCGAAATACTCGCTGTCTATGCCTGCGTCATCTATCAGAGGGGCGAAAGTATCTATTATGTCAAGTGCATAGCCTGCTGCAAAATAGAGTACGGCACTCACTGCAAAAAGCACTCCGAGAAGCTTTATCTCCGAGCTGTCACGCTCTATCATTTTGAGTATTACCGCCGCCGCTATGCAGAAGGCTATTATTGCTGTTATCTTCATCAGTACAGTCCGAAAATGTCTTTTATTGTCTCAAACAGATCACCTATCTGCCGCACTATCATAAGCAGCACCACTATAAGCCCTGCGAGGGTCGTCATCATTGCCTGCTCATCACGCTCCGCCCTTTTCAGCAGCAGATTAAGCACCGCCACAATAATGCCTATTGCGGCTATTTTGAATATAAGGTCTATTTCCATGTTTTTCTCCTATATAAGCAGTACTGCCGCAAACGCTCCGGACAAAAGCCCCAGTGCTCTTGCAAGGCGCTTGTCCGAATGGTAACGCTCTCTGAGATCGTCCTTTACTTCAGCAAGATATGCGTGCAGGAGCTCTGCTTTAAGCTTTTCTCTCTGCATATCCGAAGAGCCCAGCTCATCAAAATAGCTTATCAGCCGAACCTTTATATCAGAGCTTATATCAAGGGCTTGTACCTGCGCTTCAAGCTCTGTCCTGCCCGAGGGCTTTGTTATATCACAGTTCAGAAAGGTAAGCTCCCTGTACTTGTCCCCTGAAGAGAGCGAAGAAAGCATTTCTGATGTGGTCATATAGCCCTCTATCATAACAGTAAGCTCACTTGACATCTCGGTCAGGGCACAAAGTGTTCTGCAGCGGTGCTCCAGTCTTTCACTGTAGAGCCTGCCTGCTCCTGCTCCTGTAAAAATCAGGAGCAGACAGCCTAATGCCCTCAGCACGGCTTTTCCCCTATAAGCGAATAGGAAATAAGCTTTCCGCAGAGAGGTCCTGTCCCGAGAACGGCGCAGACACTGAACGCTCCTGCCTTGATAAGCTTTGAGATATACTGCTTTTTCTTCACTTCTGCAAAGCTTGGTGCGTGGCAGGAAGCAACTATACACACTCCCGAGCCCAAGGCATAGCGGAGTGCTTCAAGGTCACTTTCACTTCCTATCTCATCACAGACAAGCACCTGTGGAGACATCACACGAACTGCTGTCATTATTCCGCTGTACTTATCATAGGAGCTGAACACATCAGTCTTTGAACCGACATCGTTCTGCGGTATGCCGTCAACGCTTGATGCAAGCTCGTTTCTTTCATCTATGAGAGAAACCCTGTAATTACTTCCGAGCTGTCTTGTAAGGTCACGGAGAATAGTGGTCTTTCCGCTGGCAGGCGGGCCTGCTATAAGAAGCCCCTTTAAGCCCTCTCCGAATGCCTTTGCATAAAGGTCTGAGGCACAGCCCTTTATCTCTCTTGCTATTCTTATGTTTACCGAGGATATGTCCTTCACATTATCGGTTATGTACCCCTTTTCGGGAGAGATAACTGCCGTTCCGCAAAAACCCACTCGGCACCCTCCCCTGACTGTAACATAGCCCTCGGTTATCTCTCTGCGAAAGCTGTGTACCGAGCCTTTCATAGCCCTGTGGAAAACAGTGTCTATATCCTCGGCTGTGACAGGCACTCCCGAGCTCTCATCGTTTACAAGCCTTCCGTCAGAGCTTACGAAATACTCCTTTGAAAATGCCGATATGCTGAGCCGTCTTCCACGCCTGAGTCTTATTTCGCAAATGCTCGGCTTTTCACTTTGTGAAACTGCTTCCAGCGCCCTGAATATCGGCTCGGGAAGAAGCTCATATACACTTTCAAGCCTGCTTGTCTCTTTCATATTTTACCTCCTGTATGATGTTTCTCTTTATGATAATTCTATGAGAGCATAGGGCCGAATATTACTTCTGTACAGAATGTAATGATAATTGTGAAAAGACAAGTGAAAATTTCATTTTGCCCTTGAATTATACAGCAGGATATGTTATAATGATTTTGTAGTGCTTTTTGCACTGTGTAATGATTTATAAAGATAAGGAGTCAAGAAAATGAACAGTCAGCTTTCACAGGAACAGGTAAAGGTACTGTCACTGACCAAAAGCGTTATTGGCGAGGTTAAAAAGGTCATCATCGGTAAAGACGAGATCATTATCAAGGTGCTGCTTTCTATCCTTGCCGGCGGACATGTCCTCATTGAGGATATACCCGGCGTGGGCAAGACTACCCTTGCGGTGGCACTTTCAAAGGCGCTGTCGCTGGAGTACAAGCGTTTGCAGTTTACACCCGATGTTCTGCCTACCGATGTAACAGGCTTTACCATTCTGAACAAAAACACAGGAAAGTTTGAGTACAAGCAGGGTGCTGCTCTTACTAACCTTTTTCTTGCGGATGAGATAAACAGAACGTCATCTAAGACGCAGTCCGCACTTCTGGAGGTTATGGAAGAGGGAAAGGTCACTGTTGACGGTGTTACCCACAAAGCCCCCGACCCGTACATCGTAATTGCAACACAGAATCCTATCGGCTCTATCGGAACGCAAATGCTCCCCGAGTCGCAGATGGACCGTTTTATTGTAAGGCTCACTATGGGCTATCCAAGCCTTGAGAACGAGATCTCGGTCCTCAAAGCAAAGCAGAACCTCGTACCTGTTGACAATGTACGCCCTGTGGTTTCGGCTCAGGACATTATTGCCGCAAGAAACGAGGTGGACAACGTATATGTTTCTGACCAGATTTTCCGCTATATTGCTATGATCTCCGAAGCCACCAGAAACAACGAGTTTATAAAGCTCGGTCTCTCTCCGAGAGGTACTATCGCTGTGCTTCGTATGACTAAGGCTACAGCACTTCTGAGAGGAAGGGACTATGTTATCCCCGATGACGTGCTCTACTGCCTTGATGATGTTGTGCTTCACAGAATAATTCTCAGCTCAAAGGCAAAGATCAACAGCATTACAGGCTCTCAGGTACTTAAGAGCATAACCTCAACAGTTCAGGTGCCGAGGATAAGCAAGTAAGGAGAAAATATGATCGTTATATATTTTATTCTCCTTGTGATAGGGTCGTTTTTCTACGTTCTCTATGATGAGCCGTTCTCCTTTTACCTGATAGGCTTTCTGGCAGTGCTTCCTGTGGCGCTTTTTATAATGCTCAGGATCATCTCCAGAAGTGTAAAGGTAAGCTTTGCGGGAACACAAAGGGTCTGCGTAAAGGGCTCAAGGATACCTGTTGTTATCAGATGCGAGAACAGAGGTATTCTTCCTGTTTCCGACCTTATTATTGAGATAGAGTATTTTAATGCCATAGACTCAAAACGTGACAAGGTGAAGATAAGCACTCCCCTTTTTCCTAAAGACGTGCAGTTTCTTACCCTGCATATGGGCTCTCTTCATTACGGAACGATACGCCTTGTTATAAAGCGCTGTCGGGTCTGCGATATGCTCAGACTGTTTAAGCTGAAGGTCAGACCCTTTATCAGAAAGGGCTTCTATGATGAGACATCGTTCACTGTCATTCCGAATGTAATACCGATAGAGAACCCTATCTCAAACTACTCGGAAATGGGTCTGGAGACTGATGAGTACTCAAAAGACCACAAGGGCGACGACCCCTCGGAGATATTTGACATTCATGAGTATCAGGAGGGCGATAAGATAAACCGTATCCACTGGAAGCTCTCCGCTAAACAGAATATTACAATGGTCAAGGATTATTCGCTTCCGATTGCGAACTCTATCATTATGATAGTGGATATGAATATAGATAAAAGCCGTAAGGACTATATGCTGCTCTACGATGCTGCGGTTGAGACTATTTCGTCAATGACACAGTATCTGTCGGAAAATAATGTTGCTCACAGAGTAATCTGGTATGATACAACTTCCGAGCAGAATATGTCTATGACGGTAAAGGACGAGGAAAACGCAAGGGTACTTATGAATATGCTCCTGAAGTCAGGTCTTCACAGCGATAAGCACCCCGCACTCCTTAACTATGTGAACACTCCCGACCGCTTCAGATGCGGTCATCTGCTTTATTTCTCGGCAAGCTATGACAGCTCTGTTACTGCTGCAATGAATGACGCAGAGCTTGCTTTCAGGTATTCGTATATGCTTGTAGGCGCTGATGAAAATGCAGAAAAGCTCTATGACGAGTTTGCGGATATAGTTCCGATAAGCGCAAACGGTGCTGTCGAGAGCATCAGGGAGCTTTGCTTATAAAATAAAGGTGACAAAATGAGTAAGAAAAATAAACAAAAGGATTTCGGACTGATATCGAACAGCGGTATCATGATCGACGGCGATATCCTGCTTGACTGTCAGAGGGAGCACTCATCTCAGTATTATTTTGTGTTTCAGATCATACTGAGCTTTCTCGGTGCGTTCTGTACACTGGCAGTCGGGGCTTCGTATCTGACGCTGGAAGTCTCCTATGAGACGCTTGCGTTCTATACTGCTTTGCTGTGCTGTTCGTTCGGTCTGTTAAAATCAAAGCATTTTATAGTCAAGCTGGCTTCTCTTATATATATAATATGCCACTGCGCTTATATTCTCAGCAAGCTTGACGAGATCGTCAAAGGCTATCAGATCATAGCCAATGACTACGTTATTCATGTAACACATAATAAAAGCGGTGCTTTTACATCAGTTGTATCGAAAATAAATTCATACGATAACAAGGTATATTATGTACTGCTCTGCTTTATTGCGATTGCAACACTTGAAGCGGTTATCTGCTCGCTTGCCTGTGTGTATAAGATAGACTTTCCTATCCTGTTTATCTTTACATTCCCGATAGTTGAGCTTGGTCTGTACTTTGATGCAGTTCCGAACACTGCTGCGATAATAGGGCTCTTCTGTGTATGGATAACTGTGCTTGCTATGCACATAATAAACCACACAACCAACAAGGCAGGCAGAAAAAACACCTTCGCTGTACATGAACGGCGAAAAACCTATTACTTCACATCTCAGAAGGCTAAGGCAGCATTCTATTCCGTTTATATGAGATTTACTGTTATTCTCGTTGCTGCTATTTTCACGCTGACTATTATCTTCTCGGCAATTACAGGCTTTACAAGACCGGACTCATTTGCCGAGTACAGAAGGAACCTTTCAAACTTCATTGATGAGGTCATTGAGCACGGCCCTGAGCAGGCTCTCTTTGACTGGAAGAACAAAAGCTTTTCTGTTATTCCTGTCGGACCTGCAAACGGAGGCCTTCTGGGCAGGACTGACGGGATAAAGTTCAATGACTCAGTATCACTGAAAATTGAAGTTCCTGCCTTTAAGCGCACCCTTTACCTGAGGGGCTATACAGCAGGTATCTATGATGATAACTCATGGAAGATCTCAAATACAGGAAACAATGATGTAAGCTTTGATGACCTTCTTGAGGAAAGCGGTGACTATTTCACTCAGGACCTGAACTACCTTTGCGTTCACGGAAGTGACACCGTTGACAGCGAGATGATAAAGATCAAGGCTGTAGGCGCAAGTAAAAGATTCGTATATGCACCGTATAATACGCTGTACTCATTCTCAAGCAAAAACAATGAGAAGGAGTTCAGCAATACGCTTGACTCATATGTGAGAACACCGTCAAGCACTTATAACCTGACATTCAACAGCTATGAGAGAGATTATGACATTTATGCAGGTAGTTATAATCCTGAGTATGTCGCAGATCTCGACAGCCGTAACCTTACAAGTACACAGCTTGAAGCTCTCCATGATTACGAGGAATTTGTATACAACGAGTACACTGATACTCTTGACGGTGAAGAGATAGACAAGGCCTTTCAGGAGATACTGAATAATTATCTGCCGTATTCGCTTGAATACTGCACTTATATCGACTGCTACGAGGCTATCAAAAACTATTTCAATGACGAGGTTCAGGGCTTCCGATATGATACTCAGCCGCAGAAAACACCTGATGGCGAGGACTTTGTTGAAGACTTCCTAAACAGGCGAGTGGGCTACTGCTCATACTTTGCGACTGCAGGCGCTCAGCTGCTCAGAAAGTTTGGCTATCCCACCAGATATGCCGAGGGCTATATGATACTTCCCTCTCAGCAGGGCAAAAAGCCTAACAGCAGTGACCTGTTTGAAATTTCAGTCAAGGACAGATGTGCTCACGCATGGGCTGAGGTATATATTGACGGTCTGGGCTGGTTCCCTGCCGAATTTACCCCGGGCTATGACAATGACAATCCAAATCTGTCTGACGCAGACAAAAATCCGGGCAATGTAAAGAAGCCTTCAAATAACTCTCAGGCTCAGAAGGACAGCTCATCAAGTGCGGAATCCGATGGAAGCTCCGATAGCAAGTCAGAGTCTTCAAGCTCATCAAGAGCTCCGAATTCATCATCAAGAGCTTCTTCATCAGGACTTAATTCTTCGTCAAGATCAGGAAGTGAAAACGGCTCTGGCAGCGCTGCTGACGGACACGGTACTGCATCTGAGGGGCAGGCAGCACCTAAAAAGCCGATGTCTCCGTTTATAAGCGGTATAATATATACTATCATAGCGCTGATACTGATATGTGCTTTGTTCTGGCTGAACAGGACATTCAAGCTAAAGGCTATGCAGAAAGCCACTACAGAAGGCACAGCTAATGAGCGTGCAATCGAGATTTACAGGTATCTGCTGAAATATCTCTCACTAATAATTGCTTACAAGCAAACTAATATTACCGATATGAAAACCGCAGATGATCTCTGCGAAAAGCTCAAGGAAGTTAATTGTGCAGGCATTGAGCCTCAGGTTAGATTTATAGTTGAGCTCGCTGTTATGGCTGGAATGAGTAACAATGAAATCTCAGAAGAAAATGCCGAAAAGGCACTCTCTATGCTAGACACAATCAGAAATGATGCTGTCTGCAGCAAGCTTTCGGGCTTTGGAAAGCTCTCCGCAAAATTCATAAACGGACTTTACTAAAACGAATCGCCCTGCAGAAAAAAAGCAGGGCGATTTTGTATATATCACTTCTCGCTGTCAATAATAAACTCAAGCGAGGTGATAAATTTGGTAAGCTTTTTTCTTGGAACAGTCATGGGCGGACTGTTCGGAGTTATAACAATGTGTCTTTGTCAGATATCATCTGAGGAAGACAGAAAAATGAACGAGGGACAGTAGTAAGCTGTCCCTCGCAGTCTGTCGATAAACTCAAAAATAGTGCAGAATCAGCCCTCGGCGTGTTCCTCGGCTTCGCTCGTCACCGCCTCGGGCGGTGGGAAGAGGGGGGCTTCGCCCCTTTGCCCCACTGGGGCTGTCGCCCCTGACCCCTTTTAAAAGAACTTTTGCAACAAGCTGCGAGGGACAGTAGTAAGCTGTCCCTCAGTTTTATTTCTCTTCAATATCAATTACACAGTACTCAGACTTTGTACCTGTCTTGAAAACAAGCTCCCAGTCGGCAATACCGGAGGTAACAAGGAAGTCTGTTCCGTTTCTGTTCTCGTAACCGTAGGTGCGGTCATTCACACTCATAAACAGACCGAAATGTGTCATCGGGAAAAGCTGTCCGCCGTGAGTATGACCCGAAACAACAAGATCGGCATTTGTTTTCGCCTCAGCGTCGTAATCGGCAGGCTGATGATCCATAACTATAATATACTTGCTGTCATCAAGGTCGTTTATAAGCTCAGAAGCATCTGCTCTGTCCTCAAAGGACTTATCTGCTCTGCCTACAAGATAGAAGCGGTCATCAATAAGCTCGGTTTCATCAACCAGGATGTGTACTCCGTTCTTTTTAAGCTCGGTTTCAAGCTCATCAGCACTGAAACCTCTGGAGTTGCCGTAATAGCCCCTATCATGATTTCCGTAGGCGAACCACACTCCGTATTTTGCGTTGATCTTTCCAAGAGCCTCACAGCACTTTATCATTTCATCTTTTGTAGTACCGTCATCAACGTAATCACCTGCAATGAGAACTATGTCAGGCTTTTCGGCATTGACGTTCTCCATGTGCTTTGCAAAGCCTTCGTCATCAAAGGTCGCACCTACATGAGAATCAGCAAACATTACAACTCGGAGCGTTCCGCCGAGGTCCTTCTCGGTAGTCAGAGTGTAGTTCGTAACCCAGACATTAACGCAGAGATAATAAGCAATCGACATATACACAGCTGTTGTAGCCAATGCAAGCCAGCCCTGAAGGTAAATCTTAAATTCCTTTCCTGCAAGCTTTCTTATTGCAAGGAAAATACCTCCATAGATAAGCTGAAAAATGCACAGGTGCAGAAAGATTATTATTGCATTGATCGGTGTCAATATGACAGAGAAAATTCCAAACCCGAGAACTATCAGTGCAAGAGAAATGATGCGTTTAAGCCAGTTTTTTTCTTTTGCAAGCTTCTTTATCAGACCAAATTTTCCTATCGAATGAATCATATAGAATATTCCTGCTCCGACAGCAGCAAGTACCAGAACAAGGATAGCGATCCACATACGCATAATATCACCTCAGTTTGATTATAACACAATTTTAATCTCAATATGTGAACTGCGTATAAAAAAAGACTGCCGCAAAAGCGACAGTCTTTGAAGCTTTGTATTAACCCTTTACGCTTCCGAGAGCAACACCACGAATGATGAACTTGGAAAGAATGAGGTATACAACTACAACAGGGAGGATAGCTATGAGAATGTACATATAGAACAGACCCATATCTGTCTCCTGAGGTCCTGCATTTCTCATTGCAGAGAGCACAAGCGGAACTGTGTAGTTAGACTTGCTGGTAATAACGAGTCTTGGCATGAAGTAGTTGTTCCACTGAGCAACGAATGTGAAGATAAGCTGTACAGCGTATGCAGGCTTAAGAATAGGAGTAACTATTCTGTTGAAGGTCATAAACTCTCCGCAGCCGTCAATTCTTGATGCCTCAACGATTTCAAGCGGCAGTGCTGATTTAAGATACTGCTTCATGAAGTAGTATGTTGCAGGAGCAGCTGCTGCAGGAATGATAAGAGGGATATAGTTGAAGAGCAGGCTCTTGGAGTCTGTCATGCCCCATGCCTTTACCATTCTGTAGAAACCGATAGCAGAGGACTGTGTCGGAACCATCATAACGATGAGTATGAACATATCTGCAACTTTTCTGAGCTTGAAATCAAATACATGGATCGCATAAGCTGTAAGAGCAGATACATATACGCTAAGGAATGAAGCGCAAGCAGAAATGAGAAGTGAGTTTCTGAGAGCCTTGAAAACACTACCGAATGAAACGGTTGTTGTGCTGTTAAAGAGCTTCTTGAAGTTTGTCCAGAGCAGTCCGCCCGGATAGAGCTGAAGACCTGTCTGCTTCTTCTCTCTGGTTGCATTCATAATCAGAAGATAGAACGGGAACAGTGAGAGTATTACAAGAATAACAAGCACTGTGTAAGCGATAATTCTTCTGACAAGTATGTTAGTCGAGCTGGCCTGAGAGCCAACAACATCAGTTTTAACTGCCATTCAAATTACCCCCTTGCCTTCTTCTTTTTCTTTTTCTTATCGTTGTCCTCAGATGTGAGCATCATAGCAAGGCCGACAACAAGAGTGAAGATAAAGATCAGAACTGACAAAGCCGAGGCTTTACCGATATTTCCGTCTTTATTTGTCTGAATGATCATAACTATAGTTTTCAGCATCGGTTTACCTTCAACTATAGGATTACCGAGGTCATTGGTGATCAGCGACGGAACGTCGTACATCTGCAATCCACCGATGAGGGAGGTAATAAGAACAAACGAGAGAATTGGTCTGATAAGCGGCATTGTGATCTTCCAGAATATATCTGTAGATGTAGCGCCGTCGATCTGAGCCGATTCATAAAGTGAGGGGTCAACACCCATAATAGCAGCCATCAAAAGGATGGTCGTATTTCCGTACCAGAGTATGAAGTTGATGAAACCAACAACTGCACGAGCTGACCATGCATTCTCAGCGAGCATATCGAATCCGAAGACATCATACAGCGCACCGCCCTTAGAACACAGGTTATAGAACAGGAACGCAATAGCCGAAGCCATGATAACGTTCGGAAGATAGATAACTGTTTTAAAGAAGCCCTGAGCCTTGAGCTTGAGGTTGAGGTCAGTAAACCATACTGCAAGTAAAAGTGAAACGAGGATCTGCGGAATAAATCCGATGAGCCACATTATAACGGTATTCCAGATAGTCTGGAAGAAATCGCTGCCCGATGCAAAAATATCGGAGTAGTTGTTCAGACCGCACCACTCGGGAACGACCTCAACTGCTTGTCTTGTCCAGCCGCCCTGCATTGAGCCCTTATCAAGCTGATAATCCATAAAGCTGTAGTAGAAGGTCTCAAGCAACGGATACAGGTGGAACACACAGTATACAGCGAAGAAAGGGATAAGAAAGATATAGCCCCATTTTGCGTAGCTAACGCTTTTTCTCTTCATATACAATACCTTAAATAATTGCGAGCAATCATATTCCTTTCTGTAGAATTACATTAAATAATAGGGGGGGGATTTCTCCGCCCCCTATATTTAATCTACTTTATTTGAGTTTTAATTAGAAATCGTACTCAAGTGTAGGATAGAGCTCAGACAGAGAGGTCTTGAATGCTGCAAGTGCATCCTCATAAGAAGATGTATTGCCAAGGAAGTAATCCTTCATAGCACCCTGGAACTTCTCGTTGCATCCCTGGTCATAAGCTGAGATCTTGTTGTCAAGAGAGATCTTATCAGCAGCAGATGTAAGGAGTGCGAGGTGGTTCTGTCCGCCGAGGAATGGGTTGGTGTAACCGCCGTCGATAAGCTCCTGGATAGCAGCCTTGTTGTTTGTGTAGTCCTGCTCGCCCTCAGTAATAGCCTTAGCTACTTCCTTGTCGCAAGTCATAACCTTCATGATGTTGCCTACGAGATCTGTGTTATCGGAGTCGATAGCGCCGCAGATCCAAGTACCGCCCCAGTAGTAAGCCTGAGGACCTTCGCAAGCTCTCCAGAGACCGTAACCACCGTTGCCAACTTCTTCCTTACCGCCGTCTTCAACGGAAGTATCAAGAGTGTTAGGCAGGAGGCAGAAAGGAATACCCCATGTAGAATAGAAGTAACCGAATACCTTACCGTCGATCTTCTGACCAGCAGCCCAAGCCTCGTCCCAAAGAGAAGTCTTGTTGTTGTAGCCCTTGTCTGTGTACTCCTTAGTCTGATCAACCCAAGCCTTGATCTGAGGATCAACTGTAACCTTGTTGTCGATTACCCAAGGATTGGAAACGTTGTTGGAATAGCATCTGTATGTATCATCGAAACCGGATACCATGAAGATGCCTTTTTCCTTCATCTTAGCTGCTGTTTCGGTGAATGCATCCCAGTCCTTAACTGCTTCCTGAACAGTAGCAGGATCATCAGAACCGAGAACCTCGTTAGCATAGTTTGCGTTGTACATGAACAGACCAGGAGTTGCCTGCCAGGAAACACCCTTCAGCTCGCCTGACTGTGTATCTGTTGCAACGTCGAGAGTGTACTGATACATCTGTGAGAGATCGTCAGCTGTGATGCCGAGGTCCTGAACAGAAAGTGCAACGTCGCCGTTAGCATACTTCAGAGCGTAGTCAGCTTCCATAAGGAACATATCTACCTTATCATCGCTGTCCTTCTGAGCTGCAAGAGCGTCATCAAGCTTTGTCTGATAAGCGTTACCCTCGTTCTCGATCTGTACCCACTCAATGTTTACGCCATTGATAGATGTGATAGAGCCGTCAGCATCCTTCTCAACAGGAAGGGCATCTGCGCCTTTCTCATAGTACTTGTCAAGTCTGGACTTGAACTCTGTGTTCCAGCAATAGAACTTCAGTGTCTGCTTGGAAGCGTCTGAAGACTCTGCACCGTGGAGATCAGTAGTTTTATCTCTGTTAGAATCTGTGCTGATTCCGTTTCCGTTAGCAGGCTTAGCACCGCCGCTCTTGCTATCTGATGAAGATGAAGAATCAGAATCGCCGCAAGCAGTCATCATAGAAGCTGCCATGCAGAGGCCGAGTGTTCCAGCCAGAACTTTCTTTAAGTTTGCCATAATAAATTTCCTCCTTAAATATCGCATTATATTTTTATTACGCAGCGTTTTTGCTGCTAATTAATGCCTTTGCCTATCCAACCTTTGAAACCGAGCCGCCCTTGATAAGACTGCCGTCTACCGTGATGACTTCCTTAAAGGTTGTCTGCGGGCTCTCTATAAGAGCCACTAATTCTTTTGCCGCCGTCGCACCGATCTTTGCAGTATCCTGCAGATAAGTCGTCAGCTTTGGTGACAGAAGCTGCGAATATGCTATGCCATCATAGCCTACCAAAGAAACATCCTTCGGAACTGACAAGCCAAGATCCTTCGCTGCATTAAGTCCACCCATTGCCGAATAATCGTCAGGCATAAATATGCAGGTCGGCCTGTCTGCCTTCTTGAGAAGTTCCTTTGTCAATTTGTACGTCAGCTCGGGATTGTGATAATCCCCGTTCAGGAGCCATTCAGGCTTTACCTCAACACCCCGATTCTTACAGGCTCTATAGAAACCTGTGAATCTTCTTTCGGCAACTGCTGATTTGTTTCCCTGAACATATGCGATCTTTTTGTGCCCAAGATCACAGACGTAGTTGATCAGTTCTTCCATACCCTTTTCGTTGTTAGACATGATCGCCGTTCTGCAGTCAAATATATGGTCGATTGTAACAACAGGTATGTCGCCGTTGATTACCTCATAAACATCAGGTGAAGTGAAATCCGTACACACAAGTATCACGCCGTCAACATTCCTGTACTTGCAATGCTCGTATGCTGT
>OCVV011342861.1_pt1 | contig 55388 bp, 49 predicted proteins | sample 1539721 | NCBI WGS metagenome assembly OCVV01 (sample SAMN02144230, study PRJEB22623) | gut metagenome | biome: sheep rumen | host: Ovis aries | place: New Zealand
TCGGCGTTGAGCACCGACTCCATGATTGCCGGCACATCGTCTTTGAAGACACACGCGCCTGTCTCCTGACATTTGAGACAACCGATACAGAACTTGATTTCCTTGCCGCGAAGCGAGATCAGTTCTACTTCATGCCCTGCGGCTTTTGCGCCCTCGGCGAACTGCTCCGCCATCGCGTGGCTGTTCGACCCCGCCCGTAGCGAGGTGGATAAAACGACTACTTTTTTACTCATATACATACAAGCTTTTACTCTTTTTGTGCGCTCTTTATTGGGTCTCTAACGTAAGCGAGTGCAAAGGTACTGCTTTTTTGCGAAATATGCAAACACAAAATGCTGCAAATGATATATATTTTGCGGAAAAGCTTGTCTGGTTGCTTTCGATTGCCGATTATTAAGATTTTAGTGCGGTATCTCGTCGATGTCCTGTCGGTCTATCGTCGGGTAGGTGTCTCGTAGGTGTCTCGTACGCGGCAGGTAAGCGCAAAAAGTGACGATTATTAAGATTAGGGAGTACTATTCTCCTCGCTAAATCGAAGCCGTCAATCAGCCACTCTCAAGCCACTCTCGCGCCACTATCATACATGGCACAAGAGTCGGTCGTTAAGAGTTCTCCATAACGAAGGCAAGTGACATTTCTGCCACTTGCTCATCGTATAGGGTTACTATACCTTTGCTATACCCTTATTTTACCTCTTGACCGGTAACGGTATAGGTCTTATCTCCGCGGAGAATGTAGATGATTATGTGTTAAGTTGTTACTTCTAATATTCGTAATCTTCTTGGGACATTGACGTTTTTAATATGCCGTTTTCCCACCAGCCACCTTGAATATATACACCTTCTTTTGAGTAATGAGCACCACGTCCATGTGGTTGTATGGTCTTTTCGCAAATATCTCCATAATACCATGATTCGTCATCAGGTATGGTACAAACTAATTTTCTTTTAGTTGTTCCAGTGCTATATGGCTCTAATCTCCACTGCATAGCTTACTATTAGTTTAAATTGTTAAAAATAATCCCACCCTCCTCCCGATGGCTCTTAGATGAAGAACTCCAATAAGGTAACTACCGAAGCAGCATACATTATTATCTGCCCTAAATCAAGGTCACCTTTTAAGTGAAAGTTATAACTCAGTTTCATAAAGATATGAATTTTGAGATTAATACTATCATCTTAAATTGACACCTCAAAGGATGTCTCATCTACGTAGGATATTTCGCCTACGCTATTTTATTATACATCTTTTACAAGACGAACACTAATATTTCCTATTGTTTCTGCTACGTTGACATACAAGATGTTTGCTCCGAAAAAAATTAAGTGTGCTCCGCCATCATATTCATTATTCACATTACCAAATGAAGCAGACCAATAGTGACCATAACCATCATTAGAATATGAATCTAAACCTTCTCCAATTTTACATCCGGCTGAAGGCAAAAAGACAGCTCCGGCTGTTTCCATCTTCTCCCAATCAATAGTAGTGTATATGTTGTCTTTGTAATTATTCGCATTTTCACTAGGATTATAGTAAGCTTTGCTGCTATGTTCTTTATCTTCATACCAAATAAATCCTTTTGTGGTACTTGCATTGAATGTTAAGTCAGCAGGTGTTTTCCAATTATCCGGAAGAATAATAAGGCCATTTACATCGTTCACTGTGCCCAACGCAAATAAATATTCCGCATCTTTGCGTCCGCGGAATATGTATTCCCATTCATCGCCTGTTAAAGTGCGCCATAAGCCCGCTTCATTTCCTCCATTGGAAATTTTATTGTATACTCCCCAATCGTAATTTGTACCTGCGATATTGTCAATACCTTCATATTCGTTATACATATAAGCAGAGTATGGCAGTCTGTTATTGTAGCCACTTGTTCCCCATCCGAAAAGATCAATCCATCCGCTATATGTTGCAGAAGCTTGTTCGTTTGCTGCACCTGCAAACTCAAATTGGTACTTGGCAAAACGCCATGTATCTGTGCTTGCTTGGTATTGCAAGTTACCTTGCGAGAAATGAACTTTCTTGGAAGGGCTGACAGAAATAGCACCTGTTAGTTCTCCTTCAATTGTTTTGCCGGTTGGTTGGCTCGGATTTTCAGGACTGTTTTGTCCAGTGCATGCAAGCATACCTAATGCTGCTAATGCATAAATAAAATACTTTTTCATGATTAAATAATTTTGTTCCCCTCTAACACCTTCGGGGCTTGGATTTATACTATATTATCGTATATTTCATAGAAAAAGCGTGAAACTTTTTCGTTTCTTTGGTCATACAGGATTCTGGACTACCTACAAGTACCAATTATCGAACAAAGCTCACGCCTCTCGTGAGCATCGTGCTTTGTTCTTGTACTTGTGTCAGTTGAAGTGTCCAGTTTCGTATGACCAAGAATCGCGCAATGCTTAATATTTATGTATGTTGTTTGTCTGTTGTTTTATGCCATAGGCGGATTTTTGTTTGTTACTATGTTTGTTTTTAATCGACCAAACGTGGTCGATACTTTCTTCTGTTTAACGTCTCGGAGAGGGACGATTATTCTATTGATTCAATTCGTCTTGCAAGTAGCTATACACATAGCCGGAAGATTGAAAATACAGACCCGTTTTCGGGTCGCTGAGTTTTTCAAACAAACGCGAGTTATACACCGTATCGAACGCTTCTTGCATCGCCAAACCGCGCTCTTCCATAAGGCGAGCGATGAGGTCTTTGACAATCTCCTCTTTCATATTCTGAAATTCAGCCTGCGATACGTTCATTGCTTGATCAGTTGGTTAATCGCCTTTTGTGTACAAAAAGCGTATTGGAATGTGATACCTTTGGGATATTGGATACGTTTGAGGAACTCTTCAAACGTAATATAGTTCTGTTTGTAACGGGTAATCTGTGCGCCTATAGTATCGTTCGCAATCGGTCCATAGACTATATCGAACTCATGCAGCGTGCGCCCTTGCGGTTCGGTACGATGGTTATACACAAAATGCGCCCATTCCTCCGTGTAAGACTCAAAGCGTTTGTAACGTAACTCCTGCAAAAACTTTTCGTCAAAGGAATAGACATTCACCACCGGTGGCAGTTCAGCAAACTCCGCTTTGAACTGCGCCATTTCCAAAGCTTGGTTGTAGTCCTCCGAGAGATAGAAAGCGCGCCCGAAATCCTTGTTGGGCTTGGATTTCATAAGGTCGATACGCTCTATGTTGACCGTTGTGCCATGATAGAGAATCATAGATTGCCTCCTTTCCGTTGACAATATTCACGCAGGGTTTGCAGATTCTCCTCTACAGAGAGCGTGTGCATGATATCATAGTGTTTCTCGCACAAAGCCAGCGCTCCATACTGCTGCAGGTAGCGGTATGATTGCACCTCGGACAGCTTGTTCAGGCGGGCGAACTCCGCTACTAGCAGAACAAGATATTCTATTCTATCTATGACCGATTTTGCCATGTTGTTTTACTCTCTTTGCAACTTTCGGCTGCAAAGTTACAACAAAAAATCCGAATGTGCAAATAAAATTCATTTTATTTTGCCATTTGCAGAATTTTGCGACCGTAACTTCGGGGGAATTACAAAGTAAGGCGGAGTCCGAAGTTACTGCTTTTTTTTGATATATGCAAGAGTTTGGGTAAAATTCGTTTTCGTGCGGGCAGTTTTTAGGTAAAAAAAACGTCCCGAAGGACGCTTTCAGTGGATGGTTTATACGAGGGCTTTATAAACGGGTTCCCCGGACATCGTACGTTTGGGCGTTGTGCTTGATATAGAGGATGCCGTTTTCGATGAACTTGGTACTTGGTGCTTGGTCACTTGGGACTGTCGGAGTGAGGTTTTCCGTGGTTGCGCTTTTCTCGAAACGCACACTCACATTGCCGGAGCCGAGGGCGGCGGCAAGACCCGCGGGATTGTCTATCGAACCGATGCGGGTGTAGGAATAGGAGCTGCTGAAGGTCTCATAGAACAGCACCACGCAGTTGTTGCCGTACAGCATCAGGTCGCCAGCATGAATCATACCGGGCTGATAACTGTCCGTCGGCAGCGAAGAGTCCAGATAGTGGTATTTCTCATTGCCGTTCAGTTCGGTCATCGGAAGGGTCAGCGGCAGCAGTTGGGCAAAAGCTCTGCCGGTCTCGCTGTCCGCCAAAGTGGCGGTGAAGGTCTTGATGCCTACAATAACATTGATTTGCATAGTATTTTCCGTATTATACGCCACCAGGGTCTTGCTACTTGCCGCAGCGGATAAGCACGCCGCCGCAAGAAAAAAGAGAATATGTTTCATGTGTTTAGTCTATCATCTTAATCAGTTTGGCAGGAACACCGCCGACGATGGCGTTGGCGGGCACATCCTTGGTGACTACGGCACCGGCGGCAACGATGGCGTTATCGCCGATGGTAACGCCTTGCAGGACGGTCACGTTCGCGCCAAGCCACACTCTCTTGCCAATATGTATGGGTTTGGCTGTCATGCCGGCCCGCTGCGCCGGGTCAGGGATATGATTGAGCGTGCAGAGCGTGGCGTTATGCCCGATGAGGGCATCATCGTCGATGAAGATACCGCCCTGGTCCTGGAACTTGCAGCCCATGTTGATAAAGACGCGTTCGCCGATATGGGTGTTCTTGCCGCAATCGGTGTAGAAAGGCGGAAACATGCCGAAACTATCGGGCACGTCGATTGCCCACAGTTCGCTTAACAGTCGCCGCAGTTCTTCGGGTGTATGGTACGCGCCGTTGATCTCGGCGGTGATACGCAGGGCTTCCTGCGAGTACTGATGGAACTGCATGTGCAAGTCCGAGCCGCCTACTATCGGCTCGCCCGTCGCCATGCGTTCACGGAATTGGTCTATTGTCATAATAATCGTTGTTTTGCAATGATACTTTTTTGTTCGTCTGTAATACGATAACTCTCTATCGCCTTTTGGATTGCTTTGTTGTGAATCCAAGGATGTAATCGCTGTTGCCTGATATAAGGGAATGCGGCATTCCATTGTTTGGCAAGGGCGGTGGCGAAGAACCAAGCCTGCATCATACGGATGTAATACTCTTCGCTTTGGATAGCAGCCACCCATTCCAAGTATTCCGGTTTGAACGCCTCATCCAAGTAGTAGCGCATTAACATGCCCATGCCGAAACGGATGGTATAGGTATGCCGGGATGCCATCCAACGACGGATGTACGGTATTAGTTTCTGCGTGTGTTTCTTAAAACATTTAGGCGACAACTGGTCGCACGTTGCCCAATTATCCACATACGGCAGGAAACGCTCCAGTTCCGCGATACAGGCATCAAAATTTTTCTCCTCCGAGAGGATAAATGCGTGCAGTTGGTTCTCGTCAAAATAGCGGTGCGGCAAGGTCAGCATAAATTCTTTCGCAGCAGGGGTCTTGCTGACTTGTTTTGCCATTTTGCGCAATTCAGGTGTCCGCACTCCAATAATCGTCTCACGCGGAATAGTCGGTATCAGCTTACTCTGAAAATCTGCGTATGTTTTGTCCTGCAAGGTGAAAAGTTGAGCTGCGATATCTATTCTATGGGGTCCCATGTAAGTCAATCTGCGGGATGGTTCATGGTTATATCTTCGTCATATGATAGCCCATGCGTTTGAGTTGCACAGCGATGCCAAAGAGATATAACTGATGCAAACAAGCGACGTAGCCAAGAAACGCCTCTTTGGTTCCCGGTTCGATTTCCTGATGCATCAAAGCATTATGCACACGCGATGCACACTCGCTGACGAGTTCTTCCGTCGCAGCAAAGTTCTTGCCTTGGAGTTTGAGCATATCCCTGCGGACATACTCGTCCATCGCGTCATAACCCCGTTTGTCACGCAGATAAACATACAAGTCTTCTTTGGCTGAGTAGTACTGCCAATCGTCATCCCACATCTTCGCCAACGCCATACCAATATACATCATCCACCCGAGTGAGGCAAGAGGATAGTTCTGAAACTCACGCACTCCGTCAGGGATATACGCATTAGCGATAGCCTCCCATCTGTCCTCTACATCCGGACATTCCGGCAGCCGCTCGTCAATCTCGTCCACGCTCAGCAAATACTGCTGCAAGTCACTATGTATCTGTTCTTCTAACTTATCCATTATAATAATTATCATTTCATTCCTTTTCTCATAGCATGCTTCTCCAGATTATGCTGCATGCGTATATCGTTAGTGTCCGCGGACAAACCGTCCTTCGGGCTGGTACTCTAAAAAGCAACTATCCTCCCGCTGCTCCTCATCCATCGCCTGCTGCTCTTGGGCTATGTAGTCTTCGTAGGTCATAACCAAATTATCCTCTGATCATGTATTCGTTTCAATACCTTCTGAGTCATTATTTAATCAGGTTGCTGTCCGTCATGAGCTTGCCATGCACATTCGGTTATCTTCATATCCGAAAACAGCGCAGTAAAAGACGAGTTCTCCGGCGAACAGGCATAGATACCGAAACGTATCTCTCCATTTCCGGCGCACATGTGGCAGATGCGCATCTGGCTGAAATGTACGCCGTCCGCCGAACTCTCGATGCAATAGTCATCCTCTCTCCGCGAGAAACGGAACCACATGGTCTTGACCTCTGCAGGAATAGCCGTCGTAGCCCAATCCGAGTAACCGCCATTGGTAACCACCGAACCGAGATGTTGGAACTGCTCGTTCTCGTACTCCACGGACGCTTTGAGCCAGTTCTCGCTGTCAAGGTACATCACAATGCCGCACTGGTCGAACCGATGATGGCTCTCCGAGAAATCGGTCTTGGCGATGAACGAAAAGAACCGCTCGTTCGTCTTCATCTGCAGAACAGGCGCATTGTCATTCCTGAAGTGGTAGTACGTCCGCTGCCAGAGGTCGGTATGCGGTTTGGTGGTTATGGCTATCAAGCCGTCTTTCTCCGTCACCTTCTCCGGTTCACGTGTCCATTGCATCTGGTGGTAAATCTCGTCAAAAGTCATTGTCAGTTTGTTTCCCATACTCAATTTGCTTTCTTTTGCGCGGATTTGGTGATGTATGTTCATTTTATAGGGATGTGATACGGTTGATGCACCAAGTTATGGCTTGGGCGAGGCGGAGGGTGCAGTCGGTGAAATGACCGCCGTTATGCCAGACAAGCGTGGTGTGTTCTTCGCCGAGCGAGTGCGTCAGGAGGTCATGGTACGCACGGATGTTGTCGCCCACCTGCGCGAGAACTCTGTTGCGGGTCTTCTCCTCTTTGACGCCCAGACTGAGATAGACATTCGGAGTGAGAAGCGCGTGGCTCTCAGCAAAAGACACCCATCCGCGTATCCACACCGAAGGCGAGGCGGCAGCCATAGCAGCAAAGAGTGGCTGTTGGTACGCCGCCCAGAGCGCGAATAGCCCTGCCAGCGAATAGCCGCCGAGGATGACCGGCAGCGAACCGTACAGACCTTGCAGTTCGGGCAGAAGCGCGTGTGCCGCGAAATCCAGCGTTGCGCCTGCCTGCGTGCCCACCTCCTGGCGTTGGGACAAAGCCGGATCAGCCCACGGCGCGAGTTCGGCTTCCCAGTCGTTGACGGTGAAGGCAGCAAGGACAAAAGGCACGGAGGTCTGTTGGGTTATCATCTGCGCCAGCGTCTCAAAATCCTTGCGCTCGTGTGCGCCGAGCGTAGTCAGCACAAGGCATCGGGGCTCCGGCATGGCATAGACCATGCACGGCCGGTTATCTATCAGAAGTTCGGTTGTCATAGATGTCATAATGCTATCCTCTCCAAATCGTCCGGGACGATAATCTTTTCTCTTATATTTTAACATTACGCAAATTCGCCCTGTTTCCGTGATGAGTTTGTCCTGCGCGTAAATGCTACTATGCGGGCGGTTCCCAGATAGCAGGAAATTGAATTGCGTGCAAAGATAATGCTTTTTTCTGACATGTACAAATAAAAGTGAAGAATTTTTGATTGCGGGACACGACATAGCCGAGATCTCGCCATTGCACATGTCCAGAACGCGGGGTACACTACAGCATGATGAGTGCTTGATGAGTCTGGAATCTATGCTAAATTGTGCGGTTATTGTCCGGTTATAGTCCGGTTATTGTGCGGTTATTGTGCGGTGTGGTCCCGTTGTGGTCCCGTTGTGGTCGCGTTGTGGTCGCGTTACTGTAAGGGCAGATTAAACCTAAAAAAGGATGACCCGAAAACTGAGATAGCAAGCGATAGACAGAGTAGAACCCGAATGCCATTCGTAATTTGTAAGTTGACATTCGTAATTCATTATATTAAGGAGTTGCAAAGACTTTTTGCTTTCGACTTTCGACTCAATTAAGTTCCAAATTGGTGCAAAATGAAAAAAAATCGAAAGTTTTTTTGGTTATATCATTTTTTTTATATACTTTTGCAGCCGCTGGTGTAACACCAGTGTTGGCGATACCGCTTAGTTCGTGTTTAGAGTCTTAAAGTTAAGCTGATAAATTGTTAAACAGAAAGCCGTCAACAAGACATAGGTGAGTGCTTTACTAGCAGCTCCCTCCCAATTCCCCCAGGGCTTGACCGCAGCAAGGGTAAGAGGTTGTAGCGCTGAGATAGAGTGAGCTCACCTTTTTTATGTTTATCCAGGATACCAGGTAACCGGGGGCGCCGTTACAGGGTGTTTTTTCCGGGAGACCAGGTGGCCGGGGCGCCGTTACAGGGTGTTTTTTCCGGGAGACCAGGTGGTCAGGACACCATTATAAGTTGAAAGTTAAAAGCGAGAAGAAATGCTCTCCGATTTCCTATATAGTTCCATCAAGTCGCAACTGCCATTTGATCCGACAGAAGAACAAGACGAGTTAATTCGCCAATTAGCATCCTTTGTTCTAAGCGGCGATGAGAGACGCTGTTTTGTGCTTCGCGGCTATGCCGGCACCGGAAAAACCTCTGTTCTAGCAGCCCTTGTGAGGGGACTAAATAAGGCCGGAAAGACCGACAAAGTAGTCTTGCTGGCACCAACCGGGCGAGCAGCTAAAGTGCTGAGTCGCTATTCCGGCTACGAAGCTTCTACTATTCACCGCGCCATTTACCGTCAATCGAAAGTCAAAGACACCGAGGCATATTTCTCCCTCGGCTATAACAAAGCCAAAGACACACTCTTCATCGTTGATGAAGCCTCTATGGTATCAAACTTAAGCGATGGCACAGGCGGTTTTGGTACCGGCAATGTATTGGAAGACCTCATTAACTATGTTTATCAAGGTGAGCACTGTGCCCTACTCTTTGTGGGCGACGATGCCCAGTTACCGCCTGTAGGTCAGGCGACAAGCCCCGCCTTGGACAGTAATTACCTGATGGGTTATGGTTTAGCTGTTCAACAATACACCTTACGAAAAGTCATTCGTCAGGCTTTGACATCCGGAATTTTGACCGAAGCAACCCGACTAAGGTTCGCCTTAACCGAAAGCCCCTCACAACCATTTAGCTACAAACAGATTGCCCCCCATCCGGATGTGACAGTCCTTAAGCCTACGGAGGTACAAGACCGTTTAGAACATTCCTACCATGAGGTCGGCATTGATGAAACGCTGGTGGTCACACGGTCCAATAAGCGGACAAATCTATACAACAGAGCCATTCGGGCGCGTATTCTGTGGAAAGAAGAACAACTTACCCCATCAGAGCGCATTATGGTCTCACGCAATAACTATTTCTACGAGACATTTTTGGCGAATGGAGAGATTTTAGAGCTACTCGCCATCCGCAATGAACGTGAGCTATACGGTTACCACTTTACCGATGCGCGAGTGAGGTTCGGTAATAAGAGGGAGGAAATGACCGTTATCTTGTGGTTAGATACACTAATGACAGACACGCCGGAAGACAGCTACGCCATGCAACGGGATTTATATTACAAGATCGCTGCCGATTATCCGGAGATACGCTCTCGCAAAAAACTTCGCGACAAAGTTTTCGAGTCGCCTTATTACAATGCCCTGCAAATCCGCTACGCCTATGCCGTAACCTGCCACAAAGCACAAGGAGGACAATGGTCACATGTCTATATTGATCCCGGAGCGCTACACGACAAAAACCCTCTCAACCAAGACGACCTTCGCTGGCTCTATACCGCTATCACCCGTGCGACCGAAAAGATTTATCTGTTAGGGGCAGAGCCCTAAAGCGAAGCTTAAAACAGCGGAAACTATCATTTTGTAAAAAAAAATAAGAATTATTTGCTTTATTGCATTTTTTTTCATATTTTTGCAGCCTGAATGAGCTGACGCTGTTTATTAGCGCCGCTGTTAGTAGTAAATGTTGGCAAGCCTGCGGCTGTTAACACGAAGTTATCTAAAAATATAAATACATAATGAAAAAACTTAAGTACGTTTTGCCGGCGTTAGTCTTCGCTATGGGGCTAACAAGTTGCCGGAATGACATTGACCTCAACAACATCGACACCAAGATGCAGTTGAACACGGCATTAGCCATCCCTGTCGGAAATGTCACTGTGACGATGGGAGATTTCTTAGGCAATGGTCAAGTGCCAATCATCAAAGTGGATGAAAATGGCATTTTTCACGCCATTGATACCTTTCAGATTGCGACGAAAGAGTACCACAAGATTGACTTAAACCAGTACATCGTCAAGAACGCGACCCAACTCTCTTTCCGTGTCGCTGACCAAGTGCCTACAGGCACCATCGTGGGCGATGGTACAACCACAATGTCCATGACCTTCCCCCTTCAGTTGAATCTGACGGGAATCAACACGGATATGACTAACGAGCGGTTGGATAGTATGATCATCACCAATGCACGATTTGTCTCAAAAATCGGCATGGAGGGTATGGATGACTTGAAATGGAGCGAGATTAAGAGTGCAACACTCATCCTCGGGGACCAGTTCACCCGTACCGCCGGCAAAGAAATTGAGATTCCTATCAGCGGAAAAAACTTCTCCCAAGAAATCCCCATTAACATTGCTGATTTCAACCTCTGCTTAATGGCAGACCGCGATAACCCGGGAGCCGTAGTGAATAAAATTGATTTCCAACTTCGCTTTAACCTCTGCCTTGAGGCAGGACACTCCGTGACGATTTCAGACGATAGTAAATTCTTCTATGATCTTAATGTAGAGTTGCTTGATTACGCCGCGCTTTGGGGCTATTTTGAGCCGAGCACGGAGATGAGCGACGAGGACCGTATGTCGATGGATGACATCTGGAGTGGTTGGAAAGATGTGAAGAAACTCCGAATGCGTTTCTTAGAGCCGAAAGTATCTATCTATATGAGGCACCATGTTGCAGCACCTCTCATGATGGTAATAGATTATGTACGTGCGGTCAACGCTGCCGGTGGTGTGGCGCAAGCCGAATGGACAGACGCGGGAGTGTCCTCCAATTCTAAGACTATTTATTTCACCGACTTTATTTACCCCACAGACCCCTTAGAGGCAGAGAAGGAGTATTTCGCCGTATTCGATCACCAACCCGCTAATGGTCACTTCGACCGCATATTTGATATACGTCCGGATAGTTTCATCTATAGTTTCCACTTGGAAGTAGATAAGAACAAATTAGGCACAGCCGCCTATCCTTACCGCCAATTGCGTCTCACCAAAGACCGTCAAGTGCCAGGCTATGGAATCTTTGATATTCCGTTTAAATTCAATACCCAATCAGAAGCGGAGTATGTCACGACCTTAGAGACAAATTGGCAAAATATCAACTTTGACTCAATCGCTACAAAGAATGATTACATAGACTCGTTAGCCGTTAAACGCGCCTTGGCGTTTATCACGGTCTATAACAGCATTCCGTTTGAGATATTCGGTAAGTTCCATTTTCTGGACAAAGACAGCGTGGAAATGGACATGAAGTTTATTCAGGACAATGATTCCAACTACGTGCATTTTGCGGCACCGGAAATGCGAGGACCTGCCGATTCATACGGCTATGTTTCCAAACCCAGCGAGACGCTCTTCACCATAGATGTAGATAGTGCTGAGTTTAATCGTCTGAAAGAGGTTAAGTACCTGCAGTTAGATGCTTTCTTAGGCAATAACCCGATGAAATGTTATTTAGACACTGCCACCAGCTTAAAAGTGCAGTTGGGTGTCGGCGCAGATGTAGAAGCCATTGTAAACTTCAATAAGCAGAAAGGAGGTGCCCAATGAGACGCTCTAAATTATTCGTTGTAGCCATCGCACTATGTATGGCTTTAGGTGTTCAAGCTCAGCAAGTCAGCACCTTGTATTTCTTAGAGAATGCGCCGATGAGGCACCTGGTTAACCCCGCTTTCCAGCCGGTGAGTGAAGGTTATGTCAACTTTACGCCGTTAGGATATAGTTCGTTCTGGATAGGCAATAATAGTCTGACTGTAAGCGATGTTATCTACAATTATCAAGGGAAGACGGTGACCGCGCTCTACCCAGGAGCCGGCGGTTCAGAGGCTTTGCTGCGTGCAATACGCCCGAATACCTTAATGGATTTAGACGCTTCTTTTGACCTGCTCTCCTTCGGTTTCAGGCTTAAGAATAAACCTGCCGGCTATGTCAATATCGGCATCATGCTTCGCGCCGATGGCGGTTTTGCGCTCCCAAGGTCATACTTTGACCTACTCTTGGGCGGCGGTATGACGAATGCAGTGAACGGCATAGGAAGCGACCACTTCGATTTTTCCTCTACCGGTGCTAAAAGCAGCGTTTATACTGAGATTAGCGGTGGCTATAGTCATAAGATCAATGAGCACTGGACTGTCGGTGGTAAAGCTAAGTTCCTATTAGGTACTGCCTATGCTGATTTCTCGAACCGATCATTGACCTTAGATGCCTCCGGTGCACAATGGGTTATGAAAGGTCAAGGATCATTGGTTATAGCCGGTCCGCTGAATTGGCAGATGTTGCCTAACCAGATTAACTATCAATATATCAAGAATATGACCAGCGGTAGCTCTCAGGGGATGCAGGACACTTTACGCCAACTGCTGCCGCAACAGTGGACACAATACCTCACCCCCTCCGGTTACGGTGCTGCATTTGATCTCGGTTTCACCTATAAGCCTATTGAACAATTGCAGATTAGTGCTGCAATCAATGACTTAGGTTTCATATACTGGAATAACGCGATGCAGTATCACACTACTGTCGATACGGTATTTACCGGTATTAACAATCTCAAATACAGCGACTACCAAGACGAACAAGGCAATATAAAGACCCAACAATTGATGGATACCGTCTTTGCGCAATTGGAGACGCTGGCGAACATGATTAACGCGAATAAACAAGGCGGTGGCTTCGCCCGTATGACCAGCGCCAAGTTGGTAGTAGGCTTGGATGCTAATTTCTGGCAGAATCGCGTCGGTGTCGGTATTGTGAGCAAAACCCGTTTATTCAATAACAGGATATACGAGGAAGTGACCTTCGGTGCAGCCTTAAGACCCTGTAACTGGTTCAACTTAGCAGTCAGTTACTCCTTACTCAATAATGGTAAATACTCCAATATCGGTGCCGGTCTGAGCTTTATGCCCTATGACGGAGTGAACATGACACTCGCATTAGACTATATTCCGACCAGCTATATCAAAGTCAATAATAATATCCCTGTCCCCTACATGGCAAAGGGTGTTAATGTAGCTTTAGGCTTCTCCATTGTTTGGGGCACCAACAAGAAGAAGGACAAGGACGATGATATGGATGGGGTATTCAACCTCTTAGATGTTTGTCCTAACACCTTACCAAATGTGATGGTAGACGAGTTAGGCTGCCCGATAGACAGCGATGGTGACGGTGTACCCGATTACTTGGACAATTGTCCCAACACGCCAGAGGCGGCTTATGGTTTAGTAGATAGCACCGGTTGCGCAATGGATGAAGATAAGGACGGTGTTCCCGATTATTTAGATCGTTGCCCCAACACGCCGCAAGAGGCAATAGCCTATATAGACGAGTTCGGCTGCGAGTTAGACAGCGATGGTGACGGCGTGCCCGATTGGCGCGATAGCTGCAACAACACAGTACCAGAAGCCTATGGTCATATTGACGAATATGGTTGCGACTTAGACAGCGACGGTGACGGTGTGCCCGATTGGAAAGACCGTTGCCCAAACACACCCAAGGAAGCCTTTGGTCACTTGGACGAGTTCGGCTGCGAATTAGATACAGACGGTGACGGTCTTGCAGACTGGGAAGACGAGTGCCCGTTAGCCCCCGGTCCTAAGTACAACAAGGGTTGTCCGGAGGTTAAGAAAGAAGTCCGTAACCTGCTGCAAAAGGCGATGCAAGGTATTCAGTTCGAGACCGGCAAGGCCAAGATTAAACCAAACTCCTTTGCCCTCTTGAACCAGATTGCGGTAATCTTCATTGATAATCCGTCTTACATCATTGAGGTTCAAGGTCACACGGATAATGTCGGTAAAGAAGATTACAACATGAAGTTGTCCGACAAACGTGCTAACGCGGTGAAGGATTACCTCATCAACGCGGGTGTACCGGCGGAGCGTATGAGCGCCAACGGCTATGGTCCAACCCGTCCGATTGCTGATAACAGCACCTCAGCCGGTCGTGCTCTCAACAGGCGCGTTGAGTTCAACATTACCTTCGAAGAAGTGCACTATGAGACGGTCTTGGAGCATGTTGACTCTACCTTATACCAACAACACTTAGACAGTATCCAAGCCATTGAACTGGATACTACCACGACGACTAATAAAGATTAAAAACTATAGATTATGGGAAGAGCTTTTGAATATCGCAAAGCGACAAAATTAAAACGTTGGGGCCATATGGCTCGCACGTTCACAAAGTTAGGTAAAGAAATCACTATCGCTGCTCGTGAGGGCGGTGCTGATCCCGATGGCAACCCTCGTTTGAGAATGCTTATTCAGCAGTGCAAGCGCGAGAATATGCCCAAGGAGAATATCGACCGCGCTATCAAGAAAGCGACAGATAAGTCGTCCGAAGGCTATAAGGAGATCAACTACGAAGGTTATGGTCCGCACGGCGTTGCCATCTTTGTAGAAACGGCTACTGACAACCACATGCGTACCGTAGCGAATATCCGGTCGTACTTCACTAAGCATGGCGGGTCATTAGGCACACAAGGCTCGTTAGAGTTCCTCTTCGATAGAAAAGCCTGCTTCACCATTACGATGAAAGATGGTGTGGATTTGGACGAGTTAGAGTTAGAGCTCATCGATTTTGGCGTAGAAGAGTTGGCTATTGATGAGGAAGAAAACACCATCGTCATTTACTCCGATTTCAACCTCTATAACGACATGCAGAAGTACTTGGAGGACCACGGCTTTGAGATTCAGAGTTGCGAGTTCGTTCGGATACCGAATAGCACAAAAGAACTCACCGACGAGCAACGCGAGTCGGTGCAGAAACTCATCGACAAGATCGAGGAAGACGAGGATGTACAGAACGTGTTCACCAATATTGCCGACTGATGCTATCATCTCTTAAATTATCAGACACTCAGGCGCAGCAATTGGCTGCGCTTGAGCCGCTCTATAGGGAGTGGAACGAGAAAATCAACTTGGTAAGCCGCAAGGATATTGACAACCTTCGGTTGCACCATATATACCATTCCTTAGCTATCGGTCATGTACTGCATTTCGCAAAAGGAACAACGATATTGGATGTCGGTACCGGTGGAGGTTTTCCCGGGATACCCTTGGCTATACTATTTCCGGAGTGCCACTTTACGCTGATTGATTCTATCGGTAAGAAGATTCGCGTTGCTGAGGATATAGCCAAGCGAGTCGGGCTCAGCAATGTCACTTGCATACAAGAACGTGCAGAGGAAGAGAAAGGGTTATATGATTTTGTGGTGAGCCGCGCCGTAATGCCCCTACCCGACCTCGTCAAGATTATTCGTAAGAATATCTCCAAGAAGCACCGTAATGCCCTACCTAATGGTATTATTGTGCTAAAAGGCGGCGACCTTAAAGAGGAGATACGGCCATTTCAAAAACTCATTGAAATAACGCCACTCGCCCCTCTATATGAGGACGAGTGGTTTGCCGAGAAATATGCCCTTTATCTCCCTATTTAGACGAGACAACTATTTACGGATTCACCGTTATAGTGTTTGGTAGAACCCGGTGACCGCGATTATACCTTTGCGCCAAACATCCAAGTCCATAGACTCATTGGGGCTGTGGATAGCATTCGCTTCCAGCCCAAAGCCCATCAGAATGGTCTTAACCCCTAAGATGCGTTCAAAGTCCGCAATAATGGGTATCGAACCGCCGCGTCGTGCAGCAAGAGGTTTCTTGCCAAAAGCCAGTTCAAAGCCTTTTTCCGCCGCCTTATAGGCAGGAAGGTCTATGGGGCAGACATAGCCGCTCCCGCCATGGAGCGACTTTATATGTACCCTTACTCCTTGGGGAGCAATAGAGAGCATGTAGTCAACAAAAGCTTGACTGATTGTCTCATAGTTTTGATTAGCTACCAAACGGCAAGAGACTTTAGCGAAGGCTCGGGCAGGTAAAACTGTTTTAGCACCTTCACCGGTATAGCCACCCCAAATACCGCAGATATCGAAGGACGGTCGGCAACTATTGCGCTCCAACGTACTATAGCCCTCTTCTCCAAAGACATCATTGACATCAATCGCCTTATTGTACTCTTCTTGCGAGAAGGGTATGGCGGCTATCATCTTGCGCTCTTCCTCGGGGATAGGTAGTACATCATCGTAAAAATGCGGAATGGTGATCCGTCCTTTATCGTCCACAACCTGAGCAAGCATTTCAGTCAAGGCATTTATCGGATTCTTAACTGCTCCGCCAAAGTGTCCTGAATGTAAGTCCCTATTGGGACCATCAACCTCTATTTCCCAGTAAGCCAGTCCTCGAAGACCGGTGGTGATCGAGGGCGTTTCTTTGCCTATCATCGAGGTATCACTGACCAAGATAATATCGCATTGCAGCAAGTCCTTATGCGCTTCAATAAAGTCCATCAACGAGGGCGAGCCGATTTCCTCTTCGCCCTCTAAAATGAACTTAACTTGGTGTTTGAGCAGATTATGGCGGACGAGGTACTCAAACGCTTTGACTTGGATAAGACTTTGCCCCTTATCATCATCTGCGCCGCGAGCATAGAGCCTGCCATTGCGGATATCAGGTTTCCATGGATCGGAGTACCACAACTCTAATGGTTCAACGGGCATCACATCGTAGTGTCCATAGACCAAGACTGTTTTGTCCGGTTGGGCAGGAGTATACTCGCCATAGACAAAAGGATTGCCCTGAGAGGGCATAATCTCCGCTTTTTGGCAGCCTGCTTCTAACAACAACTCGCGCCACCGAGCAGCACAACGCAACATGTCGCCATGGTGTTCCGGTTGGCAGGATACTGACGGAATGGCAATAAGGCTACCCCACTCCTCTAAGAAACGGGGCATGTTCGCCTCAATATATTCAGTAATCGTCATAATCATTTACTATTTCACTTTTCAATAATCTCCAACACCTTCCGCCCCACCCCATATGAGAGAAGAGAAGTGGCTTTACTCTGTCACTGCAGGCTATTTTAGTACCCCCAATTTATGACCGACCTTAATGAACGCCTCGACACCTTTATCCAATTGCTCACGTGTATGCGCTGCGGACACCTGCACACGAATGCGCGCTTGACCTTGTGGTACCACGGGATAGTAGAATCCCGTCACATAAATACCTTCTTGCTGTAATTCAGCAGCAAAGACCTGACTGAGTTTAGCGTCATAGAGCATCACAGCGCAGATAGCAGACTGAGTGGGTTTGATATCAAAGCCAGCCTCCTTCATCTTGGTTATGAAATACTCCGTATTGCTGTGTAATCGATCTTGCAGCGTGTTATCACGTGTCAGAATTTCCAAGGTTTTGATGCCTGCCGCGGCAATCATCGGCGGTAAGGAATTGGAGAATAGATAAGGTCTTGAGCGCTGGCGCAACAGGTCTATAATTTCTTTTCTCCCAGTTGTAAAACCGCCTACCGCACCACCAAAGGCCTTTCCAAGCGTGCCGGTGATAATCTCAATCTTGCCACGGAGGTTATAGAGTTCTGTGACGCCATGTCCTGTTCGCCCTACAACGCCGGCAGAGTGGCTCTCGTCCACCATCACGAGGGCGTTATACTTCTGAGCCAACTCGTAGATTTTGTCTAAGGGGCAGACGTTGCCGTCCATGGAGAAAACGCCGTCGGTGGCAATGATGCGGAAACGCTGTGCTTGGGCTTGCTTGAGTTGTGTCTCCAAGTCCTCCATATCGCCATTCTTATAGCGGTAGCGAACCGCCTTGCACAGCCTTACGCCGTCAATAATAGAGGCATGATTGAGGGCGTCAGAGATAATCGCATCTTGCTCGGTCAACAGGGGTTCAAAGAGCCCCCCATTGGCATCAAAACATGCAGCGTAGAGAATAGTATCTTCCGTGCCAAAGAAATCCGAAATGGCTTTCTCTAACTCTTTATGAGTATCTTGTGTTCCGCAGATGAAGCGAACAGACGCCATGCCGTAACCGCGCGTATCCATTCGCGCTTTGGCAGCCTCTATCAGTTCTTTGTTATCGGCAAGGCCAAGGTAGTTATTGGCACAGAAATTAACGACATCCTTACCACCTGCCACTTTAATCCCTGAGGATTGTGGGGTGATGATGACCCGCTCGTTCTTATAAAGTCCTGCGGCACGAATCTCATCTAATGTGCTCTGCAGGTGTTTCTGAAATTGTCCGTACATAGTTGTTTTTGCTTTTTTCGAGTTACCAGGTGACCTGGATTCCAGGTTACAAGGTTGCCGGGTTGCCTAAGTTTTCTTGGACTCTCAGGATTTCTATTTATATGATGCCCTGTTCAAGCATTGCTTGTGCAACCTTCATAAAGCCGGCAATATTGGCACCTTTGACATAGTCAATAGTTCCGTCCGGTCTTGTTCCGTGTGCGACACATTGTTCGTGGATAGACGCCATGATATGGTGCAACCGTTCGTCCACTTCGTCTGCTGTCCAGGAGAGATGCTCGGCGTTTTGGGTCATTTCGAGTCCCGATGTGGCTACGCCTCCGGCGTTAACGGCTTTTCCGGGTGCAAAGAGGAAGCCCTGTTTCTGCATATAGTGGATTGCTTCCGCCTGACAGCCCATATTGGATATTTCAGCACAAATCTTACAGCCGTTGCGCTCTAACTCTTGCGCATCCTCAAGACTGAGTTCGTTTTGGAACGCAGATGGCATAGCTATATCGCAAGCCACAGACCAAGATTTCTTGCCCGGTGTAAAGTGACAAAGTTGCGGGAACTTAACCACCATGTCCTCTACCTTATTGCGGTTGGAGGCACGCATAACCAACATGTAATCTATCATCTCTTTAGTAATGCCAGCCGGGATTTCGCAAACGCCGTCAGGCCCAGATATAGCTACCACTTTCGCGCCTAACTGTACGGCTTTGGTAGCAGCCCCCCAAGCTACATTTCCGAATCCTGAAAGCGCCACGCGCATTCCCTGTATGTCTTTTCCCGCCTTATGGAGCATGTGTTGCACAAAATACAGTGCTCCAAATCCGGTTGCCTCAGGGCGCAGGATTGAGCCACCCCAAGTCATACCTTTGCCGGTCAGAACGCCGGTATGATATTGCCGCGCCAATTTCTGGTACATACCATTGAGGAAACCGATTTCGCGTCCACCTACGCCCACATCGCCAGCCGGAATATCCTGGTCGGGACCGATGCAGCGCCAGAGTTCCAGCATAAAAGCTTGGCAGAAACGCATAATCTCCGCATCAGATTTGCCTACCGGGTCAAAATCCGAGCCGCCTTTTCCGCCGCCCATCGGCAGTGTCGTTAAGGCGTTTTTAAAGGTTTGTTCAAAGCCGAGGAACTTGAGCATAGACGGGTTAACGGCTTTATGGAAACGCAGTCCTCCTTTATAGGGGCCGATAGCGGAGTTGAACTGCACACGGTAGCCTAAGTTCGTCTGCACCTGTCCCTCATCATCAATCCATGTTACACGGAATGTGAAGATGCGGTCCGGCTCCACCATCCGCTCTACTATTTGCGCTTCTTCAAACTCCGGGTGTTGGTTATACACCTCTTCGATAGATTCTAAAACTTCTTGAACGGCTTGTAAGTACTCAGCCTCGCCCGGATGTTTTGCGGCTAAGCGGGCCATAATCTCTTGTGTTTTCATGATACTTGTAATTTAGTTAAGTAAATATAAAATGTGGTTCCTTTATTTGAAGTCTTAAACGTAATATGTCCTCCAGAGCCCTCAACGATGTTCTTTGATATAGCGAGCCCTAAGCCCGAGCCTGAGGATTTGGTCGTGAAATTTGGTTTAAAGACCTTGTCTTGTATCTCCGACGGTATGCCGGGACCGTTATCCGAAATAGATATCTCGACTTGGTTGGGCGTAGAGGCGGTTTTGAGCATGACGATTATATCTCCATCTTTGACATTCTCCAACGCCTGCACGGCATTACGCAGGATGTTTGTAAAGACCTGTCCTATCTGCTCTGCGTCAGCCATAACAACAACTCCATTGTCAGGTCCGACATAGCGTATCGGTATTCCAGCTTCGTTATGGCGGAAGAGATCAATAGAAGCCGTGAGTTTTTCGGCAATCGGCACTTCAGAGACACAGACTTCCGGTATTTTAGCGAAAGTCGAGAATGATGTAGCAATGCGGCTGAGGTTATCTATTTCCTCAATCAACATCGGTGCCGCTTTATCAAAAGCCGGATCAAATCGCTCAGTGCCCCGTATGCGTTGCAACTGCTGCAAGGTCAATTTCATCGGGGTTAAAGGATTATTAATCTCATGCGCCACTTGCTGCGCCATAGTACGCCAGGCTGCCGTGGCGGCAGTCCCAGCTTGCTGTGCAGCTTCCAGCCGCAGCGCATCCACTCTCTCGTCGTATTGCTGCTTAGCCCGACGCTGACGAACCCGCAGTAAATGCCTTCCTCCAAAAAAACCTATCACTAATGTCACCAACAGCAGTATCAGCAGCGGAGGCAATATATGGCTGAAATATCTCCGGTTCTCAGCCTGCACCTCCGCCTCGGTAATGTTCAGCGGTATGACAATAAAGCCAATTCTGACATCACCACCGTTCAGAAACTCCGTATAGGCTGTCAAGTTTGTTCGCACATTGTCAGGCGGATCCGATGCTTCCTCTGCCAATAAGTTGCCGTCTAAGTCATAGACAATGATGTCTAAACCGTAGGTATATTTCAAGTCTCTAAGGTCAATACGCAACCCCCGACTATGACGCTCCGTCAGGACATAGTTCCAGACATAGAGATTTTGCAACTGGGACTGGATATAGCGGCTTTTCTCCGCCAACTCAATACGCTGCCGCTCGGTATATTCGCGTTCAATGAAACTCACATACCGTCCATTCCGCGACTCGGCAATTCTGATATCTCCATAGGTATAAATGGTAGGCCGCTGCGCTGCCGGATTGCCAATGAGCAACGAGTCCATAGTTATCCGCGTGAACGGTAACTGAAGCGTCAACATCAACAGTATGAGTAATGTATTTCCCATTGGATTGTGATGTGTGTGCAAGGTTTTCCTTGCTTAATCTATAACCCGAGTATGCTAAATTGTGCGGTTATTGTGCGGTTATTGTCCGGTTATTGTCCGGTTATTGTGCGGTTATTGTGCGGTTATTGTGCGGTGTAGTTAGTGCGAAGCAAGCATATTGGCCGGATCAAGGAGTTTGTCCAATTGTTCGCGTGTGAGCAATTGGTGCTCAAGGACGAGGTCATAGACGGATTTGCCGGTCTCAAGTGCTTCTTTAGCTATTTTAGTGGAAGCTTTATAACCAATGACAGGGTTAAGGGCAGTCACAATACCGATAGAGTGTTTGACAGTCTCAGCATTATGTTCACGATTAAGTGTAATGCCATCAATACATTTCTCGCGCAGAATCTTCATGACATTGGTCAGCCATGTGATAGACTCAAAGATGCACTCGGTGATGATGGGCTCCATGACATTGAGTTGGAGTTGTCCTGCTTCGGCAGCAAAGCAGACGGCCGTGTCGTTGCCGATGACTTTGAAGCATACCTGATTGGTAACTTCCGGAATGACAGGATTGACTTTTCCGGGCATAATAGATGAGCCAGGTGCCATGGGCGGGAGATTGATTTCGTGCAAGCCACATCGTGGTCCCGATGCCATGAGTCGCAGGTCGTTGCAGATTTTGCTCAGTTTGACTGCGAGTCGTTTGAGTGCCGCAGAGAAGCTGACATAAGCTCCAGTATCGGGTGTAGCTTCGACGAGGTCAGAGGCTTTGACAAAGGGTTCGCCAGTGAGTTCACAAAGTTTGGCAGTACAGAGTTCTGCATATCCGGCTACGGCATTAAGTCCTGTGCCGATGGCGGTGCCTCCCATATTGATTTCGTAGAGGAGATGCGCATTGCGGTTAAGGTTAGCTATTTCCTCTTCAAGGTTATTAGCGAATGCCTGAAACTCCTGTCCGGAAGTCATGGGTACGGCGTCTTGTAGTTGTGTTCGTCCCATTTTGATAGAGTCAGCAAACTCATCCGCCTTGCGTCTGAGGGAAGCGATGAGGTTTTGGAGTTCGGCGACCAGTCCTTTATTCATGCGAATAAAAGCATATCGGAAGGCAGATGGGTAAGCGTCGTTGGTGGATTGTGCACAGTTGACATGGTCATTGGGCGAGCAGAATTGGTACTCTCCGCGTTGGTGTCCCATAATTTCGAGCGCGCGATTGGCGATAACCTCGTTCATGTTCATATTGACGGTCGTACCGGCTCCACCCTGCACCATATCGGTGGGGAACTGGTCATGCATTTTGCCGGCGATAATCTCTTGGCACGCCTGTTTGATGGCTGCGTAGATAGTGTCATTGATAACACCTAAGTCGTGATTAGCCTCAACAGCAGCCCATTTAATATATGCCAAGGCAATGATGTACTCGGGGAAATCGGACATCTTGAGGTTACTGATTTTGTAGTTGTTGATACCTCGCTGCGTTTGGACGCCATAATAGGCATTAGCAGGGACTTCCAACTCGCCGAGCAGGTCGGTTTCCAGACGTGACGCCGCAATGGTGTCGCCGGTTGATGACTGCGCGTTAGCAACTGCGTGTTGGTAACTGCGTGTTGGTGACTGCGTGTTGGTGGTGATTTGATTGTTTTCCATATATTAATATTTAGTTATTTTTCAGGATACCAGGATGCCAGGATGCCGGGATACCAGGTTATCGGGATATATCAGGAGAGCGGATTACCAGGTTACCACGCCCAACGGAGTATTCCGGGGTATTTAATTATTTTAAAAACCAAATGACAAGCCGAAGACGGCAGAGAAGTTAGCACCTTGATAAAAGTAAGGTGAGAACAAGTCAAGCACTTCTTGCGGGGAGTCAAAATGCCTTGCTACCGTCGAACTCTCCGAACCGGTAATAGGCGAAGAGGCTTTATTATACATCAAATTGACATGGGCGTAGCAATTGTTGAAGATTTCATAATTCGCCTTCAACTCGAACTGCAAGTTCGTCCAAACCACATTATTAAAGGGTTTCTCTGAGATGACCTGTACAATATTGCGTCGAATATAGTCGTACACATCGTACTTGGTATCCCAAAGGGCAGAGAACTTAAGCGAGAGCCTTGATACAGGTCGGTATGCCAACTCGGCGAAGACGGATTGGGAGTTATCGCCCATATAATGCCCCATTCTGTACGAGTTAGAGGTATAAGCCAAGACGCCAATGGAGTGTGTGTAACAGGCTATATATGCACGCATAAACTCCCCTTTGAGACTCAGTCCGCGTACAGGCCAACCGGACCATTGAAAGCCAACAAGATAAGATATAGGATTCTTCTGGGGATTGGACGGCGACAGTCGCGCAAACTTAAACTCGTCCAAGAAGAAGGAACCGTATAGTTTCAAGTGGTCAGTGGGTCTAACGGTAATGGATGCAAAGACCTGGCTATTTTGGTTTTCGACCCCAAGCCCTTTGGAAAGCAAATGGTCAAGGGATTTGAAGAAGGCAATGGGGATAAAATAAGCCGCTTGCACCGTTCGCTCCGCATAGACAATGGAGTTACCGAAGCTGAAATGGATATATTTGATGGGCTTAAAGGTGAACATATTCGCCGCCATGAATTTGTTCATAGGTCGGTAATGAATCTTGGTAACCCCATTAGCATAGTTCTCTGTATAATAGTATGTTGAGTCAATAACATTGCTTACGAGCCATGCATGGAAGTAGTCAAACTGGAACCACTTACAGGGGGTCAGTTGGAGCGTCAACATCGGTACGGCAGGATTGTGCGCGGAGAGAATATTGGATGCATGCTGCGCATCTCCCCATTGGAGTCTTTCGCGCTGCAAGCCTATACTTCCCCACCAAGCATAGAGGGAGATACCGCCTCTTGAGTCCGAGAAATCCCCGCCGTAGGACGCTTCTTTATATTGCACGCCCGGGAGGTCATTGAGGTACTGCGGCTTAGTGAGTCGCGCATTATCCGGCGTTAGATTACCCCACCCGCGAGACCATGAGTTGTCGCGAATAGAGCCCCATATAGACAGGTGACGCGCTATATCCATCTGAATGTCTGCACCGTACCAACGATGAAAGACTGCTCCTTTCGCCGATGCGTAAATGTCCATGCCCAAGATTGGCCTTAGTCGGAACTTAAAAAGCTTGTTATTGGTCATCAGGTGCAGCGAGGGATCCACGAGCGCTAAGTTCCATTGCAACTTAGGAGCCGTCTTGTTGCGAGAAGTCCATTGGCACACATTCCTATGCCCCCAAAGTTTATAATCGGGCATTGTGTCGAGTTCCAAAGCATAGTCCTGCAAATAAAAAGCCAGGTCTTCCCGTTGGCGCTTATTGAGAAGAGAGTCCTTATTTTCCGCCTCAATGAGCCATGCGGCAATCTGCCCGCGTCGATAGGGCTTAACCGCCTCGGTGATATCAATCACCCCATCCGTCGCCAACTCGTCCAAGAAATCATAAATCTCCGTGTACTCAAGCATCTGGGGGGCTGAGCTGCCGGAATAGTTAGTGATTGATAGTGATGCGGTTTTACCGCTTAACGGTGCTATCGTGGCGGCGAGTAGCAGTAAGAGAAGATAATATTTACTTCTTATAGCGTGCATTGAGCCCCTCTACAACAGCGGGTGTGATATCGTACTGTTCTTCAGCCATGAGGACATTATCCTTGGCGTTGTTAGAGAGAATGAGTTGGTAACGTCCGTCGGCGTTATAGATATTGAGGAACGCCATCAGGCTATCCGCCAATTGCAGATTGAGCTTCTGCGTCTCGGTATAGAGGTCCTGTGTAAGTTGCGCCTCCAAACTCTCTAAATCCTGCTGTTTCTTAATGAGGCGTTGCTGCTCCTGCTCGGCTCTTTCGCGGCTCAGGAAAGCATTATTCTCCAACTTACGCTGAAAATCCGCCATCTCGTTCTGCAAGGTGCGAGCCTTCGTGTTGAGTTTCAAACGGGCATCCTCTTGCTTGGTCATGAGTTTGTCATTGGCTTCCTGCGCAAAACTGTATTGCACTAAAACAGAGTCTATATTGACATACGCAATCGGCACTGCCGTGGCGGCAGCCCCAGCGTCTGTGCAGCCGAGAGTCGCAGAGGCTGCAGACCCAGCGGCTATGCTGCCATTAGTGGGACGCAGGATAAAAAGTAAAATAAACAAGGTTAATACACAAACGGCGAGGACGCCTTCAATGATGAAATGGATCTTATTCATAAATTCTTTAAATTAAGTTTCTTTTTTGCTTGCTCGGCCGCCTCCTTGTCAAAAGCCTTGGCGCAATGGATATTGCGCTCACGCATGGCTTTCGACTGCGCGATATCCTCCGAATGAAAACGGTGGTCAGCACGAAAGATGACCCCGACGCTCAATAAGAAAATCGCGAATAATAGCAGCCCTATAACGACCAAAATCTTCATTTTCGTCGCAAAAGTACAACTTTTTTTGCATATGTGCAAGAAAAATATTAAATTTGCACGCTTTTTACAGAAAAATCACTAAATAGATATAGAAATGGGTAACTCACAACAAGCCGGCACGGTCTATAACGCGTTGACCTCCGGCAGCAAAATTATCGGTACAATTGTCGCCGACTCCGATATCCGCATAGACGGAACAGTGGAAGGTGATTTGCAATGCAGCGGCAAATTAGTCATCGGCGAACAAGGCAAACTCAAAGGCACTATTGTATGCCAATTCGCAGATATTTATGGTAAGGTGGACGGCAAGATTGACGTTAAACAGACACTTACACTCCGCGCCTCCGCTAATATAAAAGGAGAAGTCGCTACGCAAACATTAATTGTTGAACCCAATGCCATCTTCAACGGCTCCTGCTCCATGGGCAAAAAAGAAGAAACGGTAAAAAAGTAGGAATCAATAATAACATGCTAATCAAACCCTTTAAGGGCATTCGCCCTCCAAGAGAATTGGTCGAAATGGTCAATTCGCGTCCTTATGATGTACTCTCTTCCGATGAAGCACGTTTAGAGGCGAAAGACAACCCCATGTCGCTCTACCACATCATCAAACCTGAAATCAATTTTGCGCCCGGCACCGATGAACATGACCCTAAGGTCTATCCCGAAGCACGACGACAGTTTGACCTCTTCCGCAAAAAAGGCTGGCTTTGCCAAGACCAAGAGGAGCACTATTATGTCTATGCCCAAACCATGAATGGCAAAACGCAATACGGCTTGGTTGTCGCCGCCTCGTGCGAGGACTATAAACAAGGTCGTATAAAGAAACATGAACTCACCCGCAAGGATAAGGAGGAAGACCGGACGAAGCATGTACGCGTTCTCAATGCTAACCTGGAGCCCGTATTCTTTGCCTACCCTCACCGCGAGGACATGGACGGTATTATCGCAACAGTTGTTCAAGACACGCCCGAATATGATTTTACCCCCGCTGACGGCATTCGGCACCAATTCTGGATAATCAGCGATACCGATACCATAGCTCGGATAACCGCCATATTCCAGTCAATCCCCGCCATGTACATCGCTGACGGACACCACCGTTCTGCTGCTGCCGCTGCCGTAGGAGAATTTTTCTTGGCGGTTTGTTTCCCTGACAACCAACTCACCATCATCGACTATAACCGTCTGGTCAAAGACCTCAACGGACTTACCGAAGAGGAGTTCCTAAAGGCACTACAAGAGGATTTTATCCTCACTCCATGCGGCGAGGACGAAAATCCTAAACCGAGAGCCTTACATGAGTTCGCGCTATACCTGAGCGGGCATTGGTACCGCCTGACCGCCAAACTCGGACGATACGACGATAATGACCCTATCGGAGTTCTCGATGTCACCATTTCGTCCAAACTCATATTGGATAAGATTTTGGGGATAAAAGACTTGCGAAGCGACAAGAGGATCGATTTCGTGGGTGGTATTCGCGGACTCGGCGAACTGGAAAAACGTGTCGATTCCGGTGAAATGAAAATGGCGTTAGCACTCTATCCGGTCACGATGCAGCAGATTATTGACATCGCTGACTCCGGCAATATCATGCCGCCTAAAACAACTTGGTTCGAACCTAAACTCCGCTCCGGTCTGATTATACATGAACTGGCATAAGTTAGTTTACATAGTATTGGTATGCAGCGTCGGGCTCATGTCCTGCTCTGTCAAAACGCGTGTCAAGCGAGCCGATAAACGATTCGCTATCGGCGAGTACTACGAGGCAGCGAACCTCTATAAGCAGTGCTACGGACGAATTAGCCCTAAAAAAGACAAACCCCTCAAAGCACATGTAGCCTTCAATCAGGGCGAATGTCTTCGTATCCTTAACCAAAAACGCGCACTACAGTGCTATAAAAACGCCATACGCTATCGCTATCCGGACTCCATCGTCTATCTGCGCTATGCCCAAGTAGCGCACTATCAAGGGCAGTACGGCGAAGCCGATAAAAATTACCAACTCTATCTCCAATCCAAGCCAGATGATTATGTCGCACAGGCAGGACATTACGCCTGCGCCCAAATAAGCGATTGGAAAAAAGAACCTACCCGATACAAAATCAAACCCGCGAAAGAGTTTAACGCCAAACGTTCTTCTAACTTTGCACCCGCTTTTATCGGGCTATCTGCTGATGCCATCATGTTCACTTCCAATCGTCAACAGAACTCGTCGTCTAAGAAGATGACTCGCACATCCTCTGTCACCGGAGCACAACGATTTCAACTCTGGACCGCACGAAAAGATGCTGCCGGCAAATGGATTGACATTGACATGCCCGACGGACTTTACAACGAAGAGAATGATGCCGAAAACGACTCAACCGGAGGCAAAGCCGCCGGAACAGCCGAGATAGGAGTCTGCTGCTTTTCGCAGGATGGTAAAACCATGTATTTCACATACATGAAACCCATCAATGGACAAGACCTCGGTGCCAAAATATATACTACCTCACGAGCTGCCGGAGAATGGGCTGAACCGCACGAAGTCAAACTTTTCCAAGACTCTTCCATCACCGTCGGACATCCGGCACTATCACCACAAGCAGACACACTCTACTTCGTATCCGATGCACCCGGAGGATTCGGTGGCAAAGATATCTGGTTTGCCGAATACGCCGAAGGACAATGGGTTACGCCCCAAAACATGGGCCCCCTCATCAATACTGCAGGAGATGAAATGTTCCCTACCATACACCCCGATGGGACCCTCTATTTTGCATCCAACGGACACCCGGGATACGGAGGACTTGACCTCTTCAAAGCCGTCCGAGATACACTCGGCGACTATCACCTCTTTAATATGGGCACGCCCTTCAACTCCAACTTCGACGACTTCGGCATTACCTTCGAAGGCAAATCACAAGACGGTTATTTCTCTACCAACCGCGGCAGCACATCCGCCAAGACCTACGACATGATTTATGCCTTCACCCTGCCCGAAATGGTCTTTGCCGTTGAGGGTATCGTCCAAGACCATGCCGGCGAGCCAATCACTGACGCGTCACTGCGATTGGTCGGAGACGATGGCACGAACACCAAAGTGCAGGCACACCGCGATGGTACATATCGTATCAAATTGAACAAAGACGCACGTTATGTCATGCTGGGCACAGCACGGGGATATCTCAATCAGAAACAAGAACTCAACACCCATAACCTCAAGGACTCCAAGACCTACAAACAGGACTTCAGTTTAGCCCCAATCAGCAAGCCTATAACGATGGACAATATCTTCTACGAGTTTGGCAAATGGGAACTCTCTCCGGATTCCGAGCAGGGACTCAAGAGTCTGCTTAAACTCTTACAAGACAATCCACATATCACGATTGAACTCTCCGCTCATACCGATATGGTCGGCAACGATCGGGACAATCAGCTCTTGTCCGAAAAACGTGCTCAATCGGTAGTCAATTATCTGATTAAGAACGGCATAGAAGCTGACCGACTCACACCCGTAGGCTATGGTGAGACGAAACCTGTACGCATCGATAAGGCGCTACATACACGCCATCCCTTCTTACCTATAGGGCAGGATTTAGACGAGACCTTTATCGGAACCCTGCCGCCTAATCAGCAGGAGATATGCAACCAAATAAACAGACGTACAGAGTTTAAGGTCCTCAAAACGACCTACAAACTATATTAGCCGCAGTGTCTGCGGTTCCGGCATCTACGCAGCTAAGAGGCTGTGCAACTAAATTAATTGATTATGAGACAATACTTGGATTTATGCCGCAAGGTTCTTAACGAAGGCGCCGTCAAAACCGACCGGACCGGCACCGGCACACGTTCGATATTCGGGTATCAAATGAGGTTCAATCTGGCGGACGGTTTTCCGCTACTGACCACCAAGAAACTGCACCTCAAATCCATCATCTATGAACTGCTCTGGTTTCTGCAAGGCAACACCAATGTCCATTATCTCCAGGAACATGGTGTCAGAATCTGGAATGAATGGGCAGATCCTGATGGTGAACTCGGACCCGTCTATGGACACCAATGGCGCTCATGGCCCGATTATCAAGGCGGTACAATTGACCAAATAAGTCAAGTCGTCGAACAAATACGCAAAACCCCGGACTCCAGACGGCTCATCGTCTCGGCATGGAATGTCGCTGAGGTCAACCAAATGGCACTGCCGCCATGCCATACCCTCTTCCAATTTTATGTCGCCGATAATAAGCTATCCCTACAATTGTACCAACGCTCCGCAGATATCTTCCTCGGAGTACCTTTCAATATAGCATCTTACGCTCTACTGCTACAAATGATGGCGCAGGTAACCGGCCTACAACCCGGAGAGTTTATACACACCTTGGGAGACGCACATATCTACATGAACCATATTGAGCAGGTCGAACTCCAACTCACTCGCACCCCACGACCACTGCCCGTTATGAAGATTAACCCGGAGAGACAATCCATCTTCGATTTTCAGTACGAAGACTTTACCTTAGAGGGATATGACCCGCATCCCCATATAGCGGGTGTCGTCGCAGTATGATTAGTATCATTGTAGCGGTTGCAGAGCAGTATGCCATAGGCCGCAAAGGTGACCTGCTATGTCACCTGCCGGAAGACCTTAAACACTTCAAACAGATCACTTCAGGACACACGGTGCTAATGGGTGAGAGAACTTTTTATTCGTTACCCAAGCATCCGTTACCCAATCGCCGCAATATTGTTTTGACCGATGTGGCGGGTAAGCAATTTGAAGGCGCAGAAGCTGTATATTCACTTGACGAAGCTGTGAAAGCTATAGCTTGTGAGGAGGAAGTTTTCGTGATTGGGGGAGGTATGGTATATCGGCAGATGATGGAGAAAGCTGACAAACTGTATATCACCCATATTCATCACCGATTTGAGGATGCCGACACGTTTTTCCCTGAGATAAAAGAGACAACGTGGCGTCTTGTGAATGAGGAACGACACGCTGCCGATGAAAATAATCCGTATGACTACTCATTCTGCGAGTATGTACGGCGATAGATTTACGGAACTTTAACAAGCAAATGGTGATTGGCTAATGGATGAGTAAGTAGCCTCTCCGCCAATTCGGGGGTACCTTGCAGCCAGACTTGTGTGCGGCATAAGCCGTCTTCATACTGATTAGCCACCAACTCTACCGGCTCGTCCAAGAGCGTTTTAAGGTCAGCACTGAGTTTCATCAGCCGATACTGCCCCAACGGCAATTCACCATGAATACCGACACCGATACCCGACTCAAAATGGGTGGTGAGTACATGACTTGTCGTCATGGTGAGCGGTACGGTGCAGTGCGCCCAAAGCATGCGGCCATCTGCTTGGATTCGAGCAGGATTGACCTGAAACCCCGGTTGACCGTATTTGCGGCGCGCTACCATCATTGTTAACAGCAAAGGAATATCCCCCTCACAAGCCGCCGAGATACCCTCGTCATTGAGCTTGGACAAGGCGATACATCCCGTATTCTTAACGGTCGTCAGGAGATCAAAACAGCGCAAAGTCAAGCCATCCAAACGATATTGGTGCACTATCTCCTTGAGCCGAACATAGATTTTATCGGCACCGTCTAAACCGCCATCTACCTCACCTAATGAGGTCACTTCCTCTATCGGGATATTGATAAGTTCAACACCCATCTTACGCCGAACTTGCTCATAATCAACATAGCTCGCAATCAACCACGATGAAGGCTCGCCGATAACCCCTAAACGAAGAGGTTCACCCTTCACCTCTAACTCATCACCTCCAACCTCTTCTTGTATATCCTCAACGCTACGGAGCAAATGACCCTCACCGCCTTGGGATTGAATGTATGTGAGTATTTCAAGCGACGCCGCTAAGGAGTTCGATTGCCCTGAAACAATAAGATAGATAGGTTTTTCTATGGAAATAGTACCTCTTTTTAACTCCTCAAGAAAAAGTGACTCCGTGCCACCCGTCAGGATAGCCAAAACTTGGTGCGTCGCAAGCCACGAAGCGGGCAATTGAAATGGGAGATGTAACTCCTCGTGATGCAATGAACTGGATAATGTAATCATGGTTTTGATACTTTAAGGGTACAAAAATAAGGAAATATTTTTATATATCAAAATTTTTTAGTACTTTTGCAGCCAAATATGCTTTATATGGATATTTTTAAACAAATAGGGCAGTACTTAAAGACCGATATATGGCGTCAGACCTCCTCTGTACGCCGCGAAAGAGGCTTTTTTCACCGAGTATGGTATAATGCCTTACGCACCCTGATTATAGTCATTCGCGGCTTTAGTTCCAAACAGTTGAACCTCACTGCGGCAGGCCTGACATCATACCTCGTATTTGCCATCGTACCGATGTTAGCTATGACACTTGCGGTGGCGAAAGGATTTGGATTCTCCGATGTCATTGAGCACCAACTCAACGCCTCTTTCCTCGCCGAGACCGGCATCGTCCCATCCATCATGGCTATGGTAAACCGATACCTGGACACTGCCCAAGACGGGCTATTTGTAGGAATCGGAATTATCATTATGATATGGGCTATTTACCAGCTGTTTATGAATGTCGAGAAAGCCTTTAACGACATCTGGGATGTACGCAAAAGTCGCTCACTCTTGAAGCAGACAGTCAACTACCTGTCTATCCTTTTGGCAATTCCCATTCTAATCATTGTCAGCTCCGGCGTGGATGTTATTATACAAAGTACATTAGGCAGTTTCTCCATTTTTGTCGATATACGGAAATGGCTGATAAGGCTCATTCAGTTTATGATTGTCTGGGGTTTGTTCCTCTGGATTTTTGTCACCGTTCCCAACACCAAAGTACGCTTTAGTGCTGCCATTATTCCGGCTATTCTTATGGGTACACTGTTTCAACTCTTACAGATGTTCTCTGTCTATATCATGTTGCTACTGGGACGGACAAGTATCGTGTATGGAGCCTTCGGCGGTTTCATGATTCTGTATATGTTGCTTCAATGGACAAGCATGCTGCTCCTAATCGGCACAACCATGACCTATGCTATTCAGAACAACGAGGATTTTGATTACGCCAATGATATAGAGCTTATGTCCCGCCGCTACAAAGACTTCGTAACCCTCTTCCTCCTTAATCGCATTGCGCTTCGCTTTGAAGCCGATGAGGCCCCTTATACGGCACGCAAATTGGCGGAAGAGTATAAGCTACCTATGCGCCTTGTTACCAATCTATTAACACGTTTAGAGGATGTCGGTTTACTGCGAGAAGTATATGTTGAGAATGAGCAGGAAAGGACTTTTCAGCCGGCATTGGATACGCACCGCATTACCGTTGGCATGGTTACTGACCGTATTGATAAGCAGGGCATAGAGTCTTTCCTACAAGACGCTTCGCCTGTGATGACCGACTTTTGGGAGCGCTATCAGCAGTTATGCCTCAAGCGTAATAATGTCATTAACTTACCTGTGGACGAAATCTACACCGGTGTTGCTTAACGTGTAGGAATAGTGACCTCTAAACTGCACACCACTCGCGGGTCGGTATTAAGCCAACGGTCACACCATAAGTAAGCCGACAACCATTTGTAACTATAGACTATGCCCGCTGCGGGAACCGGTGCTTCCTCAAACCGCCACGAATGGGAACAACCTATCATCGGCATTAGACTGCCGGCTTTTTCACCAAGCGCGAAATTATAGCCGATATTCCAGTTTTGTTCAAAATCATGTTGCCCCGACCGCGCCCAGTTCCAAAAGGTATTGGAGGACCACATGAAACGACCATTCGGCAGAAACGAGCCGGACATAATTAACATGAACTGGTTCTTACTGAAGCGATGAGAGTCCAAGAGATTAAAGAAAGCCGTCTCCTGACCGCCTATTGAGAAATAATTCGAAGAAAAGGCATTGAACCGAAAGGTATAACCCCACTCCACCGTAGCGGCTGGTATGGATGAGGCATATAAATCCAATCCTACTTGAATGTGTTTCCCGATTCCGTACGCGAAATTGGTGTAATTCTCAATACCGTTATTACCCGGTCGGAATTTGATAGAAGTGTAGGCATAAACTCTCCCATCCCCGATAGTCTCTGCAAAATAAGGGATTTGCGCCCATATATTGAGGGCTGCGAACAGGACGGTTATGAGCGTCAAAAGCCGTTTCATTGAGCGTTATTCTCAGCAATTGCTTCGTGCAACATTTCCTCAAACTTAGTCACCGAACTCGCCAAACTATATTGCCGGGCTTCCTGTCGATAGAGTGCAGAGATATATTCCTTCTCGTGCGGGTGATTGAACCAATAGTCCATGGCGCGAGCCAAATCCTTCGGCACACCGGGCAAGAAGAGACTACGCCCATCTAAAGCGAACTGGGGTGTAGCGGATTCCAACGAGTTGGCAATGACCGGCACAAGTCCGGTCGCAAAGGCTTCAATGCAACTGATGGCCTCTGACTCCATATCCGAGGCATGGATGTATAAATCCGTCTCACCCAAGACCTCAATCAGCTCGTCGCGATTGCAATACAAGAACTCAGGTTGATTCGCTAATTGCAGTTTGTCTGCCAATGCCTTGTACTTATCCAATTCCGGACCACGGCCCGCAAAGACGAGTTGAATCTTATCAGCGTATTGCGAGAACGGCACCGCGTTGATAATCACATCCTGCCGCTTCTCCTGCGCGAGACGGCCGACCATCGTCACCACCAATTTGCCTTGCCACTCGGCGCGCTTAGCCGGTCTGCCTTGTTGACTAAACCGCTCACCCGCCTCAATAAAGGCATCCTGAATTCCGTTGGAAATAACATGAATCTTAGCGGTATAGCCGCGTTGGGCTATCATATCTCCCATGAACTTGGATGGCACATGGATATGCGTAAAATCGTTATAGAACGAATCCCTAAAAAGATCATACATCCTCTCATTCACCATCTCAGCCTTGCCTAATCCGGCAGAAGAGGTAATGTTCTGCGGCTGTATATGGAAAGCACCCGTGCAGGGTTTGCCTATCTTCTTGGCATATTGTTGAGCTTTCTGGTCAAGCATAAACGGCATAAAACAGTGCACCACATCTGCCCATTCAACTGCCTCATGTATGACTCGTGTCGTCTCAGAACCCCATGGCTGAGCAAAACTAAAATCGTGCTTGTCCATTAATCCTTGAAAAACTGGAACAGTCATCTTGCTCACCGAGAACCGATGAGGACTGGTCGTGTTTTCGTCCCCGATGGTAAGGATATTTACCTCATGACCGCGATTGCGTAACTCCGCAGCAAACCGCTGCGCTGATATACTCGTCCCATTATTGGACGTGTCGTACGTGTCAATGACAAAAAGAATCTTCATATCGTGTTTCCCTTATTAGTAACGGCTTCTTTTAGCTTTTAGCTTTCAACTTTCGATTTTTGACTTTCGACTATCGACTATTAAGCGTTCTACCACCTCTTCCGGCGTATCCGCTATATAATCCGGATTCGCCGCTATGATGTTCTCACGCGTTTCAAAACCCCAAGTACAAGCTATTACTTCTATTCCGGCTCTCTTGGCGGTTTCGATATCGACTACTGAATCCCCTACCATGATAGCCTTATGCTCTTTAGCGATTTCATGAATTATTTGTGGCTCCGGCTTACGGGGACAACCCGCATGTTCACCTAACATTTGCTCAAAAACACCCGGGAAATAATACGGCACTATCCGCTCAACACCCTCTTGGTACTTATTGGAGGCTACCGCCAAACGATAACCATGTGCCCGCAGCACCTCAAGCATTTCTGTCACGCCCGCATAAGGCTTTGTACAATCCGTATTATGGTGATTATAGTAGTCGATAAAGTGCGGACGAACCGTTTCTACCGTCATTCCTGATTGCGGTGAAACAAATCGTATCGCACGCTCTATCAACTTATTGACGCCATTACCTACCAAACGCGGATAGACCTCAATCTCAATTTCCGGCAATCCGACTTGCCTCAAAGCGTAGTTACACGCATGACCCAAATCCTCTATCGTGTTTAGGAGAGTTCCATCAAGGTCAAAGATAACTATTTCAGGTACTTGTCCAGCCATCGATAGAACGTTCTTTGCCACAAAATACCGTTTTGGGGCTTCAGCACCCAGTGGTTCTCGTCAGGGAAAATCAGCAGCTCGGCATCAATGCCCCTTAACTTGGCAGCATCGTAAGCCGCCATCGCCTGGTTCGCCAATATACGGTAGTCTTTCTCACCGTGTATGCACAGGATGGGCGTATCCCACTTATCGACAAAGAGATGAGGACTATTGGCATAGGTCTTCTGCGCCACTTTATTCGCCTTGTTCCAATAAGCTCCCCAATCAGCCTGCTTACCATCGTTAGGACCGCCTAAATCCCAGTTCGTGAACCATAACTCCTCCGTCTCAAGATACTGCATCTCGAAATTGAATATGCCATCATGGGCTATAAACGCCTTAAAACGCTTATCATGATGTCCCGCAAGCCAATATACACTATATCCGCCGAAAGAAGCGCCGACGGCACCCATATGCTCCTTATCAACATACGGCAAGTTCGCGGCCGCTTCATCGATGGCACTGAGATAATCGCGCATGCACTGACCGCCGTAATCGCCGCTGATAGCCTCATTCCAAGCCTTTCCAAACCCGGGCAAGCCTCGTCTGTTAGGTGCCACAACGATATAGTCATTAGCAGCCATCATCATAAAGTTCCAGCGGAAACTCCAGAACTGGCTTACCGGACTTTGCGGTCCGCCTTCGCAGTACAAAAGCGTCGGGTATTTCTTATTAGGGTCAAAATGCGGCGGATAGATTATCCATGTCAGCATATCTTTGCCATCCGTCGTCTTCTGCCAGCGCGGCTCTACGGTAGATCGCTCAATCTGCGAATAGATATTGTCGTTCTCGCTCGTCAGCTTGTCTAACAGGTTGTTATAAGTGTCAAAGGGCTGGTCGTACCATATTTCGGTGTGGGCGTAATCGCCGTTGTCTTTGCGCAACCACTCGCCAACATCCATTCGGTAGATTTCATTCGCCTGCCGCATCGAGTGACCCAATATAAACGCGTAGTGATCGCTCACATCGCCTAAGCCCAGATCGAACTGTCCTTCCGTCAGACGGCTGACATAGCCGTGAAGGTTTACATGATAGAGCTGCACGGTTGCGTGCCAGCAGGCAGTGAAGAGCAGCGTCGAATCGTCGTACCACTGATATTCATCCACATTCGTGTCTATCGTGCGACTCAGGAATCGTTTCTCGCCGGTCTTGAGGTTCATCACCATCAGCCGGTTCTCGTCGCTCTCGTAACCGTCATGCTCCATGGACTGCCAAGCCAGCCACTCGCCGTTCTTGGAATAACTGGGATTGGTGTCATAACCGCTGTTCTCCTCTGTGATATTTTTGTGCTCGCGCGTACGCAAGTCATATAAATAGATATCACTATTGGTGGATATGGCATAATCTAAACCCGTCTTCTTGCGACAAGTGTAAGCAATCTCCTCATTGTTAGGATTCCATGCTAATTGCTCCACGCCGCCGAAGGGCTTCATCGGGCACTCGAAAGCCGTACCCTCAAGAATATTGACGCATTCACCGAGTTGGGCGGATTTAATACGCTCACCCTCACCGTAATATGTAATCTTCAATTCGCAGACAAAGGGCTGAGGAGCGGTTTCGACCCACTCGTCCCAATGTTTGTACATCATATCGTCCACCACTCTACCCGTCGCTAATGGCAAGTCCGGATATCGGTCAACTGTAGAGGCAATGGTCTTAACTTGCTTAATCAGTATGACTTTGTCCCGCATCGGCGACAGCAAAAATCCCTCTATTTCACCATTCATATTAGCATTCGACTCCTTTACCTCTACCTCCTCACCGTCACGGCGCAGAAAGAGTCTGCCGTCTTTGAGATAGGCGAGACAACCACTATTACCAAACCACGCAGGTTCGTTTCCCACAAACTCATCCACTACCTGCATATTCTCAAAGGGATTGCAGATACGAATCCATGTCGTGGAACGGTTTTCCTCTATGGAATAGTAACTCACGGTATAAGCAATAAGACCGGTTTCAATATCGCTCTTCACAGAGCCGATACGCCCCATTGACCATAGTGCCTCCGCCGTGAAACGGTCACCGCTTAGCGTTATCTGAGGTTTGGTGATAGGGGCTTTCTCCGGAATGTCTTGTTTGGGCGAACAGGCGCTTACGCCCAATGCTAATAAGGCCATATAGATGAATCTCCTCATAGGTTTTCGAATTATTAAGTCCGGCAAGGATGGGGGGTTATTCAAACGCCCCCATTTGCAACATAGATACTTCTTTAGGAGTTAGGAATCTGAATTTTCCTCTCGGAACATTTTTCTTGGTGAGACCGGCAAAGGACACGCGATCCAATTTAACTACCCGATAACCCACTTTCTCAAAGATACGACGTACCACACGGTTTTGACCCGAGTGAATCTCTAATCCTATCTGCGTACGGTCCTCATCTTTAGGGAACTCCAGGGCATCCGGCACAATCTTCTCACCGTCTAACTCAATTCCGTTACGGATAACAGCCTCGTCAACAGGCTCCAGCGCACGATCCAGTGTCGCTGCATAAATCTTCTTCTTACCGAACTTAGGGTGCGTCAATTTAGCCGCCAAGTCGCCGTCATTCGTCAGCAACAATACACCGGTCGTATTGCGATCCAAACGACCTACCGGATAAATCCGCTCGGGACAAGCGTTCTTCACAATGTCCATAACCGTCTGCCTCTCCTCGGGGTCATCCGTCGTAGTCACACAGTTCTTGGGTTTATTGAGCAAGATATATACCTTGTGCTCGCGGTGTACCGGCTGGTTATGGAACATAACCTTATCTGTCGGCAGTACCTTAGCGCCCAAGTTATCGATTACTTCACCATTGACCGTGATTACACCCGCTTGGATAAAATCATCTGCCTCGCGACGAGAACAAATACCGGCATTAGCCAAATATTTATTCAAGCGAATGGGCTTCGTCGGGTCTTCGTATTTTTCTTTGTACTCAAAGCGTTTTTTCTGGCTGTATGTTGCGCTGTTACGAGTAAACTTCTGACGCTGTCCCTGTTCACCCTGCGGGGCGCGAAATGCGTTCTTACGTCCGTGCTCCGACTCATGGTGACTACGAGTACCTACACCCTCTTCACGATTGAAGCGGGGACGGGAGCCTTCATAACGGGGACGTTCCGAATGAGAAACGTTGAAGCGGGGTCTTTCTGAATTTTCGGCGTTAAAGCGAGGTCTTTCGCCGACATGCTCATACGTTGTTTTCGAGCGAGTAATACGCGTCCTACGACGCGGAGCTCCACCCTCACGGGGAGCGGAAGAATTGAATTCTGTCATAAATAAAAATAGGTTTACGAATCTCACGACTCATTTAAAAGAGACCGAGGGCTTAGAGCCTTCGGTCTCGCAGGTTTAATTTACGCTTCTGCAGCCTGCTCCACAGCCAACTTACCACGATAGTAGCCACAACTCGGGCATACAGTGTGATAAATGTAGTGTGCTCCGCAGTTCGGGCAAATTGCCAATGCGGGCATCTTAGCTACGTCATGCGTACGGCGTTTCGCTTGTCTGGTGTGCGATTGTCTTCTTTTAGGATGTGCCATAGTTTCTGTTGCGTTTTCTCAACGCGAATAAATATAAATTAGTTAATAAATTTTGTTACATTCGGATCACAACCTCCCTCCGGGTGCCTATGCACCATCGGGAGAGATGTGGCGATTATTTCATATGCCAGCCATTCGAGGTCTAAGCGCTTGGTGTCCTCCGACTCCACTTCATCCTCTTGAACATCAACGTCCACGTCCATCAAGTCCAAACAACGATCACAAATCACTTGTACCGTCCCACGGCAGCTAATCGAAAGGGAATATCCCTCACTATTCACCGCCAAAATGGCATGACACTGGACCTTACCTCCCTGGATTTCACTCTTTTCCACAGCCTCAAACCACGCGCTATCAAGCTCGTAATCGTACTTATGAACACCCATCTCAAGGCGGTCGGGTTCCAAAAAGCGTGCAAAAGTACTGCTTTTTTCTGACATACGCAAAAAAATCTTACTTTTTTTTACTTTTTTGTCATTTTTGAGCATTAGCAACTCGCAAACTGGTTCAAGAACCGAACATCGTTTTCGGAGAATAACCTCAAATCTTTCACTTTATACTTAAGGTTAGCGATGCGCTCTACCCCCATTCCGAAAGCATAACCCGTATAGACTTTGCTGTCTATACCGCAGGCATCCAACACATTGGGGTGCACCATTCCGCAACCTAATATCTCTACCCAGCCCGTTCCTTTACAGAAAGAGCAACCCTTGCCGCCGCAGATATCGCAACTGATATCCATCTCCGCACTCGGCTCCGTAAACGGGAAATAAGACGGCCGCAGCCGAATCTTAGTCTCGGCGCCGAACATCTCCTTCGCGAAATAGAGCAAAACTTCCCTCAGGTCTGCGAAACTCACATTCTTATCGACATACAAACCCTCCACTTGGTGGAAGAAGCAGTGTGCGCGTGCCGAAATAGCCTCGTTACGATATACCCTACCCGGGCAAAGTACACGGATTGGCGGCTGCTGCGACAACATCACCCTCGTCTGCACCGACGAAGTGTGTGTACGCAGTAAAATATCGGTCGGTTTCTGCTCCTCCGGCTCCTTTTCAATAAAAAAGGTATCCTGCATATCGCGGGCAGGGTGCTCCGGCGCGAAGTTCAATAGGCTGAACACGTGCTTGTCATCCTCTATTTCCGGACCATCCGCCACGGTGAAACCGATACGGCTGAAGATATCGATAATCTCCTCACGCACCAAACTGAGCGGATGCCGTGTCCCTAAGGTCAATGGATCAGGTGTGCGCGTTAAATCCTCCTTCGGCTGAGCCGCAGCTATAGCAGCCGACAGAAGTTCCTTCATTTCTGCAAACCGAGCCTCATAGGCCTGCTTCAACTTATTCAGCGGAGCACCGATTACAGCCTTCTCGTCCTTAGGAATCAACTTAAACTCATCATACAACCGGGCTATCTCACCTTTCTTGGAAAGGTACTGAATCCGCAGTTTCTCTAACTCCTCAGCAGAACCGGCCTTTAAGCCCTCAACCTGCTGAGACAATGCTTCTATTCGTTCTTGGATCGTCATATCGCAGCGATAATTTCGAAAATTCACGCAAAAATACACTTTTTTTTGGATATGTGCAAATTTTTTTATATTTTTGCATGATTTTTTGGGCTAAATAAAATTTATATTAACGATTTAAGATGAACATTGTAACGAAACACATTCCATTACCTGATGGAAGAGTCATCACCCTGGAGACCGGCAAGTTGGCGAAACAAGCTGACGGTGCTGTCATGGCAACCCTGGGTAACACGATGATTTTAGCTACCGTGTGTTCGGCGAAAGATGCCGTACCCGGTACAGATTTTATGCCGCTGACAGTTGAGTACAAAGAGAAATTTGCGTCTGCAGGACGCTTCCCCGGAGGGTTCACACGCCGCGAGGGTAAAGCTTCCGATTATGAGATTCTTATTGCACGTCTGATTGACCGTGCTTTACGTCCCCTTTTCCCTGCTAATTATCACGCTGAGACGTTTGTCAACGTGACAATGTATAGTGCCGATGGCATTGATATGCCGGAGTCTATTGCCGGTTTGGCTGCTTCTGCAGCCTTGGCATGCTCAGATATTCCCTTTGAAGGACCTATCTCCGAAGTGCGCGTAGCGCGCGTTAATGGCGAGATGGTCATCAACCCCACTTTTGAACAATGCAAGCACGCTGACCTGGAACTGGTCGTTGCCGCTACCGAGGACAATATCATGATGGTAGAGGGCGAGATGAAAGAAGTGCCGGAATCCGTTATGCTCGATGCTATCAAAGCTGCTCACGAGGCTATCAAGCCCCAGTGCCGTGCCCAGCTCGAAATGATGAAAGAATATGGCAAAGAGGTTAAACGCGAGTATTGCCACGAGGTCAATGACGACGAACTCAAACAAGCCGTTCACGACTTCAGTTACGCCCGCGCTTATGCACAAGCCACTTCTGCTGATACCGATAAGCATCACCGCGAAGCCATGTTCTCACAGATTTGCGAGGACTTCAAAACGGAGAAAGCCGACTATATGGCTGAAGTAGCCGCTCGTCTGGAGATTGAATTGGACGATGTAGCCGCTATGGTGGACCGCTACTACCACGATGTAGAGAAAGAAGCAATGCGCCGCGCTGTACTCGATGAAGGCAAGCGTCTCGATGGTCGTAAGACTACCGATATTCGTCCTATCTGGTGCGAAGTTGGTTATCTCCCCGGTCCTCACGGTAGTTCTATCTTCACCCGTGGTGAGACCCAATCCCTCTCTACCGTTACTCTCGGCACCAGCCGCGATGAGAAGATTGTTGACGAGGCACTTATTCAAGGTACCGACCGTTTCTTACTGCACTATAACTTCCCGCCCTTCGCTACCGGCGAAGCCAAAGCCGCTCGTGGCGTAGGACGTCGCGAAATCGGACATGGTAACCTCGCTTGCCGCGCACTGAAGAACATGATTCCCGAAGATTTCCCCTACACCGTTCGCGTAGTGAGTGATATCTTGGAGTCTAACGGCTCAAGCTCAATGGCTACCGTTTGCGCAGGAACATTGGCACTCATGGACGCCGGTGTACCTATCAAGAAACCCGTTTCCGGTATCGCAATGGGACTTATCTCCGAGAACATGGGTAAGAACTATGCTATCTTAAGCGATATCTTGGGTGACGAAGACCACCTTGGCGATATGGACTTCAAGACCACCGGTACTAAGGACGGTTTGACTGCATGCCAGATGGATATTAAGGTGGACGGACTCTCCTACGAGATTTTGGAGAACGCTCTCGCGCAGGCACACGACGCGCGTATGTATATATTAGGTAAGATTACCGATTGTATGCCTGCTCCGCGTGCTGACCTCAAACCGCATGCACCGCGTATCACCACTTTCTATATCCCGAAGGATATGATTGGTGCTGTTATCGGCCCCGGCGGTAAGATTATCCAAGGTATTCAGGCTGAAACCGGTGCTGTCGTTTCTATTGATGAAGATGACAGAGGCGGTAAGGTAGAAATTGCGTCCAATAACGGCGAAGCTATGGCAGCCGCTATGGCTAAGATTAAGGCGATTGTTGCCCTGCCCGAGGTGGGTGAGAGTTATGAGGCTACCGTTAAGAGCATCATGCCTTATGGTTGCTTTGTAGAGTTCATGCCGGGCAAGGAAGGTCTCTTGCATATCTCTGAGATTGACTGGAAACGCTATGAGACAATGGACGAAACCGGCATCAAGGAGGGCGACAAACTGATGATTAAACTCCTTGAGGTAGATGACAAGACCGGCAAGTTCCGTCTCTCTGCCAAGGCACTCAAAGAGAAGCCCGAAGGCTATGTAGAGCCCGAGCGTCCTGCTCGTCCCGAGAGAGGTCCGAGACCCGAACGCCGTGGTCCGCGTCCCGAACGCCGCGAGCGTCCTGAGCGCACTGAACGCCACGAGCAACATGACGCCGAGTGATAATCACATAACTTAGTAAATCAATCCCCTGCCCGACTTCGTCAGGCAGGGGATTTTATTTGTCACGGGACCAAGCCGCGACCACCTTTATAGATCCGTTATGGATCCGTTTTGGATTCGGCATGCAAAATCCCTTTGACATCTACCCAACTTGCGCTAACCATTGCTTAAACGGCTCCGCTTTCTTGCTCGGCACCGACTGAACAATACGCAAAATCTGCTCAGTATCAGCAACATCGGTCATTCGTTGTTTACCATCAGTAGCAGTTAATTTCAACTGCTTACAATTTGTAAGCAGTTGGTCTGCACCTTCCGCAATCAGCCTTTTCTTTAATACTGCCCAGTATGTACTGGCACTACGAGCTGTAGGCTGTTCAGTAAGAACTGCCACTACATCTACTATAGAGAAGAAATACTTCTCTTGCACATCGTCCCATACGACTCTTACCCGCAGGGATTCAAATAATTTTATTGCTTCATGCTCTGCCATAATATCAGCACTCTTTACTTCACCGCCTTTTACCAATTCGAACGGTGCAAAGGAGCAATCGCAAACATAGTTAATCAAATTGCAGTAAAATACTTAGACTCTCCAAAATAGATTCGTCCATTAGCATCACGGACAGCTATTTCCTGTCCTAAAAACGGGTTCTGGCGGATGTTAATGATTTCGCCTTTTACTCCCTCTGAAAGTCCTGTTAATTCGGGACTAACAATGGCAAATTGACCTTTACTCATTTTTTTTACCTCCTTTTCGAGCGCAAAAGTACGGCAAATTTTTGACATATGCAAATCTTTGCCGTACTTTTTGTCATTTTTTTGGATTTCACCGCCTTTTACCAGTTCGGCCGGCGGAGAGGAGCACCGCCACCGCCATTGTACTCTTCGTCAACAATGCTTACACCGAAAGGATCCATGATAGAGGCACTTTGGAGCTGCATCTGCTCAAGATTAGGTTGATTATACATCCTTTTCATATCTAATATTGTTTTATTTTTTTCGTGGTTAATTTTAGTTGTATAGTGGACTACTAGACTAGTTGACTATCTTCTTTCAAAATCCTCTATGACTCTTTCGCGCAGCGAACATCCGTTCTTTCACTCCGCCTTCGGCTAAAAACTCCGCTTCCATCTTCTGCAACAATGTCATCAGCCCTTTGTCTGCCTGATGAATCAGAAAACCGCCAGGATTAAGAGTCTTCATCGTAGTAATGATTGTGATAGTTTGCTATTTCTCTAGTCTTCTATTTTACTAGTCTACTAGTTGACTATCTTTTCTAGTTTACCGGTAGACTAGTTGATTATTTGACTATCTCATTTCACTAACCGTCCGGTTGCGTCGTACATCTTCTCGCCGCGGATAATGAACAACTGCCCATTCAGCAGTACCTTGATACCGGACAGAGAATTGCCTTGTACATCTTCAATATCGGTTGTTACCCCGGATGCGCCACCACCGATACCGAGACGGCGACGAGCAGGAGCATTAGCCGGCTCATTGATTGTCAGTTCTTCCTCCGGCATTTCGTCAAGATCCAGATAAGCACGATAAGCATTAAGGTATGCACCGGAACCACACTTCCTCAACTTGTTGTCGGCTATTACATATTTCCCAGTCAAACCACCGGCTGCAATACCGGTAAATGTACCAATCAGGCCACGGGTATCTGCCACATTAGACAACGGAGCAACAAGTGGCTCATCGCCGCTATATTTCAGACGGATAAACTCGTTCTCTGCCACGAAGATATATGCCTTACCGGCGCGCAGTGTTCCTGTCTCTTCAATGAAGTTAGCAAAGCCGCTTGTCTGATGGCTCGGCATGTAGAATACACCTCCGAAACGGTCACTTGCTTTCACATCATACGGCAAGCAGATAGTACCAATACCGCTCAGTATGAGATCAGTACGCTCATAACCGGAAGTCTCATCCGTAGGATCCATATCCAAATACTTGTAGATAACAACTGCTTGTTGACTGCCTGTATATGCTGCGAAACGAGGTGATTGAGCATTGTATTGAATTTTTCTTTCTGCTGTCGCTTTATTGGCTATCGTAGTTGCATTGTTTTCTATTGTGATATTCCAAGTGGAGTTATTATTTACTTCATCGCTTGTGGTAAGATTATTACCGGATGTCCAATTCAAATATTCGGTATCATCTTTGAATGTAAAATCATTACCATTGCGACCAAGTATCAACACTGTTGCACTTCCCGGAACAGACAGTAATTTGCCGGTCTTTGTAACGGCTACATTGGTACGAACAGAACCACTTGCAGCTCCTAATGCATAGCCATAATTAGCCGCAGCAATGATGACCTTGTCGCCGTTGGCGAGTTGGCTCAGGTGCTCAACAAGTACCCATTTGCTGTCGGTTGCCGATTGCCATTGTGCTTTTACGGTCACATTCGTTGCCGGAACCGTAAATTTACCATTGGTAATTGTCAACTCATCGTCGTTAATATCATAAGCCTTCCAGCCTGCAAACAGATAGCCGTCACGTGTAAACTCATTATCCTTAATCGTGTAAGTAGAACCTTCTGTCTGATTTTCATCAGCATCCATCAAACCGCTACCTTCATTTGCGTCGTAGCTAATTGTCACGGTGGTTACCGGATCACGCCATTGCGCGTAGAGAGTTACATCGCCTGCGCTCAGGTCAATCACATCACCTGCTGCTTTAGACTCTCCGTCACCTCCAACAAGAGTGTTCCACTCCTTGAAGATATAATCCTCTTTTGTCGGCTTTGCGTCCGTCACAGTAGCTTTTCCTTCGCCATCAGCTACCTGAGCAGCCGGAGCATCCTCACCGCCGTTAGCATCATAACGCAACTTATAAACCTTCTCTGCCCATACATACAGTTGCGGCAGAAGCATAGAGGCGCTTACATCTGATGTATAGGTTGTGAAACGGGTACTATTTACATTGTGCAGAATTCTACCATAGGTATTTGTCCCATTTTGGATTGTTGCATCATCACTTGCGATTGAGATAGACCAAGTGGTCATTCCATTACCCCAAGCGAGATACTTTGCTGCTGTAGCACCCAACAATGCATCGTTTGCTACGACTTCGGTCAATGTCCATGCATCTGCTTCGCCTCCTAATTGCAGAACTGCTACACCTGCTGCGTCAGCACTTTTGCTGCTTCCGAATGCATTGTAAGCAATCACGCCATCAGCAAACGTCGCAGATACCTCACCTGCATAGTTAGCACTATTAGTTTTGGTGATTGTATTGCTCATCACTTTGTCCTGAGCCGTACTTGCAATCACATAGTACTTTCCTGCTACTAATTGTGCCTCGCTTGTTACGAGCTGCCACTCATGATCGCTGGCATTGAACGTGGGAGCAGCCGTTACTGTTAAGTTCTCTACTACAAATGCAAGGCTCTGAACTTCGTTATAGGTTGCCTTTACGCTGACGGATTTGTTCGTTCCTGCTTCTGTAAAGGTCGAAGGAGCAATCTCCCAGTCGCAATCAGCCGCAGCAACAGTAGCATGAGAATTATCATTATAAGTAACCGTTACGGTCAATCCCGCAGGCTCAAATGCTTGTCCTGTTTTATAACTCGTCTTGCTCGGTGTGCCGGTTACAACTACACTCGAAACAGCTTGCGGTTCTGCATAAGTGAGGTTAGTCTCCCAACTGAAATCTCCAACAGGTATCAATTCCCATACATCATTACCATATTGCGTATAGTGCGTCCAAGTTGCCACAAGGTTAGTGGCAGAAAGATAACCGTTCTTTACCCATGCAGATGGAACATAAGGACTGGAAGCATAGAAAATCTCAATATCTTCATTATTGGCGGCTGTCACATCAAGATATACACCCTTACGGTCGCCAGAACTTGTCGCATAAATCTCTGTAATAAGGATATTTGAGAAACTTACGGTCACTTCTGTTCCGCTTGCCAAATCAGCAGCAACCAGATCTGCAAGACTTGCAAACTCAGGAATATACTTCGCTTGAGTTACAGGAATGATAACTACTGCAGGATCCGTTGCGCCTGTAGTCTCTGGAGCGGTCAACTTGATATAAGCCGTACGAGCCTCATATGTAGTATTCGGATTGACGGTGTAAGAGATATTCGTTGAACTGAGCGAAGCGCTTAACCAATCGCCTGTAAATGCTTCTTCACCTGCAGCGTCATTGCAAAGAGCAACATCCAGAGCGCTTGTATTCACATTCTCATAACTCATTGTGATAGTTCCACTTGCACCTGCTGCAACTGCCTCTACGCTTGTGGGGCTTGGAGTTGCCTCCGGAGCATCTGCGCAAGTTGTAGCATAGTTGGTAGTAGTACTTGCACCTGCGGCTTTCTTGAAGAGATAAATCGGTTGATATATACTTCCAGAGGATTTGTATCCGCGAACCCAAGTATCAGAACCTGCACTAGCGTTTGCACTAACTTTATACGCACTAGTTGTTAAAGACACACCATTAACTGGACTTCCTTCTTTTGCGTTAGCATTTACACTCCATACAAGACTTGAATAGTCTCCAAATGCAAGTTTATTATTATCAGACGTACTTGTATACCCTAAGTAATCGTCATTGGGTTTCTGGATTGAATATCCTCCAGTAACCGCAGTAAAGGTAAATTCACAAGCATCTGTCGGTAAAGATACCAACTTACCTTCTCCATCTATAGCAGATCCGGTAGTTTCATTAACTAACTTACCGCTCGAAACTGTACCTGTAAGCGCCTTGTAATTCTCGTCATATGCTGCAATAACATATGTACCCTCGCTCATGGAAGCAGCCGGAGTTAATGTATAAGTAGTTGCACCCGGAGTTACTTCTGCATAAACTGCATAGAGAGTTACAGCATCTTCGCTTGTGAAGGTATACTTATTAATCAGCACACTCGGAGCATCAGTAGCGTGGGTGTAATCCTTATTAGCGGCATCTGTCCAACCTACGAAAGTCTTAGTGCAACTAAGGTCACTCGGAGTAATATCAAACTCTACGCCCAACGCGTGCTTTCCACCATCAACAGCTGCTGCGCCTTGTTTCTTTACTAACCAAAGTTGTACTTCTGGCAAAGCACCGGTGGTAAAGTTGCCTTCCAATGTGTTATTGCCGCTTGTGCAATAGTCAGAACCATCTCCTACACCCATAATGCTGTAGTCGTATTGTGTCTCAGGATCCAAACCGGTAAGAGCCTTGTCTGTAGCCGTCACATTACCGCTGAAAATAGGCTCGCTATCCGAATGTCTAACTATCACTACGTCGTATGACACAGCATGTGCAACTGAATTCCAATTGATGGTCGCGCTATTGTACGTAACAGCAATATCACCGTTCAAGGTCGGAGCGGAAAGGTTGGTACAAGGATCATGCTCAAAACTTGCGCTAACGGTTACATCATAAGCCGGCATATCAAACTTATTCGCAGTTACGGTAATCTTAGTTGCCGGTTCGCCTGTTTTATATACATCCCATGAATAAAAATGATATGCGGGATCAGCTGTCGGAGTCAAAGTTACCTTTTTCCCCTCACATGCTTCATCCTTATCTGCTACTACATTGCCATTTGCTATCTCGCTATCAATCGTAATAGAATGTTTCTCGCAACAAGTCGTCATGTAATCTGACATACTTGCTCCGCTGCCGATTTCAATATCATAATATTCTGTACCATTAATTCCAGATACAGCGTAAGGAGCAAATTTATTCGTTGTCCCTGTTCTATAAACGATAGAACGAGCTGTATTCCCAGTTGTAACTTTTAATCTCCACGAGCCATGCTCTCCTGAGGCTATCTCAAAATAATATGCTTCTTCTAAAGTATACGAGAAATCTGTTCCTGAAGTTCCATAACCTAAATATTTATCATTACTCTTAATTGCAAAATAAGTCTTTTCATTTTCTACTTTTCTTTCCAAAGTATACTTAACTGCTTCTGCGATGTCGGTTGTACTTTCGATCTTGCTAGCAAATGCTTTTGCATAATACTTTGTGTCATCAATGTCCGCATAGATATAGAACTCTCCACCTGTCGTACCATCAAAAGCGCCACCTGCACTCTTTGCAAATACTGCATAGTAAACAATATCATCCGTAGTTACAGCATCCATGGTTGCATTGGATGTATGAACAGTTTTTCCTGCCAAATCATCTATCTTGTCGTCCCAAGGAGCAGTAGCCCATCCCACAAAAGTAGTACTGGTCGCATCGCAAGACGCCGGAGTAACAGGGAATGAAGGTTTTTCGCCATCAATTACTTGAGTAGTGCTCGGGGTTCCATTATTATTCCATGTAACAGTATGTTTAGCCTTTACCTCGGCGGACAAAGAAACCGTTTCGGACAATCCACTACCGGAGACTGTAACAGTACCTGCTTTTGTTCCTGCGTTTGCACTTATCGCACTCTTTGGAGTAACGGTAATTGTTGCAGAAACAGTACCACCGTCTTGATTCAAACTACCGTCTGTGACTGCGATGTCATAATACTCTGAACCGGCAGTTACACTTGCCGTTAGATTTTCTGTTAAATTCGAACCACTTACTATGAAGGTTTGTGCTGTAGGTGCAGCATCCCCCACTCCGATTGTTCCAAAATCAAGTGCAGCAGGAGATAACGTTACCGTAGGATCTGCTTGTTCCTCAAAAGAGATTGGATAGAGTTGAATCGTAGTATTATATTTTTGTACGACACCTACTACTCGATAGGAGGTACCGGCTGCTAAAGAAGCTGCTATCTTGAAATTGTTGCGAATTGTCAAATTAGAGCTCTTAAAAGAACCTGTAATATTCTCGACACTTCCAGTAGTTGATAAAGTCTGTGCTGATGCAAAAGTAACGCCTTCTAATGTTACATACTTATTTAGGTCTGCATCTGTAGGATAAGCATCCAAATCTTCCGGCTCAACTGCTGAACCATCAGCTACAGTCGGAGCCTGAGTTACCGTTGAAATCTCAGGATGCCCATTGTATAATTTTGCCTTACCCCATAAGCCATGAAGTACTTTTCCATTCGCTGCACCCGAAATAGCACTATTATTATCATACACTAACATATATCCACTGGCGTCTTTCACATAGATATTCTTTCCGTTAGCATATGTTACTGTTACATCATTCAAAGCGAACTCAGCTCCTTCAGAAGAAGTAGTCGGCATAATTCCTGCAATTGTAGATGCATCTTTTACTTCTACTGACACAATATTGGAATTGGCATTACCACCATCTTGCTCAGAAACAACACAATAGTAGTAAGTTGTGCCAGCACTTGTGACAGCAGGTGTATAAGAGTTACTATTTGTTCCAACAACTGTTGCGTCCTCCGTACTATTGATTGTATTGCTATACCACTGATAACTCAAAGTCTTGCCGCTCGTATGAGGAGCTGCCGTTATTGTCAATGCTGCTGCTGCATCTCCAACTACATACTTTGCTCCAACTGGCTGCACAGAAATGGCCGGATTTGATGAGCCACCTGCAGAGTAAGTAACAGTTACAGATGCTATATAAGCCGTTCCGTTGGGGTAAATATACACAACCGTAGGCGACCCCGTTATGGAGATAGTTGCCGTCCCGTTTGCTACGGAAGTTGCAGCAGATCCATAATCTCCATTCCCAGAATTTACGTATCCTTTGTTGTTGGCATTGCAAGCATAGAAAGTTCTACCACTAGCGGTACTATTGTTTGTTTCAATAGCAATTGAGATATTGTTAGCTCCTGATGGTAAATTAATAGCCAAATGAGAGTTATATGCACTTTTGGTTGAATTAGTGTTATATCCCAACTGCAAAAAGTATGTAGCGCCACTACTACTTATCATCCATTTACCTCCCCATTCTGTTCCTATGGAATAGTTACCATACGAAGTCTTACCTGTTTTGTTGGAAGAAATGGTGGAATTTGTAAGAGAAAAAGAATCACCCCACACATTGACACTGCCCAGCAAAAACAGTAGCATGAGGGCAAGGGGTTTTAGCATAAGACCTCGACGGCGTCTCGACGGCGTCCCGACGATTGCAGCAGAGGCAGAGGTTACGCTGACGTTGCGCTGAGGTAAACTACCTGCACTTATCAATAAGTGGGAAAAGAACGAGTGAAGACCGACACTCCATGCCGATAACGCATTAGTGACCGGTCTGAAGAAAGCAGATAAGTGTTTCATACCGATATAAATTTTAAGTTAAACATCATATTTCGATTATATTGCGCTTGCGCTCCCCATATTGCCCAATGGTTCATTATTCATGACCCAACGGCAAAAAACTTGTTCTTTGACATATTGAGATTATAGAATAGAGACACACCGCTGTGCGTCTCTATCAAAACAAGGATTATTGTAAGATTGGATTATTTACCTAACAGCCAATCGACAGCGTAGAGTTGGCGGATTCCGTCATGATCTACCGGCGGTAGCGGGTCAAGTGTGATAAGGAATCGCGGATAATGGTCTTTCAATGCTTTGAGCGGAGCCAGTTCGCGCTTGAGCGTTTCCGGATCCACGACAGATAATGCTACTTGATAATACTCGTAGTTGTTTCCGTTATGGCATACAAAATCTATTTCTTGTTGTCCTACTTGACCTATATATACAGGCTTAAAAAGGTATCTGCGTAGCAACTCTAAATAGACTATATTCTCTAAAACTCGCCCTTGGTCGGCATTTTGGCTACCGAGTAACGCGTTACGCAAACCCACATCAGCAAGATAGTACTTGCGTGCCGTTCGTAAGATCTCTGTCCCCTTAATGTTGAGGCGTTGCGCGGGATAAAATAGATAGCAGTTGGTCAGTGCTTCCAAGTAATTGTCAACGGTATGGGAAGAAATCTTCAAACCATTGGAGGTGAGCGTGTCTGCTATTCGCTTGGGATTTGTCAGATTACCTATATTGTCCATCAAAAACATTGTTACGCTATTTAGGACATTTATGTCACTAATGTTATACCGCGTCACTACATCCCGCATCATCACTGTATCGTAGATGTCCCGCACATATTGGCGTACCTCGTCAGGAGATGACAATTGGTATTTGAACGGGAATGAAGTGGAGCTGACATAATCGTTGTATTCTCTGGTATATACGTATGGAAAATCTCGCGTATATTCTTTGAATGACAGCGGAAGCATGTTAATCTTCACATATCTGCCGGACAAAAGGGTTGCCAGTTCACCTGAGAGCATATGTGCGTTACTGCCGGTAATATATATATCCACATTGGGACGCAAGAACAGACTATTGACAGCACGTTCGAACTCGGTAACTAACTGAACCTCATCCAAGAAGATGTAGTTCATCTTCTCCTGTTGCAGCATTCCAACAATATACTCATGAAGCGTTTTAGCTGTTAAAAGGTGCGAATAAGTCATATCCTCAAAGTTAAGACTGATGATCTGGTTCGGTTGGACACCTTGCTCAAGCAGAGTATTCCTGAACTGCCTCATCAGTGTACTTTTACCGCAACGACGGATGCCGGTGATAACTTTGATAATACCTTTATCCTTCCAAGAGGAAAGCCATTCCAAATAACTTGTACGTTGTATCTCTTTCATACGTTTAAGATGTAAAAGTTTAAAATCGACTGCAAAGATACAACATTTTTTTGGAATATTTGAAATAAACTTCAATTTTTTTACCAAAATTGTATTTTTTTGAAGTTAATTTCAAATTTTCGGCAAAAATCATACTTTTTTGAAGTATATTTCAAATTTATGCTTGTTTTGATACTAAAATCTCAATATTTCAAAGATCGCTCGCGTTCGGCGGTAAGGTTGCAGTGGTTTATACCACTCCGCTTAATAAACGGGCAACTTACGCCTCCGCTCTCCCCACCGAGTGCACTACGTTAGCGCTCATCGGGGACCCCAATGAGGTTGAGGCAACCTATATGATCTTCGGCTCTTGGCTGAGCCCCTGATTACAAAAATAAAAAGTGTTCTTTGACATACTGACATATTGGAATAAAAGCGATACTAAAACGGTAACCCATTTATTTGGATTACCGCTGAATGTTCCTTTTGTACCATTGCGATATTTCTCGCAACGAAATTTTTCGCAACCGCTTATTGCTTCGTCAGCAGCCATGCCTTGAAGAACGGGTCTTCCAAAACATAGTTCTCCGTCCGAACGACCACTCCGCTTTTGACGAGGCGTTTGAGCGAACTGAATGTCGTACTGGTGGCAACTTTTCTATTACTCAATGGTTTTTCGCTTCGGGATAACTGTTGCAAGGTGTGCTTGTCCGTATTGTTAAACGTATCCCACAGACGTTCGTAGTCCAGATCATGAGCCTGTATAACAGCCTGAACGGAAAGAGGAACGATGTTCTCAACAAGGTGATTGAGTTCTATCTGGTTAGACACTTCAAACGCTAATTGTTGCGTGTAGTACGGATGGCAGGACGTGAAGGACAAAATATCTGCCGTGACCTGCTCTTTAGCAGGAATCTCCGGCAAGCGCTCCAACACGAAGCGGTAGAAATCATCATAGGGTATTTTATCCAACCGCATCAGACTGCCGAAATGGTAAAATGGCGATTTCTTGCGTTCGAAAATCTCCAGCATCATTCCTTCCTGGCTACCGAGAAAGATGTAGTTCAGCCCGCTTTGCATTTGCATAATCGAGCGCAACTGCTTATCGAGATTCTTGTCTATGTTGCGAACTTCTTGAAACTCGTCTAATACAACAATCAGTTTCGCCTTTGGTGTACTCAATTTCTCCAGTAACCTCAAGACGTCCTCCAGCATCGTTGTATCGGCGGTCTCTGAAGGCTGAAAACTGAACTGGTAATCATTCGTCATCGGATTAAATGTGGCTGTTGGTACAATACGGAAATGGCGGAGCTCGTGTTTGAGCCGCTCCATCGGGTATCGAGCCAGTACAGCTTTGAGTAAGTGCGCGGTAAACGAGGCCGTAGAGGTAGCATATTGCATGTCCAACCAGATATAGGGTCGTCCGATTTCCTCTACGCATTTACGAACCAGACTGCTTTTCCCGTAACGACGGGGGCTGATCAGAATGAGATGGTTCTCACTATCCAGATATTGTTTGATTTGAACGATTTCATTCTTGCGATCCGTGAAAAAATCACCTTGTGCAAGCGTTCCATACGAAAACTTATTTGCCATAACGCGCTGATTTAAAATTAACAATTGCTTCCTTTTGTACCATTGCGATATTTCTCGCAACGAAATTTTTCGCAAAGATACAACTTTTATTTTAAACAAGCAAATTTTTATATACTTTTTTACGTAGTACAAGTAATTTTTATGCAAAAATTTACTTTTTAAAAGGAAGATTGGTAATCCAATATGTCACTATTTCAAAGATCGCATATATTTTAGACACGTGGTGTCATAAATAGCGAAGATATAAATGATGTTAATTACTAACCATTTTAAACATATTCATCATGAGTCGATTTAGTTCTTATTTAGTGCAATTGACAGCTGATGTTTTTCAGCGGTTCTCAAGCGGTTCTCAAGCGTCTCTCGTTACACGTTTTTCTCGTGCAGAGAGCTCATCTTCTCATTCGTTCATGTCCCGCCATTCTGTTTTGGCTTTTCTACTGGTATTCCTCACCACTTTTGCAGGGGTTGGAAATGTGTGGGGAGAAGAGGCTACAATGACTGCCGGCACAAATGGTAGTACATCTTCAGTGAAGATAGGTTCTACAACAAAAACGGCTATAAAAGTTGGTACTAGTAGCAAAGGTGGTGATATGAGTATTACTGTTCCTGCTAACTCTACCAAATTATCTTTATATGCAGCAGCATGGAATGGTGTATCTGATTTATCGCTAAATATATCAGGTGCAACAACAACTCCGACATCTATTTCGTTGACCGCAGACGAAGGAATATCTGGCTCTACAACCCCATTTAATATTTCTGGTCAAGAAAGTAATTACAAATTTGAAATTACATTATCCAATATAACAGAAGAAACTACTATCAAATTCACCAGTTCGACTAAAAAACGCTTTGTCGTTTGGGATGCCACTTACGAAACTAGTGACCCTGGCTCAGGAGAACCGGCC